>Ga0308309_10002655_pt1 | contig 10648 bp, 11 predicted proteins | sample HubBroMetageWFT5_FD_192491 | JGI IMG/M metagenome (GOLD analysis project Ga0308309, IMG submission 192491) | Warmed and freeze-thawed soil microbial communities from the Hubbard Brook experimental Forest, New Hampshire - Hubbard Brook CCASE Soil... | ecosystem: Environmental > Terrestrial >... | reverse complement strand
ATGCAGCGCTTCGGTGTGCTCGATCGCAAAGGAGCTGCGGCCGCCAGCGGCACGCAGTCCGAGCACGCCGGCGCTGCCAGCGCTGCAATCGTCCTCAAGACCAGCGAAGACGCCGCGGTCTTGCTCAAGAATTCCCCCGACGCACTGCCACTCACGGGTGCGGACCTGAGCTCCCTGGCGCTGATAGGTCCAGGTGCGCTGCAGGACATTGCTGCCGGAGAGTCGGGCGAGAAAGCGCTCGGCCATCTCGAGCGGCAGATCGGGCCCGCGGCCGCAATGCTGAAGCTCGCCGGCGGCTCGGCGGTGCCTGCCGTCCATATCGAGGCGGCTGCCGCTGACGACATGGATGGCGTCACGGTCCCGGTTGGCTTTCAGCGGCTGGACGATGCCGGCCAGGCTATCGGGCAGGATGCCCAATTGGACTTCACGCGCGTGCGAGGTAACGCTCTGCCAGCGGGTTCATCGTTTAGCTGGACAGGCACTCTGCAGATCCCAGCGAGCGGTCGCTACCGCCTGTATCTGCAGGTCCTCGGTGCGAGTGCGACGATGACCGTGGACGGCAAGGCGTTTGCTCATAGTGGCGCGCTCGATCTGCACGGCAATCTGTTGCAACCCGGACAGGATAATGTCCTGCCGAGCCGCGATGGCCTGGACGATGTACGGCGCGAGATCACGTTCGACGCGGGCCCTCATCCGGTGACGGTGCAAGTGAAGGCTCAGGCGGGAGGGCAGCCGGTGCAGGTGCGTCTGGCATGGGTGACTCCGCAGCAGCGCCGTGCCGACTACGAGCATGCAATTGATGTTGCCGCTCGCTCCAGAAAGGCGGTGGTGTTCGCCTGGAGTCGCGGTCGGCCTGTGTTCCATCTGCCTGGCGATCAGGACCAGCTCATTGCTGATGTTGCAGCAGTGAATCCGAACACGATTGTGGTGCTGAACTTGAGCGCGCCGGTGACGATGCCATGGCTCGACAAGGTCAAGGCCGTGCTCCTGATGTGGTATCCGGGCGATGAGGGCGGCCCCGCCACTGCAAATCTGCTGCTGGGTCGTGTAAGTCCCGCGGGCCGCCTGCCCTTCACGTGGCCGCAAACTCTGGAGCAAGGCGTCGCCAACGATCCGGCACATCCGGAGCGTAGCTCCGTGGGCATCAACGGCCGAACCCAATACTCCGAGGGGATATTCATCGGCTATCGCTGGTTTGACCAGCAGGCCATCTCCCCCCTGTATCCATTCGGCTTCGGCCTCAGCTACACCCGCTTCGAGTACTCGGATCTTCGGGTTCACCCTGCTGCGGATGGCGGCCTGGACGTGAGCCTGCAACTGCGCAATTCCGGTTCGCTCGCGGGCGATGAAGTGGTGCAAGCCTATTTGGGGGCGCCGAAGCAGACGATGAGCGACGCGCAGTTCGCGCCGCGCTCGCTCGGCGCATTTGATCGCGTGCATTTGGCGTCGGGCGAGTCGCGGCGCGTGACGCTGCACATGGAAGCGCGGGCCTTGCAGTATTGGTCGACCGCTCGGGCGCGGTGGACCACGGCCCCTGGGGCTCGTACGGTGTACGTGGGTGCGTCTTCGCGTGACCTGAGGCTGAACATGGAGACGATCATCCCGCCACCTTGAGGACGTGCGATCATCGGCAGATGATTCCATTTTCAGTGCTGGATCTCTCGCCGATCGTCGAAGGGGCGACCGCAGCGGATGCGTTGCGCAATACGCTGACGATGGCTCGTCACGCCGAGCCGCTGGGATTCAGCCGCTTCTGGCTCGCCGAGCACCACAACATGCCTGGCATCGCCAGCGCGGCGACCACGGTTGTCATCGGATATGTCGCGGCCGGTACCAGCAGCATTCGAGTCGGCTCGGGTGGCATCATGCTTCCCAATCACTCACCGCTGGTGATCGCCGAGCAGTTCGGTACTTTGGCCTCGCTCTACGGCGATCGTATCGATCTGGGGCTGGGTCGCGCTCCCGGCACGGACCCGGAGACCGCGCGGGCTCTGCGGCGCGACCTTGTGTCCAGTGGCGAGGAGTTTCCGCGCGACGTACAGGAGCTGCAGCGCTATTTCGAAGGTTCTCCCACTCAGGCGCTGCGCGCGATTCCAGGGGCGGGTTTGAAGGTGCCGATCTGGCTGCTCGGATCCAGCATGTTCGGTGCGCAGCTTGCGGCGCTGCTGGGCCTGCCATTTTCCTTCGCAGCGCACTTCGCGCCGGACCTGTTGCTGCCTGCGCTGTCAATCTACCGTGAGCGGTTCGAGCCTTCGAGTCAGCTCAGTAAACCGTACGCGATGCCCTGTATCAATGTGATCGTCGCCGACAGCGATGAAGAAGCGCGCTGGCTGCTCAGCTCACACCAGCAGGCCTTCACCAATCTGCGGCGCGGCCAGCCGGGAAAGCTGCCGCCACCACGAGACAGCATGGACTCGTTCTGGTCGCCCGGGGAACGAGCGGCAATCGAGCATGCGATGCGCTACACCCTGGCCGGATCCAGCGCGACTGTCGAGCACGGCCTGCGCGGATTTCTGCGCCTCACGCAAGCCGACGAGTTGATGGTGAACGTACACGTCTACGATCAGGCCGCACGACGGCACTCGCTGACTCTGACGGCCGCGATTCGAGATCGCATCGCCAGCGCGCCTTCGACGTTTTGAAGAGTCTTTAGCGTCGGCTGTCAGCCTGCAATGCCGCTCGCTTGGCCCAGATGCGCTCATAAGCTGGCGCCAGGTGTCCGCCAGTGCGAATCGCCGTGCTGATCGCCGCGTCGTCGATGACCTGCTGTTGATGTAGCACGGCAAGCGCCCCGAGAAAGCGGCCGAATTGCAGCGATCTGCCGAGCGCCGACAACTTCGAGCCCTGCGGCGCGCTCTGATCGGCGAGCGCCGCATCCACGCGCTCGGACAGCTGCCAGCTCGAGGCGACCTGGCGCGCGACCGGAGCGGACTGCGTGTCAATCAGTGTCATGAGTACTTTGGGGTGTGGCGTGAGATGACGCGACTGGTATTCATCGATCGTTACGCGGAACACGACTATTGATGAGAGGCCCATCACCAGCGCCAGCAACTGAGCGGCGAACGGGTCGGTGCTTTCGACCATGATGGCGTGCGACTCGGCAGCGGAGGCCGCCGCGAGCGTGTGCTGCCAGGTGATGTCACCGAACCTTGGAAATCCGCCTCCATCGACCTTGAATACCGGCTGCATCAGCGCTGCCGCCACCAGTGAGCGCATGCCCTCGATGCCGAGCAGTGCCACTGCGCGGTCCAGATTTTCGATCGGCGTGGCCGAAATGCGGTAGAACGGACTGTTGGCGAGCCGAAACAAGCCGGCGGCCAGGCCCGGATCGGAACCAATGATGCGCGCCAGCTCGCGCCGGGAGACATCATCGTTGTTCATTGCCTGCACGAGCCTCGGTAGCAGCAACGGGCGCCGCGGGGCGTAGTTGGCCTTGTCGGTGATGCTCGACAGTGCCCAGCGCACCTTCGAGGCCAGCTCTTCGTGGGCCGCGACGTCGCCCACTGGCACGCCCTCGGAACTCAATGCGAGCAGCTGCAGACGATGCAGTGCCTCGAAGCGCGCATTCAGTTCCTCGGGGGGTTCATCCTGTGTCGCCGGCACCGCCGAAGTGGTGGCTGGCGGCGCGGTCGCCGCGATGGACGGCAATGGCGGCGCGACTGCGGCAGGCGCGTCCTTGCGTCCGGCGCGAAACACGCCGAATCCCAGCGCCAGCATCAGTGCCAGGACCGCCAATATCAAACATACGATCTGCAATGTGCTCACACCGTATAGATTAGTCGAAATTGAAAAAATTTCAGCCGTGATTGCGCGTTTGTCGCATTGACGTGCGCCCGCTGCGGCGGCTAGCGTCGAACCGGCCCAATTCTCTACCGCAGATGTACCGAACGATCATCTTCCGCACGGTTCTTCCGTTGCTTCTGGCAGCAGGCCTCGTTGCGTACCTGGGGTTGCCGTACATCGATCGCCTGCTGACCGGCTGGTTTCGATCGGATGTGGAGCTGCGCGCGCGTCTGGTTGTCAGTTCGATCGAAGAGGTCGTGCCTGCCATGGTTGCGAAACATGATCAGGCGGGGCTGCGCAAATACGCCGCCAAGATCACCGCAGATCAGCGGCTGGTCGGACTTCTGATCTGTGGCGCCGATGGGTGGACGGAATTCAAGACCGACCATGTACCTGCCGTGATCAGCTGCGATAGCACGGCAAAAGTAGGTGATGGGCAGAGCGATGTGATGCGGGCGTCGTCAGGTTCGGTACTGGTCTCAGTGTACGACGAGACGCCGCCCGGACAGCCACCCTATCGTGTAGAGATCGTCAATGATCTGAGTTTCGTTGATCGGCGGCAGGATAAGGCGCGCGATTTTCTGATCACGCTTGCGTGCATCACTCTACTCATCGTCGCGCTGTTTCTGGCGCTGGCGGCGTGGCTCGTCATTCGGCGCTATGCAAACATGTTGCTACGCGACATCCGCGGGCGTCGCTTCCTCGACAACGCGCAGTCGGGTCCGACGTCGCTGCCGATACTGCGGCAGGTGCGCCAGGTGCTGCGCGAGATGGAAGCCAGCCAGCGACTGGAGATCGACTATCGCGAAAACTGGACTCCTCAGGCACTACAGCAGGTTGTGCGCGATCAGCTGCATGCGCCTCATATGTTAGTGGTATCGAATCGGGAGCCTTACTCTCACGAGTACGGCGATCATGACGCAATCGAAGTTCAGGTTCCGGCAAGCGGCATGGTCACGGCGCTCGAACCGGTCATGCGCGCGTGTTCGGGCACCTGGGTCGCGCACGGAAGCGGTGGCGCGGATCGCGAGGTGGTCGACCGCTACGACCGCATCAAAGTCCCACCTGAGGATCCGGCGTACACATTGCGACGGGTGTGGCTGTCTGCGGCGGAGGAGGAAGGGTTCTACTACGGACTGTCGAACGAGGGGTTGTGGCCGCTGTGTCATCTGGCCTATGTCAGGCCGGCTTTTCGTGGCGAGGACTGGGTCGTCTATCAGGCAGTCAATCGGAAGTTCGCCGAAGTCGTACTGCGCGAAGCGCAGTCGGAGGATCCTGTGATCCTGATCCAGGATTACCATTTCGCACTGCTGCCCGGATTGCTGCGCGCGCGACGCCCCAAGGCTACGCTCGCGATGTTCTGGCACATACCCTGGCCCAACGCCGAGACCTTCGGCGTATGCCCATGGAAGCACGAGATGCTGTCGCATCTGCTGATGGCCGACATCCTGGGATTTCATACTCTCTATCATTGTCAGAACTTTCTTGCCACGGTCGACCGCTTCATCGAATGCCAGATCGACCACGCGCACATGACGGTCACGCTGCAAGGGCACGTGTGCCACGTTGCCGCCTATCCAATATCGATCGAGTGGCCGCCGCGCTGGCTGCAGGCGGTGCCGGAGATGCAGGAGTCGCGCCGGCAGGTGCGCGAGTTCTTCCACATCCCACAACAGGTGACGCTCGGTCTGGGCGTGGAGCGCTGGGACTTCACCAAGGGCGTGCTGGAGCGCTTTCTGGCGCTCGAGCTGTTATTGGAGCAGGATCCGGGAATGCGCGGCAGAGTCACGTTACTGCAGATCGCTGCGCCCTCACGCAGCAAGCTGCCGGCCTATCAGGCGCTGCAGCAGGCCACGCTGGCGGAGGTCGAGCGAATCAACGAGCGCTTTGCCACTACAGATTGGAAACCAATCGTGCTGATTACCAAGCACCAGCCGCCAGAGCAGGTCTTCGAGCTGTATCGCGCAGCAGATTTCTGCATCGTGAACAGCCTGCATGACGGAATGAATCTGGTGGCGAAAGAGTTTGTCGCTGCGCGCGACGACGAAGATGGCGTGCTGATTCTGAGTACTTTTGCCGGCGCTTCGCGCGAACTGGTAGAGGCATTGCTGGTCAATCCCTTCGACGTCGCCGAAACCGCAGCTGCGATTCGCCGGGCGGTGGAGATGCCCCGGGAGCAGCGCCGGCAACGCATGCAACTTATGCGTCGTACAGTCAAGGAAAACAATGTGTACCGCTGGGCTGGCCGGATGCTGATGGACGCCGCGCGGATACGTCAACGTCAGGCTCTGCTCACCGGAGAGGAAGAGCTACGGCTCACTTGAGTGTAAGATTCTCGCATTCAAAATCAACAAGGGGACTCCCGTGCAGGTAACTCGCGTAGGATACGTTGCGCGCTGGCTCAGCGTATTGCTCATGCCGATTGCAGTCGTACACGCGGCTGATAAGCCCGATGCGGACAAGAAGGACCAGGGCAAAAAGGAGGAATCAAAGCCTCCGGAACACTTCAGCCCCGAACAGATAGACACCACGGGTTCGGTGAGCGCCAACGGACGCCACATCGAGTACGAGGCCCATACCGGCACCTTGGTCGTGCACGCGCAAGACTGGGACGATGTAGCCCAGAATGCCCCGAAGGACGAGGATAAGAAGCCGCGTCCGGAGGCGAGTATGTTCTACGTGGCCTACTTCAAGTCCGAGAAGGCGGACGCCAAGGCCAGCAACGTCAAGCCCGAGCCGCGCCCGATCACCTTCCTCTATAACGGCGGACCCGGATCGGCTACGGTGTGGCTGCACATGGGAGCGTTTGGGCCCAAGCGCGTGGTCACTGCGAATGACTCGCACACCCCCGCGGCCCCGTACTCGCTGGTTGACAACGAATTCAGCCTGCTCGATGTCAGCGATCTGGTCTTCATCGATGCTCCAGGCGCCGGCTTTTCGCGCATCGCCGGTACCGACCGCGATAAAGCCTTCTACGGCGTGGATGAGGACGCCTGGGCGTTTTCGGACTTCATCGTGCAGTTCCTCGGCAAGTACGGGCGCTGGAACTCACCGAAGTACCTTTTTGGTGAAAGCTATGGCACTACACGAAATGCGGCGTTGGTGAATCTGCTGGAGACCGGTCGATCAGTCGATTTCAACGGCGTGATCATGCTGTCACAGATCCTGAGCTTCGATGGCAGTCCGGACGGCCCCGACACCAATCCCGGTGTCGACCTGCCCTACCAGCTGGCGTTGCCGACCTACGCTGCCACCGCCTGGTATCACCATAAGCTGACGAATGCGTCTTCGGATCTGCCCACCTTCCTGAAGGAGGTCGAGCACTTTGCGATGAACGATTATGCGCTGGCGCTCGAAGCGGGTTGGACGCTGCCGGAGGATCGACGCCGGACAATCGCGCAGAAACTGCACGACTACACGGCGTTGCCGGTGGACTATATTCTGAAGGCGAATCTGCGGATCGATGGTGGCGAATTCGAGCACAACCTGCTCGGAGACACCGACATGACTACCGGGCGGCTTGATACCCGCTTTGCCGGTCCATCGCTCGATCCCTTGAGCAAGGAGGCCGAATACGATCCGCAGTCGGCCTCGATCTCCTCAGCCTATGTCTCGACCTTCAACGACTACGTGCGCAAACAGCTCAAGTACGGCCAGGACAAGGTTTTCAAGCCCTTTGCTGATATTCATCACTGGAACTTCGAACATCATGCTCCGGGCCAGCAAGAGGCGTTGCAGCAGTCAACCAACGTCATGCCGGACCTGGCAACCGCGATGAAGTACAACCCCGGATTGCATGTGCTGCTGACCGGCGGCTACTTTGATCTTGCCACCCCGTACTTTCAGGGCGTTTTCGAGATGCAGCATCTGCCGATACCGCCAACCGTGCAGAAGAACATCGAGTTCGCATATTTCCAGTCCGGTCACATGGTCTACGCCAACGAGAACTCTTTGAAGCAACTGCATGCCAGGGTTGCCGAGTTCATACTCCATACCGAGGCACCGAAGTCGTAAGGCGTATTTGGGTAAGGCTTCAAGGTGGCACAGAGGACGTGCCGCCCTTAGAATAAATGTCGGATGCGGGTGTAGTTCAATGGTAGAACTGCAGCTTCCCAAGCTGCTAACGTGGGTTCGATTCCCATCACCCGCTCCAGTTCTAGTGCCGCCTGCGATGCCGACGAGGCCATTGGTGCTCTATCGCGCGGTCATTTGCTCCCACATTCGAATGAGGACCGCGCAGAGTGTGGGCTGATTTGCTCATAGCGGCAATTGCCAATATGCAACGTCGATCCATTTGCCGAACTTGAACCCCACTTCGGCGAAATGGGCGACTTTTCGAAACCCCAGCTTCTCGTGCAATGCGACACTGCCTGCGTTTGGCAACGCGATGCCGCCGATGGCCGTATGAAACCCCTGGTCCTTTAGCTGTTTCAGCAAGAGCTGATACAAACTCGTGCCGATGCCCCGCTGCAGACATTCCGGCGCCAGGTAGATCGTGGTTTCAACGGAAAGGCGATAGGCGGAGCGTGGTTTCCACTTGGTCGCTCGGGCATATCCGAGGATAGTTCCCTCTTGCTCAGCGACGAGCCACGGCAACGAATCGGACGCTACCGCGGCCATGCGCCCCACCATTTCTGAGGACGAAACGGGTTCTTCTTCGAAGGTGATAATCGTGTGAGCAACATAGTGGTTGTAGATGCGAACAACAGCGTCGGCATCCACGGCGAAAGCTTGACGAATCACACTAGACTCCTTAGCCAGGAACGGGGAAGTCGACAAACGCCTGAGCAATCAGGCTCGTCCGTGCCAATCGCCCCATAATGGGCGCATATTCGCTGGCGCCGAACAACGCCAGCGGCAAAGTCGCCTGAGCGATCGAGGCCCGCTGCCTTGGCAGCGCTGTGCGAGGATGAACTGCGGCACATCGACCGGTCGGATTCCGGAGAACGTATCAGAGCGCGAGCGCGCGATCGTAATGGCAGGGTTGGCGAATGATGTCGAGGCCGTGAACCAATAGGCCGCGCCAATCCAGGCGGCCACCATCCACGGTGCGTCCTCCGAGCGTCGGTGCCCCGATACGACCAGCAGTAGCCCAAACGTCGCAACCGCTTCCGCCCGCCAAACGCTCAGCCATGATGCCGGAGCCGACCACGGTCGCGGCCAGCAGCAGCGATCCGATCAGCTCAGCGATCAGAGGTCGGGATATGGGTTCGGTGTGCATCGTGGGACGCCGGAGTGCTCTTGCCTATCTCATCGACGCGTTGCCGCAGCCGAATTTGATCCAGCGTGCGAAATGGCAGGCTTGCGAAAAGCTTGATGCGAGCCTCAAGAATGTTGTACGCATCGAGAAACGCTTGCCGCCTTTGCGCATCGTTCCCTTCGACGGCCGCCGGATCGGCGATGCCCCAGTGCGCCGTTATCGGCGCACCAGGCCAGTACGGACAGACCTCGCCGGCCGCGTTGTCGCAAACGGTGATGACGAAATCCAGATTTGGTGCGCCAGCGTCGGCAAATTCATCCCAGCCCTTGCTGCGCAACCCTTCCGTGGGTAGTCCTCGGGCCTGAAGCAATTCCAGGACCAGCGGGTGCACCTCGCCTTTCGGGTGACTGCCGGCGCTGAAACCTTTGAGCTCGCCCTGACCCCAGCGGTTGATTAGCGCCTCCGCCAGAATGCTGCGCGCCGAGTTGCCGGTACACAGAATCAGCACGTTGTAGGTTTTCTCGCTCACAGATCACTTCTCGCAAGCAGCCGCTAGGGAAATCAGCAGCAACTAGCCGATGCGGCCTTGTCCGTTCGGGTGGGGATGCAACACGAGCTCGACGCCTGCGGCTGTTTGCCGTCCTCGCCGAAGACGGGAATGCTCGCGAGCGTGTGAAAGGTCTCCCACGCGATGCCTTGAGGATCGGTGATCCAGTATTTGTCGGACTTGGCGTAGCAGCACGACCGGTCGGTTTGCTCCACCAGGCTGCGATCGGCCGCTTCGAGCCGGCCGCGCATGTTGCTCAGCTCGCTGTCGTCTTCGACCTGAAACCCTAGGTGATCAACGCCCGGCTGCGATCCACGCTTGGAGATCGCGAAATTGATCTTCGGGTCCGCCAACATCCACTTGGCATAGTCCTCTCTTTGTACGCTCGGGGCGCTGCCGAACACCGCGGAGTAGAAGCGCACACTCTCGGCGAGCTCGTTGACGGCGACATGGACGTGGAAGCGTTTCATTTTGAGACTACCTCGAGTGTTTAGAGTGCCTTGAGCATCAAGGCGGAAGTGTCCGGACACAGAAGGCCGCGAGTGCGCGCCTGCGGCGGCACGACGAGGGATCGCAGCAATGCGCTGTCGTCGAACAATTCCAGGCCGACGAGCCGCTTGGCGATTCCCGCGATCCGCTGTAGAAGAAATGTTCCGGCGACGGCGGACATTCTCAGGCAGCCTTTCCCACGCGCTTGGCTCTAGGCTTGGATTTGACCGAGCTCGCCGGTTTGCAGGAAGCATCGCAACTCTGGGCGCTGGCCGCGCAACAGTTCTCGGTCAGGTACCCCACCAGGCCGTTCATCGCCACAAAGTCCGCCGCGTAGAACAACTGCCGGCTCACGCGCGTCTGCGTCACGAGCTCGGCGCGCAGGAGCTGCTGCAAATGAAATGTAAGTGAGGACGGTGGAATTCCCAGTCGCTCAGCGACCACTCCGGCGGATAGCCCTTCTGGACCGGCTTCCACCAGCAATCGGTACGCAGCCAAACGATGCTCGTGCGCCAGTGCGGCAAGGGCTGCAATGATCTTCGTGGCTGTCATGGCTACCTTCGATGTTTCGACTAATGTCGAACATACCGGTACCCAGTGGACCAGTCAACGACTATTTGCGTATCGTC
>Ga0308309_10002653_pt1 | contig 10651 bp, 7 predicted proteins | sample HubBroMetageWFT5_FD_192491 | JGI IMG/M metagenome (GOLD analysis project Ga0308309, IMG submission 192491) | Warmed and freeze-thawed soil microbial communities from the Hubbard Brook experimental Forest, New Hampshire - Hubbard Brook CCASE Soil... | ecosystem: Environmental > Terrestrial > Soil... | reverse complement strand
CGGGACGGACACCCTCGACCTGCTCGACCGATTTCGCCCGCACGCCCCCGTGGTGATGCTGACCGGGCAAAATGATATCGGCACGGCGGTCGCGGCGATGAAGGCGGGTGCCCAGGACTATCTGAGCAAGAACGACTTCACCGCCGAACGACTTGACCGGGCGATCCAACGTTCGATCGGTAAGGCCGATCGGCAACGCCGGGAAGTCGTCGCCCATGAGCGGCTGCGTACGGAATATCGGTCGGAAAGGCGGCGTCGGCGCGAATTGGAAGCCTCGCTGCAGGTAGCTCGCGAAATTCAACAGAATTTGCTCCCGGCCAAGTCGCCGCGGATTGAGGGCTTCGACCTCTGCGGCGTCTGTTTGCCCATTGAAGAGACGGCGGGGGACTTCTTTGATTATTTCCCGCTCGCGGATGGGACTTTGGCGATCGCCGTCGGCGACGTCTGCGGTCACGGAATCGGCCCCGCATTGCTGACAGCCGAGACCCGCGCCTATCTCCGCGGTTTAAGCCGCACGCACTCGCACGTCGGCGAGATTACCACGCTCCTCAACCGTCTGCTGTGGGATGATATTGCCGCCGGCCGCTTTCTCACGCTCTTTCTGGGTTCGCTCAATACGGCCGAGCGGACTTTTACCTATGCTTCGGCCGCGCATCCCGCCTGTATCATCCACGGATCGGGCGAAGTCACGGCACTCGAAAGCCACACGGCCCCATTGGGAATGTTCGACGAATTGATCGTGCCCAGTAGCGCCCCGGCGACGCTCTCGAAGGATGACATCCTGTTCGTCGCAACGGATGGCCTCTTCGAGACGACCGCTCCCGACGGCACGCTCTTTGGACGAGACAATTGCGTCCAAGTTGTCGCTCAACATCGCGATCGCCCAGTGGACCAGATCGTTGACGAGTTACTGAATGCCTCGCGCCACTTCGCTGAGGGCATGCCTCTTCATGACGATCTTACCGTGGTCGTTGCCAAAGCGAAGTAGCCCGCGCCGATCTGCGGCATTTCGATCTGCCGCGCGTTGAGACGCTCGTTCAATGGGACTATGCTCAACCTGCGTTTGGTTCGCGAAGCAAAAAGACCGTCGAGAAGGAGCCGGGCATGTTCGAGCGCGAGGTGCGTCTGAACGGTTTGATGAACTGGTATCTCTCGGACTTGATTAAAGACTGCGACGATACGGAACTTACCAGGCCCATCACCGCCGGCGGAAATCCGCCGGCCTGGATTTTGGCGCATCTCGTCCTGGCGAACGATTATGCTTTGCGGCTAATGGGCGACGGCCGGATCGCTCCCGCGGAATGGCATAAGCGCTTCGGCCGCGGCATGTCGCCGCAAAACGATCCCAATCCGCTGCCTACAAAGGCCGAGTTGGTCGAAGCACTCGAAAAAGGCCGCCAGCAAATCCCAATCGCGGCCGCCAAGGCCGATCCCGCGCGCCTTAACGAGCCCCATACGGTCGACATTTTCAAAGATTCGCCCGTTCAAACCGTCGGCGACGTTGTCGCGCATCTGCTGACGACGCACCTAGCCAGCCACGTCGGCCAGCTTTCCACGTGGCGGCGCATGCAGGGACGCCCGCCGCTTTTCTAGTTACCTCAGGTGCTCGGCTTCGGGCTGCTCGTGGCCGCGTGAATCGACCGCGAGCGTTCGCGACGTTCCCGCTCCTCATTCCGTTTCTTTTCGATCGCAGCCAGCCGCTTTTTTTGATGCGATGGCCTTTTGGGACGATTCCCACGGTGTGGCCCTCGGCGACCCGGTCAATGGACAGTTCCAATTGATCGCCACCGATGACGGCGGAGCGAATTGGAAGCGGTCGGCAGCGATCAATTTGCCGCCAGCATTGCCAAACGAGGCCTTCGCGGCCAGCGGCACGTGTTTCGTTACGCAGGGCCAACAAGACGTTTGGTTTTCGACAGGAGGAGCCAAAACAGCCAGGACCTTTCATTCAACCGACCGAGGCCGAAACTGGACAGTGGCCGATACACCGGTTCTCGCGGGCACTGAGTCCGCCGGCATTTTTTCGATCGCTTTTCGAGATCGCGAACATGGCATGATCGTCGGTGGCGATTATCGCAAACCAAATGACGACGGCCCGAACGCAGCCATTACCGCCGACAGCGGAAAAACATGGACTTCTCCGCAAAAGACCGTTCGCGTATTGCTCGGGTGTCGCGTGGGCAAAAGACCGCTGGATCGCGGTCGGAACGTCGGGTTCCGATTCGTCTCAAGACAACGGCGCGACCTGGTCGGTGCTCGACCGAGAGAATTACAACAGCGTCGCATTCACTCGGACAGGTACCGGCTGGGCGCCGGACCGAAGGACCGAATTGCCAAACTCGCGAACTAGTGCCGCAAGCACTTCGATGTCGCGAAACAGTTTTACGTTGCCCGATGATCTCCGCCACCGGACGGCGACATCGAGATTGATCAAGTCCAACCGGGAACAAGCACTGCTGTGCGGACACGGTTCACAACGGCAACACCAACCGCACAATCAGCCGATTTTGACCATTTCCGACTTCTCTTCGTCCCACAGTCTCAGCGACGCGCAGGCCAGACTGTCCCAAAGCTTGAGTCGCGCGACGCCTTGCAAGGCAGGATTTTCGTCGAAGCATTCTTGCAGGCGGTAATTGGGAATCTGGCTGTCGAGATGGTGGACGTGGTGCAGGCCGATGTCAGCCGTGAGCCACCGCAGCACGGCCGGGAGTTCGTAATAAGAGCTGCCCTCCAGGCCTGCGTCGAAATAACTCCAGCGATTATGCCGCTGCCAATAGGTCGACTCGAAATGGTGCTGAACGTAGAACAGCCACGCGCCGGCGGAGGCGGCAAGCGTCAGCACCGGCAAGTGAATCATCAGGAATTGCTTCCACCCGACGAGCCACGACATCAAGGCGACGGCGGCAATCAACCCGAGGTTCGTCCAATAGACGCTGGCCCGTTCTTTTCTGGAGAGATGAGGGTCGTAAAACGTGAAGCGCTGAAAGATGACGAAATAGAGGAACGGGCCGAAACCAAACAACACGAGAGGATGCCGATGAAATCGATAAAAAAGCTGCTGAGGCGCGGACAGCTTGCCGTACTCTGCGACCGTGAGCATGTGCACGTCGCCGCAACCGCGACGGTCGAGATCGCCCGAGGTCGCATGATGGATGGCATGATTCTTCCGCCAGCGGTCGTACGGTGTGAAGGTCAAAATTGAGAGCGCGCGGCCCAGCACGTCATTTGCAGCTTTGGATTTGAAGAATGAGCCATGCCCGCAATCGTGCTGCAGTATGAACAGCCGCACGAGGAATCCTGCGGCTGGAACTGACAATGCCAGCGTAATGAAATACGAGTAGCGGAGGCCGAACCACATCACGATCCAGAGTGCGCAGAACGGCACGATCGATGCGGCTAACTGCGTCAAACTGCGGCGAGCCTCGGACTCACGATACAGAGTCGTGATGGCCCGATAGTCGAACGATCGGGCGGCGTCTTCGGACCGGGTGTCGGCGTGCCGGGCTGCGCACGGTTGCGATGCGCCGTGCGGTTTAATTGGGGCGGTGACCAAGGTAATCTCCCCGCGGCTTCGGTCAACCGCCTTAAAAGGCGTATTATCGACGACTTGCCCGGTTCCGGCAAGAGGCTTTCGGCTTGCGGGGCACCTCTGTTGGCAATTTTTCAACATGATCCTTCAAACGGATCGATCGGACCACTTGCCCAGCTACCAACGCGACTGCCATTTGAATTCGTGCACGGGGATGCTATAGTTCCCTTCGGTGCTCTCCACTCGGCCGTTGCCCAATGGATCACTGCCAGGTCCATTGTACTCGATATGACGCAACGGGCGTTTCTCGCTCTCGGTCCTGGGCACCTTCTCATTTTGGGACCTTGAATGTCTTTTCGCGATCTCGGCCTAGCCGAGTCCCTCTTGCGCGCCGTCGATGCCGAGGGTTATGAACAGCCGACTCCAATCCAAACGGCCTCCATTCCACACTTGCTTGCCGGGCGCGATGTGCTCGGCACCGCTCAAACCGGAACCGGCAAAACGGCGGCGTTTGCCTTACCAATCCTGCATCGTCTGGTGACGACTGCATCGCGTCAGCAGAGTCGGCGCCCGGCAATCCGCGCCCTCGTGCTTTCACCGACCCGCGAGCTTGCCGTGCAAATCGGCGAAAGCTTCCAGGCGTACGGAAGCCAGACTCACCTGAAGCATACAACGATTTTTGGCGGCGTGGGACAAGGAAACCAAACGCGGGCCCTGCGAAACGGTATCGATATTCTCGTAGCTACGCCTGGCCGGCTTCTTGATTTGATGGAGCAGGGATTCGTCGATTTCAAAGGCCTCGAGGTCCTCGTCCTCGACGAAGCCGATCGCATGCTCGATATGGGCTTTCTGCCAGATGTCCGCCGGATTGCGCGCGGCTTGCCGACCGAAAGGCAGACGATCCTCTTTTCGGCGACCATGCCCGAGCCGATCGCGGCGCTTGCCCATTCGCTCCTAAAGAATCCGGCACGCGTGTGCATCGCTCCCGTCGCCGAGACGACGAACCTGGTCGAGCAGTCGGTGTGCTTTGTCAAGACGCCGGACAAACGGCGCGTGCTGGTTCAATTCATCAAGACGCGGTCAATTGAACGGGCATTGGTGTTCACGCGGACCAAACGGGGTGCGGATCGCGTTGTGCGGGATTTGGCAAACTCGGGAATCCGCTCCGCCGCCATTCACGGCAACAAAAGCCAGTCGAATCGACAGCGGGCGCTCGACAACTTTAAGTCGCGGCGCACGCCGATTCTGATTGCGACCGACATTGCGGCGCGCGGCATCGACGTTGAGGGTATTTCTCACGTCGTCAATTACGACTTGCCGCACGAGCCGGAAACCTATGTGCACCGCATTGGCCGGACGGGCCGTGCCGGCGCGTCAGGAAGCGCTCTCTCTTTCTGCGACCAGGCTGAGTGTGGGCTTTTAACGGCGATCGAGCGATTGACACGGCAAAAGCTGGCGGTTGAGAAATCGTTGCCGGTCGACAACCAAGTCGAGCAGGCGTCGCAAAGTGTCCGACCGGCAAACGAGGGTTCGCGAGGGAACAGTCAACGCCGAAAGCCCTCCAACCGCAGGGGACGAAGACCGCAGTCCCACGAGCGTAATCACGTTCATTCGGCGCGCCGCGGCCGTGGTCGCGCGCGAGTCGCAACATGAAGCGGCCGTCATTGCCGATTCCGATCAATCGACGGTCCACAGGATCACTGAATCCAGATCCTTGATGTACAATCGGATCCCCGCGGCAACCGGGTAGGCGTACGTGTCGTCTTCTGCGACTTTGTACGTTGCAACTTTCTTCAACTGCTTGTCGCTCGGCTCGAAAACGAGCAGTTGCCCGTTCGTGGTCAGGGCGAGCAGCACCGGGCCGACGTCCACAACCGAGCCGTAGCCCCGTTCTCCTCGCACACGATCAGGAGGCCAAGCGGTCTTGCCGGTTTCGGCGTTAATGCAAAAAAGAAAGTTCCGGCTCGAGATTCCGTAAAGCAGGCCGTTCTTGAGGACTGGTGTGTCGAATTGCACGGAGAACTCTTTGTTCTCCCAGAGTTCCTTCGCCGTATAGCGGTCGCCTTGTTTTTCGATCTTGAGGGCCCGAGTGCCGCGAAATGAGCCGGAAATGTAGATTGTCTGTCCATCCACGATGGGCGTGGCTGCGTTGTAGCCGCCCATGCCTCTGACGAAAAACGGAATCTCCCAGAGCAGCTTGCCGTCGGTCGTACCGAGTCCCACGATGTTCTTGGCCGTCATCGCGACCAGCATTTTGACGCCGTCCATCGTGAGCAGATCGGGTGAGGCATAGGCCGTGCCGTCGCCCGTCCACTTCCACTTCTCGTCGCCGCTGGCGAAATCGTAGGCCACGATGCCTCCCTTTTCCTCACCGCCGAACTGCACGATGCAGAGGCCATCCACGACGATCGGTGAACAGGAGGTAAAGAACCGAGGCAGACTGTCCTCAGCTTCAGTTTTGCGCCAGAGTTTCTTTCCGCTCGCAGCGTCGAGGCAAGACAGGGTCCCGCGCACGCCCAATGTCACGACCCTTCCGTCTGCGACGGTCGGCGAACTCCGGGGACCGGGGAATTGGGATGCAGGTCCGGAAGCGCCCTTGACGGCGTATTTGTCCGTCCATAGCTCTTTGCCAGTTGTCGCGTCGAGGCAGCAGGCGACCTCATCCCCGTCCCGGCGTGCGAAGACATAAAGCTTGTCGCCGACCAGAGCCGGTGTGGCCACGCCGTCGCCGACTTTCACTTTCCATTTTTGGGTCAGCGATTTGGGCCACGTTTGCGGTGCCGCGAATCCGGTCGCCTTTGCGTCCCGATTTGGACCCCGCCACTGAGGCCAGTCTTGCCCGAAAGTGACACTTCCGACAAAGAACGTCAGGCAGCCGACAATGATTCCCACTCGCCGACTCGCGCGTGTCATGGCTATTTCCTTCAAGCAGGTTGGGTTGCTTCCTTCAACACGGCGATTTGGCTAAAGGCAGCCGTTTGAGGAAGACGGTGCAGGCGCGGCACTCCACTGAGTCTATCGAGGAGCGCCTCGGAATCAATCGGCTTCAGACCATCGTGCAAACTGCTGCCGAAAGCCGGGCCACAGCGGCACATTGAGAGGGCCGTGCTGTTTAATGCGGCAAAAGCTATTTCGCCCCGCCCCCTTTGAGCTGCTGCAAATAGTCGTTCGTCACGTCGATCGTGCGGATTCCATTTGGCGGAGCGAACTCGAATTGGTGATCGTCGAGTGGCCCGTTGATGACAATGTCCATGAAATCGAGTTCGACAAGCACTTCGGTTTCGTCGCTGCCTTTGTGTTTCCTTAAGAAATCGATCCGCCGTGGGAAAAGGATCACCGGCTCGAAGTAGATGCGAACGGAGTCAGGAATGTGGGACGATGGCCGGTTCCCTGTCGTGGATTTGAGGACCTGAAGTGTCGCCTCGTTCCAAGTTCCCGCAATCACCGTGAACTTTTTGCCGTTTACTTCGTCCTGCGCCACGGAATCAAATTTCATCGAGCGCTCCAATGAGGCGAGAAGCGCCGGCAATCCTCCCAGCCCAAGTTCCACTGCCAAGAGATTGGTTTCACCGGCGGCCTTGGAGGCATTGAGAATCTGGCGTACGTCTCGGCGCGTCACGCGTGTTTGACTTCCGAACTGATGGCGGGTCCACAAGATCGTTCCGTCGCAAACTTCGAGGAACGATCCGTCAATTCCATCTTCCGCGGCTTCTGGCTGGATCTTGAGTTCCAGTTTGAGCCGCAAGTCAGTTCCCTGGACGTATGTCCCTTCCAGACGAAACCTGCGGTCGCCGATTGCCACGCGTTGAATGATCCGCGATCGAATGGATCGCACTCCTGATGCCGTCAACTTTTCGCGCGCCATGTGGAGCGTTTTGAGAGGATCGCCAACCGCCGGTAAATTTGGTTTTGGAGCCGGTTGAGGAGGCATCGGCGCTGTTTGGGGCGGCTTTGGCGCGGTCGTTTGCTTAGTTTCGCCGGCACAGATTGCCCAAGGCCCCGTAACGCCGTCGATTGCCACGATTGCGGCGAATATGGCTGTCAAAATTGGATGACTTTTCATGTTCTTCGGAAAATGTGGGATTTGCCAAAGATTCCGGCGGCGTCATTCCGAAAAGAGAAGAGTCCATCGTCCGCGATCTGCCGCCGTCCCGCCGATGGCCGTGGAAGGCGCCGACGCATTGTAGTCCTTTCGGAAGTTGGGTCGACGGCAGTTCCGCACGCGACGTGCCCGGTTGTGAAGACAGGGGAAAGGGTCGTGATGAAGTACTACTTCCTGGCGTTGGGAACGCTATTCTTGGTGTGCGTCGGCTGCGCCTTCGATGGCCGACAAATTCTGGATAACGGCAACGAGAAAGGGGTCTACAACGCCCCGCCGGCGGATCGGATGATCCACCCCGGCCCGATGGTTGACGGCCCCGGTCCGGGCGTGATGCCCATGCTCGCGAGCCCGGCGCCGCCGGCTCCGGTTCTCAAGGTAACGCAGATCCGCTTCGTGGGACCGGCCGGAATGCAAATTGGCTGGCAAGTCGCCGGCGGATTCGCCGAGAATCAAAAGATCGCCCCGGCTCGCAAGAATTTTCACCAGGGCGGAACCTATCGGCTTAAGCTGACCAAGATCCCCGGTGCCGGTCGCGAGGGACTGACTCTCTATCCGACGCTGCAGGTTTACCCGGCTAGTCCAATGACCGATGCCTACCTGTCGCACGACACGGTGCCCATCGAAGTCACGGACGAAGATTTGGATCAGGTCCAAAGCAATAACTTCGTCACCAAGGTGATCTACCTGCCCGATCCGCGGTACCAGGAACTCGCGGTGGCCGGCGTCGAGACACTCGTTTCGACCCGCCTCGAACCGGGTGTTGATCCGGTCGCGGAGGCCAATCGTCGTGGAACGATCCTCGCCGTCTTCCGCATGGGTAACATGGACCTCGAAATGCCCAACGGCGGAATGGCCGCCGGACCGAACGGGCGGGGCGATGTAAACCAGGTCGTCTTCCTCGACGGTGAGAAGCAGGAATTTGCCGAACCGGTGCCGATCTCGGCCCTCGATGCCGGGCTGTCAGCGGTGCCGGCTCCAATGATTGCCGCCGGATTCGGTTACCCGGGAATGGCAACGCCGCCGGTCTGGGGTTACCCGATCACGGGAACGCCGATTGGTCTGCCGGGTCCTCCGCACATTCCGTTCGGTGCCGATGCGAGCTTGCAGTCTCACACGGTCCGCAACCTGACCGTCAATAACATGCCGGCACCGGTCGACCATATGTTGATCGACGTCAAACAGAATCCCGGCTACAGCGTGCCGCCGCCGGTCAAACACATCACCTACACGGAAGACCATCCGGTTTATCGTGAAGGAGAGGTCGTCTATCCGAAGTGGGCTCTGCCGGAAGGTGGAGCGGGTGGTCCGGGTTGTCCGCCGGGAGCTCCGATGGGCGGGCCCCCAGCCATGCCACCGCAGCAATAGCCCGACCAATGTGAAGTTTGCCGATCTCGCGGAGCGATGCGTCTGACATCGCTCCGCGAACGGCACGTAACTGAACTCCCTCAATCGACCTGCCACGCGGGTCAAGGAGCGCCGCCGTGACCCGTGGGTGGGTGATCTCATTCGCCAGACCCTTGCGTCCCGCGGGATTCGTCTCGACTCTCTTGCTGGCCGCAATTCATCTGAGCTTGTTCCCGACTCGGTCTGCCGCTCAAGAGGGCCGCTATGTGCCCTTCGACCAGAACGCTCCGCCGGGCCGAATTGGTCTGTGGGTCGGGCAGGTCGGACGTGGACTCGGCGGAGTCTTGCAGCCGGTCCAAATCGTGCTTCCTTCGAAGGGAGCCGTGACTGTTTACAATGGCGGCCCCGAGACGGCTGTCAATCTGGGATCTCCCGCACAATTCAGCGTGGGCGTTGGGTTCATTTATCGCCTGCGGATTTCCGGCATGCCCGAGTTCCCGGGTGTCGAGTTGTATCCCACCATCGAAACGATCGATCGCTTGCATCCCCCGCCGGGCCGTGCACAAGAATTCCCGGTACCCGTCCATTTCAGCGCCGACGAAATCGAAACGGCCTTGAGCGGACGGCTCGTAACGAAGGTGATTTACCTGGAGCAGCCTCAGCTCGCCGTGACGGGCGACCTGACCCAAGCGATGTTGAATCGTTTTCTGCCCCCGGATCGCAATCTGTTGATCGAGGCGGATCGTTCCGGACGTCCGATGATCCTGGTGCGACTCGGCGGGCGCACGCCGGATGAATCTCCGGCAGATTCGGAATTCTTCGAGCGACCCGCGCCCTTCAAGCTGGCGGAAGTTCAAACGCACGCGACTGCCGCCGACACCGGCCATTCGGTCATCCTGGACAAAGCCACAACATTCACCCCAGCCGTACCCCGCACGGAAGTCGAGGACACGGACGCGATTCGCCGCGCCGGGCGACGCGGAATGTCGCGTCCGACGCCACCGCGCCCTTACTTTGCATTGGAACCCCCGGCTCCGCCGTGGGAACTATACCCCGACGAATATCTGCTCGACGGCGGCGACCGGGACTTACCCGTGCATGAGACGCCCGCACATCGTGAAGGCCTCGATACTGAAGACGCCGTTGCCGAATTCACAGATCTGTCGGGCCATCATCACATTCTGCCGACAAACCGCGTCGCGATTTATTCGCCTCGGTTCGGCTTCGTTGGCACGCAGATCGGGCTTGAAGCCGGCGTGACGGTGGCACACCTCGCAAGTGCGATCGACCTGGCGCGAGGCGAAGGCCTGCGCAACCGGACCGTGACCGTCGACCAGGAACAGCGAACGCCGTCTGTCAGCGTGCGGGTCCGCGCACGGGCCAGCGGAATGGATACGCAGGCGGGGCATATGGGTGTCCATCAACAGACCGTGTTGAGCGAGAACCGCGAACACGCGGGCTCGGTTGAAGGCGTGCAGAATGTTGTCGCGCCCGAAATGAAGAACTCCGAACGGGCGCGGATCGCCCGCGAGCGCCAGGCGGCCATCGCCTGGACGCGCAATGAATTTCCGGTCATCGCCGCCTCACTCGAAGGAGTGCAGCAGGTCGTCGTCAAGTTCGCCGTCAACGAGCTTGTCGGTGTGGAGGATCGGCGGAAGCCTGGCCGCCTCGAGATC
>Ga0308309_10002652_pt1 | contig 10651 bp, 7 predicted proteins | sample HubBroMetageWFT5_FD_192491 | JGI IMG/M metagenome (GOLD analysis project Ga0308309, IMG submission 192491) | Warmed and freeze-thawed soil microbial communities from the Hubbard Brook experimental Forest, New Hampshire - Hubbard Brook CCASE Soil... | ecosystem: Environmental > Terrestrial > Soil... | reverse complement strand
AGAGCGTCTGACGATCACGACGACTACTGAAAAGAAGGGCAAGGTGCCGGTTTTTATCGAGGACATTCTCATGGAGCCGGCCATCAAGCGGCGCGATGTGCTGCAAATCGCTCCAAAGGGCAAGAAACATGACGACGCGCCCACCGCGCAAGCGACGTTGCCGCTGGCTGATCTCTTTCCCGCCACCGACGAACCACCAAAGATATTTTCGCGAATGGCAAAGTGGGCAGAGGAATACCACCCGCCATTGTCTGAACCGCTGAAGCTCAGTTCTTCCGCGGTAGTGAACTACCGGAAGTGTCCGCAGCAATATGCGTTCGGCGCGCTGTGGTCGTTAAAAGAGGGACCCCGTGCGGCGCTAAGCTTTGGCAGCGTGATGCATACGACACTGAAGCGGTTCCTCGATCAATTCAAAAAGGGCGCCACGCTGCCGTTCGAGGAAGTGCAGCAGATCTATGAAACGGAATGGAGCAACGCGGGGTACGAGGACGATTATCAGGAGGGTGAGTACAAGAAAGATGGTCTGGAGCAGCTTAAAGCGTTCTATCAAACGACCGTCGAGGCCAACCCCAGGATCCTGGAACAGGAGAAAGCGTTTGAGCTGCCGCTGGCGAATAACGTGATTCTCACCGGGCGAATCGATCAGGTGAATTCGCTGGGACTGAATCAGGTTGAAATCATCGATTACAAGACAGGCCGGCCAAGGAAAGACGCCGACGCGCGGAAGGATTTACAACTGAGTGTGTACGCGATTGCCGCGAAGGAGATTTTCGAATGGGATCCGGTGCGGCTGGTCTTTCATTACTTGCAGAATAATCAGGTGCAGGTGACCACGCGGGATGCGAAGCAGCTTCAGGAAGCGGAGCGGATCATCCAGGAGACAGCATCGGAGCTTCGCGCCGGACATTTTCCGGCGAGACAGAATTTTTTCTGCCGAAGCTGCGCGTACCGGCCCATTTGTCCCGCGCACGAAGAATCCTTGAGCGGAGTGAACGAGTAAAGCGAAGACGCCACACGCCGAAATACAGAAGCGCCCCGACTAACATCGACCACCGGGGCGCTTCCGGAAATCCGGTACCTTGGAGAACTACTTGCCCTTTTTGGGGGCTTTCTTCGCGGGTTTCTTCTTGGCCATCGAATATCTCCTTCTGGATTCTTTCGTGAATCCTACCCCGGACCGGAAGTGCCGAGGTCGGCAAACCTGCCCGTTGCAATACTTCTACGAGTGGTCGCGTCCAGTGTCAAGAAGATTCACGACAAATCGCACGGAAGAATCGGTGAAGCGTCTTCGACGGAGGTTGATTCTGCACGCCGACCTTGTGTCTTGCTGCTCAAAAGCGGGAGCAAGCTCCCGCACTCCAAAACTACTTCGGTGGAACGGTGGCGAATGTTCCGCCGTAGTAACCTTCGCGCGCGAGGATGGTCAATCCTTCGCGGCGCACGCGGACTTCGATCGGGTGGTAATCGACCTTGCTGTCGCCTCGTGGCTCAAAATAGAGCACGTATTGATTGCGAGCCTCCTCGGCAATCTGCGAATAGAACTCCGAGAAACTGTTTTGCTTTGCGCCGAAGTAGACGTCCCCGCCCGTATCGTGGGCATAGCTGACCAAACGGTTGAACTTGCGATCGAAATAGCCGCTTCCGGTGGCCACGCTGTAGACCGTTATCTCCTGCTTAAGGAGTTCCGTGCGGACCTCGTCATAGGAATGAGTATTGACCTTGGGTCCATTTTGACCATCGGAAATGAGTAGGATGACTTTTCGGCGATCCCGGGCGGGGCGCGACTGCAACACCGTCGCGGCGCCATAGACAGCATCATCGAGCGCGGTCGTGGACTGACCTTGAATGGCGCGCAGGCCCGTATCGTTTGTTGGAGGCGCACCAGCTACAGCGATGGCCCCGCCGTTAAGTACCGGCCCGTTGAACGGATCTCCGGGAGGGGGCGCCGATGACTCGGAAGAGATTTGAGTGCGCTTCAACTGAGCGATCAGCTTGTCCTGATCCTTCACAAAGCCAGTGCCTGGGTGAAAATTCTGGTCGAAGCGGCTGATATACGCCTCATCGTCGGTGCTCATACCTCCAACGATGGCACGCAGGCTGGGCTCGACTTGATCCGCATCCTTCTGCTTCAGGTCATTGCTGATTAAAACGACGATCGAAAGCGGCACAGGGGAGGACGTGAAGGAGGTGATGCTTTGTTCGACGCCGTCTTCAAAGATCCGAAATTCATCTTTTTGGAGGTCGGGGACCAGGTTGCCGTGGTGGTCTTTCACGGTGACCGGAACGACCACGGTGCGCGTCGTAATGTGGATGACAGGAGTCTGTCCTTTATCTTTTGCAGCGTCTTTTGCGGCGGGCGCTTGTGTCTGTTTGGGCGGCGTCGCGCCCTGCTTGGGTGCAGGATTGTTCGGCAACGGGGGATCCTGAGCAAAGGCGGGGCCGCCCAGAAGTAAGAAAATCTGTGCAATGATAAGGAGCAGTGTTTTTCGTGGACAATTTGTGGTCATAGGGCCAAACTTTCCAAGGTTAATTAACGGATGCGAGTACCTGGACGGGAAGCACGCATCCTTCGAGCTCATAGCGCGCATCGAAACGGTTAGACGCAATCCCGAAGCCGCGAATCATTCGTCTCCTACAGGGTCCGCTTATGATCCATTCGGGGAATGAACGCTTGCCGGGCAGAGACACCTCTAAGGATACAGACAAAAAGTGAAAAGCGGGAACGAGAAGATGCCCCTCTGGAAAACTACAGTCATTCGCACCATTGCTTGCGGCGCTGCTCTGGCGCTCGCGGTGCCGGCGCTCCCTCAGGAGCCTAGCCAGGGGCAAACGCCGCCCATACAACAGGGGCCGACCATCAAGACGGAAGTCAACCTGGTGAACTTGTTCGTGACCGTGCGCGATAAGAACAAGCGCATTGTAACGGACATGAAGCAAGACGATTTCAAGGTTGCCGAAGACGGCCAGGACCAGAAGATTGCATTTTTCTCGAAGGAAATGGCGCTGCCAATCACGCTGGGGTTACTCCTGGATACGTCTGGCAGCGAGCAGTTCATGCTGGGAGCGATTCAGGATGCTGGCGGGCGTTTCCTTCGTCGTGTTCTGCGCAAAGGCGATGAGGCGATGGTCATCTCCTTTGATACGGACGTGGACTTGCTGTCGGACTTTACAGATGACCGCGGACTACTCGAGCGTGCCATTAATAAAGCGCGCATCAATACTCCGGGTGGGGGATATGCCGGCGGGAATCCGGGGCCTATCGGGAACGCCAACACCCCAGGCACGACGCTATATGACGCGATATATCTGGCTTGCGGAGATAAACTGAATGGCGAAGCGGGACGCAAGGCTATCGTGATCGTAACGGACGCGCAGGATGAGGGCAGCAAGGTAAGGCTCGAAGAAGCCATCGAATCGGCGCAAAGGACGGACACCGTGATTCACGTTTTGCTGGTTGCCGATCCGCGTTTTGGAGGCAACGCTGGAGTGGCGCATAAACTGACGGACGAAACCGGAGGCCGGCTGATCGTGGTCAGCTCCGAAAAGAAATTGGAAGAAGCGTTCGATCAGATTTCCGAAGAGCTGCGCAGCCAATACACGCTGGGCTACTACCCGACCAATTCGCAGAAGGATGGAAAGTTCCGCAAAATCCACGTTGAGACTGCCAACCACGAATATAAGGTGCTGACCCGCAAGGGCTACTACGCGCCGAAGGGCCCGAAAGCCTAGCGTTTTAGGCTAACCAACCGAAACCTGCATTTGACCCCAAGAAATGCCTTGGCTAGTATCGCTGTGTACGTTTGTTTCGGATTATTTCGCTCCCCGATGATCAACGAAACCATTGGACATTACCGAGTTCTCCGCCAACTAGGTAGCGGAGGCATGGGCTTGGTGTATGAAGCGGAGGACACGAAGCTGGGCCGCCGGGTCGCCCTGAAATTCGTGAAAGAAAAAGGCCGACACAATACGGACGCGATGGAACGTTTCACTCGCGAGGCGCGCGCCGCGTCGGCTTTAAATCATCCCGGAATTTGCACCATATACGCCATCGAAGAGTTTGGCGATCGAACATTTCTGGCGATGGAGCTGCTGGAAGGCGAATCATTGGAGAGAGTTCTCAAGACTGGCTCCCTGCCTATCAATCGCTGTGTGAGCATGGGGATCGAGCTGGCCGATGCCTTGGATGCTGCGCACAAGAAAGGCATCGTGCACCGCGACATCAAGCCTTCCAACATTTTTGTTACTGATCGCGGAGTCACTAAGATTCTCGACTTTGGACTGGCCAAGCTGATGGAGCTGGAGGACGCCGGTTCCGAGAGCGAAACCATCGCGGACCTGGAGAACAGATTTAAAACTACCGCAGGCACCACCGTGGGCACCGTTGTATATATGTCTCCGGAACAGGCGCGAGGTGAACAGCTCGACGGCAGGACGGACCTTTTTTCCCTGGGTTCGGTGATCTATGGCATGGCCACCGGCAAACACCCTTTTGCGGGATCCACCAGTGCCGCGATTTTCGGAAACATCCTGCACACCGCTCCGGTCTCGCCGATCGAATTGAACAGTGCCGTACCCGTGGAGCTCGAACGCATCTTGAACAAGTTGCTGGAGAAGGATCGTGAGATGCGTTATCAGGTGGCCGCCGAATTGCGCGCAGACCTGAAGCGGCTGCAGCGGGAATTGGAACCGGGACGGCCAAGCTCAGACTCCAGCGTTGCGGTCAGCGCGCAAACCAGTAGCGTTCGGGCGACCGCAAGCGGCGGCAAACCGTCCAGCGGACGCAAGTCCGCCACTAAGGCTTCCAGTGGAAGCGTGATTGTTCAGGCCGCGAAAGAGAACAAGTTTCGGACGAGCTTGCTGGGGGCAGTAGTTCTCGTGGTCGTGATAGCAGCCGGCTACGGCATCTTCTCTCTGGTGCACGGAGCCACGGCGGTTGCGGAGCATATGCCTTTCGAAAAATTTTCCATCGAGAACGTTTCCAATAGCGGACACATCACGCAAGCGGCGATTTCTCCAGACGGCAAATATCTGCTGCAAACGCTGGAGGAAAATGGGTTGCAGTCGCTGTGGCTGCATCACAACGCCACGGGAAGCAATACGGAAGTGGTGAAGCCGACCGCCACGCGTTATCAGGGATTGGCGTTTTCGCCAGACGGGAATTATCTCTATTTCGTTCGCCGGGACGAGGATGACGAGGCGGAGTCGCAGCTGTACAGCGCTCCGGTGCTTGGCGGAACACCTCGGATGCTAGTCAAGGACGTGGACAGCCCGATCGCATTTTCGCCTGATGGGCAGCATTTCGCGTTTATTCGCGAGCGGCACAGCGAACCGACGGTCGACCTGCTGATGGCCAAGGCTGATGGCACCATCGAACGCCCGATAGCCGAACGGCAGACGCTGCAAAGCGATAACTGGGTGCCTGCCTGGTCCCCAGACGGGAAGACCATCGTCATCTCCGTTGTGCAACCAACCAGCAAAGAGATTGGGGCCTTCGCGACCTTTGACGTTGCTACGGGCAAGCGCGGAATGGTGGCGGCGACGGCGGATCGTACTTATTTCGATCCCGTGTGGATGCCGGACGGAAGCGCCTTGGTCGTGCGGACGCAACAGGTCGAAAGCGGCGGGTTGACCGCGGCGCTGGGTCTGGTTGGCTACCCCAAGGGCGAGTTTCGCGAACTGACGACGGACACAAATAATTACAGCCGGCCGCTGCTCTCCGCGGATGGAAAGACGCTAGTGGCGACGCAGTGGGTAAAGCGCCAGGACATTTCCGTGTCGGAGACGAGCAAGCCGGACGATTGGCATCCGCTGAAGCTCTCCAGCCGCCAACTAATCTGGCAGTGGGATTGGCTTTCGGATACCAAGCTGATACTCCCGCAAGGTCCGGACATTCGATTGGTGGACTTGAACGGAGGAGAGAGCGTGCTTTCCTCTGACGCCAAGCACCTTTCGACCCAGGTGGCTGTCTGCGACGAAGGACGCAAAATCGTGTTTCGCACTTTCGGCAGAAGTGGACCTGCGTCCGAAACTCTTTGGACCATGGATGCGGACGGTACCAACCAGAAGGCGTTGACGACCGGGCAGAATCAGGCGAATGCACAATGCCCCGGAGACGGTAAATGGGTGTATTACGCGGATCGAGGCGACGGCAATTTTGTGAAGCGCGTGCCGATCGAGGGAGGTACTCCGGAGGTTGTGGTGGCGAAATCCACCCCGGATTTCGAGATGTCGCCTGATGGAAAGCGAATTATTTCCATGGAGGTCCGGCAGTTCGACCATCATACGATGTGGCGCGTGGACGATTTGACTACGCACAAAGCCGAATACCACGAGGCGGACCAGCGCGCGGAGGATACTCCTACGTTTGCGCCTAACGGCACGGATGTAATCTACACGGTGCGGGAAAAAGGCACGGATAATCTCTGGACGCGGCCGCTTGAGGGCGGCAATCCACGTCAGCTTACACATTTCCCCAGCGAACACATTTTCAGCTTTAACTTTTCGCGGGATGGCAAGAAAATCGCCATCGAACGCGGGTATATCGAGAGTGACGCGGTTTTACTGCGTGATGTTGCCGCAAAGTGAAGAAGCGCAGTCCCCTCACAAAAACTGAACCTAGGATTCCTAATGAGGTGGGCGTTGTGCCGCTTGTTATTTTGCGGCGTTGTCCGGCTTCGAGGCGGGGGGCTCTTGGTTCGTGCGCGCCAAGTAACCACGACGCGCGTTTACCTGATAGCCGGGGTGCTCCGGTGTTTCGATGCGAATCTTGTGATATTTCCCGTCAATGCCGTGGTTTGTAGGATTGTAGGAAAGCGTGTACTGATTTCGAAGTTCCTCGCCAATGTCCTGGAAGGATTGATCCAAATCATCCACATGGTACGGATAGAAGGCCCGGCCACCGGTTTCTTCGGCTAACTGCTGGAGAATCTTGTCGCCATCGGTCAGATGATACTTGCGATTGCCGGTGCGTTCTTTGCTGGGATCGTCGAGAGTAACCCATTGAATGCTGGTGCTGATGGTGTAGATGACCACGCTGGTGCGCTGGGCCATTTCAATGGCTTCCGTTCGCGTGTGCGTGGATAGATTGTCTTCTCCATCGCTGATCAGAATCATCACGCGGCGGACAACGTCCGGTTGATCGCCGGGAGGCCGGGGTGGGTGGCTGAGTTCCCGTGAGCAAGCCTCGATGATGGCATCGTAAACGGCGGTTCCACCACCGGCGCGGGTGCGCAAAATCTGGTCGCGAAGCTGGCCAGTGTCTCCGGTGAAACCCTGAAGAACCTGGGGTTCGTCGTCGAAACTCATCAGGAAGGCTTCGTCCTTGTTGCGCCGCAACACGCTGAAGAGGAAATTGTTGGCGGCGTCCTGTTCGAATTTGAGGCGGTCACGAATGCTGTTGGAAGTGTCCATCAGCATGCCGATGCGCAACGGAAGATCGGACTGCTTGCTGAAGTAACGGATTTCCTGCGGCGCATTGTCGTCGAGGATCCGAAAGTCTTTCTTTTCGAGGTCTGGGACAAGTTTGTTGCGGCGGTTGAGAACCGTGAACAGGACGTCGACCAGGTTAACGGGAATTCGAATGGTCGGCTGCTTTTGATCCTGTTGATCCTGTGCGGCAGATGGCGCGGGAGGAGCTGCAGCAGGTGGCGCAGGCGTTTGTTTCTCCTGCGCGTAAAACGCTAGCGAAGTGCCTGAGACAACGATGAGTAGGAGAACGCCCGTCCATTTGAATCGCATGTTCACCGATTATAAGAAGCCTTTGAGCGCAGCGTCAATTCGTGCGGAATCGTCGCTCGCTGCGGTGGCGAGTTTCTGCAGGTAATCGCGCAATTCGCGCGGCAACGGAGCAACGAGCCGGATGGTCTCGCCGGAGCGCGGTGGAACGAATGCAATTTTAGCGGCGTGCAGGAAATTGCGTCCTAGCGGGGGCAAGTTAGTCTGCTCCACGTGAAATTGTGCCGATGCTCCGTAGAGTTCGTCTCCCACTACCGGGTGACGAAGGGCTGAGAAGTGCACGCGGATCTGATGCGTGCGACCGGTGTGGAGTTGGATCTCCAGCAAAGTGGCGGGGCCAATCCGGGTGAGCACGCGCCAGTCTGTGCGGGCTGCTCTGGCGTTGGGCATGAGTTCGGTGCGACGCGCGGTCATGCGGTTGCGATGTTTTGGATCGCGCGCGATGGGCAATTCGATGCGTCCGGTGTCCTCTTTCAAAATTCGCTGTACAAGAGCGAGATAGGTTTTCTGAATGGTGCGCAGGCGGAAGCCCTCGGAGAGTTTCGCGTGCGCAAAATCATTTTTTGCCACCAGGACGATGCCCGAGGTTTCTTTGTCGATGCGATGGACGATGCCGGGGCGCAAGGGATCCTCGCTCTGCGAGAGTTCTTGCCCGCGACCGAGGAGGGCGTTTACCAACGTCCCGTGAGAACTTCCTGCGCCTGCGTGGACAGTCATGCCTGCGGGCTTGTTGATGGCGATCACGTCCTCGTCCTCGTAAATGACAGTGAGAGGGATGTATTCCGGTTCTGCGCGGAGCGGCGGGCGCTGCGCAGGTAGCACCTCGATGTGATCACCGGCGTGAACTCTGTGCGCGTCTTTCGCTGCCTTGCCGTTCAGTACGACGTTTCCCGATTCGATTAGCTCCTGCACGCGGGTGCGCGAGAGTTCCGGACAGGTTCGCGCGACCAGGCGGTCGAGGCGTTGGCCGGCGTCTTCAGCGGTAACCGTGATGACGATTTTTTCGGGATTGGGAGTGACAGACACAGGGGTCAGTGTAACAAACGGCGCCCGCCTCAGAAGTCGGCCGCTACAAAGGCAAGATGGCGCCAGGTTACGCGGCGCGCTTGGGGTAAGGACGAAAGAAGGAATCGAGGATGATCAGGATCGCGCCAATGGTGATGGCGGAATCGGCTACGTTGAAGACCGGCCAGGGATTGAAGATTCTCCAGGGGAGGAAACGAATCCACACTTCCAGAAAATCAGTGACCGCGCCGTGCGTGATGCGATCGGTCAGATTTCCGGTGGCTCCGCCGAGCAACAGGCAGAGGCCCGCCGCATAAAGTGCAGTGGCGTTACGGGTGGCCGCGAGCAGCCACGCGATAAGCGCAATGATTAACATTGAGGCGGCAATCAGGAGCCATTTGTAAGCCGGCGAAGAGGAGTCGGCCAAAAAACTAAAGGCAATCCCGGGATTGCGCGACGACACGATGTCGAAATAGTTTGCGATGACCGTGTGCGGGAAGTAGTCGGGTGGTCGCGATTCGATCCAGGCTTTTGTGGCCCGATCGAGAAAAACGATTCCCAGCGTGAGCCACAGCCAGCGCAGATGCCGCGGGATGATCATGCCCGCGTTGCGCTTGCCCCACCTTCGATTTCAGCCAGGGCTTCGCTGCAGCGTTCACAGATGGTCGGGTAGCGCGAATTCTCGCCAACGCGTGTGGAGTAGTTCCAGCAGCGCTCGCACTTCTTTCCATCCGCCTTCTGCACCGTGATTTCCAGGCTCGGGATGGCGTCCGAGCGGTAGTCTCCCGCGCCGGTGCTGAATAATTCGACCTGCGAAACGATGAACAAGCTGGGCAAGATGCTCAGGTAGTGCTTCAGCTTTGTCTTCAATTCCATGTCGCCGGATAGCAAGACTTTTGCTTCCAGTCCGGAATTGATGAGCTTCTTTTCGTTGCGTGCGATTTCCAGAGCTTTCAGCACTTCGCTGCGAACACGCGCGAGAAATTCCCACTGATGCGCCTGCTCGTGCGTCAAGCCGGTACGCAGTGCGGATTCCTCCGGGAACAGCGTCATGTGCACGCTATCCGGCTCTCCTGCGAGCTTGGGCAGATATTTCCAGATTTCTTCGCCGGTGAAGACGAGGATCGGGGCGATCAGGCGCACCAACGCGCTGGTGATATTCCAGACTGCGGTTTGTCCCGAGCGGCGCGCCTTGTTTCCCGCGGCCTTGGTGTACAGGCGGTCCTTGAGAACGTCGTAGTAGAAAGAGCTGAGGTCCACGACGCAGAAATCGTGAATGGCGTGATAGACGCGGTGGAATTCGTAAGCTGCGTACCACTCGCGGCATTTCTTGACGAGGTCGGCGGTGCGTTCCAGCATCCACTGGTCTATCTCTTCCATCTGATCGTTTGGCACCGCGTGGCGCGCGGGATCGAAATCGCTCAGATTGCCCATCCCGAATCGAACGGTGTTGCGAATCTTGCGATACGCTTCGCTGAGCTGCGTCAGCACCCGCTCGCTCATCTTTACGTCAGCTTGATATTCCTGGGAAGCGACCCACAAGCGCAGGAGGTCCGCTCCCCACTTTTCGCAAATTTCCGTGGGCAACACGACGTTGCCGAGCGACTTAGACATGGGCCGGCCCTGTTCGTCGAGCGTCCATCCGTGAGTGACCACGCTGCGATACGGCGCGTGGTGGCGAATGCCCGTGGCAATCAGCAGTGAACTGTGAAACCAGCCACGATATTGATCCGGGCCCTCTAGATAAACGTCCGCAGGCCACTCTGGTCCCTTCAGGACCGCCAGATGTGACGAGCCGGAATCGAACCAAACATCCAGAATGTCGTTCTCCTTACGCCACTTCCCTGCTCCGCAAGAACACTTTGTTCCCGCCGGAAGAAGTTCTGCGGGAGTGTGGGTGTACCAAGCATCG
>Ga0308309_10002651_pt1 | contig 10653 bp, 2 predicted proteins | sample HubBroMetageWFT5_FD_192491 | JGI IMG/M metagenome (GOLD analysis project Ga0308309, IMG submission 192491) | Warmed and freeze-thawed soil microbial communities from the Hubbard Brook experimental Forest, New Hampshire - Hubbard Brook CCASE Soil... | ecosystem: Environmental > Terrestrial > Soil... | reverse complement strand
AGAGTAGGAGCCGGGTACACGCCCAGGTTTACTATTAAATTTATAGCATTGGAAACGGGATAGTTGGGCGCCGGGTTGACCACCTCGACGTTAAACGTCCCAGGGAGAGTAATCAAGGAAGCAGGGACGGAAGCCGTCAATTGCGTTGAGCTGATGTATGTGGTTATAAGCGCGTTTCCATAAAAAGTGACGGAGTTCACAAAATCAACTACCGCGCCATTGAAGAAATTTGTCCCATTCACCGTGAGCGTAAATCCCGGGTCACCGGAATTCTTACTGGTCGGGGATATCGAATTGATCGTGGGTATCGGATACAAGCCACTGTTGTAACTGAAGTTGAGTTGAGATCTGCCCCCCAGGGCGATGGGGTTCGGATCGGGTGGGCCGAAAGAACTAACCATCAAGTAATAGGTAGTGCCTGCTGTCAGCGGCAAATTCTGAAGTTGCGATTGAGTGACGATACCCGGATTGATGTCGTCATTGCAGGCCACGGAAGTGAGGCTGCCCGGCGAGCCGGTCCAGACAGAAAGAACCGTGTCGTAGCTGCTTCCGATCGTATCCACCTCGAGATTCGCCGAGAAGATCGGAGTGAACTGGTACCAAATCGTGTTGTAAACACCGTTCAGGTGGCCGCCAGTGTTCCCTTGCGCACTGCTGTACTGCGTGACGCAACTGGGCGGCGGGATCGGATCGGTGCCTTCCGTGGTGCCTGCAGAGCTGTCTTTGACGTCCGCATAGATCAATGAAGTAACGTTGACGGCGCCCGCGAAATTGTCATTGGGCGGTGCTGGCGCGATGACTTTGAAAGTGACGGGCGTGGACCTTCCGCCGCCCGGAGGCGTGTTCACAACGGTGATGTCATTGGTGCTCCCGTAAGGGCCGAGGTGCGCCGCCGGAAGCGTCGCGGAAAGACCAGTTGTGCTGTTGAATGTCGTGGAGATGCCACTCGACGCCCCGTTAAAGAAAACCTTCGCGGTATTCGAGAAGTTGGTGCCGGTCAGCTGGATGGGGATATTCGCGCTGGGTGGCGAAGGTGGAGTCTGAACAGGCGTACTCAGCGGATTAATGCTGGCAAGAGTTGGATTGAGCGCGAGGACAGAAAAAGGCACGGCATTGCTGGTGACGGCGGGGCTCCCGGTGGCCACCGTCACCTTGACGGAACCGCCGATCAGCAGCGTCGACGGGATCGTGCCGGACAGCGTGGTGTCGGAAGAAGTGCCCGTGGCAGTGAGTGCGGTTGCCCCAAACATAATTGTGCCGTTTGTGAGACCCGTTCCGGTAACGGTAAGCGTGAGTTGCGCACCACCCGCGTTCGCGGAGGTTGGCGTGAGCGAAAAAATACGTGGACCCGTGAAAGCAAAATTGTTGAGCGCAATATCCCAAACCCCACGTCCGTGCGTGGCCGCACGCAGCGTGCGTGATGCTTCGTGCAGGCGGAGCGATAACACCGCAACGCGCGGAAGACCCGTTCCCAGCGTGCTCCACGTGCAGGGAAGGGGCGTGCAAACGCCAACGTAAACTCCCAGGTCTGTGGCCGCGTAAATCACGCCTGCTACATCTGGGTCGACAACAACATCGTTAACGGGGACGTTCGGTAGATCTGCGGGCGCAGGAGTCGCGCAATTCGCGGCTCCGCTGACGGAGCAGCTTACATCTGCCCACGTATTGCCGCCATCGGGTGTCTTAAAGATGTGCCCGACGGGATCGTTCACTCCCAAGGCGATGCTCACGAACGAAAACCCCGAGAAAGCCACATAGGCCGTGGCTCCCGTTTTGTCGTTTGGATCTACGGCGATGGCAGAGACCGCCCGCGGCGGAAGAATGCCCTGCTGAGTTTGGCCAAAGGACGCGCTTCCCGCGGTGACATTGGTTGACACAAAAACCTGGCCGCTGTCCGAACCCGCATAGACGACGCTGGGATTCCCTGGCGCGACGGCAAGCGCACTCAGATAAAACTGCGATGGATTGACCAGGTCGGAACTGAGAGCGGTCCATGTGTTTGCCGCGTCCACGCTCTGGTACACCTTTGTGGTTCCAAAATAAACAACGTCTGGTGAGCCGGGATCAACGGCCAGCGGTGGAACGAAACTGGAACTATCTGTGGGACTGATGCCGTTCACCGCCGGACTAAAACTTCCGGCCGCTCCATTCTGATAGGAGGCATTCACCTGAAATCCCGTGGCGCATCCGATGTAGACGGTGCTGGGAACCACCGCATCGACGGCAGTCGAGGCACCATCTCCGCACAGATGGTTATCCACCCAAGCGGCGCCGCCTTGATAGTTTTGGCTGCCGTTGTCCTGCGTTCCGCCGTAGGCCATCGCATTCGAAGAAGTATTGATGGAAATGTTCGGATAAAACTGCGTCAGGGTAAGCGTCGAGCCGTTCAGATTGGTCCACGAGACGTTCGCAGCTTCGGCGTCGTCGGTACGCCAGATTCCCCCGTCGTTTCCCATGTATAAGCGCACCTTGCCAGTCGTAGTCGACAGCTTCACAAACGCAAAAGCGTGCGTGTCCACATGAGGCAGACCGGGGCCCAGCTGACTTGGGATGACCGTCGACCAGCTCGTCCCGCCGTTCGTGGTTCGCATCACCCACATCGGATTTCCACTGCCGTCCGAAACAGAAGAGCCGCCGAAGTAAACGGTATTCTTATTCGTCGGATCGACCTTGATGACGTTGTCGTACCAGCATTGGAACTGGCACACGTCCGGAGCAGTGGTTTGAGTCCAGGAGGTCCCGCCGTTGGTCGTAACCCAAACCCCAAGATTCGTCGTCGAGGAGGCCCCTCCGTTGGCGATGGAAGCATAAACCGTACTGTCCGACGCGTAGTTCGGTGAAATACCGAGATCCATGCGGCCCATCGTGGATTGCGCTGGCAAGCCTCCGCTCAGTTGAGTAAAGGTTGCGGAGCACGAGTTCGCGTTGATCGACTTATAAATTCCGTTGCCGTGGGGGGCCCCCGGAGAACTTCCGAACGGATTCCCCAGTGCCACAAACGCGACGGAAGAAGATGCAAAGCCGACAAACGTCGCCATTTCATCCGGCAGAATATTGGCCCAGGTCCCTCCGCCGTCGCTTGAGCAATAGAGACCCTCCGTGGTGCCTTCCGCGAATTGCGTTTGCGCGGCGACGAGAAGAAGTTGCGGATTCGTGGGGTTTACGGCCACGTAGCTGATGCGCGTGCCGCCCAGCGTGAAAAAACCAAACGGACTGATGTCGTTGTACGGCCCGATGAAAGGACACGTTGGCCCGGCGACCGTGCACGTCTGCACCCACGTCTGGCCGTGGTCGGTGGACCTCAGAACGCCGGCGCCATAATAAATGTCAAAGCCAATGGACGCTTGTTCGCCAGTTCCGGCATACACAGTTGCGGGGTTCGAAGGAGCAAACGCGAGCGAACCCATCGCCAGCGACGCGTTTTGGTCGCCTACGGCTGTCCACGTTACGCCCGCGTCCGTCGAACGCCAAATGCCGCCTTGCGCTCCGCCGATGAGCACAGTGTTTCCCGTGGTGTCACTGGGGTCGACAGCGATGGTCGTGATTCTCCCAGTGACGGGGCTGAACGTGCCCCCAGTCGTCGGTGTCGGACCGATCGAAGTCCACGCCGGAAAGGAAGTGGAACCGGTTTGCGGCGTCGCCGCAGCGTAAGAGCCGTCCGGACGCAGGACCAGTTTGCCTTCCGCAGCCATCATGCGTTGCATGTGCTGCATCGCCTTGAGCCGTGCGCCGCCCGGGATGTGCCCGTTCACAGAGGCGCGTTGCTTGTAAAACCATTCCTCGCGCTTTCGAATAGCTTCTGGGCTATCTTTTTCTGTTTTGCTTTGCGAGCCCTCATCTGAGTCTGCATTGGCATCGCCGGCGCCCGCGACTGGCGCTCGCGCCTTTGCGGCCGGAAATTTGGGTGAAGACGCAGCATCGCCGGAAGGCGTTTGCTGCTGGCTCAGCGCTCCTGGAGCAAAGAACGAACATCCAGCGGCCAGAGTCAACGTTAAAAACAAATCGCGCACACCAAAATTATTTGTTTTCATAATCCGCCCACGCGGCACACGATATCCGAACTTCTGTGGAGGCGCTTTTACCCGTGGGACAGGAGGCTGGGCAGCGGGCGCGGTAACTCCAAACGGAGAGTTGCAAAGGCCACGCTCTCCCCGAGAGGCCGGTTCACCACAGCGAGTGGCGGCATCCTAGCACAATGTTCGATAACTCACTAGGTACTTACCGCGCACAGGAACGCGTGGGAATCTGCGGCAAACTTCAATCCTCCGCTGGACCTCACTTGCGTCCGAGCTTGCTTCTGGGCCTGCTCCCGGCAAAGCCTGTCTGTGGCCGCTTTTTCGAGCGGGCGCCCACGCGAATTCCTTGCGGCTGCCCGGCGCGGCAAAGGAAAGACTTGCAGATGGAAGGAAATCTGGAATAGGCTTACGCCACTGCGTTCTGTAATTTCTCGGATTTTCTCCTGGTGAAAGGGAGAAGTGGGGAAATGTATCGGTGGTGGGGCAACTCATGGGTGTGGCGGCTAATGGCAGGTGGTTTGCCGCGTAAGTCCAAGCGAGTTTGTGGCAGCGCCACAGATGTCGCTGTAACGGGGATCAAACGACTTGGCTCCGAAACAGACAACTTAGGGAGACGAATCATGCGCAATTGGTGTGCGGCAGTAGCGGTTAGCGCTTTATTGGGTTTGCCGGTCTGCGCCCAGCAGGCTCAGCAGAATGGCGACGGCGCGGGCGCCTCAGCGGCAACGTTGGGGAGAAGCCCCGCCAAAGGGAATGGGGCGGACATCACCCCAGCTTCGCGAAACCTTTTCGCGCTTCCCGACTCTCCGCTCCCCAAGCCGTTTCCGGCCGGCGCCAAGTCCGGCGAAGACACGCCGCCGGGAAAGCTTGTTCCCAAATTCGAAATCGCGGGCATGTTTGATTACGTGAACTTCAATCCGGGCGGCGGCTTTAACAGTTTTAACAATTTTGGCGGATCGGGCTCCTTCACCTGGAACCCGTCGCGATGGATCGGCCTAACCGAAGAGCTCGGCGGCTTGAGCTACAACCGCAACGTCAACGGAAGTTCGGTGCATGGCGGCATCACAACCTATTTGCTCGGTCCGCGTTTGAACTTGCGCAAATTCGATTACTTCATCCCCTACGCCGAATTCCTCCTCGGCGGAGCCCATGCCGGTCCTCCAATGACGGGCGACGCCAGCCAGAGCGCGTTTGCGCTAGCGGCCGGAGGTGGCGTGGACATCGCGCTGACCAGGAATCTCGTGTGGCGCTTTGCGGAAATCGACTACCTGATGACCAACTTTTCGGGCTCTTCGCTTGGCGGGAACGGCCGGCAGGATAACCTACGTCTGGGAAGCGGAATCGTTCTACGTTTTGGCTTGCCGCACGAAGCGCCTCCGCCGCCTGTGAATCATCCGCCAGTGGCCGCGTGCACTGCGAGTCCCACTTCTGTGTTTGCAGGCTCAAGCGACACCGTCGCGATCCACGTCAACGCCAGCGACCCGGACAATGACCCGCTCACCTACAGCTACACAGCGACCGGCGGAACTGTGGATGGCTCCGGTCCTGACGCGCGCTGGAACGCCGGCGGCGCCACACCGGGCAGCTACACCGTCACCGTCCAGGTCAACGATGGCAAGGGCGGCACCGCTTCTTGCGCAACGGACATCAAAGTCGATCCGCGCCCGAATCGTCCGCCGACCGCTTCCTTGTCCGTCGAGCGCAGCCCCATTCTGCCCGGCGAGCACACCGGTATCACCTGCACGGGCGCCGACCCGGACGGCGATCCACTGACCTATAGCTACACAGCTTCGGGCGGCCAGGTTACGGGCACAGGCTCGAATGCCACCTTCGACGCCACCGGCTTGGCGGCTGGAACCTACACCGTGAAGTGCACGGTGGACGATGGACGCGGCGGGACCGCCGATGCCTCGGGCAACGTCGAAGTCCAGGAACCTCCACAGGTCCATCAACTGGAAGTCAAGCTGGCCCTGCATAGCATCTATTTCCCGACGGCGCAGCCCACCGTCGCGAAGCCCAATGGCGGTTTGATGGCCAGCCAGGCGGTGACTCTCGACACTCTGGCGGCCGACTTCAAGCAGTATCTTACCTACCGGCCAAACGCTCACTTGATCCTCGGCGGCCATGCCGATATCCGCGGCGCAAAGGAATACAACATGCTGCTCTCTGCGCGCCGTGTGGAACGGGCCAAGAGCTACTTGATTGAGAAGGGTGTTCCCGCCGACCACATCGATACGAAAGCGTATGGCGTGGAAGAAAACATGACCGACGAACAGGTGAAGCAGCTTCTTGAAGCAGACCCTGATCTGACTCCGGAAGAAAAGACAAAGTTCCTGAAGAATCTCGTGACCGTGCGCCTGGCCAACAACCGGCGCGTAGACGTGACCCTCAGCACCACGGGCGAACAGTCCGTAAGGCGCTTCCCCTTCAATGCCAAGGATGCGTTGACCTTGCTCAGCAGGCAGGGCGGCGAGAAGGGCGCAGCAGCCAAACCGCCCGCAGCCAAGAAGCCGGCTCCCAAGCCGTAGTTGCGGGAGCCCGCCCTCCTTCCGTGGAAGGGCTCGCTCGAGAGTGAAAGCTAACTCGCCGCGTTCGGCGATTTACAAGACGCAAACGCAAACGAAAACGAAAACGGGCCCTCCCGCAGGATTCCGGGAGAGCCCGTTTCCCTTTATAAGCAAAGCGGTGACGGCAAAGGCGTCGTCGCTTCCGTGATTTGCGAGCGGAATCGCCTCCAGGGGACCGCGGAATCGGGTTCTTTTAAATATTTCCGCCGGGCATCGCTCCTGAAGTGCCTATTCCAAGGCTTCCATTCCTAAACTGAAACTCCACCGCGTTCCAATTCGGTAATTGCTTGGAAAAAAATGACTTGCCGGTGCATTCCGTTCTCTACAGAAATATTGCCGAAATTGTAATTCCCGATTCCGAACTAGCTCAAACAATGTTAATATAGCTAAGTTGCTGAGTTATGTATCACTCGCGCTCCTTTTCCGGAATTGGTACTGAGTGTGCAATTGAAACTCGTAGCTGACGTCTGCGAGGTCTTTGGCCATGAGCGAAGAAGCCGGAGTTCAACGCGCCACAATCCCCTTAAGCGTCCTTGTTGTGGAGGATGAAGAGAGCACCCGCAAACTCTGCGCGGACGTGGCGGAGTCCTGCGGCATGAAAGCCATTGTCGCCGGCACGGTGGAAGAGGCGCTCCGGCGCCTGGAGACGCACGCGATTGATATCGTCGTGACGGACTTGATTCTTCCGCCCTCGAGCGGCCTCGATCTCCTGAAACAAGTTCACGAAATGTATCCGCAGGTCGCCGTCCTGGTCCTGACGCAATACGGAACCATCGACTCCGCCGTCGCCGCCACGCGCATGGGCGCGGTGGACTACGTCACCAAACCGTTTCACATCGACGATCTGCGCGCGCGGCTCGAGCGCGTAGCCCGCGACATGGACCTGGACCGCGAGAACCGTCTCTTGCGCGAGCAGCTCCGCTCCAAGCCCGGCTTCGGCGGAATGATCGGCGTCTCCGCGAAAATGCAGCGCGTGTACAAGATGATTGAGAAGGTCAGCCAGCACGAGTATCCCGTTTTGATTCTGGGCGAGAGCGGCACCGGCAAAGAGCTGGTGGCCAAAAGCATTCACTACTCCGGAATTCGCAAAGAACGTCCCTTCGCGCCCGTGGACTGTTCTTCGCTGGTGCCCACGCTGATCGAATCGGAGCTCTTCGGCTACGTGAAGGGCGCGTTCACGGGAGCCATGCAATCGAAACAGGGGCTTCTCGAAGCCGCTCAAGGTGGCACGCTTTTCCTCGATGAAATCGGAGACATGCCCGTGGACCTGCAAGCCAAGCTTTTACGCGCTTTGCAGGAACGCGAAGTGAAACCCGTCGGGTCCACCGAGCGCCGCCACATTAATATCCGCATCATCGCCGCCACCAACCGCGATCTGGAATCCGCCATTCGCACGGGCTCCTTCCGCCAGGATCTCTATTTCCGGCTGAACGTCGTGCAGATCAAGCTTCCGCCGCTGCGCGAGCGGAAAAGCGACATCCAGCTTATGGTCATCTCGTTTCTCGAAAAATTCTCCGACCCGCATGGTCCCCCGCGGACCATTTCCGACGATGCCATGCGCCGCCTGATTGCCTACGACTGGCCCGGCAACGTGCGCGAACTGGAGAACGCCATCGAGCGCGCCGTGGCCATGGGCTCGGGCCCCATCGTTCACGTCGGGGATCTCCCCTCGAACCTGCACTACCCAAGCAGCGAGCGCGTTCCCGATAAGGACGAGCTGCTGCCTATGGAAGAGCTAGAACGCCGCGCCATCCTACGCACGCTGCGCGAAACGGGCGGAGACAAGCTGGCCGCCGCTCGCACGCTGGGCATCGGAAAAACCACGCTCTACCGGAAGCTCAAGCAGTATCAAACAGGGCAGGCCGAGTCATGAACGGTCGAGCCTTGGACGACAAGCCATAGAACGGCCGAGCCGTCTCACGCGGTTCTCTTCCAACGCACTTCTCAAACCAAAACACTGATCTCTCCCTCGGCGGCGCTTGCCTCTGTAAGCCTCGCAGTGTCCTTGTATGTACTCTTCGCAAAGTGTCGGCCGCCATCTACGAACTGGCGTCGGCTTCGGCCTCCGGTCCACTCTGGGAACTCCTCAGGCGCCAGTATCGGCATGGAACTCCGGGGCGCCCGTTACCGCCCTACCCTCCTCGTAAATTACTCATTCCAAGAAAATTAAGCGATTTCTCAGTTGGACCTTTCCCTGCATAGGTCTCCTCTGGAAGGCGGACATCGCCGACGGCAGGTCGCCGCTGCCTTCCAGGGGGGAACAGCCTCGGGGCGCAAAAAAGATGTGGGCCTGGCGAAAAAAGAAAGTGAAAGAATGCTCGTGGCAGGGTGCGGCGCGCGCCGGACTCGCGGGCGCCCCGCGCGAAGAACTGATGCGCGAGGCCATTCATGCCATGTCCAAGGATAGGCGCGCCGACCGCATCGGCGTCTGGCTGGAACAGGATTCACTGTGTGACGCGGACGCGAGTGTGACCGCATGTCTCCGCGGAATGATTTGGGAGGCGGGGGGAGAGGACACGCCCGAGGAATGGGAGAAGTTGTCGCTCGAACCTCCTCTGCCGCAGGAGCTGCTCGCTTCTGGTCAGAGCGTTTACCAGGAAGTTGGCGCTTTTCAGAACCCGCCCTCGAGCCGGCTCTCGATTCAGGCCCCGAGCCAACTCTCGAATCAAACCCAGAATCAAGCTCTGCAACAAGCAATGATCGGCCCCCTCATCGGCTTGCGCCACGCCCTCTGGACCCCGATCGCGGGTAGAGGCCACCTCCGGGGCGTGATTCTTACCGGCACACGAACAAGACAGGCAGCCATGCACCGGGAGCTGGCGGAATCGGTTGCTGGGGAGCTCGCTCTCGCGCTCGAATTCGAGCAAGAGCAGCGCCTCGCGCGCGAACGCCAAGCCGACGTGGTGCTCGCCAAAAGGATACTTGCCGCCCTCGGCGGCAGCATTTCTCCCGACATGATTCTTTCCCAAATTGTTGCAAGCTGCACCGAAGACGGGGCCGGCGCCTCCGGTGCGGGTGCGGCTTTCGCCGTCATCGGACAAAGGCTTGCACAGCGGCCGAACGCCGTCCCGCTCGCAGAGATGGAGTTTGCCTGGGAAAGCGGAGATCCTGCTTGGACCCGCGCGGTCGAAAGAGAACCTCTCGCCAACCTATGGCGCAGCGCAGCCGATGCCGGACGCCTCGTGGGAGCCGAGCCTCCCGCAGACTGGTCCAAAGCGGGATTGGCGCGGCTGGTCGCCATTCCCCTCGTTTCCGCAGGAGAAACTCTGGGCGTACTCATCGCCGGGATCTCGCTAAAGGCTTCCTCGTTAGGCACTCTTGAGCGCCTCGAAATGCGCGCCTCGCTGGCTGTTTCCGCGCTGGAGCGCCGTAGGACGCGCGCGGAACAAATTCGTCGCACGGCTCGCCAGCAGACGCTCCTCGAGTTCAGCCCGGAGGCCACCGTTCTTCTGGACGCACGAGGTGACATCGCGAGCCTGAACCGCAGCGCCAAGGTTTTGCTGCAGCAAAAGCCCGGCGAGCGCGCGCCGGAATCCGCGCAAGAACAACCCCCCCCAACCTCTTCGCAGGATCCTGTCTGGTCTATCGGCGGCCGTTTCGCAGACCTTTTCTGCGCTCGGGAGCGGCAGGCCATTGAAGAGTGGGCGAACCGCTCGCTCGCGGGCGAGCGGAACAAAGCGATGGAGCTCCAGGAAATTTGCGAAGCCGAGCTGGTCAATGGAGTTCGTGTGCGCCTGCACGCTCCTCTCTTCGCAATGGAAGATCTTGCTGCCGTGGTGCTCGCTCCGGCGGCCGCGGAAGAGGCCGTACAGCAGCGCAGCCGCTCCGAAGCGGAACTCCAAAACGTGCTCGAATGGGTCGAGGAAGGCATTTTGCTTTTCGGAGCAAACCACAGCATCCGCGCGATGAACACGCGCTTCGCGCAAATCGCCGGTCTGTCTCCACAGGAAGCCGCCGCATCGACTACCTTGGACAAGCTGATTGGCCTCCTGGCCGAGCGTGCGGCCGACCCCGAAGATTTTGCCAAGCGTTGGCGCGAACTGGCCCGCGGCGCCGAAGGCGGCACGCGC
>Ga0308309_10002650_pt1 | contig 10653 bp, 8 predicted proteins | sample HubBroMetageWFT5_FD_192491 | JGI IMG/M metagenome (GOLD analysis project Ga0308309, IMG submission 192491) | Warmed and freeze-thawed soil microbial communities from the Hubbard Brook experimental Forest, New Hampshire - Hubbard Brook CCASE Soil... | ecosystem: Environmental > Terrestrial > Soil... | reverse complement strand
GCTAATTTTGAGGCGGCTGCACATGGGGCGTTGGATACGGGCGGCCGGCAGCAATATCCGCGCCGCTCACGTGAGCGGAATTGATCTTCAGTGGGTTTATTTGTTTCTATTTGTTGCCTCAGGCGCGTTTACAGGCCTCGCCGGAATTATTCTGACAGGGTATCTCTCGTCGGCAGTGGCCACGCAGGCGCCCAACTACAATTTGAACGCTATCGCGGCCGTCGTCGTCGGTGGAACCAGCCTTCGCGGCGGCGAAGGCACACTCTTAGGGACGGTATTGGCGGCGTGGCTGTTTGCCATGGTCAACAACGGGCTGATCCTTGTGGGGGTCAATTCCTATTGGCAGTACCTGGCGACTGGTGTGATTCTTGTTCTCGCTCTCGCGCTCGGCATGGTCAGCTCTGGCGACTACTTTTGGACCCGCGCACAAGCAAAGGGCTGAGAGCGGGAAGGGGAAGAAACAGACATCGACCGGGGCCCGTTGGGGAGGCGTTGCGATCGCTTCCTGGCGGGAACCAATTGGGCAAAAAAGAACCGCTCTAAAGCGGGCGGAGGTCCGTTTTGAGCATTAAGGAGCTATGGTGGCCTCCCGAGGCATGACAACGTTCCGAAAAATGCAGTGGGCTTCTCGACAGCATGCCCCGGTTCGGAGGAACGTGCCAATGGCAGACACGCAGCTGGAACGAAGCCTCCGCGCGTGGGAGCGTTTTTTTGCGACGGGAGACGTTCAGGCTGCGGATGTACGCGACGAGATCCTGAGGTCTTGGAAACGCTGCCACGAAGCGGGCCTCGACCCTCTCGCACCTGCCGTTCCGCTCAAGCAGAACCGGGACGAATTGTCGGAGACGCTAAAGCGGAACGGTGCGTATATTGAGGCGGCGTCGCCATTTATGCGCTTCCTTGGTTCCGCAGTCCGAGGAACGGGGTTCATTCTGGTGCTTACGGACGCCGTCGGAATCGTGCTTGAGACTTTCGGTGACGAGGACATCATATGCCGGGCCCGAGAGAACAACTTCGTTCCGGGTAGCTGCCGGGCCGAAGAAGTCGTCGGCACATGTTCGATTGGATTGGCCATCATTGAACGCAAACCCGTTCAGTTGACCGGCCCTGAACACTACAATTTGCGGCATCATGTTTGGACTTGCGCTTCGGCGCCTGTGTTTTCTCCCGCGGGAATTTTCTTGGGAACAGCGACACTGTCTGGCGTGTGTTCGAAGGCGCATCCGCACACTCTTGGAATGGTCATCTCGGCGGCTGACGCTATCCAAAACCGGCTGCGAGAGCGACGTCTCGAAAGTCAGAAGTCGGAAAGCGAACGCCTCAGCATATCTCTTCTGAAATCCATGTCGGACGCAATTGTAACAATCGACTCCTCTGGGCAGATTGTCTACGTGAACAAATCCGCCGAACTGCTTGTCGGTTTTCCCGAGCGGGTGCTGAAGGGGTGCCAACTCACATCACTGTTTTCCGCGCCGCAACTTGACGATCTTTTGAATGGAGGGTGTGACATCTCGCCGTTTGAGGCGGCGCTTGAGGTCGACGGTCGGCGAAGCTACCTCATGATAAAGCCGTTGGTCATGCGAGAGAACGACGACGTTGTCGGCGCTGTTCTAGCGCTGTCCCGCCGGCGCGAATTCCTAAAGAATATGGGAGGCGTATCCGGGTTCGCGGCGCCTTATACCTTCGCCGACATAGTCGGCCGCAATATCGATCTCAGGCGCCAGATTGAGTTGGCTACGATGGTTGCTAAGCGGGACTCGCGCGTACTGATCATAGGCGAGACCGGGACCGGCAAGGAGCTAATTGCCCAGGGGATTCACAACACCAGCACACGAGCAAATGGCCCGTTCATCGCAATCAACTGCGCCGCGCTTCCTCGGGAACTGATCGAGTCGGAATTGCTGGGTTATAAGGACGGCGCGTTTACGGGCGCGCGCCGTGGCGGACAAGCCGGAAAGCTGGAACTGGCGGATGGGGGCACCCTATTTCTCGACGAAATTGCTCAGATACCAATTGACATGCAGGCAAAACTCCTTCGGGTACTTCAAGACGGAATCGTTACCCGCCTCGGCGACACGAAAGCGGTGAAAGTCGACGTCCGCATTATTGCCGCGACAAATGAGCGTCTATTCGAAAAGAGTCAGCGAGGCGAGTTTCGGGCGGATCTGTATTTTCGTCTCAGTGTCGTCGAGATTGTGCTGCCGCCATTGCGGGAGCGTGGCGACGACATCGATCTTCTCGTTCACTCGATACTTGACCGGCTACGTGATCGGTTAGGCCAACCAAGCCTCGACATTGATGACGATGCTCTTGCACGCCTCAGGGCTTATGGCTGGCCAGGCAACATTCGGGAACTCGAAAATGTCCTGGAAACAGCTGCTATCATGAGCGGGGGCGTCACTATTGATGTGGCCGCACTGCCTTCGCGGATCGTAGATCTCAAAGGTGAAAGCGCTGAGTTCGCCGATCATAGAGCACCTTCCCAACATTTCCTAGCGGCAACTGCGCCGGCCAATAATCGTGCTTTGCAAGGCTTTCTCTTCGAATCTCCGCGCGGTCAAGTCTCAGTGGAATCGAGCGCACGCAGGTCCCAGGAGCGTGGTGACGAGGATTGTAGCCTTCGTGATCTTGAAACGATCGCAATCCGGAACGCCCTTCAAAAGCATAATTGCAACGTTTCTGAAGCTTCGCGGAGCCTCGGTATTTCTCGAAGCTCGATATATCGAAAGATGCGGGGAAGTGGTATAGTAAAGACGTCCCTTGTAAACTGAAATTATCGCCGGGCGGACCGGAATCGTCGACCGCGCGCCCGACTTCTTGGGCTTGACCCTCAAGCTCGCGTCAGGGGTTTGCCGGGTCACTCACCAATGTCGAGCAAGGCAAGCCCGACCGTGGTCGCTCTTGGAAGGGAAGCAACGCACCGCGCGAAGTCGCGACCTTTGGCCTGCGTTACGGTTGTTGTCGTGAATTTCGAAACTTGCGCGGCGGCGGTCTCGGGCGAGAAGCCCCGTTGGTTCACGCCCTGTCTCAGCTGCCGAGCAACATCGGGGTTTTCGAGGCCATCATAACGTCCGCGTGAGCAGCCAAACCCTCTCCCTCGTGCTCGAAGAGACGGGGAGCATTGAGCGTCGGGCGCCGATCGGGCGCCCCGACGGCCTCTGGCGGGATTCCGGGTGGTGACCACGACAGCGAAGCAGCGGCTGCCTCGGAGGCAGCGGCCAGTTGCGGTGGTAAGCGAATCAAAGCAACTTCGAACACGAAGGTTTAAATCGAGGCACCTTCGCTGCCCGTGCGAAATTCGAAGCTCATCGTCAGTCCGCCGTCAGCGATCAGCTCGCGACCGTTCAAGGCGGCGGACGGGTCCAACAAAAGGAATAGCGTAGCTTTTGCGATATCCGAGGGGTCCAGAATCTTGCTGCTCGGCTGCCGCACGGCGCGCGTCGCATGGAACTTCTCCGGATCTTTCGCCGACTTCATAGGCGCTCGAAGAGCCCACCGAGCATGGGGCCGGGAACTGAGCACATTGGCCCTTACCGCCAAGCTGAACGGCATGCGACACCGAATCGGGCGGATGGCTTTCCCTTGCGCCCAAGCGCGTCGGCTACTTTTTCGTCGTCAGCGCCCTATAGTGGAGTAGAGACTCTCGCGACACCTCCGCGACCTCCTCCACCGATTTCGTCGCCATCCCGGCGGAGAAGACCTCCGGACCGACCTGCGTCAATCCGCCCGTCTCGTTGAGCGTGTCGAGCATTGCGGTGATAGCGAAATCGCCTTCGCCCGGCCACAGCCGTTGGAAGCATTCCAGCTCCAGTGTGACGCCGTCTGGCAACGCAAGGTAGCCGTCGCAGACCTGTACGCAGTGAATGAGGCGGCCCGGAATCGATTTCAGCGTCGCCAGAGACGTACCGCCGCGGGTGAAATGCGTGCAGTCGAAGACGAAGCCGCCGTTTGTGGCGCCGGAATCGCGCAGAATCTCTATCCCCTGTTCGAGCGTGACGACGCCCCACATCGGGATGCATTCTAGATCGCAGGTTACGCCATGCTCCCCGGCCTGTCGGCAGATCGCGGCGTAAAATTCGGTGATCTCCCCGGTCGTGTATCGGCTTGCGGGAAAGGTCGCGTTAAGGCTCATATATTTGCAGCCAAGCTGATCGCAGAGATCGAAAAAGACCTTGGGCGAGACGTCGTGAGCCGCGGCGTAGTCGGGCCCGAAATTGGTAGGCCGCCAGTCGGGCACCCATGGGCAGAGCGGATCAAGGCGCGCAATCTCCACACCGCCGTCGGCGGCGATCGATCTCATGTCCGCGACCGATAGGCCCTCACCGACGAGCTTGAGCACCTCCTGCGGCTGGATCGACATCTGTTGGAAGCCAGCAAGACGTGTGGCCTCTATTTTGTCAAGAAAGCTCAGATGCAGCACGTTGGAGAATGGCATCGCGAAGACTAGGTCGGAACGAAGGCCGGTCATGTCGATCTCCTGTGGTCGGTTCGAATTGCTCAGAAACGTGTCGCGCTCCGCATCATCTGCGCCAGCGCGATCAATTTTGCGACACGGGGCAAAGGGCTTGCCCGAGATCGCGCATACGATTGAGAGATTTGAGGCATTTGCTCAGTTTTCGCCACCCTGACCGGCGCGGGCGAACCGAAGCGGGCTAACGACTCTCGCGGGTTCGTCGCATTGGTTGCGACGGAAACGTCCAATCTGGACAAATTCGTCTGTCCGCGCCCCGCCGATTGGCGCCACCGTGAAATGGGCGCGCAGGCATCAGTCCGACCGCGCCGACGCCGAAAAGGGAGGAACAAATGTCCGGTCGCCGCCTATGGACCCGCTATCTCGTAGCTGTCGCCCTCGCGTTCGGATTTTACCCCTCTTCGGCCTTTGCCGACGAGAAGAAGCCGCTGATCATTTCGTTCAATGGGCCGGCGGGCGAGGCCTACATTGGGAAATTTATCAAAGGCATCAAAGCCACCGCCTCCGACAACGGATATGACATCGAAGTCTACGAGAACCAGTTTAATCAGGCCGAACAGGATCAGCAGGTGCAGCAGGTGCTGGCCGCCGGGAAGAAGCCGGATGTCTTCCTCTGGTGGCCCTCGGATGCGACAGCGGGACTGGGCTCGCTTCGCGCGCTCTACAAGACCGGCGTTCCCGTCCTCAAGATCAATCAACTCCCGAACGAGCAGGACAAGAAATACATCTTCGGCTATGCCGGTCCTGACGATCGTCTTCGCGCCGCAAACGCTGGTCACATGATGGTCGAGGCCGCGACCGCCAAGAAAGCGGCGGGCGGTAAAAGCTTCAATGTCATTGTGCTGGCCTACCCCCATTCCTACGGCGGATACGGTCTTTCGATCGAGGCTTTCAAGAAGGCGATCGAAGGGTCCGACCTCAAGATCATCGGCGATGTTGATGAAGGGTTCGGGCAGTCCAATGGCTACAAGGGCGCGGCGAACCTGATCGCCAAGGTCAAGGACCAGGGGATCGACTTTGTCTACGGAATGGACGACGCCATCCTGAGCGGCGGGATCAAGGCCTTTGAGGAGGCCGGCTATAAGATGGGGGATCAGGTTATCGCCGTAGGCACCGTCTGCAACGGCGACAAGCAGCTCATCACGGAAGGCAAGGAATATGGGACGACGCTCCAGGCGCCCCTGCTAGAGGGTCAGTTGGCCGTCAAGATGGTGACGGAATATCTCAAGACGAAGAAGCTCGAGAACTATCTCAATTTCACGCCGAATCCGCCTGTGACCAAGGCCAACGTCGACACCGCGACACTCCAGGGATTCGACGGCAAGACCTACGGCATCGACGAGCTCTGTTCCGGCGCATGGGGCAAGTGACCAAGACTTAAGGGGTAGGTTTGCGATTCCTCCCTCGCAGGTCGGTGGAGAGGCCGCATGCGGCCTCTCCACACTTTTTCTCCTTGCGATTGCCTCCGGGTCGCAGTTGCGGTTGAGGCATGGAACCGATCCTCCGCCTTTCACAGGTCTCGCGCTCGTTCGGGGCCATTCACGCGCTCAAGCGCGTCGACTTCGAGGTCGTTCCCGGCGAGGTGATGGGGCTCGTCGGCGAGAACGGCGCGGGCAAGTCGACTCTCGTCAAGATCATTAGCGGCTTTGACGACGGCTATTCCGGCGAGTTTGTCTTTGCGGGGCGCCCTGTCCGCTTCAGCGCCGCGGCCAAGGCCGAGCGGGCCGGCATCGCCATCGCTCAGCAGGAATTGAGTCTCGTCCCCGCGATGACGATCGCGGAGAACATCTTTCTGGCGGGCCACAACGTTTCAATTTTTGCGTCTCGTCAGGGACTTGCGGCAAAGGCCGAACCGTTTCTCGAAGAAGTCGGTCTCGGATCGCTCAATCCGAATACGCGCGTGGAGCGCCTTTCGGTCGGCGAACAGCATCTCGTGGAGGTCGCACGGCTAGTCGGCCACGATCCTCGCGTTCTCATCCTCGATGAACCAACCGCCGCGCTCGGAGAGGCCGACAGCGAACGGATTCTCGAGATGGTCCGCCGCCTCGCGCAGCGCGGCAAGTCGATCATCTATGTCAGCCACCGCCTCGACGAGATCTTCAAGCTCTGCGATCGCATTACCGTCATGCGGGACGGCGTAAGCCAGGCGCCCCGACGCGCAAGTGACCTCAACGTTGACACGCTTGTCGAGCTTATGCTCGGACGCAAGCTCGAGAACATGTTTCCCGAGCGCCGCGGGTCCCGCAGCCGAGACATCCTCCTCGCGGCCGACGACCTCTGGCCGGACGGTCTCGTGGAGCCGATCAGGCTCGAGGTCTATCGCGGGGAGATTCTCGGCCTTGCGGGGCAGCTTGGCAGCGGCGCGGGCGATATCCTCGCCGCCATCGCGGGCGCCGCGAGGACCCGGTCGGGGGCCCTTCGACTCGGAGGCAAGCGCTTTCTTCCGCACCAGCCTCGGGACGCAATCGCGCGCAAGATCGGATACTGCTCGCCGGACCGGAAGCGCGACGGCCTCTTTCTCGGCCGGCCAATCATGGAGAATCTCACCTCTCCTGCCCTGGAGACCGTCTCCTCCTACGGATGGAACTTCGGCCGAGGGGAAGCGCGGCGCGCGCGGGAGCTCGCCTCGGATTTCACACTCGACGCTTCGCGCATCGGACAGGAGGCCGGCGTTCTCTCCGGCGGGAACCAACAGAAGGTCGCGCTCGGAAAGTGGCTCGCGATCTCGCCGGAGATCATCCTTGTCAATGAGCCCACGCGCGGAGTCGATGTCGGCGCGAGGGCGGAAATCTACCTGAAGCTGAGGACCCTCAGCGAGTCCGGCGCGTCGATTATCCTCGCCTCGACCGACCTCCAGGAAATTACCTATCTGCCGGATCGCGTCATCACATTCTACAGAGGCATGCGCGTCAACGAATGGGAAGGAGACGAGGTCGCGATCGAGCGAATCCTCAAGGACATTACGGACCCGTTTCATGAAACCCATCTGTAGAGCCTTCGCCGCCGAAGCGCGGCCGCTCGGCGCATGAGCGCCCTCGCTCAGATCCTCGGACGGGGAGGCGCTTCCCGTTCTCCGATGACCGTCGCATTGATCGGCGTTGTCGCGGCTATCGTGCTGTTCGGCGCGCTGACGACGCCGAATTTCCTCACCCTGTTCAACGCGAAGACGATCATCCGCGACGCCGCGCTTGTCGGAATCATGGGCATCGGCCTGACATTCGTCACGCTGTCGGGAAATTTCTTCCTGCTGTCCATGAAGGAGATTGCGGCCCTCAGCATCATCACCTTTGCGATGGGGATGTCGCACAGCTACGGATTTGTGCTGTCGCTGCTCGCCACAACTCTCGTGGCGGTCGCTGCGGGCGCGGTTCAGGGCCTGCTGATTGGCCTTGGCGCGAATCCGATCGTCGTCACGCTGGGCGCCGCGGGCCTCTTTTACGGCGTCGCGTCCTGGTGGAGCGACAATCTCGTCGTCGCCTTCAGGCGTCCTAATGACGCCGAGTGGCTGGGCACGGGTTCGACCTTCGGGCTGCCGAACATCACGATCGCCTTTATTCTGATCGCCATCATCGCTGAATTCGTTCTCCGCTATTCGAATTTCGGCAGAGAGGTCTTTCTCATCGGCGCGAACCGTGCGGCGGGAAAAGCGACAGGGCATGAGAACCTGCCCATGGCGATCAAGGTCTGCACGATCGCTGCGGTCTGCGCCGGGTTCGTCGCTGTGGCCTTCGCGGCCCAGATATCGAGCGCGCAGGCCAACTACTTTTCGTCGGAGTTCGGATCGTCGGGCGACATGACGATGTCGGTCATCGCAACCGTGATGGTCGGCGGAAACGCGATCACCGGTGGCTTCGGCTCGACTCTTCGCACGAGTTTCGGGGCGATCTTCATCGCCGTCGTGGACAATATGATGGTTCTGCGTGGATATACCAGCGGCCCTAGGATTCTGTCGGTGGGGCTGATTATCGTCGTCAGTATCGCCGTGTTCGCACTCGCCCGGCGCGGAAGAAGGTCTGTCGAATGAGCGCCAGGCTTCCGGAGCGGTGGGTTTTGACCTGGGTCGCCCACAATCCCGATCTCAGCTTTGCGGTGCTTCTGGCCGCATGCGTCTATGTCTATTTCGCACTGACCAACGGGCTGTTCGCAACCCACAATACGGCCTTCGCCATTCTGGAGCGCTTCGCGGTCCTCGGTCCGATCGGACTCAGTCTCACCTTGTGCATCATCGCGGGGGAGATCGATCTTTCGGTCGGATCGAATGCGGCCCTCGCCGCGGTCATCGTGGTCCGATTTGCGGATTCTCTCGGCGCATTCAACTCGCTCATGCTCGCGCTGGCGGTCTCGACGCTCATCGGCGTCCTTCAGGGCCTGCTGATCGCCTATCTCAGAGTTCGCGCAATCGTCCTGACGGTTGGAACGCTCATGCTCCTCAGAGGCGTCGCGCTCTTTGTGGCGCAGGAGAAGACCGTCTCGCTCACCGACTTCGACGTCCCTGATTTCATCCAGACGCGCATGCTCGAGTACTTTTCGCCGGCGAGCTTGCTCTGCATCGTTCTGTTTGTCTGCGTCGGCCTGTTCATGACCTACACGAAATACGGCCGCGAGATCTTCGCGATCGGCGGCGCGCGAAAGGAGGCGCTCGCCGCGGGAGTGGGACTGAGGCGCCCGATCGTACTCGTCTTCGCGCTCTCCGGTTTTTGCGCGGGTCTTGGCGGGGTGGTCATCGGCCTCAGATCGGGAACGGCTCAGGCTCTTGGCCTGCAGTACCTCCTTCTTGCCGGCACGGTCGCAGCGTTCATTGGCGGCGTCTCGATTCACGGCGGAAGAGGCGGCGTGATCGGTGCCGCCATCGGGACCTTGACGGTCAATTTCCTGGACACTGGTCTCGTGTTTGACGTGACCCCCGCCTATATGGTTCAGCTTTGCCTCGGCGTGTTGCTGATTGTCGTCATCATGTTTCAGACGGGTTCGCGCGTCTTCGATCTCTATCAGAAGCGGCAGGCTTCGCTTGCGGAGTCCGACCGCCGCCGAGCCGAGCTTGTGGCCAAACGAAATCGCCAGATTTAGACTGGAGGCGCTCGTCCGCGTCGCCTCAAACCGCCAGAAGCGGTCGAGCGGAATCGCCACGTCGGCGAGATAAGGAACGCTGCCGGATATTACTTCCTCGTCCGGTAGCGGCCCATTGGGATGCCCCCTCGAAGCGTCGGCGCTCATAGACCGGATCGCTCGGATTCACCAGCACTTCGGAGGCTTGCTAAAGAGACGTGTTGATCGGATGTTGTCCTTCGCGTGCTCGGTGGTGTCAGGGCAATTCTTCGGGCCACCTCTGACCGTGGTGGCTCTGGGCCATGCGCAGCCCATTCCGATATTTCAACAGCTCGCCAGAAGTGATCCGTCTGGTCGTAATGATGTACGTGCGGTACCCACTGTCGCTGCGAAACGTCGACGATCTCTTGGCCGAGCGCTGGATCGACATCAGCCATGAGACCGTCCGATTTTGGTGGAACCGGTTCGGCCCGATGTTCGCGGCAGAGATCCGAAAGAAGCGGGTTGCGCATCTGCGCCGCTTCCCCCAGTGGCGGTGGCATTTGGATGAGGTCTTTGTGAAGATCAACGGCAAGCTCTGCTATCTCTGGCGGGCTGTCGATCACGAAGGCGAGGTTTTGGAAACGGTGGTCACCGCGAAGCGGGACAAAGCTGCGGCGCTGAAGTTTCTCAAGCGCATCATGAAGAAATATGGCCGCCCGCGGAGCGTCGTCACCGACGGGCTTTGCTCCTATCCCTCGGCAATGAAAGAGATCGGCAACGTCGATCGCCACGAGGTTGGTCGCCGCCTCAACAACCGGGCGGAGAATTCGCATCAGCCTTTTCGACGACGAGAGCGAGCCATGCAGCGGTTCCGAAGCGCGAAGACCCTACAGAAATTCAGCTCAGTTCATGCTAAGATCCACAACCATTTCAACCAGGAACGTCATCTCGTCGCCCGCGAAATCTACAAACAAAGACGCTCGGCCGCGCTCGGCGAGTGGCGCGCACTCATGGCCTGAGGCTCGCTCGGAATTCCGTCTTGTCGCGCCAAACGGATGCCGGGTGCAATCGGTCCCGATTTTGTCTGACAAGGCCGATGGGAGAGCCCAGCGGCTCATCCCGAAGAGAAGCGCGGACCCGCGAGGAACATCACC
>Ga0308309_10002649_pt1 | contig 10654 bp, 9 predicted proteins | sample HubBroMetageWFT5_FD_192491 | JGI IMG/M metagenome (GOLD analysis project Ga0308309, IMG submission 192491) | Warmed and freeze-thawed soil microbial communities from the Hubbard Brook experimental Forest, New Hampshire - Hubbard Brook CCASE Soil... | ecosystem: Environmental > Terrestrial > Soil... | reverse complement strand
TGCCTGTAGTTGCCCGTAGCGTGAACCACAGTGCAATCGGCTACGGGCTGTTGCTCGGATCTTTCGGGGTTGGCGCAATCGTCGGCGCTCTCATCATGCAGGCCGCCCGCGCCCGGTGGTCGACCGAGATCGTTGTGTCGGCGGGAGTTGTCGTCCTCGGACTGGTGATCGCACTCACCAGCGCCTTGCACAGTCTGGTCGCGCTCGCTGTTGTCATGCTGCTGGGCGGCGCGGCCTGGGTCAATTTCATTTCCCTGATCAGCGCCCTGGTCCAGAACCTTGCTCCCGATTGGGTGCGGGCCCGCGTTCTTGCCATTTTCATCCTCGTGTATCAGGGAAGTTATGCCCTGGGTACCGCAGCATGGGGCGCCGTCGCTCAACGATTCGGTATCCGGATTGTTCTTCTCAGTTCCGGCATCGCAACCATCGGGACTGTTCTCTCCGTGCTCATTTCAAAGCTTCCTGATTCGACCGCAAACCTGAGCCCGTGGAACCACTGGCAGAAGCCCTCGGTAGTCGGCAACGTCGGAACTTATCTTGATCAGGGGCCGGTCGCCGTCACCGTCCGGTACTGCGTCATTGCGGAACGGACGGCAGAATTTCTGGAGGTTATCCATCAGTTCGGTCGCATACGGCGGCGCGATGGCGCCTACGAGTGGGGCGTGTTTCGCGATACTGCAGACGCGGATCGCTATGTCGAGATGTTTTTCGTGAATTCGTGGGCCGAACACTTACGCCAACATGAACGCCAAACCGAGGCGGACCACGAACTGGAAGTGCGATTGAGCAGCTACTTAACCGACGAGCCACATGTTCATCACATGATCTACGCCCATTCCAAAGAAGCCTAGTATTGACCCGGGCCCCGCGCTTGGGTTTTGCCTCATACGCGCGGCGGTGCTAGACTGCGCGCATGGCCAGCAAAAAGAAAAGCAAAAAGAAATCGGCGAAATTGAAGAAGGCTGCCGGTAAGAAGTCGACGCCGGCGAAGAAACTAGCGAAGAAGCAGCCCACGAAGCGCACCGCCCGGAAGGCCGGAGCGAAGAAGAAAGTCGCCCCAAAGAAACCAGTGGCAAAACAGAAGGCCGCGAAGAAAGACCTCGTTGAAAAGCCCGACGTCAGTGCCCGCGTGACTCAAAGGAGCAGGCCAGCGCGTCGTGCACCGGATGTTTCATCCGACATGCTGGGGCCGGATTCGGGCGGTCAGTCCGGAGATCTGCAGGGCCTGACTGACGTAGAAGGAGCGGACTCGGAAAGCGTCGACGAACTGGTGGAGGAAGGGAACGCCTTCGAGGCCGGAATCATCTCGGGAGTCGAAGATGCCGGCCGACGCGGTGACAGGGAAGTGCGCACTCGCGAAGTGCCTGAAGATGATGTGCCGCAGGAGTATCTCGACGAGGAGTAATTCAGCGGCCGGGCACTCGGCCGGCCTCACAGAAATTTCATCAACGCGTCGATCGTCTCCTTGGGTTTCTCTTCCATCACCCAGTGACCGCAGTTCTTCACGACGATCATGGTAGCGTCGGTAGCGACCAGCTTCATTTGTTCGCCCAGCACTTGTCCGTTCGCCTTCTCGCCTCCGATTGCCAGAACCGGCATGCTCAGTTTCGTCTGCGAGAGTTGCGCAAAATCTCTGGCCGCCTGCTGGAACGAAACGAAATAAGCCCAGCCCGCGTGCATGCGCCCCGGGCGAGCATAAGCCGCGGCATATGCCGCGCGATCGGCCTCCGGGAGCGAATGCGTCTTGTCGGCCGCGAAGTCATTCCAGAAATAGTCGAAGTACGTTCTCTCTCGTCCGCGCACCAGCGCTTCGGGCGTTGGCCCGTTGAAACGAAAATGCCAGATGCCCGGATTGTTGTACACATCTTCCCAGCCCGCCACACCGGGAAGAAACGCGTCCATCACCACCAGCTTTTCGGTCTCCGCTGGAAACTGCGCGGCGTAAGCGTAGGCGACCATCAATCCAATGTCGTGACCGACGACTCGCGCCTTGTCAACTCCAAGTGACTTGACCAGCGCGTGAATGCGGATGGCCGCATTCTTCATGTCCAGACCATCCGCCGGAATATCCGAATCACCAATTCCTGGCAGGTCGGGCGCAATCACCGTAAATTTCGCGGCCAGCAGGGGAATGACCGGCTTCCACATGCGAGAAGTCTGCGTGTAGCCGTGCAGCAACAATACCGCCGGGCCGCGGCCCGCTGTCAGGTAGTGCAGCTTGACGCCTTCGACTTGCGCCGTCCGCGACGCGATCGCCCCGGATTGCGCGGACGCCTTTGTCGCGATTAGCGCAGCGAAAAGAAGCACTACCGTTAAAACTGCCAGCGGCGTGCATGCGAATCTCACAGAGTAGCTCTGCGGGACTATCCTCGACGATCCGGTGCTACCGGCCTGCCATCGCATATAAACTTCCTCTTAATTTGAAGTTACGTCGAAACCACTGCGCGCCGCGGACCGAAGCAATACTTGCGCAGTGTGCGCTAGATCCGCATCACGATATCCAGTGTTGTTTTGATAACACGATCGGGGTAGCGACCGAATGACCCACCACCTTGGGCGAGCCACGATCAACGCGGCAACCCGAAGGTAGGCGCTCTCAGTCAGATTTGTTCTTCGCGTCGTTCTTCTGCGCCCCTTCAAGCTGCCCACCGTTCTCGCGATCCCCCGGTTCTCTTCGCGGGCGCAATCGCGAAAACCATCGCGGTCCCCTCGTTCGCAGGCGGGACCGAAAAGCCACATGGCCGGGCACATACAATTCGACCTCTGTTCCGCCCGGAACCCGGCTCCAGACTTTGAACTTTGCTCCAATTCTGACCGCCCGCTCGCGCATCCCCGACAAACCCCAATGTCCCTCTCGCCCTGAACGCAACACCTGTTCGTCGATCCCGGAACCATTGTCGCGGACGAGAAGCCGAAGATGGTTGTCGGCATACTCCAGTTCGATCTCGATCGCGTTCGCCTGAGAGTGGCGAAACGCATTGGCCAGCGCCTCGCGCCCGATGCGGTAGACTTCGTCGCGAATAATCGGATGCAGCGAGCAGGGCTGGCCCTCGACCATGACCCGAAAATCAATTGCCTTCTGCAGTCCGAGTTCCTTTGGAATCCGGGAGAAGGCCTGGTCGAGATTGTCTGAATCCAGGCCAGATAAGCGGAGTCCCCGCACAGCATTCCGTCCCTCGTCAATCACCTGGCTCATCAGATTGAGAACGCGCCCCACCAGGGGCTTGGCCGGTGAATCCTCCGACAGATTGCTGTCCGCGACGTGAAGCTGCATGGACGCGCTGAGGAAACCTTGCAGCAGAGTATCGTGCAGATCCTGCGCGATCCGCGTTCGCTCGGCCAATCGCGCCTCGAACTGCGAATCCAGGCGTGCCGCCACCAGCCGGATTCGCCATTCGTAGATTCCCCATGCCAGGCACGCCAGCGCGACAATCCCCAGCAGAAAGAACCAGCTCGTCTGATAAAACGCGGGAAGAACCCGAAAGCTCAAGGTTGCCCCTTGCTCGTTCCAGACGCCTTCGTTGTTACAGGCAATCACGTGAAAGTGATAAGGCCCAGGGCGCAGGTCACTGTAGAAGGCCTGGCGCCGGGTTTGAGGGGCCTGCCAATCGGCATCGCGCCCGTCGAGCTTGTAGCGAAAACGCACATTCTCTGGAGCCGCGAAACTCAGAGCTGTGTAGTCGATCTCCAGGTCGCGGGTCAGAGCGCTCAGGCGGAGATTCTCTTCTGGCAGGTACTCCCGGCCGTCCGCGACAATACGCTCAACGTAAACCGGCGGCGGGATCGCATTGCGGACCATGTGCTTCGTATCCAGCATTTGCAAAATGCTTTTGTTGGCGAACCACAGCCGGCCGTCGGCTGACCGGGAAGACTGGGGCTGCAGCGGCGCAGGCCCCGCCTGCACTCCGTCGAACACGTCCAGGATCTTCGACACTGCGATGTGGCCGGGATGCTGCGACCACTGCTCAAGTTCTGCGCGTAATATTTCAACCAGTCCACACTTGCTGTAGAGCCAGAAATTTCCCGCCTCGTCATGAATCATCGTGTAAATTTCATCGCACGGAAGGCCGTCGCGCGAAGTGAGCGTCCGGCGCGTTCCGTCCTTCCAGCGCACCAGACCTTCCCACGTTGATGCCCACACGGTGCCGTCGGATTCCACGAGCAAGCGCCGTATATGTTTCGATTCATCGTTCGAATTCGCCGAGTCAATCTTGGTGACGCCGTCCTGGTAGTGCACCAGATCTCCGTTCACCCGGCCCAGCCACAGCCCTCCCGTCGGATCCGCCGCGAGCACATACGACGTCGAAATCTCGGGCGAAGTCGCTTCCTGCACCACTTTGAAGTCCTGAACGCGGTACAGTTTCGGTCCGGCCCGAACCCAGATGTTCTGCCCAATATCTTCCGTGATGCCAAAAACAGTTCCCAGTTCGCCGCCATCCGCTCTGGTGATGGGACGAAACTTGCCATCTTCATAAACCCACAGTCCGGTGTCGATGCCAAGCCATAATCGGTTGGCATGATCCTCGAACATCGTCGTGACATCGCGTCCCGGTAAGCCCCGTCCCGTCTGTATTCCCGATACCTGTCCTCCGCGAATAAAATCGAGGGCGCCCGAATTTCCAATCCACACCGTACCGGTGCGCGACGCCAACACTGTGCTGACGCTGTCTCCGTGCAGACCTTCGCGGATCGAATAACTGATGACGGGAACTTTGCGGAACCGGTCGATGCCCTTCGAGGTCGCGACCCACACCGTTCCTTCGCGATCCTGAAAAAAAGCGGATACCGCATCGCCGGACAGGCCGTCGGCGGCGCTGAAGCTGTCCGCCACGCCCCCGCGAATGCGGTACATTCCCCGGCGCATGGTTCCGACCCACTGACCGCCATCGTGATCGAAGAACAACGCGGCGATGCCCGTGTCGCCGCGAATACCTGGCAAGCTGGCGCTGTTCCACGCCCCGTCCGTGAACTGCTCCAGCTGAAAGCTTCTGTTGGAGCGCTCGATGCTGACCCAGGCGGTGCCGTTCCCTTCGGTGGCCAGCGCATATATCCCCATCAGGCCGCCAAGTTGTCCGGACTTTCTTTTGAAATAAGTGGCGCCTTTTCCCGCTCTCCAGCGGCAGACGCCGTCGATACCGCCGATCCAGAAATTTCCTGAAGCGTCCTCCGCCAGCTTCGTCGCGGCGCTGAGCGGAATTCCCTCCGAAGCGCCGTAACAGCGGGAGTGGTCCCCGATCATGCGGCAAAGAGCCCCGTTGTCGTCAGGAGGGTCGGAACGTACAAACCAGATTCCACCTTCCTTGTCTTCGACGATCCCGTAAATGCGGCCGGGCGGCTCGGCGTAGTCCTGCAAGTTGCCATCTTTCCATCGCGTCAGCCCGTTGGCCGTACCGATCCACAAGCTCCCATCCCTTGCGCCCAGCAGGGCCTGGATCCTCGAGTCCCGCAGATGCTTCCCGTTGGCTGCAATCCAGTCCGTAAACTTCGCACCGTCATAGCGGACCAGGCCATCGTAGGTGCCAACCCATAAATATCCATCTGTGGTTTGAGCAAAGGCCTCCGGAGTACCCGGAAGCGCTCCATCCTGAATGCGCCACGCAGTGTGCGCGTATTGCGAAAGTTGTCGGTCGGAATCGAGCGCGCTGGCCGCTATGCCGAGGAGCACGAGGCACAGCACGTTACACAGGCTGAGTAGGGAAATCAGGCGAAAAGTTTCGGGCTCACTCTCGCTCTGACTCATCGCGGAAGTTTAGCATTCGCCCCATCCCCGCACCTACCCAGATCGAGGTATCGCTTGATGGTTCTAAAGAGGGAGCCGAAAAGGATACCTTCGCGTGATGCGCAATTGTTCGTCATCTCGCACAATGTGAACGTCGGAAAGATCCAGCGTTTTGTCCCTTCGTCGAGCCGGCGGGTATGGTTCGCCAAATCCAGGGAGCGGGGACCGCAGTGGTTAGTTGGTGCGCCAATCCGGATTGCCGGCGTGAGTTGCGTTACTTCCGTGAGGGAAAGATTTACGCCTTTCTCATGTCTCCCGCCGTGGGACACAGGCGCCTGGAGCATTTCTGGCTGTGCGGAGAATGCTGCAAAACCATGCGCCTGATATGCGTCGATCACCGCGAGGTTAGAATCGTGCATCGCGCCCCTGCCGGCAACGTCGAGACTTTATCTGAACCGCAGCCGGATCGCAGGCCTCTGGTCCCCTGACAGCACCATCAAGGTAGCCGGTTCTGTCGCAATCTATCTGGCTGCAGGCCCGTGGATCTCCGCAATGTATCCGCCCGGAAATTGCACGACGGCCGCGTCACGCTGCTCGGCGGTGTAAGGACCAGCCAGGATCGTGACTCCCGCGGCTTTGGCCTTCGCCAGCGTATCCGCCAGGTTCGCTACCTCGTATCCCGTCGTCTCCCGTCCGTAGGGGAAGGGAAGATGCCCATCCGTAACCAGCACAGTCATTTTGCCGAAGCCCGATTGGATCCGAATTCTGCGATACGTCTCACTCGGCCGCCCGAGTTCAACTCCGGGAGCCTGCGCGTCATCGGAGACGACTTTGCCTTGAGAAAATCTCAGGAAGCTATCCACAAACGCAGATACCCGGTCGGCGGACACGTAAACGCGATTCTCCGGGATAGTTTCAAGCGTCTTGAACGATGGCGGCGTCGTATGCCAGTACAGCTGAGTATTCACCCCACCGGGCCACTGGATGATGGCGTCTCGCCCGATCGGATCGTCGAAAGGCGCGACAAGAACATCCGCGCCGCTCGCGCGAGCGGCAGCAATCGCCGCCTCCATGTTAGTTACAAGATAGCCCGTCCGTTCCGCGCCGAATGGATAAGGAGCCGGCGTCCTGAAGCCAAAAACTGACAAAGTCCCCACCGGCGTGACCACCAGTTGCGACATCGTGCTGCTCGGCGCTGGCGTTACCGTAAAGACACCCTGTTTGCCGGTGATGCCGCCGAAAGTGGCTACGAAACTCGAGACGAAGCGGTCAAAGTCTTGCGGTGCAACATAGACGTGAGAGCTGTCGTACTGCGGCCCAACGGCCACACCCGGCGTCACTACTGCCGCAGCCTGGGCGACGGCCGCGCTAGGAACAACGCGGACAATCCCAGCGCCCAGCAGGGTTGCCAGGATGACGAGGGAAAACGATCTGCCCTTTCGTAAGGAAAATCCTCGCAAGGAAAATCCCCGCATCGAAAATCCCGGAAACGAGAGTCCCCGCGGCGAAAATCTCCACCTCGGCACTGGCTGAATCGGGCGCTTCATGCTCATGGTCGCCAGCGAATAATCGAATTTCTTCCCGCAGTCGCAACACACCTTGTAACTTCGGCCCTCGATAGTAAACACACGGCTTAGACCGCCGTGGTGGCAACCGAAGATAAACTCCAGGATTGCTGCAACCAACTTCATAACTTCTCCCGTCTTTTCCGAAGCTCTGGGGCAGCCCTCGTCGCCGCCACGGCCCCATTTGCAGCGGGCTCGAAATCCTCGGTCTTCGACCTCAGACCCGGTCGAGATACCGAAGTCATGCCGCCCGTCCCCCGATTAGCATTTCCAGAGCGGATATTGTCGTCCAGTAGCCAAAGAATCCGTCGGCCACGAATTCCTGCAGGATGTACAAAGTGCGATCGTTCTCCTGCTGGCGGCTGCGCCGTCGCGAGCGGTGGCGAACCGGATCGGGATTCCGCCATACGATCCTCAAAGTAGCCATGGTCGTTTCCTCTGCATTCGATCCCGGGAAGTATCTTGCTCGCTCCCTTCCCCATTCCACACTTTTACAGATCGGCTGGAGGAGCGCATCCCGATATGCGGTATTTTTTGCCTACCACTGGAGTCTGGCTGCGAAGTAACACGTTCGGGTGAGTGAGGAGCCCCTTGCCGGGACGCTTCATTGCAGCGGTTGTAACGCGAATATCTCCCAAGGTGCGAAGGGTTTGGAGCGATCAGGAAGTATCGCCGGTCCGCGATTTGCTGCCGTGATTTACAGCTGAATAAAACCTCGACGCGCAGCGATCATGACCGCGTGGGTGCGGTCGCTGGCGCCGAGCTTGCCCAGGATGTGTTTCATGTGAGCTTTTACAGTCTCTTCGGCGATGAAGAGCTTGGCTGCTATATCTCGATTGCGATTTCCCCGGGCGGTTTGTCGCAAAACATCTACCTCACGTTCGGTTAGCTTTTCGTCCCCGAGGTGTTCGGCCATTTTTGCGGCGATCTCTGAAGGGAAGCATTTGTAGCCGGCATGGACCTTCCGAATGACGTCTGCGATCGCCTGCGGCGCCATATTTTTCAGCACGTACGACCGCGCTCCGGCCTGAAGCGCCCGCTCTACCGGCCCATCGCCTTGAAACGTCGTCATCACGATCACTCGGGCATCCGGAAATTGGGCTTGGATCGCTATCATTCCGTCGATTCCGCTCATATCCGGCAGCCTCAGATCCATCAGCGTAATGTCCGGTCGAAGCTCTTGGAACTTCTGGATCGCGTCGTGGCCATTCGAAGCTTGTCCCAGCAAGACCATATCCGGCTGGCTCTGGATTACAACCGCTAGCCCCTCGAGGAGCAAAGGATGATCATCGACAGTCAGAATGCGAATCTGAGCTGGTGTAGTCATTTCGCCCTCCTTGCAAATCACCCTGCTTGTTGTCGTTTGGCTTCAGGCATGCGCCAGCGCAAAAGGCTGGCCTTTCTGTCTGACGCGAATGCGATGTGACCTGGAATTGACAACTCGATTTCTGTCCCCGCTGCGGCACGACTCATCACCTTGAGCTTGGCGCCCATGCCTTGCGCCAGTTCCCGCATTGCAATCAGACCTCTGTACCTTTTACGCTCTGAGTGGAACAGTCCATCCACAATGCCCTTTCCGTCATCGCGAACCGCGATGCGAAATCGTGCGGAGGCGTATTCGAGGTCGACTTCGATCCGGCTGGCCCCGGCATGGCGAAACGCATTGAGTAGAGCCTCGCGTCCGATTCGATAGGCCTGTTGCCGGATCGCTGGATTCAGTTCTCGGGACTTACCCTGTACCAGCAAACGGAAGTCGACCTGCGTCTCTGTGGGAAGCTTCTGCCGCAGACGCGAGAATGCGTTTTCGAGGTTGTCGACTGCGGGCGCCGCTCCATCGCCCGCTGTTTCACGAGACAGTTCTTGGTTACGAACCGCCCGTTGCGTGCCCTGGTAAACCTCGCTAAATCCCACGGCGACACCCCCTAAGGTTTTGGTCACCGGCCTCCACAGGCCATTCCTAGTCGCTCTTCTTTTTGCTGTTACTCTCTCGATCGAGCCACACGCGTATATAGGCCGGGCAATGGTCCAGACGGATGTGGTCAGATTCGCAGTCTGCCAGGAACTTGATTGCATCTCGATCGATCAACGTAACCTCCCGCAAATCGAGAGCAATGCTTCGTCCGGTCTCTTCCAGACCAAAAAGCCGCTCCAGCTCCGGCACGTGCTCGATGCCGATTCGACCAACCAAGGTGAACACCACCCCGCCATTCGATGAGCGTTGAATCTTCAGCATAATCGGGTCGCTGACACGTTCCAACGGTGCAATGGAAAGGCCATCTGTAATTCATTGATAAAAATGGGATTACTTCGTTGGATGATTCGCGAACTCCGCGAATTCGCGAGAAATTCGCGAAGTTGACGAAATCCCGGCAGGGTCGGCAGTCAGGCTCTTTTGAAGCGGTATTTATCGATATTCAGCGTGCGAATCTTAGATTCCAGGGTTGAGGCCGGCATGCCCAGCTGTGCCGCGGCGCCAAACGGTCCCGAGACCCGGCCGCGAGCCTCCGCCAAGGCCGCCTCGATGAGCGCCTTTTCTTCCTCAGCCGAGGGTCTGCCGAAGTGCCGTCCTGCGCTCCCATTTTTACCCGTAGACAGCGTGGGAGACAGCCAACCGGGATCCACCGAGAAAATCTCCGTGTCGCAGATCACCACCGAGCGCTCGATCACGTTCTGCAGTTCGCGGATATTTCCCGGCCACGCATAGGACTGTAGCAGTTGAAGCGTCTTACTGTCGATCGTCCGTATTTTCTTTCCGACCTTGCGCGCATATCGGTCGATGAAGTACTCGATCAGCATGGGGATGTCTTCTTTGCGTTCGCGAAGCGGCGGGATCTCCATGGGGATCACGTTCAGTCGGTAAAACAAATCTCTTCGAAACTCGCCGGAGCTGATCGCGGCCTGCAGGTCGCGATTGGTGGCCGCAATGATTCGCACATCCGCGCGAATGGACTGACTGCCCCCCACGCGCTCAAATTCCCGCTCCTGAAGGACACGGAGCAGCGTGACCTGACTCTCCATCGGCAGTTCGCCGATTTCATCGAGGAAAATTGTTCCCCCCTCAGCCAGTTCGAATCGTCCGAGCCGGCGCTGCAGCGCCCCGGTGAACGCTCCCTTCTCGTGGCCGAACAACTCTGAGGTGATCAACGAAGCGGGGATCGCCGCACAATTCACCGTGACAAAGGCTCTCGAAGAGCGCTGCGACCGTTTGTGGACCGCGCGCGCGATGAGTTCCTTCCCCGTGCCCGTTTCTCCAGTCAGCAGCACGGTGGAATCCGAAGGCGCGATCTTCGCCACCCGCGCCAGGACGGACTGCAGCGCCGGCGACTCTCCGACGATCTCCTCAAACATCGATGCCTTGTCGACTTCGTCG
>Ga0308309_10002648_pt1 | contig 10663 bp, 5 predicted proteins | sample HubBroMetageWFT5_FD_192491 | JGI IMG/M metagenome (GOLD analysis project Ga0308309, IMG submission 192491) | Warmed and freeze-thawed soil microbial communities from the Hubbard Brook experimental Forest, New Hampshire - Hubbard Brook CCASE Soil... | ecosystem: Environmental > Terrestrial > Soil... | reverse complement strand
CGAGCGCGTGGAGCATGTCCTCTTCCGAATCAAAGACGCGGGCCGGGCCGCTGAAGCGGAGGCCTTCTTTGCCCGTGATCTTGGCGACGGCACCGTCCGGAGCCAGGTTGCCGCGGAGGATCCGCAAGTGGCCCGTCGACTTGATCGGCTTCTCGACCGGATGGATCACGTCTTGCCCCGACTTGAAGCCGGGCAGCGCGGCCAGGTTTTCGGCGAGTGATTTGCCCGTCACGGTCAGGCAGTCGCCGGTAATGTAGCCTTTTTCAAGCAGGTATTTGAGCACGGCCGGGATGCCGCCGACCTGGTGCAGGTCGGCCATGACGTATTTGCCGCTGGGCTTCAGATCGGCCAGGTAGGGGACGCGCTCGCTGACGCGCTGGAAGTCGTCGATGGTCAGCTCGACGTCGACCGAGCGGGCCATCGCGATCAGATGCAACACGGCGTTGGTCGAGCCGCCGAGTGCCATCACGATCACGATCGCGTTCTCGAATGCTTTCCGCGTCATGATGTCGCGGGGCTTGATGTCTCGCTCGAGCAGCGTGCGAATCGCCTGGCCCGTGCGAACGCATTCGTCGAGCTTGGCGGGGTCCTCTGCCGGCGTCGACGAGCTGTAGGGCAGAGTCATCCCCAGGGCCTCGATGGCGGAGGCCATCGTATTGGCCGTGTACATGCCGCCGCAGGCGCCGGCGCCCGGGCAGCTGCGGCGGACGATGGCGGCCCGTTCTTCGTCCGAGATTTTGCCGGCGAGGTATTCGCCGTACGACTGGAAGGCGGAGATGATGTCGAGCTTTTTGTCGTCGAGGCAGCCCGGTTTGATCGTGCCGCCGTAGATCATGAGTCCGGGGCGGTTGAGGCGTCCCATCGCCATCACGCAGCCGGGCATGTTTTTGTCGCAGCCGGGAATCGCGATGCACGCGTCGTACCATTGGCCGCCCATCACGGTCTCGATCGAGTCGGCGATCAAGTCCCGCGATTGCAGGGAGTACGACATGCCGTCGGTCCCCATCGAGATGCCGTCGCTCACGCCGACCGTGTTGAACCGCAGGCCGACCAGTCCGGCGGCGGCCACTCCCTCCTTCACTTTTTCGGAAAGGATGTTGAGGTGCATGTTGCAGGGGTTGCCCTCGTACCACACGCTGGCGATGCCGACCTCGGCCTTGTTCATGTCGGCTTCGGTGAAGCCGGTGGCGTAGAGCATGGCCTGCGAGGCGCCCTGCGACTTGGGCTGCGTGATGTGCGAGCTGAATTTATTGAGCTGCATCGTCTTGATCTGGGTCATGGTCGTGAACGGGCGATCTCTTGGGAAAAGTTACTCGATCAGATCGGAAGGATGGGGGACGCGCGTCACCCGCGGCAAGACCTTCGGCTGATAAATCTGCGTGTACGCCTTCGCCGTGCGGTGCACTTCGAGCGCGGCCGACGATTCCCACCGCTCGCAAAGCAGGAAGACTTTGGGATCGTTCTTCGACTGGTACACTTCAAACCGCAGGCAGCCCGGCTCGGCACGCGACAGGCGGCCCTGTTCGCGGAGATGTTCGCGAATTTCGGCGACGTCTGCCTCGGCTTGAACAGTCAACAGGATGTTCGCATAGATCATGCGGCGGCTCCGCGGGAGGATTTTGGGGCAGGGGCGAGGGACTGCGTTTTCACCGCCCCTCGCCGCTCACACTCCAAAGATACACGGGGCCCATCGAGGCGAACAGCATCACCGCGACGATTTGTCGGTCTCGGCTTCGACCACGTTGCCTAGTCGCTTGGCGGACGCGAGTTTCTGCGAGCGTTGTGTTCGCAACGCTTTGGTTTGCATCAGGATGTCAAATCCCAAAGCGACGCTCGCGGCGAGCGCGCAAAGGCCAAGCGTGACATAATTTCCACTGCCCCACAGCGCCGACGTCAGCAGCACGGCCGCCAGGACAATCGCGATCGTGAACAGGAGTGCGCGAAACAGGAGTTTTTCGCGGGTCGACTTCGAGGTGTACTTGGCGATGGCCGAACGGGCTGCCGAGTTGGCGATGTTTCGCAAACTGTCGAGGTCGGCACGGACGGTCGCTTTGTCCTGCGTGTGGGATGGTCCCGGCAAGGCGGCGGGCGCCGACTCGGGCGGTCCGGCGGAGGCGGAAGTCAGGGTCTGCGGGAGCTCGATTGTCGGTTTTGGCTCGTCCGCGGCGGGCGCTTGCTTCTCGGGCAGCCAGCAGACTTCGCCTTGCGTTTTGGTCTTGCGGTTGCGGGCCATCAGCCGCTCCATGTAGGCGGCGACTGAATCTGTCTCCGGTGTGTCGTCGGCGTGCGCGGCGGCGGACGATGGGGTTTGTTCGACGGCTGCCGGGGTGGAAACACCAGCTCGGAGAGGCGGCGCGGCCAGTTGTCGGCCAGCCGCATCCTCGGTTCGTTCGGGGCTCGTCGTTGGCGCCTGTCCGGCAAGCGGTTCGATTTCGTCCTTCTGTCGGCGAAGGTTTTCGCGATCGCGCTCCAGGTATTTCTGACGCTGGGCCAACTCGCGGTACTCGGCTTCGACCGTTCGCGCCTTGCGTTCGGCTTGTTTTGCCGCCTCTTCCACGGCCGTTTTGTCGGTTTGCAACTGGCGTCGTTCGCGGTTCCAGGCGGCACGCTCCGCTTCGAACGCGGCCCGAAGCGACTTCAGATCGTCCGAATTCTCCGAGGTCGCCCCGTGCGCGTTTTGTAACTCGGTTTCGCGGGCATCCAGTTCGGCGGATCTGGCGGCATTTGCCGATTCGCGCTGCGCGGCTTCGGCCTTTTGCTGCTCGAATTCGTGGAGGCGAGCGTCGAGCTCGCTTTCGCGTGCCGTCAAGGTGTGCTCTCGTTCGGCGAATTCGTTGACGCATCCGTTGGCCGATTGCTCGCGGTCCGCATGCGACTGTTCGTTGGCGCTGATTGCTCGTTCGCGCTCGGCCAGAGCCTGTTGTTGCTCGGACAGGCTGCGGGTTTGCTCCGCAAACGAGGCCTCACGAGTCGCCAGCAGGTTTTCACGCTCAGCAAAGGTCCGATCGCGATTGTCGAGTTCCGATTCGCGAGATTCGAACGATTTCAATCGGCTGCGCAGCGTTTCCTCGCGCGCGCTCAACTCGCGGCCCAAATCGGCCTGCGAGTTCTCTCGAGTCGCGATGGATTTTTCGCGATCAAGCAGCGAACGTTCTCGCGCGGCGTGCTTTTGGATGCGCTCGTCAAGCTCCGCTTCGCGTTGGGATAGGTCCTGTTCGAGGGACTGGGCCGCAGTCGCGAGGCTGGTCAGTTCTCGCTCGCGTTGTTGGACAGCCGCTTGCCGCTCGTTGAGCGTGGCCTCGCGCTCATCGAGGACGTTTTTGCGCGCCGCCAAATCGGCGGAGCGCTGGGTGAAGGCGGATTCCCGCTGATCGATGATTCCGGACCGCTGATCGAGGCCGGATTCCCGCTGTTGAATGGACGCGTCGCGGCTACGCAGGCTCGATTCCCGGGAAACGATCGCCGATTCGCGCTGATTGAGAGCCGACGCCCGGCCGTCGACCGCCGACTCGCGTTCGGCCAAAGCGGCCTCGTACTGGGCGACGCTCGACTCGCGCTGGTCCAGAGTCGCTTCGCGGCGGCTCTGAGCCGATTCCCTCTGGCCGATCAAAGCCTCGCGTTTGTCGATCGCCGCTTCACGCTCCGCGAGTTGGGACTCGACCTGATTGCGGCCCGCTTCGGTCTGCGTCAATGCTGCGTGCGCCTTCGCCTCCAAAACCGCCGCGGCTGCGGCTTTCTCGGCGGCCGCTTGCACTTCGGTCGCCTCGCGCAGCCGCTCGTCGGCAGTGCGCAATCGCGCGTCTGTCTCGCGATCCTTCGTCTCCTGCGCCGTCCGCATTTGGCGCAGGGCCGCCTCTTGAGTATCCAGCAGGGCCATTCGTCTGGTCGAAGTCGAATCGAGTTCGCGAACGCGCGCGGAGCGTTCGGCGAGATCGGCCTCTAATGTCACAATCGTCCGGTCGCGGGCATCGAGCTCGCGAGCACGGTCGTTGAGCCGGACTTCCAGCTGTTTCAAGCGTTCTTCAATCTCGGCGCCACGTCGCAGAGCCTGAGCGACCAGGTCGGGATTCGCGGACGGAGGGATTACCGGCGCGACTGCGATTGCCGGAGCAGCGGGGACCGCCGGAGCCGCGAACCTGGATCCGCTAATTTGACGATCGTCGTCTGTCGGCCGCGAGTCGGTTACGGCTTCGAAGGAAACGCGAAATTCGAGTGGACCGACGATCAGCCGATCGCCCGCACGCAGTTCAGCGGTCCGCACGGGACCGTTATTGAGCCAGGTGCGAAAATCGAGCGCTCGCAGCGTCGCGTGGCCTGCTTCCAGGCGGATCTCGCAGTGCCGCGGCTGTACGCCGGCCGTCACCAGATTGTGTGAGCAATCGGCAGCCGAGCCGATCACGTGCCGCCCCGGACCGAACCACATCGGCTCGATGCCGCCGCTATTGCGAACCGGCTCCAACGAAAGTCGGCGGATCGCTGCCGGGCTGCTTTTCGATGCGACGGCCGGTTCAATCACTGCCACCATGGAGCACCATCCCCGTAGCGCGCGGCTTCGTGCGGATGGCCGAGCCAATCGGCGTCCGCGAAGAGAGGTCCCGACGCGCATGTTGCAAAACCGCAACGCTTCCAATGGATCTACCCTATAGACAAGATCGGTCAAAATGGGACGTTGCGCAAATCTGAATACAATTGGCAATCTGCTTTTGATTTACCGATCCTGCGGATTTTAACGACGGGCAGAATGGGGCGGATGACGCATACTGGATGGCCGTTCAACGTTGGACAAACGGGCGGGGCGAGGGTCTAATAGAAGGCGAAACTGGCCTACATGAGCGTCGGTCAAATCCCCCCAATTGCGGCCGGCCTTCGGACCGCGACGACGCTGCTAATGTCCAACCGGAACTGAAGTCGCGCGCTCATGCCCTCTCCGCCGATTCGCAGATTTCCAATCGCGGTTGTTTTGGCGGCTTGCCTTGCGCTGACGGGCTCGTTCCCAGCGGTCGCCGGTGCCACGCGGCATATCAATTACAGCCGCGATATCCGTCCCATCCTTTCCAACTCGTGCTACAAGTGTCACGGCCCCGACGAACACGAACGCAAGGCCGGATTGCGGCTCGATACCAAGGCGGGGGCGATTGGCAAGCTCGAATCGGGCGAGGCGGCGATCACTCCTGGATCGAGCGTGAAAAGTGCAATCTTTCAGCGGCTGACGTCGCACGATCCTGACGTCAAAATGCCGCCCCCCGAGTCCGGTAAATCGGTCTCCGCAGAGCAGATTGGGCTCATCAAGGAATGGATCGATCAAGGGGCCGAGTTTCATCCGCATTGGTCGTTCGTGCCGCCGCGTCACTTTCCGGCTTCGCCGATCAAGACGCCGACGGCCGCAAGCAACCCGATCGATCGCTTTATTATCAGCCGGCTCGAGGATGAAGGCTTGCAACCGTCTCCAACCTCGGACAAAACGACGCTGGTGCGTCGAGTGACGCTCGATCTGACCGGCCTGCCTCCGACAATCGGCGAAGTCGACGCCTTCCTGGCGGACACGTCTCCCAACGCCTACGAGAAGCTCGTCGATCGTCTGTTGGCATCGCCGCAATACGGCGAACAGATGACCCGCGATTGGCTCGACGCGGCTCGCTACGGCGACACGCATGGCCTGCACTTGGATAACGAGCGATCGATTTGGCCGTACCGCGACTGGCTCATTCGCTCGTTCAATTCCAACGAGCCGTTCGACCAGTTTGCTGTCGAGCAACTGGCGGGCGACCTCTTGCCAAACGCGACCATCGACCAGCGGGTGGCCACGGGTTTCAGCCGTTGCAACATCACGACCGGCGAAGGGGGCGCGATCGACGAGGAGTTTTACGTACGCTACGCGGTCGATCGCGTGCAAACGACCGGGACCGTCTTCCTCGGCCTGACGCTCGGCTGCTGCGTCTGCCACGATCACAAATTCGACCCCATTACGCAGAAAGATTTCTATCGGCTGTTCGGCTACTTCGGCAGCCTGACGGAACAGCCAATGGACAGAAACGCTTTTCTGCCTCCGCCGGCAATCCGCACGGGTCCTGCGGCCGACTCTGGGAAGATTGACCGCCTGAAAGGCGACGTGGCGGCTGCCGATTCGGCCATCCGCAAGGCGCTCAAGGCGTTTCGATATCAGGAGCCGGTCGTCGACGCACGGATTGTAACCACCGGCTCCGGAGCCGCCGCGCCGCGTCCCGATGAATTGCGGTCGAGATCGCTCAAGGCATGGGAAGCGTCCGTCGCCAAAGATAAATCGTCGCTGCCGCGGAACGTGGCACGGGCGTTGGAAATCCCGTCGCAAAAGCGGTCATCGCGCCAAGCCAACGTCGTCCGCGACTATTTCGTCGAGCACGTTTACGCCGGCAGCCGTTCGATCTTTGATCCACTGCACGCCAAACGAGACGCCGCTCGCCGCCGCCTTGACGAAGCGGAACAAGACTCACCAAGCACATTGGTGATGCAGGACACGCCGAAGATGCGCGACATCTTTGTTCTCGTCCGCGGAGCATACGATCGCAAAGGGGAGAAAGTCCTTCCCGGCGTCCCTGCGGCGATCGCGCCGGCGCTTCGTGCCGATGCTCCGCTCAATCGGTTGTCGCTGGCCCGCTGGATCGTCGATGCGCGAAACCCGCTGACCGCCCGGGTGATCGTCAACCGTTTCTGGCAGCACTATTTCGGCACGGGAATCGTCAAGACGGCCGAGGACTTCGGCGCGCAAGGGGAATGGCCCACGCATCCCGAGCTACTCGACTGGTTGGCGACCGAACTGGAAGAAAGTGGCTGGAACGTGAAACGCATTCAGCGGCTGATCGTCACGTCGGCGACGTATCGGCAGTCGTCGCATGTCAGCGCGGCGTTGGCGCAGCGCGACCCTGAAAACCGCCTGCTGGCCCGCGGACCCCGCTTCCGCATGGATGCCGAGATGGTCCGCGATACGGCGCTGGCGGTCAGTGGCTTGCTCGTAACCAATTTGGGAGGCAAGAGCGTCAAGCCCTATCAGCCGTCCGGCCTGTGGGAGGCGATTGGCTACAGCGGCAGCAACACGGTGCATTTCGTGCAGGATAAAGGCGACGCACTCTATCGTCGCAGTCTTTACACATTTTGGAAGCGTACGTCGCCTCCACCCTCGTTGACGACGTTTGATGCTCCTTCCCGTGAAGAATGTGTTGTCCGCCGCGGCCGGACCAACACGCCTCTGCAGGCGCTGGTCCTGATGAACGATGAACAATACGTCGAAGCGGCCCGGCAATTGGCCGAACGCATGATGCGCGAAGGTGGAAAGACTGTGGCCGACCGCATCGCGCTGGGCTTCCGATTGGCCACATCCCGCCAGCCGACGCAGGAGGAGATCCGCGTCTTCCAGACGCTCTACACGGCGCAGTCGGCCGCCTACGCTCGGAATCGACAAGCCGCGGCCAAATTGTTGGGTGTGGGAGAATCGCCGCACGATCCAAAGTGGGATCCCTGCGAGCTGGCCGCCTGGACCATGGTTGCCAACGTGATGTTGAACCTGGATGAGACAGTCACCAAGGGATAGGCGCGCATGAATCCGGTTCGCGAACAGATTGAACGTTTGACGCGTCGCTATTTCTTTGGCCGCACGGCAACGGGAATCGGCACCGTCGCGCTGGCCTCGCTGCTGGATGATCGGGTAATGGGAGGTCTGACCGCGGAGCCGAGTGTCGGCGGCGTTCTCGGACGGCCCCAAATTCGCGCCACGGCGAAGCGGGTCATTTACCTCTCGATGAACGGCGCGCCCTCTCAGTTGGAGACATTTGACTACAAGCCGAAACTGACCGAGTTATTCGACAGCGATCTGCCTGACTCGGTGCGGATGGGCCAGCGGATCACGACGATGACGTCCGGCCAAAAGCGGCTGCCGATCGCCCCGTCGGTGTTCAAGTTCGGACGCCACGGACAGGGCGGCGCCTGGGTCAGTGAACTCTTGCCGCACACTGCAAAGATCGTCGACGACCTGGCGATTTTGCGCAGCGTGAATACAGACGCGATCAATCATGACCCGGCGTGCACGTTTGTTTTCACCGGGGCGCAACAGCCCGGTCGCCCCAGCATGGGAGCGTGGGTTTCTTACGGCCTGGGGAGCTTGAACGGCAATCTGCCAACCTTCGTTGTGCTGCACTCGACCTGGAGCTCGAAGCGCGATGCACAGGCTGTTTTCTCGCGTCTCTGGGGCTCCGGCTTCCTGCCCTCGAAGTACCAAGGGGTCGCGCTCCGTTCATCGGGCGATCCCGTGCTGTATCTGTCGAATCCGCCCGGCGTCGACTCCGACTCGCGGCGGCGAATGCTCGACGCGCTGGCCGAACTCAATCAGAAGGAGCTGGCCACCGTGGGTGATCCGGAAATCAACACACGCATCGCCCAGTATGAAATGGCCTATCGGATGCAAACGTCGGTTCCCGAACTGACCAACCTCTCAACTGAGCCAAAGCATATTCTCGACATGTACGGTCCGGACGTGCATATTCCCGGAACGGTCGCCTCCAACTGCCTGTTGGCCCGGCGGCTGGCCGAGCGGGACGTACGCTTCATCCAAATCTTTCAGCGAGGCTGGGACCATCACGGCAATCTGCCCACCGACATGCGGCTGCAATGCCGCGATATCGATCAGCCGTGCGCGGCCCTCGTCAAGGACTTGAAACAACGCGGCATGCTCGACGATACGCTGGTGATTTGGGGTGGCGAATTCGGTCGGACGGTGTATTGCCAGGGCAACCTGACACGCGAGGACTATGGCCGCGACCACCATCCCCGCTGCTTCAGCATGTGGATGGCAGGGGGCGGAGTGAAACCGGGAATCGTCTACGGGGAGACGGACGATTTCAGCTACAACATCGTGCGGGACCCGGTTCATGTCCACGATCTCAACGCCACCGTTCTGCACTGTCTGGGCATCAATCACGAGCGGCTCACTTACCGCTTCCAGGGGCGCGATTTCCGCCTCACCGACGTGCACGGCAACGTTGTCCGCGGTTTGTTGGCGTGAATTTTGATTTTGACACGTCCCTGGGATCTGGATATTCTCCCGCCCCACGATCGAGGCCGGCCAACCGGCTTGTCACTCTCACGAACGTCACAACGTGCCGCGAAAATCTCCGCTTGACACGGAGGTCGCGGACTCTGCGGGCCGGGAAGGATTGTCGCGTGACCTTAGCGCAGCGCGTGCTTGTCGTCGACGGTCTTTCCGAGACGGAAGAGGTGCTGCGGGCGGTCCTGGAACCCAAGGGGCTCCAGGTCGATCGCATTCGCGGCGCGGAAACGGCGGCGATTGCCGGAGGTCGGCTCGCGGCGAAACGGCGACCAAGCGTAGTCGTCTTGCACGTCGAAGACGGTCCGGCACACATCCCGACATCGGAAGGATGGCAAGACGTTCCGCGGATTCTCATCGGGGCCACTAAGATGGACGGCCCTTCGCAGCACGACGGAGTTGAGCATTATCTCGAAAAACCGTTCCAATACGGCGAGCTGATCCGGACCATCGAACGGCTGCTGGCCGCGGCAGACTCCTGATCTTTTCTTTTGCAGATCAGCGCCGGTACTGTCTGTCCTTCGCCCGCATGTTCCCCCTCTTTCCCAATCTGTGAGTTTCCGCGGGATAAGCGCGGCGGCTCGGCTGATCGAGGGCGCCGGCCCGGGACGCTAGCGTTTTAAGAGTCTTCGAGCGTCCGCCGACGCCAAACGTGAAGCGCGTCGAACCCATTGCTATCATAGGGGTGTGGGAACCGACGAGAAAACGGATTTGTCGAAAGCGACTCTCCTGGTCATTCGCGGGGCCGACCAAGGCGCTCGCTTCGAGATCGGGCCGAAGCTTGTGTCGCTGGGTCGCGGCACTCGGAACGATATTCGGATCGTTGACACGGAAGCGTCCCGGCAGCACGCCTCAATCCACTTCAGCGACGGGCTGTTCGTCGTCCGCGACCGGGACAGTGCCAACGGAACGCTGGTCAACGGCGCTGCGGTGCGGATGAAGGAACTGCACGACGGCGATCAGCTGCAAATCGGCCGCACGGTGCTCTTGTTTCATCAATCGGCCGGCACCGACGACGGCGAGGAGGTCGCGGATCGGATCGATCTGGTGGGTCAGCCCAACTTGGAGGATCGATCGAACATCGTCGCCGAAGTGGGGCAAGACTCGCAGCAGGCAACCTCGGATCGCATCGCCGTCCCGCGCCAGACGGCCACGGCTCAGGCCCTCTCGAACCTGCAGGCGGTGTATCGCATCGCGGAAGAGGCGGTCAGCCCCGCGCTTTCGGTCGATCAAATGCTGAAGCGGATCCTCGATCTGACGATCGGAGTCGTCGGGGCCGACCGCGGCTGCATGCTGATCACCGATCCTCAAACGGGCCAAAGCGTTCCCAAGGTGATCAGTTTCGGCCGCCGTGCCGATCAGGCGATGCGGATGCCCGTTTCGCGGAGCATCGTCGACTACGTTCTGAAAAAAGGCCAGGGAGTGCGGACCTCGGACGCGCGGTCCGATCGCCGCTTTGCTCCCGGACAGAGCATTTTGCAAGCCGGCATCTGCGAAGCCATGTGTGTCCCCATGCAGGGCCGTTATGACGTGCCGGGAGTGATCTATGTCGACACGACCACGCCGGCGGAGCGGGTCGTCCTCGCCGGA
>Ga0308309_10002645_pt1 | contig 10666 bp, 11 predicted proteins | sample HubBroMetageWFT5_FD_192491 | JGI IMG/M metagenome (GOLD analysis project Ga0308309, IMG submission 192491) | Warmed and freeze-thawed soil microbial communities from the Hubbard Brook experimental Forest, New Hampshire - Hubbard Brook CCASE Soil... | ecosystem: Environmental > Terrestrial >... | reverse complement strand
TTCGGCAGGTGTGGCACGCGAATCGTCCAGCGCCAGCAAGCGCGTCGCGATGAACGCCGAGTACAAACGATACGCCACCATGTAACAACAAACCGCCGCGACGACGAACCACGTAGCATTCAACGGCTCGCCGCGGTGAAGAGCAATCGCACCCAAAGCCCCGGCTCCGAGCAGCGCGACACAGAGCCAAACGATGAGTTTGAGGACGCCCTTCATTTTCCCGAACTGGTTCCTGAACTGGCGCGAATGAATTGCGCAGTGTCCTGCTTCAATTTCGCCAGCGAAGGCATGTGCGCATAAACCATGTGGCCCGATTCGTAGTAAGCTCCGCTCAAATGGCCGCGCAAGGAAGGATCGAGCCCAAGATGATCAAACGTGTAGTCCGCCGCGAAAAATGGCGTGGCCAGATCGTAGTAGCCTTTCGCTACGAAAACATGCAGAAACGGATTCTGCGTCATCGCGCTGCGCAAGGTCTCCCCCACATCGACATAGCGGTTCTCATACGGCTTGTAGCTCCACGGATACACGCGTCCGGTCAAGACTTCGTAGGGTAGATCGCTGTCGAATTTCAAATCGCCGCGCACGTAATCATTCAGCGTCGCCGTGTACGGCCCGATAATCGCCGCGATGCTGGGATCGTACTCTGGCATCTCGCCTGCCGCGTCTTTGTCGATTCCGGTAAATCGCCCGTCGATGCGGCCGACGGTGCGCCGCTCGCTGCGCAGCAGCTCTTTCGTGAAGCGCTCGATTTCCACCCGCATATTGGTGCGCTCGATGTAGTCCGCTGAAAGTCCCGTCAACCGCGAGAGCTTCTGCACGATCTCCGCGTGTTTCGCGTTTGGCAAGGCGTCTCCTGCCATCAGCGCATTTGTATAGTCGCCTTTCGCAAAATCTTCCGATTCCGCGACGGCTTTGCGCAAATCCCCTTGAAGATCGGCCGGCAATCGCTTGTGATACCAGGCAATCGCCGTGTACGTCGGCAGGTAGAGGATGTACGGCAAGTCGTTGCCGCTATTGAAATCCGCGGTCTCGAAATTCAGAATCGTGGAGACCAGAATGATCCCGTTCAAATACATCCCGTAGCGCTGCTGCAGATAACCGGAAAGCCCCGCGGCACGCGTCGTCCCGTAACTTTCGCCCGCAAGAAATTTCGGGGAGGACCAACGCTTGTTGCGCGTCGCGTAAAGCCGGATGAAATCACCGACAGACCGCACGTCTTCCTGGACACCATGGAATTGGTCGGCAGATTCACCTGGCGCCGCCCGGCTGTACCCTGTCGATACGGGGTCGATAAAAACCATGTCCGTCACATCCAGAAGCGACGACTCGTTGTCCACCAGCTTGTAAGGCGGCGGCAGCAACGCGCCTGCGTCGCCCATCTCCACGCGCCGCGGACCAAACGCTCCCAGATGCAACCACACGGAGGACGAACCTGGGCCGCCATTAAACGTAAACATGATCGGCCGCTGCGCCACGTCGGTCACATCATCTCGCGTGTAGGCCATGTAAAAGACGCTGGCCTTCGGCTTCCCTTCTTCGTCTTTCATCACCAGCATCCCCGCCGTCGCGGTGTATTTAATCTCCTGCCCGCCGATCCGCGCAGAGTGTTTCGTCTGCACCACTTTGTCTTCGGGCACTGGCGGTGTTTTCTTCTCCGCCTCTTTCGGCGCTTCCGGAGCTTTCTCACCTGGCTTTGGCGCTGGAGCCGCGCTGGGCACCTGTTGCTGCGCGAACGCAAACGAAGCGCCGAGCAGAATCAACACGGCGCAGCTGAATCCTAGATTGCAAACTTTCATCGATGAAACGCTCCTCTTAGTCGGCGTGCAGAAATCGCAGAACAACCCGCGGCATCGTATGCGAGCGCAGTAGCTTCGTCAATCCGTATACGCCTCGCCACTCATCCGAACAGTTCTGCAATTTCTCTTGCGCCGCGCCGGTATCGCTATAGAATGCTGGCTCGATCTCGACATGTTTTCTTCGAGGAGCGTCCATGCGCCCAGCCGCTTCACGGCTCGCTGTGTATCTGACTATCGCCGCACTTCTGCTGCTATCACCGGTCGCCCGCCCCCAGCAAAAAGAGGAATTGCCCCATCCGAAAACGCTTCCAGATCTGCAAAAAGCGATGAAAGATGTTGTCGACAAAGCTCATCTGCCCGGCGCAGGCGTCGCCCTCGTCTCCAACGGCGAAGTTCTCTGGTGCGGCGGTTTCGGAAAAGCGGACCTTGCCTCTGGCCGCGATACCACGTGCGACACGGAATTTCGCGTCGGCTCCATCAGCAAATCGTTTGTCGCGCTGGCTCTCTTGAAGCTGCAGGAGGAAGGAAAAATTAATCTCGAAGCGCGCTTGCAGGATGTCGCGCCGGAAGTCCCCTTCAAAAATCGCTGGGAGTCCACCCATCCCGTGCGCATCGTCAATTTGCTCGAACACACCGCGGGTTTTGATGACATGCAGGCGTCGGAAGTCTACAACTTCAAGGACCGCTACGACTTTCCACTTCTCGACGTCTTCAAGCGTTTTCAGGAACCGCAAGACGTTCGCTGGCCTCCCAGCACGCGCATGTCTTATTCCAATCCAGGCTTTGGCATCGCCGGCTATTTGATTGAGAAAGTTGCGGGCAGGCCCTGCGACCAATATATTCGCGAGACAATTCTTCGCCCGCTGGGTATGGCGAATGCGGATTTCCCCTTCACTGACACGAACAGGCCTCTTCTCGCCACTGCGTACGATAGCGATCCGCCGCACGCTCTTCAAGGCTATCCATACATTTATCTCCGCCCGGCCGGCGATCTGAAAGCCTCACCCGGCGAACTTGCCAAGCTGGTGCAATTCCTTTTGCACCGCGGAAGAACCGGTGATTCCCAAATCGTGAAGCCGGAGTCCATCATCCGCATGGAATCGGTCGAGACGACCCTCGCCGCGAAAAACGGCCTGCGCCTCGGCTACGGCCTCGCGAATTACACCGAGGTCGTCGGCGGCGTCGTCACCCACGGCCACGACGGCGGCATCGATGGATTCATCTCCACATATCGCTACATGCCGGAACAGAATTGGGGCTACGTCGTTTTGCTGAACAGCACGCAATCCTTCCAGGCGCTGCTGGATTTGAACAAGCTGGCCATTGATTTCCTGTCGAAGGATTTTCCGAAGCCGCAGCAGCCCGCCGTCTCCATTCCCGCAGCCGATCTGGAAAAATTTGCCGGCTATTACGCCCCGCTGGCGCCTCGCTCGCAACTTTTGTCCTTTACCGAGGACCTATCCGGCGGAGTGCGCATCCGCGTCATCAACGGGCAGCTCACGCGCTCCAGCCTTTTCGGCAAACCGGAAGTCATGATCCCCGTCGGCAAGAATTTCTTTCGTGAAGAAAAGGAGCCCGAAGCGACCTCGGTCTTTGTCACGCGAGACGGAAGCGGGATGGCGCTTTCCGGGCAGGGATTAGAAGGTTTTTCCTATGGAGAGCGCACCAATATTGCGTGGACATACGCGCGCATTGCGCTGCTCGTCCTTTGCGTCGTGCTGATGGCGACTTCTCTCCTCTTCGCAATCGTCTGGATTCTGCGCAAAGTTTTTGGAGGAATGAAGGGCGCGCAACACTTGGCGGTGCGCGCGGTACCGCTTGTCGCGACGCTATTTTTCTTAGGGCTGGTGTTTTGCTTCACCAAGCTGGGCGGCGCGGGCACCGGAAAACTCACTGTTTGGACGGCGGGGATTTTCGCTTTGTCTGTGCTATTTCCGTTGCTTTCCCTGTACGGTCTCTTCCTCGCGGTACGCGTCCCGAAAAGCGAGATTCATGCCGGCACCCGCATCCATTCCCTGCTGGTTGCGCTGGCGTGCTGCGTCGTAACCGTGTTTATTGCCTCGTGGCATATCATCGGCCTTCGTCTCTGGACGCCGTGATCGCCTGATTCGCCCAAATCAAAAAAGGCGAGCTATTCCGTACAGCCGAAGAACCGGTTTGACGCATCCAGAATCCGCGCAAGCTGATCATGCGGACGCTTTTCGTCCGACGGCAGAATATCCCAGCCGGTAAAAACCGCTACGATGTCATACTCCGGCAAGACGATCAGTTGTTGTCCGCCGAATCCGCGCGCAAACCACGTGATGTCCTCCGGCGAACTTCCGATCGGTTGCAGCCACCATTGGTAGCCGTACTTCCAGGTGCCTCCGGGAACGGTAACGTGCGGCGCTACGGAGTCTTTGATCCACGCGGAAGAAACTACATCCTTCCCTTCCCAGGCGCCACCTTTTAGAAAGAGTTGGCCGATTTTGGCGAGATCGTGCGCCGACAGATACAGCCCGCCTTCCGTGTCTGGCAGACCGGTGGGCGAATGCTTCCAGAAATAGCGCATGTTCAGCGGCTTGAAGAGATGTTCCGCCGCGTATTCGTCGACGTTCTTGCCGGTGACTTTCTTGAAGATCTGCGCCAGCAGAATCGTCGCCCCGCTGTTGTACACGAACGTCTTGCCCGGCTCGTCGGCCATCGGCTGGTCAATCACGTACTGCACCCAGTCGTGGCTTGCCTCCATGATATCCGCGGAGTTTCTCGGATCATCGTAGGCCAGATCTTCGTGCCACTCGAGGCCTGCGGTCATCGTCAGCAAGTGGCGGAGCGTGATGCGCTTTTTTCGATCGTCGAGGTTTGCGATTTTGTGGCCCCCGAGAAATTGCAGGATCGGTGCGTCCAGGCTGGCCGTAAATTCATTCCGCGTTCTTGCGATGCCAAACGTGATGGAGGTAACCGTTTTTGAGACCGATTGCATGGTGTGCATGTCGGTGTGCTGGTAGAACGGGTGGAAATCGGTGCTGAAATAATTGTATGGGCCGTGCAAGTCGTGATTTAGCGGGCCTTCTTTTTTGGCGCGCTCACCATAAATCTGGCCGTAATCGTGTGGATAGGATTTGTCAAAGACGGCCGTTCCGCAGCGCAGCACCAACATACTGTCCACGAGACCGTACTTCCCGCTGGCGATATCGGCGTCAAACGCGGCGAGTTTCGCCGGATCGATGCTAAATTCCTTCGGAGTTGCTTTCGGCCAATCTTTGGCGTTTCCATTCTGTTGCGCAAGCGAAGAGGCGGTGCACATGCAGAGAACGAGCGCAGCAGCCGCGCCACTTTTTCTCCCAGGCTTCCTTTTGCTCGAACAATGCGCGTCGACGTTGTTCATCGATTCTCCATTTCGTTGTGAATCTCAATCTTGCAGTGAAGTAAATTTCAGCAGCGGATAAAGTTCGCTAAATATTTTCGTGATGTCTCGCGGAAACGCGGCTCCCGTGGCGTCGCCGGATTTTAGCTTGCGCCGCACAATCCAGGCCTGAAGTTTTTTCCAGTCTTCAGGATCCGCCGGCCAGCCGTGCCGCTCCTTCCATTCTTTTTTCTCCAAGCTATACCAATAGCTTTCATAGCGTCTGCTCAGACGTTTCTTCTGTTGGGCCAGCCATTTCGGTTGCGCCAGGACGCGCGCGTCGGCGATCTGCGCGAGCACCGATTCTTTGCGTTTCGCGCCTGAATAAATGCGAAAACCCACCGTCACTGTCTTGGCGGAAATTCCTGTGTACAACTGCCCGGTTTCGCCTTCGCCCGGAAACGGCACACAGAATTTCAGATACATTTGCGCGCGATACGGTGTCTTGTCTTTCGCGAAACGAATATCGCGGTTGATGCGAGAGAAATTCGCGCCGGTGCGCCCGCAAGTGTCGAAACGCGAATCGAGTTGCAGCACTGCTGGGCTGACTTCTTCGAGCAGCCGGCGGAAAGGCTGCACGACGGTTTGCTGGTAGCGCTCGCGGTTGGCATCCATCCACACTTTCCGGTTGTTGCGCGCCAAGTCGCGAAAAAAATGAAACGTCGCGCGCGTGAAAATCGGCTCTGGCTTCCCCACGGGTGCCCTCGGTGCGGTTTGGTGGGACAAGAGTACACGATTCCCAATCGCCGTCAATTGAACTGTGCCGCGCGGCTTGACGGGTTTAGTGATGGTTACGTGTAATTTGAGTTTCAGTGGAAAGTAGAACGCACCACTTTGGCACTTGTGGCCAAGAGCGCCCGGAGCTAGCCTGATTTTATGAACCAATTCACACCTACTGAAAGAATGAAGGTGCGGCGGAAGCCGGACCGTGGGACGTACGACCGCGAAACGATTTACAACATTTTGGACCAGGCGTTTGTATGCCACGTCGGGTTCATCGCTGACGGGATGCCGTTTGTCGTACCGACGAACTATGTGCGTGTGGGCGACAAACTTTTTTTGCATGGCTCGACGGCGAGCCGCTTGATGAAGACGCTGGGGAGCGGAGCGCCGTTTTGCCTCAGCGTGACGTTGCTGGACGGAATTGTTTTTTCGCCGACGGCGACGGGCCACTCCGTAAACTACCGCTCCGTCGTGGTGATGGGCAAAGCCGAGCCCATAGAAGATCCAGCGGAGAAGCTCGCCGCGATGCGCGACTTCGTCGAGTATGTGCTGCGTGGGCGCTGGGCCACAGTCCGTCCACCAAGCGAGCAGGAACTGAAAGGTACGATGGTTTTAGCCGTGCCGTTGGTGGAGGCGTCCGCAAAAGTGCGCGTCGGGTTTGCAGTCGACGATGACAAGGAGTACGAAGGAAGGGCCTGGACCGGAGTTCTGCCATTCAAGTGGACGCCGGGAGAGCCGCTGCGCGATCCGCGCGGCGATGCTGCGATCCCTGTACCCGAGAACATCCAGAACTATTCCCGACCCCAATAACCGCTGTGAGTATTTCCCTCAGAGCCTTAGCCCGGACCACAGGCATCCGGCCCTCCCGTGTTTTTTGTAAATGCTGATTCTAAAGAACTTAGCGTCACCGTAAGTCCATTAGAATCAACGATTGGGGACGCCCTTGCAGGTGTTGATTCTAATGGGTTTATGGGGCCTGGAAGACAGGCAAAATACAACGGCGAGAAAAGACCGCGGCTACTTCTTGGCGGAGTGGCCGGCGAAGGCGGTGGCCACGCCTAATGAGATGAGCAAGCCGCCGGAAACATAGCGTTGGGTGCGCGTCCAGCGGGGGTTGCCGCGGAGGCGGCGGGCGACCGTGCCGGAGAAATAGGCCCAAAGGCTGTCGCTCAACGTGCCCATACAGGCGAAGAGAATGCCGAGGGAGAGGATTTGCGTGGCGACGTGTCCACGCACTGGGTCGATGAATTGGGGGAGGAAGGCAAAGAAGAAGAGGGCGGTCTTGGGATTGAGGACGTTTACGACGATGCCTTGGGCGAAGACGCGAGTGAGAGTGGTGCGCGGAGCATCGGGAGAAGAGTCGAAGGATTCGTCGCGGAAGAGTCTTTGAACGCCGAGATAGATAAGATAGGCAGCGCCTAGATATTTGACAACGCTGAACGCGGTGGCGGAAGAGACGAGAAGAGCGGAGAGGCCGACGGCGGCTGCGGCGGTGTGGATGAGTGTGCCGACCCCGATGCCGAGCGCGGACACCAGGCCGGCGTTGCGGCTGTGACCGATGCTACGGCCGACGATGTAGAAGATGGCGGGGCCGGGAATGGCGAGGCGTAGCGCTGCGGTACTGATGAAGATTAGGAGGGAGGCGTGGCTGGGGAACATGGCTGTCTAGACGGGCCGCTACGCGGCGGTGAGCAGGATCGGCTCGCGCTTGGTGATGAGGATGGTGTGCTCGTAGTGGGCGGAGAGGCTGCCGTCGGCGGTGCGGACGGTCCAGCCGTCGCGGTCGAGAGAGACGTTGCCGGTGCCGGCGGCGATGATGGGCTCGATGGTGATAACAAGGCCTTCGGTTAGGAGATGGCGGGCTGCGGGGTCGGCGTAATTGGGGACGCTCGGCTCTTCGTGAATGGTGCGGCCTACGCCGTGGCCGCCTAGTTCGCGGACGACGTGGAAGCCGCGGCGGCGGACTTCGCGCTCGACGGCACGGCCGATGTCCTTGGTGCGATTGCCGGGGCGGGCGGCGGCGAGAGCCTGGCGGAAGGCGCGCTCGGCGCAACGGGCCAGTTCGCGGGATTTTTCTTGAGCTGGCGGGACTTGGATGGTGACGGCGGAGTCGGCGTGGTAGCCGTCTTTGACGGCGGTGAGATCGAGCTTGACGAGGTCGCCGGGTTGAATGGCGCGCGGGCCGGGGATGCCGTGGACGACTTCGTCGTTTACGGAGATGCAGACGTCGCCGGGGAAATTGTAGATGAGCGGCGGAGAGGATTGCGCGCCGCTTTCGGCGAGGATACGCGAAGCGATGGCGGAGAGGTCGGCGGTGGTGACGCCGGGGCGGACGGCGGCGGACATGATGCGGAGGGCTTTGGCAACGATTTGGCCGCTGGCGCGGAGTTTTTCAAGTTGTTCGGCTGTGGTGATGGACATGTTGCCCCGAATGCTGGTTTAGAAGCGAAAATCAAAGGCACACAGCCAGGATTGGCTGTGCCGCTAGCTGTGCTGACTCAGTGGTGCCCGCCACCTCCGTCGAACCCGCCGTGCCCCCCACCGAAGTCGTGCCCACTAGCGTCGGCACCGTGATGCACGCCGTCATGGCTATGCCCATGATGGTTGGAGCCATCGGAACACTCGATATCGATATCCAGGCCGGCGTCGGTAGCACCCTTATTATCCGATCGCATGGATTGAATAGAGCGCCAGTTAGAACGCAATTGCTTCCAGGCGGACCCCACGACCAAAAGGGCGAGAGCCAAGAACGCAATGAAGAGGATCCCCATAATCACCTAGTGGCAGCCGCAACCGCCGCCGCAGCAGCCGCCTCCACCGCTCGAGGAACTGCCGGACGGTCCGGAGGAGCTGCCGTTGCCCGCAGTGGCGAAAACGGAGAGCTGGATAGCGGCTTTCTTGCTGGCGCACTTAGGGCAGGAGATTTCTTGTTGCTTGTTGATGACGATTTTTTCGAACTGATTTTGGCAGTCTTCGCAAACGTATTCGTAAATTGGCATTTGTATATTCCCCGAACAGTCGTTCCACCTAATTATAGCAGGATAGGACGGCTTCCCTCCGGTAGTAATCTGAAGAATCGTTTGCCGCCCCGAGGCGTCTACCTCATTATAGCTGGCCAAATATGTAAATTTTAGAAATGCATGGTGAAAAAGCGTGTCGGCTCAGTTTTCGGGTGGGCTAACTGGTATCTGCTGCGGATATCGTTGGAGGGACGAAAGCATGGATCGATGGCTCGGATTAGGCCGTTTTTTGTTTGCAATACCGATGGTGGGGTTTGGCTTTCAATACGTCGGATACGGGCATTACCTGGGTGGATTGCCGCCCGTGCCGCCGTGGGCGCCGGGAGGCGCGGTTGGAGCCTATTTGACCGGAGTGGTGCTGATCGCGGCGGGTTTGGGCATCATCGCCAATTGGAAGGCGCGATTTTCTGCGGCGGTTTTGGGGCTGATGTTTCTCTTTTGTGTGTTGCTGCTGCATACGTGGAGGCTCAGCTCGGTAATTCACAATGGAAACGATCGGACGCGAGCGTTGGAGCCCTTGGCATTGGCGGGGGCGGCGTTTATGTTGGCGGCAACGCTGGCTGTCGATTGGCCCAATTCCCGAGGGTGGAACGCGGCCGTGGAATGGTTGAGCAAATTGGGGCGCTGGCTTTTTGCGGGGTCCATGGTGATTTTTGGCGTGCAGCACTTTATGTATGCCGGGTTCATTGCGACGCTAGTGACACCGTGGATTCCGGGGCATTTGTTTTGGGTATATTTGACGGGTGCTGGGATGATTGTGGCGGGGTTGTGTATTGCGATCAAGAAATTCGGTGGGCTGGCGGCGACTTGGTTGGGGATTATGTTTTTGCTATGGGTGATTGTGCTTCATGGGCCGCGAGTCGCGGCGCAACCGCGCAATGCGGATGAGTTGAGCAGCTTGTTGGTGGCATTGGCTATGAGCGGGGCGTCGTTCGTTGTGGCGCGGAGTTTATCGAAGAACGATTGATAGGGATAAGAAGTTTCTTAGAGTAAGAGGCTCCGACGCGCGCTAGAGGTACTCGAGAAATTCTTCCACGGCCAGGTTGGCTTGGCGAAGGATGCTCTTTAGTACAGGGAGTGGAAGGTCGAAGCGGTCGTGCCTGGGAACAGTAACTCGCAGATGCGGCTTTTGAGAATGCCGCAGTTGCGCGTGACTCCCAGCTTGGTGATGAATCTCAAAGCCGGCCCTCAGCTAAGCGCGCAAGACTTCCCGCGGTTTCAAAACAGGCAAACGCGTAGACATTCAGGCAGTGATAGCCACACGAAGCTTTTCGGTCCGAGTCCTCGTTTCATCGGGTATGGGTTCGCCATCCTTGCGGAGACCCTCCAGATGAACGCGGATGGCATCGGCGGCCATCTCACGGGCTTCGCCGAGCGTGCGGCCGTAGGTGATCAGGCCGGGCAGCAGCGGGACACTTACCTGATAACCGCGCTCAGCGGAGGTTTCTGAACGCCTCCGCGAAGGCGACTGGCCATTGCTCTTCGATGATTGAATCTCTCTCGCGAGGGGCTGAAAAATCACCGTAAACCGGTAAGAGCGGGACGCCAGCCGCTGTGTTGCTGCTTCGTGAAGAGCAATTCTGGCCATGACAAGAGTCTAACGCTCAGTTTTTTGACCGTCAATTTATACTCCAGAAGCAACGGCCCCGGCAGAGCCGGGGCCGTCAGAATCTGCGGAGTTGGCAGGATGCCGTTAAATTGAGTTAGTCGCCGGCTACGGCTTCAGCGGTTTTCTCGGAGGC
>Ga0308309_10002643_pt1 | contig 10669 bp, 10 predicted proteins | sample HubBroMetageWFT5_FD_192491 | JGI IMG/M metagenome (GOLD analysis project Ga0308309, IMG submission 192491) | Warmed and freeze-thawed soil microbial communities from the Hubbard Brook experimental Forest, New Hampshire - Hubbard Brook CCASE Soil... | ecosystem: Environmental > Terrestrial >... | reverse complement strand
ACGCATCGCCAGCGTAGATGTACTCGATGATGCGCGCCACATTCGCTTCGAACTGGTCGCGCGTCATGTTGGCGGCGAGCGGCGTCACCGTCCGGTCTCGAGCAGGAGGCCGCGGCGAACGCGGCACCGGACCCGCGAGCCGCCACCGCACCTCGGCGATCGTCTCGACCGCGCGCGCATACGACGCCTCGAGGTCGTCGTCGCCGTAGACGTTGGCGATGACCGTGACCGTGTGCTTGAGGTGGTCGAACGCGACCAGCGCGTCGGTCAGCATCAGCGCCAGGTCGGGTAGCCCGATCGGGTCGGGCTTGGGCGGCCCGAGCGGCTCCACGGTGCGGACCAGGTCGTAGGCGAACAGGCCGACGGCGCCGCCCGCGAACGGCGGCAGGCCCGGCAGCGGCGCGACTCGCAGCCGGCCGAGCTCGGCCGCCGCGAGCGCGTACGGGTCGCCGTCGTCGCCGAGCGCCCAGCGGACCACCTTGCGCGGGCGGAAGCCGATGAACGAATAGCGCCCGACGCGGCCCTGGTCGGCGGACTCGAGCAGGAACGAATGTCCCCGCCCACCCCGGGTGGGATTCGCATCCCGGAGCTTGAGGAACGCCGAAACCGGGGTCTGGCAGTCGTCGATGAACGTCTCGCGGAGCGGGATCAGGTTGTATTCGGCGGCCAGCGCCCGCGCCTCCGCGAGCGTCGGCGTGATTCCGGCAGGGCTTATCTCAACGCCGCTGGCGACGACCATCGAGCACTCGCTCCGCGTCCGCCAGCGTCAGACCCCGCCCCCGAAGCAGGACCGCGAGGTGATAGATGACGTCGGCGGCTTCCTCGGCCACACGCTCGTCGGACTCCTCGCGGGCCGCCCGGACCACCTCCTCGGCCTCCTCCTCGACCTTCGCCCCCGCCAGATCCGGGTCGGCCAGCAACGCGGACGTGTACGAGCCCTCTGGGCGCGTGGCCGCCCGCTCGCCAATCGTGCGCTCCAGGACCGGCAGCGTCTCGAACGGCGCCCCCGGGCTGAGCTCGCCGCGGTGAAAGCAAGAGCGCTCGCCGGTGTGGCACGCCGGGCCCGCCGGCTCGACCACGGCGAGCAGCGCGTCTCCGTCGCAGTCGTAGCGGATCGACCTGACGCTGAGCGTGTTCCCCGAGGTCGCGCCCTTCCGCCAGAGCTCCTGCCGCGAACGGCTGAAAAAGTGGACCTCGCCGGTCTCCCGGGTGAGCCGGAGCGACTCGGCGTTCATGTACGCGAGCGTCAGGACCTCCCCCGTCCCCCAGTCCTGGACGACGCAAGGCACGAGGCCGCGCTCGTCGAATGCGATCTCTGAGTCGTCCACGGGCTGGCGATTCTAGGCTGCTCACCCGCCCTCGTCGGGGAGGGGCTGCCCGCCACGGCGGCGGGCAGCCCATCGGTCGCTTAGGCGGCCTGCTCCAGGTACTCGGGCTCGATCTCGGTCCGCTCCACGTCTGCGGACTCCGACACCGCCTCGATTGCCCGGGTCGGCTGCAGGAAGACCACGCCGATCGCGATCGCCACCAGCACCAGCCCGGCGGCGATCGTGAACGCCAGGTGGTAGCCGTTGGTCAGAGCGACGGCGTTGGATGCGCCACGGGAGAGCAGTGAGCCCGTGCGGGTGGTGGCCAGCGTCGCCAGCACGGCCAGTCCGAGCGCGCCACCGACCTGCTGGGTCGTGTTCACGAGCCCGGAGGCCAGGCCCGAGTCCTCGGGCGTGGCTCCCGACATCGCGAGCGTCATCAGCGCCGGGAACACCAGGCCAGCGCCCACGCCAAGGAGCAGCGTGGCCGGCAGCAGGTCCGTGACGTAGCCCGCATTCGCGGGTGCGCTCCGGAACACGATCAGCCCCGCGGCCACCAGGGTGAGGCCCCCGATCAGCGTCGGCTTGGCCCCGAACCGCGTCATCAGCTGGGCCGCGAAGCGCAGCGACATCCCGGCGATCCCGAGCGCCACCGGCAGGAACGCCAGGCCGACCTCGATCGCGTCGTAACGGAGCACCCGCTGGAGGTACAGCGCGCCCAGGAAGAACATCCCGAAGATGCCGGCGACCATCAGCGCCTGCATGAGGTTCGCGACCGTAACCGTCCGCGAGCGGAACACGCGCAGCGGGATCAGCGGGTTGGCGGCGGTGGCCTGCCGGGCGATGAACCCCGCCAGCAGCGCCGCAGCGACGCCCCCAAAGCCGAGCGTGTGCGCGCTGCCCCAGCCGTAGGTGCCGGCCTCGACAATCGTGTACACGGCGAGCATCAGGGACGCCACCAGAAGGACCGCACCCGGCGCGTCCGCGCCCCGGCCGAGGCCGATGCCAACGTCGTTCGGCAGCATCCGGGTGGCCAGGACGCCGGTGGCGACCCCGATTGGCAGATTCACGAAAAAGATCCAGTGCCAGTTGATGGCCTGCGTCAGGACGCCGCCGGCGAGTAGGCCAATCGCGCCGCCGGCCGCGGCCACGAAGCTGTACACCCCGATCGCCTTCGCCTGCTCCGAGGGCTTCTGGAACATCGTCACGATCATCCCCAGGATCACGGCGGACGTCATCGCGCCTCCGACTCCCTGGATGAAGCGGGCGCCGATCAGCAACCCCTGGCTGTCGGCCAGGCCGCAGACAAGCGATGCCGACGTGAACACCGTCAGCCCCGCGAGGAAGATGCGGCGGCGCCCGATCAGATCGCCGAGCCGGCCGACGAGCAGCAACAGGCCGCCGAAGGCGATCAGGTACGCGTTGATAACCCACGCCAGCGACGACTGCGAGAAGCGCAGGTCGCTCTGGATCGACGGGAGCGCGACGTTCACGATCGTCTGGTCGAGGATGATCATCAGGAAGCCCGCGCACAGCACCACGAGCGCGATCCAGCGGTTCGGCACGGCGGGCGGGGTGGCCAACGGCGGGTGGGACGTCTCGTCTATCGCGTTCATTGCTCGTAACTCCTCAGGGTCGGACCGTTCAAGATAGAACCGTAACAGATCATCTTGTTATAGACGATCTATATCGGACCATTCGAGTATGAGCTGCGATTGACGTCCGCACATCGGCAGTTCGCGCCGGATGTGGCGGCTCCCGGCCTTACCGGCGGGCGGGCGGGGCCTTAGCTACAAATGAGGTGCTGTCAGGCGCGCCGCCGAGGCCCGTGCGTGGCGCTGTCAGGCGCGCCGCCGACGCGGGTGCGTGGCGCTGTCAGGCGCGCCGACGAGGCGGGTGCGCACACGCCGTGGGCTCCGCGAGACGCCCGCACGCGAGCGTTCCCAGAGCCCGTAGGAACACGTGACGGTCGTCCGGCTCGAGCACGCTCAGGACGTCGTTCCGGACGCCTTCGAGGACCTCGTCGGCCTCGCAGACAAGCCGGACACCGGCGTTGGTTACCTCGACTACGCGCGCGCGCCGGTCGGTGCTCGACGGACGCCGCTCGGCGAGGCCGGCGCGTTCCAGCTCGTCGACCGTGACGACCATCGTGGTCTTGTCGAGCCCCACCATCTTGGCGATCTCGGTTTGCGTGAACTCACCGGTCATCGCCGTGAACAACACCGAATGCGCACGCGGCGAGATCCCGAGCTGTTCGAGCGCGGCGGTGAACTCGATCGTAAGCCCGTGGCTCGCTCGCGACAGCAGCCAACACAGGTCGGACGCGAGCGGCGCCAGCGCCTCCGGTGGCTGTTCGGCCTGGGTCCGAAGTGACTGTTCGGCTTGTGTCCCAGGTGACTGTTCGACTTGTATAGCCATCTTCACAAGGATAGTTCGCTAGCGGAACATCTGGCAACAGACGATCTTCGCCTATTCGATCCCGAGCCGATCGAGCACGCGTTCGTCCGTCCGCCAGTGGCGGCGGACCCGGACCTTGAGATCGAGGTGTACGCGCGTCGAGAGCTCGCGCTCGATCGCGCGACGCGACGCGATCCCGATCGACTTCACCATCTGGCCGCCGGCGCCGATCAGGATCCGTTTCTGGGACTCGGTCTCGGCCAGGATCACCGCCTCGATCCGGATCAGATCGGGATCGCGTAAGGATTCTCCGCGCTCGATCGCCTCGATCGCGACCTCGACCGAGTGCGGCACCTCCTCACGGGTGCGAGCGAGCACCTGCTCGCGGACCAGCTCGGCGAGGATTACCGCCTCGGTCTGGTCGGAGCGCTGTTCGGGCTCGAAGTAGAACGGACCCTCCGGCAGCAGTGACACCAGCGAGTCAACCAGCGACCGGATGCCCGACCCGGTGGCCGCCGATACCGCGAAGACCTCCTCCGCAACGTCGAGATCGGCCGCGGCCTGGAGCGCAGCCGCCGTGCCGGCGCGCGCCGTCCGATCGATCTTGTTGACCGCGATCACCACCGGGACTTTGGCGGCGCCCAGCAGCCGGGCGATGAACCGGTCGCCCGGCCCGATGCCCTCCTCGGCGTTGACCACGAACAGGCATACGTCCGCGTCCTCGAGCTCGTGCTCGACCCGCCGCTGCATCCGCTCGGTGAGGGCGTCCCGCGGGCGCTGGACGCCCGGCAGATCGACGAGCACGAGCTGCCAGTCGGGCCCGTTTGCGACGCCCCGAATCGCTCTGCGGGTGGTCTGCGGCTTGTCGGAGACAATCGCCACCTTCGCGCCGACGACGGCGTTGGCGAGCGTCGACTTGCCGACGTTGGGACGGCCGGCCAGGGCGATGAAGCCGGAGCGCGTCGGCCGGGGGCTCACCGCGCCCAGCGCAGCAGTTCGGCTTGGAGGGCAAGCATTTCGCCGTCGTCGCTCTCGTGGTCCATTCCGGTCAGGTGGAGCGCGCCGTGCACGACGGCCTCGCGGAGGTCCACGGTGTGCTCGGGGCAGATCACGATGTCGCCGAGCTCGCGCGGCCCGGCAGAGGCGCCGTCGCCGTCCACCGCGAACGACAGCACGTCGGTGGGCTGGTCGACCTGGCGATGCTCGCGATTGAGCTCGCGGATCCGCTCGGCGTCGACGAACTCGATCGCGACGTGGCCGTCCTCGATGCCGGCTGACGAGATCGCGAGCGCGCAAAGCCCCTTGAGCTCGGGGGCGGTGGGGAACCGAAGCTCGTCGGGAACCGGCACGTCGACCGCGATCCCTTCGATCCCGATGACTTCGATCTCGAGCACCGGCGCCGGCCCGTCAGCCCCTCGGGGTGGCTGCCCGCGGACGCAGTTCCGGTGCCCGCCGTTGCGCGTGCTCGTTGTACGCGGCGACAATCCGGCGCACGAGCTTGTGGCGCACGACGTCCTCGTCGCCGAAGCGCACGAATTCGATCCCCTCGACGCCCTGGAGCACGTCGGCCACCATCACCAGACCGGAATCCTGGTCGCGCGGGAGGTCGATCTGGGTGATGTCACCGGTGACGACCATCTTCGAGTTGAACCCGAGCCGCGTCAGGAACATCTTCATCTGTTCGGGGGTCGTGTTCTGGGCCTCGTCGAGGATGATGAAACTATCGTTGAGCGAGCGCCCGCGCATGAACGCCAGCGGCGCCACCTCGATCACGCCGCGCTCGAGGTGTGAGGACACTCGTTCGGGCTCGAGCATGTCGTGGAGCGCGTCAAACAGCGGGCGCAGGTAAGGGTCGACCTTGGCCATCAGGTCGCCGGGGAGGAAGCCGAGCCGCTCACCGGCCTCGACCGCCGGGCGGGTGAGGATGATCCGGTTGACCTCTCGGCGGCTGAGCGCGGCCGCCGCCAGCGCCACGGCGAGGAAGGTCTTGCCGGTTCCCGCCGGGCCGATCCCGAAAGTGATCGTGTTGTTCCGAATCGAATCGACGTAGCGCTTCTGGTTGACCGTCTTCGGCGAGACCTTGGTGGCGCGATGGCGCCACACGACGTCGTCGAGGATCGCGCCGGGCGACTCGTGCGCGTCGAGCGCGCGGGTGACTGCCTCGATCGTCCCGGGCGCAATCTCGTGGCCCTGGACGATCAGCTCCGCGAGCTCGTGCACCACCGCGACGGCGGCGTCGACCGCCGCCTCGTCGCCCTCCAGCGTCAGCACGTTCCCACGCAGAAACACATCGCAGTCGAGATGACCCTCGAGCGCCCGGAGCACGGCGTCCTTGCTGCCGGCCAGCTCCGCGGCAACCGCGTTCTCGAGCTCTACCTGCCTACGCACCCACCCTGCCTCGGTTGCTAGGCACTCAAGACCTCGCGGACGCGGGCAGACGCGCGCTTGCCGTCGGCGCGCCCTCCGGCCTTGGCCATCACGGCCTTCATCACCTGCCCCATGTCCTTCGGATCCTTGGCGCCGGTCTCCGCGATCGCCGACCGCACGATCGCCTCAAGCTCGGCGTCGTCGAGCTCGGTGGGCAGGTACCCCTCGATGATCCTGGCCTCCGCCTCCTCGCCCTCGGCGAGCTCGGTCCGGCCGGCGTCGCGAAACTGCTCGGCGGCTTCGAGACGGCGCTTGCGCTCACGGCGCAACACCGCCAGCTCGTCCGTCCCACCGTCCTTGGCGTCCTTCTGCAGCTCGGATAGCACCAGACGCAGCGCACCGACGCGTTCCCTGTCGCCGGCCTTCATGGCGCTGGTCATGTCGGTGCGAACCTGATCGATGAAGCTCACACCTTCAGGATAGCCCCGCGGTATCCGACCGGCAGCGTATTCCGTCCGCTTGCAACTCCAAGCATGCGACGTCGATGATCTCACCTCGCGCGGCGGCGCCGCCGGGGAGATAGCAGCGGGTGTAGTCGGCGGTGTAGCCCGAGCACTGGGTATCGGCCACCTTGTCGACGAGCACCCGCTCGGAGCCGCCGAGCTTGGTGGCGCGATGGTGGCGCGAGCGGACCTCCGAGCGCCCGCGCAGCTCGCGTGAGCGCCGCTTCTTCTCGTCCGGCGGGACCAGGTCGCCGAGGCTCTCGGCTTGGGTCCCCGGACGCGGCGAGTACGAGAACGTGTGAACGCGGCTGATACCGGCGGCGTCGACGGCGTCGAGGGTCCGTTGGAAGGCGTCCTCGGTCTCTGTGGGGAAGCCGACGATCACGTCCGTCGTCAGGTTGACGTGCGGCACGGCGGCTCGGAGCCCGCTCACGATCTCGAGGTACTCATCAGCGGTGTAATGCCGCCCCATCGCCCGCAGCACATCGTCGTCGCCCGACTGCATCGGGACGTGGAGGTGCGGGCACACCTTGGGCTCGCCCGCGAGCGCCTCGAGCAGCGAGTCCTTTACGTGGATCACCTCGACGCTCGACAGCCTGACCCGCTCGACGCCGGGGACGCGGGCAACCTCGACCATCAGCTCGCCGAGCTCGAGCCCGCGCTCGGGATCGCGATAGTCCCCGACGCTGATGCCAGTCAGCACCATCTCCGGCTGACCGGAGGCGACCCGCCGGCGGGCCTCGTCGAGGACCGCCGAAGCCGGCCGAGACCGGGCGTCGCCGCGAACCGCGGGGATGATGCAGTATGCGCAGTGTGAGTCGCAGCCGTCCTGCACCTTGACGAACCCGCGGGTGCGTGACGCTTGCTCGGACGACTGCCGGGCGAGGACATCGTGGTCAAGATCGACGCAGGCGGGGGCGGGCGGACCGAGCTCCTGAGTCATGGCACCTGCCACGTCCTCCGCGGTTCCCACGAACGCCCTCACCCGGCCGGCTCCGGCCCCGAGCGCACGGAACTGCTCCGGATGCAGGTTGACCGCACAGCCCGACACGAGCACCTCACCGGCGGTCTTCAGCGAGCGCCGCACCGACTGGCGCGACTTGGCCTCCGCCTCGCTGGTGATGCAGCACGTGTTGATGACGTGCAGCTCAGCGTCGCGCTCGGGAACCTCGGTGTGCCCGGCGCCGAGCAGCGCCTGCCGGGCGGTCATCGCGTCAGCTTGCGAGACCTTGCAGCCGAGGAACTTGACGGCGAACGACGCCACGGTGGCCGCACGTTAGCGCGGCCACCGTGGACACCTCACATTCAGTTGAGTCGCACGCCCGCGGCCGGCGGATTCTCGTGCTCCTCGTGTGCTGCTTCGTGCCGCGGTGTCCTCGAGCCGGCGCGCGGAGCGAGGAGAGAGGGCTCATGCGCAAATCCAGCGCGAGGCTTTGGCCGGGGCACAACCACGTCGAGGAGCAGGCCACCGAGCGTTACGCCGATCGCGAGCGGATTGGGCAACTGACTTCACCTCCTTTTCCACAAGGTTCTTCGGTGTTCGGAGATCGCAACGTCGCGGTGAAGCATGCGCGACGGGAGCAGGCGCGGCATCGGCCCGGTGGACAAGATCTGGCGCCACCAGGTTGTCCACGGTGGCGGCGGACGTTGTCGACGGCGGCGGCGGACCTGCATCGTGTGACAATCGATCTCGACATGGCTGACCGTGGCAGACCGCGCATGTGGTGCATGCGCGGTCTGCCACGGTCCGACTCGCGGGCGTCGAATGTCAGGTTATGCAGGTCATGTCCGCGGCCGCCGGAGCAGCAGAGCCGCCCATTCGCCGGACTCGCGGGCGTCGAATGTCAGGTTATGCAGGTCATGTCCGCGGCCGCCGGAGCAGGAGAGCCGCCCATTCGCCGGACTCCCGGCGCGCCGCCTCGGCCAAGCCCACCCCCGCAAACGCCCCGGCCACCTCGTCCGCCTCGGCGACCAGTAGCCCGCTGGCGATCACGACCTCCGGAACCATCGACGCAGAAGCCGCCGCAAGCCGCTGCGCCCACGTCAGCAGAAGCGGCCGGAGCAGGTTCGCCGCCACCGTGGGCGCGGTGAGAACCGGATCGGCGCGCAGGTCGTGCCGGGAAACCTCGATCTGCACGCCGTTCACGCGGGCGTTGTCGGTGGCGGCCTCCACGCTCGCCGGGTCGTAGTCGACGGCCACCACCGGAACCCATCCGAGCCGCGCTGCCGCGATCGCGAGGACCCCGGACCCGCAGCCCAGATCGAGAAGCGCACCGCCCGGCGACAACGACAGCATCAGCTCGAGGCACAGGCGCGTGGTGGCATGCGAGCCCGTCCCGAACGCCTGCCCGGGGTCGATCACCAGCTCCACGTCGGCCCCCACCGGCGGCTCCCACGGCGGCCGGACCGCCAGCCGATCGCCCAGCACGAGCGGGCGGTGGAACGACCGCCACCGACGGTCCCAGTCATCCGCCACCTCCGAGGTGCGGACCTCGACGAGCGCGTCGCCGGCGGCTGCGGTCAGATCGGGCAGCGCCGGCAGCTCGCCCGGCGCCCCGTAGACGGCGTACTCGACCACGCCCGCAGTCACATCCACCTCCTCCACACCCGCGGGCGCAAAAGACAGCAGCTCGGCAAGCACGATCTCGGCGTGCTCGCGCCGGACGCGAACCGCGAGCCGGAGCACGAACGCGCCCTACCCGCCGAACGCCCGCTTCAGCTTCCCGAACAGGCCCTCGTCGCTCCGCAGGTTGTGCTCGGTCATCGAATCGGCGAGCTGCTCGACGAGCTCGCGCTGGTCCTTGCTCAGGTGGCGGGGGACGACGACGTTGACGAGCACCCGCAGATTTCCGGAGTGGCGGCCGCGCAGCGACGGCATCCCGGCGCCACGGACGATCACCGTCTCGTGCGGCTGCGTGCCCGCCGGGATCTCGACCTCGACCGGCCCCCGATCGACGGTCTCGACCTCAACCGTCGTGCCGAGCGCCGCCAGCGGGGCGGAGACGTCGACCGCGGTCACGAGATCGTCGCCGTCGCGGACGAAGCGCGGATCCTCGCGCACGTGGATCAGGACGTACAGGTCGCCGGGAGGGCCGCCGCGATCGCCGGCGTGGCCGCGGCCGGCGATCCGGATGCGCTGGCCATCGGAGATTCCCGCCGGCACGTCGACCTTCACCTTGGGACGCTCGACCTTGCGCCCGCGCCCGCGGCACACCTTGCACGGATCGCGGGCGACCTTGCCCTCGCCGTGGCAGACGTCGCACACGGCCGTGCGCACCATCTGCCCGAACGGCGTGCGCGAGACAGCCTGCAACTGGCCGGTGCCCTGGCACCGCGGGCAGGTCTCGATCGGCGTCCCGGGCTCGGCGCCGTTGCCGTGGCAGTGCTCGCACACCTCCACCGCCTCGTAGCTGACCTCGACCTTCGCGCCGCCGGCGGCCTCGACGAGCTCGATCTCGGCGGTGACCGCGACGTCCCCGCCCTGGACCGGACCACCGCGCGCGCCGGACATGCCGAACAGGTCGCCGAACGCGCCACCGCCGCCGAAGAACGCCTCGAAGATGTCCGACACCGAACCGAACGCGTCGAAGTTCGGCGCATAGCCGCCGCTGCGCAGGCCCTCGCGGCCGTACCGGTCGTAAGTGGCGCGGCGGTCGGAGTCCGACAGGACCTCGTAGGCCTCGGCGGCCTCCTTGAACTTCTCCTCGGCGTCCGGGTCGTGCCGGTTCACGTCGGGGTGAAGCTCGCGGGCCAGGCGACGGAAGGCCTTCTTGATCGTGGCCTCGTCGGCGTCGCGGGTGACGCCGAGGACCTCGTAGTAGTCGCGCGTGCTGCTCATCTTCCGGAGCTCATCGAGAGTTCAGACCCACCGCTCATCGTTCGTCGTACACCTCCGCGATGAAGCTCGACAGCTGCGCCGCGGCCTCCCGCACCGACGTGATCGCGTGGCCGTAGTCCATCCGCAGCGGACCGATCACCGACACCGTCCCGAGCCGGCGCTGCGGCAGGCCGTAGCCGGCAGCGACGAGCGCCATCGAGCGTAGCCCGGGGACGCCGCTCTCAGCGCCGATCCGCACGAGGACGTCGCGCTGGTTG
>Ga0308309_10002642_pt1 | contig 10669 bp, 12 predicted proteins | sample HubBroMetageWFT5_FD_192491 | JGI IMG/M metagenome (GOLD analysis project Ga0308309, IMG submission 192491) | Warmed and freeze-thawed soil microbial communities from the Hubbard Brook experimental Forest, New Hampshire - Hubbard Brook CCASE Soil... | ecosystem: Environmental > Terrestrial >... | reverse complement strand
CCCGCGACGTGGCAAACTTGTTAGATGAAGCAGAAGCCCGAGAATTGATTCAAAAGCTGACAGCGTTCGCGTTGCGTGCCTTCGCGATGTACGGAATGTTCGGGCGTGGAGCGGTCATGCCGGGCATAGGCAAGTCTCCAGAGGATTTTGCTTCAGACGTCTTTATCGGTTACGTTACAGGGAAAATCAGAATTAAGGCCCTGCCGTACCTGTATAAGGCTCTCCTGAATGACATAAGAGACAAGCTGGGGTCATCCGCTCAGAAAACGACCGACCACTACACTGTTAACGCTGAAACCGATGAAGACGGCGAACGCACGAAGAGTCTGGACGGATTTTCCTCAGAACGGATGCCCGTAGTGGATTGTCTCTGCGAGGAAAGTTACAAAGAGCGTATCCGCGCTTGCGCGGCAGGCGACCCACATTTTCAGGAAATGGCTATTGCAGTGCTGGACCTTGAAATGACAAAGCCCGCCGAGATTGCAGAATTCCTAGGAATTACGACCGAAGAGTTCCATGTGAGAAAGAGGAAATTTGGTCGTTGGTTGGTCAAACACGGATTAAAAATGGTGCCATCATGAACACTAGAAAGCAGAATGAACGACTCGACCGTATGTCTGAGGCTCTATTCGGTGCCCCGGAAAATATAGAACTGGTTGACGCAGTCGAAGACCTGAAAACGGTTGGTATAGAGCCGGAAGAACTCTGCAGCAGGATGTACGAAAGATTGTGCGTCGAAGCTCAGGCCTACCGAATGCGGCGGGAAAATGTACCTCCCCTCCTGAAGAAGGCTTTGGAGAGCTTGCGTCCAAACACCGCTCCGCCAAGAACGCAAATGGAGTTAGACCGCCGAGCTAGTTCAACAGTTTCGCAAATCCTCGACGCTGTGAAAGCTCGGTTCATTTTGCCATCTAATACCTTGTCCGGCCTCACGCTCAGTACCGCGTTCCGCAATAAGGAATTAGAAAAGTCGACCAAAGACCAGCAGATAATAGACCGCCTCGAAAATGAGTTGTTGAGCGATTTGGAAAACGAGGAGAAAGAAGATGCGGACTGAGCTGAAGGCGGGTTCAACTCACGCGCGTCTATTGCTAGAGCGTCTCCAAGTACGCGGCATTACGGATGTTCTCCAAATAGCCAGCGAACTCAGGCTAAAGGTAAAGGAGGAGGAGCTTGAGGGCTGCGAAGGACTACTAGTCCGTCCAAAAGGCATCCCTCGCGGAATAATTGCGGTCAAAAAATCCATCCGTTCCGAAGGTCGTAAGCGTTTCACGATTGCTCATGAAATTGGACACTTCGTTCTGCCGGGCCACGACGGCGAAGGTTCGATTTGCGGGCAAGACGATATCGAGGGTTGGTCAGACAGGTCGAATAGCAAAGAGCGCGAGGCAGATGATTTTGCGGCAGAGCTGCTAATTCCGGCCGCGGTCGTTACGGCGCGCTTGGCGCAAACCACCCCGTCGCTGGCGGTGGTCGAAGCTGTCGCGGCTGATTGTGCGGCCTCGTTGTCCGCGTCGGCATGGAAGTACTGCGACCTCACCAGCGAGCAATGTGCGATTGTGTGGAGTGAGCAGGGCAAGGTGTCATGGTCAAGAGCGTCTCCTGAATTCCCTTTCTTTATTAAGAAGGGGAAGTCGATTGAAAGAGACTCCTTCGCATATAACTGCTTTAAGGGCGAAAAGGTTCCGTCCGTTCCGGAGCCGGTGGCAGCCGATGTTTGGATTGACTCATACAATTTGAGAGAAGGCTCAACCATCCATGAAGAGTCACGGTCTTTGCCAGCTTACAATAGCGTTTTGACGCTCCTTTGGATTAAGGGAAACATTCAGAAAAAGTCAGACTATCAAGACGAAGACGACCCGTCGCTGGACCCGATGGAGTTTACTGTTTACCGAAAGAAGTAGCCTAGATGATTCCTATCACGCTCCTTTCTCCCCAATACGACTTTCCGATGGGATAATCGGCACAAGAGCGGAGGAGGCGTTATGGCACGTACCTCAGAGCCAAAAGGTCCAGATTGGGCACCGGAACGAACGCTGCGAGTGCTGAGGCAACAACTCGGTGAACTAAGGGAGTTAAGACAACACAAGAAGCAGGAAGTCTCCAAGGAATACGACGTTTGGAGCCAGGCCACTTGGGCCGTATTTATCCATGGGTTCGGCCAGCAGAGCCACAACCTCACCGATTTTAACTTCGCACACTATGGGGAGAAGAAAAAGAATGAGGAAGAAGAATTTCAGCGTGTGATTGGACGACAAGAAACGGCAATCCTCAGCTCGATTAAAGAGCTAGAGATGGGTCTGCCCGAGGCGGAACTGAAGGGTGCCTACGAAGCCGGTGACGAGTTTGCGTTCTACAAAGACCTTAAAGGAATACTTTCGTCGGCGTCGAATAATGTCTTCATAGTGGACAACTATCTCAACACTGATTTCTTTGAACTCTATGTAGAGCCTATCGGTTTGCCCGTTTCTGTCAGGATTTTAACTGATGAAGTCAGGGGAAATTTGATGATTGTTGCCACAAAATATGCACGCCGGGGACAGTTTGAAATGAGAAGCAGCAAGGACGTTCATGACAGGCACATCTTCGTTGACGGACGTGGCTGGATGGTAGGGCAGTCAATAAAAGATGGCGCTAAGAAGAAGCCTACGTATATGGTTGAGATTGGCGCTGCACTTGTTCCGACAGTGCGGACAATATACGAAGACCTCTGGACACGCAGTACCGTCGTCGTGAAGTGACGGCGAGGAGTACGGTTGGCAACTTTGGCAGGTCTCGGGTTTCGAGCGTCGGATAATCAGCATTTCAAGCAGAGTACCTAAACCGCGCAATATGGTCCGGCAATCGCGGAAACACCTTTTGGATGAGCCTGAATGCATCGAAAAGGGTTTAAGAAAGGAGGCTAGTAAGGCGGGGTTTGGTGCACGTGGTTCAGCAAATCATCAGGAACGTCAGTAAGGGTCGATTTGTGGTGTTTTGCTCATCCTCTACATATTCACCTGTATTTCGTCGGAGGACACCGTAGGACGCTCGGCACGCGCGGCAATAGGTGTCCTAAAACTGCTTGTGATTAGGGATTTGCGATATCCCCGTGGGGTTAGAAACCCGTTTTGTGCGATTCTGATAAGCGATAGAGGGACAGCGTCGTCAGAATTCGCTGGAGATTATCGCGTGGCGCTCATCTTCGCGTTGGGCATTGCTCTTATGTTGGCGGCACCTCTACTGCGCCGGTACCACAAAGCTTCATTCGCGCTCGCCGGAGGGGCGTTCATCATACTTGCGCTCACCGTCTTTGGGCTGATACACCCGGATGTAAGGGAGGGGCAAGCGGCAATCGAGTCCAACCGGCGGTTTTATTTAATCGTGCTCACTTTTGAATTGCCGGCGTTTACCCTTGCATTGATTTCAGTGCGCCATTTCAAGTATGCCTTTTGGCTGGGATGGGCAGTCAACGTCGTCTTCAGTCTCTGGCTCGGCGCCATTCTGGTCTGGCTGAAATTCTTCTGGCACTGGTGAATTCATATTTCTGACGGTGTGCCCTGAAACGTCAAGGCACGTGCAAGAAAGTATGACACTTTTATGACACTGCACTGTTTTGGGGCATACCGTAGCTTTGGCACCGACGAGTCAACTTGATGAAACTAAAAGGGCAAAAGTGGTGGGCCTGGGGAGAGTCGAACTCCCGACAAACGGTTTAGGAAACCGCTGCCCCGGCAAGAATTCGAGCGTCACGACGGATAACGCATTGATTTCCAAGAGGTTGAGGCGCTGTTTCGTCGCCGTTATAGAATCTGAAAATGCCCGACTGTAGTAAAGTTGTAGTAGTCTCTGGCTCAAATCTCGTGCAAGAAAATACGAAATGGGTTTCGGGCACAAGATGGGCACAAACAGAATGATGCTAGAATCGCGCCACGGGGCTGTAGCTCAGTTGGATAGAGCGGAGGTTTCCTAAACCTTAGGTCGGGAGTTCGACTCTCCCCAGCCCCACCACTTCATTGGAGGGAAATCCGCCGATGAAATTATGGGCCATTGTTTCGGCTGGCTTGCTTCCTGCGGCTCTGTTTGCATTTCGGTGGTTTCTACTCAAAACCGATGTTCTTGTTGGCTACGTTTGGAAATGGCACGGTGGGAACTTTTATCCAAGCTTTGACATCCGCAACCGGTCCCGTTCGACTACGTATGCCTTGGGGAACATCGTTTACACGAAAAATAAGGGGAAAGAATTGCTGGCGATTGATAACAAATCTATTTCGAGCCGTGAGCTGAAGCCGGGCACGATAACGTATTTGGAGGCAGCAACCGTGCCCAGGATCGACTCGCTTGCCGAATGCCCGGACGTCGAAGTCACGATTCGCCTACAGAACGAAAGGGAATTTAAGGGGCAAGGACCGGGTCAGTTGTTTACAGGCGTGCGCCGAATTGCATTCATGCTTCGTCGTCGGATGGAAAAAGCCTCGCTGCCACTGACCGGCTGATAAGGAGAAAAATGGAGATTAGGAATTACGCGACCCCATTCCCGCGCGACCATCGGTTGAATAGCGATTGACCGGAAACGCTCGCGCACTACTGAACCAAATCATTGTTGGAAAGACCTGCAACCGGCTTCACACTTGCGGATTCCCTGTACGCCTCCAATTTGCGACTGGCGTCGCGGCGGTATTCCGTGATTGCTTTGGCGTAGGTTTGCAGAAGCCCACCTGCATGTCCCATCATATGTGAGATGAAAATATCTGGCACGCCTGCAGCCGCCAACCGGCTCGCAAAAGTAGCACGCAAATTGTAAATCGGGAAGAATTCAACCCCCGCGTTCTTCAGTGCGCGAGTCCATGTCTTCCGCACACTTCTCAAGTAGGTCTGTGGGTTGTTCAGATTGGCGAACACATGCGGCGAGAACTCCGGCCCGGTCAGCCATCGCCACTCCGTTAGCACGGTCGTACAGAGGTTTGAGAGTGGCATTGCCCGGATTCCCGCCCGCGTCTTCGACTGTCTGACGAATAAGAAACCACTGACCAATAGAGCCACGCAGCCCAGGTGCCTTCTTCAAAAGTGACACGCAGGCTCCCGCGCAATCCTCCCAGAAACTCCAGAATGGTGCTGGCCTTGGTTTCGATCGTCGATTCCATCACCAGCTTGCCAGAGGAATTCAAAACTGCGATGGAGATCGCTTCCTTGTGCACATCCATCCCGATATACTTCACGCTATCCATTGAGGGCGCTCCTTTTTGTTGTGGGTTTGAGGCGAACACTCAAGACCCTACTCCAAAAGGGGCGCCCTTTTATATCGCGTCGCGTTACCGGAGAAGTTCGTATTAAAACCCACATGACGTCCGGTTTGGGCGGTAATCAGGCAGCGTCAGTGGGCACCAGCCGTGCAAGTCTTGGCTTGCACGGCTGGTAGAAAGTCGGACGGCATAGGCTCCTTGCCCGTCGAGTTGGGAAGAATGTCCCAAGCCGTAAAGGTCACAATCAGACCCTTCTTTGGAAACACCATCAGGTCCTGCCCGCCGAATCCGCGGCACATCCAGACGTACTCAGTGGAATCCGGCAGTTTGTACAACCACCACTGGAAGCCATATTTGAACGGCGCCTCGTCCGTTTGGAGGTAGGGCGTCACAGACTCTATCACCCAATCACTGGAGACGATCCGCTGGCGGTCCCACATGCCATCGTGCAGATACAAGTAACCGATCTTCGCCAGGTCGCTGCCGTTGAGATACAAGCCGCCTTCGGTGTCCACCAGTCCCAGATACGTGCGCTTCCATTCGTGCCTGATCCCCAGCGGTGCGAACAAATATTTCTGGCCGTAGTCGTCAATGTCCTGACCGGTTTCTTTCTGAAAGATATAGGCGAGCAGTTCCGTAACGCCGCTGCTGTAGTTCCAGACCTTCCCCGGCTCGGCGGCCATGGGCTTATTGATCGTGTACTGCACCCAGTCATCCGTGGCTTCCATCAAGCTGGAATCGCTGCGCGGGTCGTCGTACGGCACATCGTCCTCATGCCAGTCCAAGCCCGCGGTCATGGTCAGCAAGTCGCGCAAGGTCATGCGGCGCTTGCGCTCGTCCACATTTTTCACTTTGGATGTGTCGAAGTATTTCAAGACGGGTGTATCCAGGCCGGCTTTGAAGTTGGCGCGTTGCATGGCGGTTCCGATAATCACCGAAGTGACCGTCTTGCTGACCGATTGCATCGTATGCAGATCCGTGCCGTGATAATAGGGGTGCCACTCCGGATCGAAATAGTTGTACCGCCCCGTTAGGCGAGCGTTGAGGGGCCCTCGTTCCCTGGCTTCCTTGCCATAGATCTTTGCGTAGTCGTGGGCGTAGGTGCGTTCAAAAACTTTCTTGCCGCACCGGAAGACCGCAAAGCTGTCCATCATCTGCGAATATTTCCCCGAGGCCATATCCTTGTCCAGCCTGAGGAGAACCTGCCCATCCAACCCAACACTGTCCGGGCTGGCGGTTGCCCAGCCTTTGGTCGGCCAGAGGGTTTCGTCCGTTGGCGGCGTCATCGTCTTTCCGCCGAAGAGTAGTGCCGTTGAGGACAGAACGATGGTTCCCGCAAGCGCAACAAGCATGCCGCGTTTTTTCATGGTGGCTCCGTTCGAGCACCATATGGAGCGTACGAGATTGTGTCAAGCGCCGCCAAGCATCGCTTCTTTGAGGCACAAGCTGTGGAGTAACTCCTGATGAGTTCGCGTTACCGCACAAGTCAAAACTCGCTTGTTCGTCGGGCGCGTTAGGCTTCCGGTTGTTTGGTCCAATAATCGCGGCTGAAGAGGTCGATGTTAAGCAGAGTCTTCCCCCGAATCTGGGTTGCGCCCAGGTTGCAGTTTCTGCCGGACTTTTCCTTGCTTTGCAGAGGTAACTGATTTATCTTCTTCCGCCTCAGACGCCACCGGAGAACTCATAATCCGCTGGTCCAGGTTCAAACCCTTGCGTGTCCACCAATGTTCCGGCTCAGCAGAACCTACTGCAAGACTTCTGGGCGGGGTACTTCAGGGGATTTCGCTTCATGTGATTGCCTAAATTCCTCGAGCTTATGTATTGCATCCACGCGATAATCCATGATCGCTTTTGAATACGTTCCCAACAGGCTGCCGGCATGCCCCATCATCTGCGAGACAAACACGTCCGGCACGCCTGCAGCGCTCAGGCGACTGGCAAACGTTGCACGCAAATTATAGATGGGGAAAAAAGCAACTTTGGCCTGTTTGAGTGCAGATGTCCACGGTCGCCGCACTCCCTTCAGATGCTTGGAACGGTCGGACGCAGGAAAAACAAACCGTGAGTATTCAGCGCCCGTTAATCGTTCCCACTTCAGAAGTTCTTGCAGGCAGAGCTTAGAGAGAGGAATCGTTCGTCGACCAGCCAAGGTCTTGGTTTGATGAACAGTCACTGTTCCATTGGCAAGATCAAGGTCTGCCCAGGTCAGACCTAAGGCCTCACGATCGATGCGCAATCCTGTCTCTATCAGGAGCACGACGAGTTCCCGAACGACGAGTCTTGTATGCAATTGAATCTGTTCGACTTTTAATGGGACAGCACTGATTATCACTACCTATCTCAGTCTGAGATAGATGGTGCGAAGAGGATTAAGAACGAAGCAACATCAATCCTCGACGGGATTCCTGGGGGGGGGTGCCAATATGATTTCTAGATGAATGTCGCGGTCTAACATTTCGCGTTTCCAGAATATGGAATCTAGCCGGAAACGACTATAGCTGCGTGAGTTGGTCAACTCCACAGCACGCTTTTCGATCATGATGATTCCATTAGCGTCTTACCATACGCTGTAAAGTGACGGATTCGAGATCTGATGCTCTCTGGTCGCACGTTGCCCTCAGTCGAAGCCATCTGAAAAAATCGGGACCGTCCAGGAATAATTTCCCCTGCTACGAAGTCTATACTGACGGAGAGTGTGGGACCGCAGGTTGGTCTCAGGGTAGGCAATCGCGACCAATGCGAAGGGATCAAGAGAGGAGCTCTATCAAATGCAGATCGTTCTATCGATGACGGAGTCTGGCTCCAAAGCGCGTTTCAGTTCCATTACCAGGTTGCTGGCGGTTGCGCTGCTATCGCTGGCTGCCGTATCGACTTTTCCGGCCAACGCTTTCGCCGCCGCCGGCCAACTGGACAAGACCTTTGGTAATGGAGGGATATTTGTAGCTCCAAACGCGAACTTCAGCGATTCATCTGCCACCAGCCTTGCGATTCAGAGTGACGGGAAGATTGTCGTGGCCGGCCAAGCCATGACGTCAATCCAGCTACAGCCAGCGGTCATACGCGTCAATGCCAATGGGTCACTCGATACCTCCTTTGGAAACGGTGGATTGGCGACCATTAACCTTAGAGAAGGAGGCCAGCAACTCGCCACAGGGGTGATCATCCAGTCTGACGGCAAGATCGTGATCGGGGTTTCAACCGGCAACGCGGATGGCGCCCCGGCTATTGAGCTCGTGCGCTTTAACGTGAATGGCAGTGTGGACACAAGCTTCGGAAATGCCGGAATCGTAGCACTCGTTCGACCTGGGCCTGATACCACCTACCTTCTACAGCAGCCGGACGGGAAGCTTCTGCTGGGAGGAGGGCTGCTGATGGCGCGCGTCGACGCTGAAGGAAATCTGGACCCAACCTTCGGCCAGGACGGCATCGCGCCCCTGGTGGCGCCAGCCTCCGCGATCGCTCTGCAATCGGATGGTCAGATCATTGCGGTGACGAACGGGAACCCCGGAGCAGGAAGTACTCCATCGGACGGCGGCATGGTTCGCTATAACGCGAATGGGAGCCTCGACTTCACCTTCGGCACTTTAGGAAGAACCGCCAGCATCGTTGGCACCACGGCTTCGGCGCTACAGGGTAACGGTGACATCGTTGCTGTGGGCCCCATTATCAGCAAATCGTTCGTAGCTGCCAACGCTGTTAATTTCGCCACCGGCTTCGGAGTAGCTGGGTACAACTCGAACGGCTCCATCGATACCGCCTTTGGCCTGCACGGAGCGGTCCTCACCGGCTTCGGTACCGCGACACCATTCGCCGTTCCCACCAGTCTGGCGATCGAGAGAAATGGCGACGTCATCGTGGCCGGACAAGCGGCGCAATCACTACCACCCTCAAGCTTCGCTTTGGCCCGGTACACTCCCACGGGAGCGCTGGACCCCACGTTTGGCTCAAGCGGCGAGGTCGTTACCGCGTTCGGCGCCAACGCCGCTGCAATTACCGCGGTGGCGCTGGATAGCGCAGGTAGACTAGTAGCGGTGGGTACCGTTCGCAACGTGGGCGTTTTTCCCATTACGACCAGTATCGTCGTGGCCCGGTATCTTACGCAATAGGATCGGGACCTACAAAATCGTGAGCCATAGGTGCGAAGTTATGGCCACCAGGTACTACATAAAGCAGGATGCGGGATGGCCCGGGACCGAAAGTGCGGGCGTATAGATCAACGCTACTGCGGCCAGCAGCAGCACTGTAATGTTCTTCATCCCGCCTCTTTTCAGGTGGACGAATCGGTTCGGGGCGTGGCTCCTGGCAAATACAAGACTTTTGCGTTCGCGACTACTCCGGGGTTCGATGACGTCACGGACTTGGAATTCATGCGGTCACTCGAATCGAAGGGCGAATGTGTATCCGTTGAAGAGAACGGTAAGCAGATGCTTCAGCTCAGTCTGATTGAGATCGACTCGGACAGCCCGTCAAAGTAGACGGGCCCGATCGGCGCCACTGCCGAGTACCACAGACTTTCAACACCCTGACCGGATACTTCACGCCACGCGGAGGGTCAAGGTTCGTGGCAACCTATTGCGGATAGGTCACTATCGCTTTCAGGGCAAACAACGGCGCGAACTAGATGTTCAGTCGGTAATAGATGCAACGGCTCTGGATTGTACAAACCACGATAGTCGCTAACTGACGACCCAATGTTCAGATAGGTGTCGAGAACAGATTATCACTACTTATCTCGTTTTTGAGATAGCTGGTGCGAAGCGGCAATCCGAGCTGGGATATCTCGGGATGCCGTCAACGCTTCACGGGTTCGCATCGATTGCTCCGCTGGACGCGGTTTGAAGTACTTCGACAAGCGGCTTACCGATGGAGCCGGACGGGTAGGTGATACCCAAAATCGCAGAGAGAGTTGGGGCCACGTCCACAGTGGCGATTTCTCGGAAGACTTGCTGAGCCGCCATTCCGGAGCCGACAAAGATGCGGCGCTCTCCGAGTACGCCGTCACTCGTCTCTGTTTTCAATTGAGAATTTTGAACCTTCCGGGAATATTTCCTTCAAATCCGAGTCTTAGGTATGAAGAAGGGCGGACGAGCGTTAGGACGTTACGGGTTCGGCTCTGCTGCCCTTGCACTAACAAGACTTAAGGAGATGATTGTCAATGACAAGGACATTTATTGCGCTCACGCTTCTGTGCGCCAGTCTCTCGGCACAGGCCATCGGGTCGAATGGTGCCTCGTTTGATGCTGGGCGCCAGACTCCAGGGGATTCCGCCCCGCAGCCGGTCAACCCTGTTTTGCAGTGGAACCGAATACTTCTCGTGATTGTTCGCACGCCCGGCGCGCAGCCGGCAACCATCCACCCCACCCGCAGCTTTGCGATCATGCACGCCGCGATCTATGACGCCGTTAACGCCATCGACGGGACTCATAGGCCATACTTAGCTCATCTCA
>Ga0308309_10002641_pt1 | contig 10669 bp, 8 predicted proteins | sample HubBroMetageWFT5_FD_192491 | JGI IMG/M metagenome (GOLD analysis project Ga0308309, IMG submission 192491) | Warmed and freeze-thawed soil microbial communities from the Hubbard Brook experimental Forest, New Hampshire - Hubbard Brook CCASE Soil... | ecosystem: Environmental > Terrestrial > Soil... | reverse complement strand
TGATCAACACGTAAGCCAGTGCGGTGAGCGGACCCACACCGGGATGGGTCATCAGGCGCATCCCTTCGGGTCGCTTCCTGGCTTCCTGCTCGACAGCGGCCGTTAACTCCTCGATGGCCGGATTCATACGGTCCAGCAGTTCCAGCAACTCTTGCCGGCGCCGACTCGCCCAGGGAGCTAACGCGAGCTTCTCTAACCGTGTTCGCCCTTGTGCGCTGAACAGTTTTTTCTTCAGGCGATAGCCCTCGTTCATGGCCAACGCCTGCAGCTGATTCAGGATCCGCGTGCGCATCTGCACCAGCCGATGCCGGTGCCACAGCAGTTGCCGTAGATCTCGATTCTCAGGACTCGGTATCCAGATCTGCGGGAAGTTATTTTCCAGCATTAGCCTGCGGAGCAATCGCGCATCCTCGCGGTCGAACTTCTGCTTCTTCACTCGCTTCGCTTTGATCTCCGCCGGATCCCCGATCCACAGCTCGAATCCCAACTCTGCCAGCAGCCGCTCGAAGCAGCGAGAATAGCCAGTTGCCTCCATCCCTACCCAACCGGCCCATCTCGACGGTAAAAACCGTTTGGAAAACAACATTGAAACGAGCGGGCGTGCCACCGTTTCCGATTTACAACTTACGTCACGTCTTTTGCACTCGTCTCAGTGAAGTTGCAGCGGATGCTGTTGTGCAGCGCGATGCGCCACACCAGCCCGGAAACCAAGCGTCACTACCAGTTGGGAATGGCCGACCAGGTCCGAAACGCGGTAGATAAAGCGAACAAGCGGCTGTACGGAAAGCAAGCAGCGTTACATTTTCGTGACAGTCAGCCTCCCAAAACGGAAGAGGTGAAAATCGCCGTCTGTAACTGATTGAAGAAGAACGAGAAGTTGGCTCCCCGGGCTAGATTCGAACTAGCAACCCTTCGGTTAACAGCCGAATGCTCTACCATTGAGCTACCGGGGAACTGTTTTGCTGTCGACTGAGACTCAACATCTTACGACAGCGGTGCTTCATGCGCAAATGACGATCGCAATTTCGACGCTGGCTGCGCCGGGGGCCGCTAGTTTCGTTAAAATCCACTCCCCAAGTCAGGTTGCGTGCGAGACAATTATGCGTGGCCCACGCGGAAGAATTTCGCGATACGCGCGCACTTTTCGGCCGCCGCCGAGGCGCATGCCGGTTGCATGATTGGTCTCACGCGAAGCTGATTGTGCGTGGATTGCGTCCGCGGAACGTGTACGATTCTTTTCTTCAACGCGCGGGACCAGATGGCTTCGCTCCGATTCTGCCTGATGGGATTCACGGCGGGACAATGGCATCGCTAGAAGAGCGCAAAGACCCGGCGACAACGATGAGGTGTAAGAATTGATGGCCGAAATTTCAGACCCCGCTCAACAGTTTCCGAATCTTCCGGCGCGCATTCGCGGACTGGCACGCCTTTCTTACAATGTATGGTGGAGCTGGCACCGCGAAGCCCGCGAACTATTTCCCGCACTGGATCAACAAGCCTGGCGCGAGAGCGACCACAATCCATTGCGAATGCTCGCATTGGTGCCGCAGCAGACGCTAGACAACTCCGTGCGCGACCCTGAGTTTCTGGAGCGTTTTGACGCGGTGATGGCGGAGTTTGACGCCAACATCGCATCGCAAACCGGCTGGTTCACGACGGAATACGGGGCACCGCAAGCTCCTTTAGCATATTTTTCCGCTGAGTATGCGTTTCATCATTCGCTGCCTTTGTATGCCGGCGGGCTGGGTGTGCTGGCGGGAGATTACGTCAAGGAGTGCAGTGACCTCGCCATTCCGATGGTCGCGGTGGGCCTGATTTATTCGCGCGGCTATCTTTCGCAGAAAATCCGCGATGACGGCTGGCAAGAGGATGACGAAAAGACACTGGATCGCACCTACGATCCCGTCAAGCTGGTGCTCAACGGAAATAATGAACCTCTCAGAGTGCAGGTCCCATTCTTCGAGCCTCCGGTTCACGTGCTGGTGTGGCGTGCCGATATCGGTCGCGTGCCCGTCTATCTGCTGGATACGGAAGTGGAAACCAATCAGCCCTGGGACCGGGCAATCGCTCACCGGCTGTACACCAATGACCCGGAGCAGCGCTTGCGCCAGGAAATCGTGCTGGGAATCGGAGGAATGTGCGTCCTGAAGGCGCTGGACATTCATCCCGCGGCGGTGCACATCAACGAAGGGCATCCGGCGTTCGCGTTTTTGGAGCGCGCGCGTGGACTGGTAGAAACCGGCGCAACGTTCGAAGCCGCCGTCGCGAAAATTCGGGAAACGTCGGTGTTTACAACGCATACGCCACTTTCAGCCGGCACGGACGTCTTCCCGTTTCCGCTGTTCGAAAAATATTTCAGCAGCCATTATGATAAGTTCGGCACGGACCGCAACGGGTTGCTGCAACTGGGAACGAATCCCGCGAATCCCGACGCCGGGTTTAACATGACGGTCTTCGCGCTGCGCATGTCCAACTTTTGCAACGCCGTCAGCAAGAAACACGGCGAAGTAGCCAGGGAAATGTGGAAAGACCTCTGGCCGGACAAGAAAGTGGAGGACGTTCCGATTACGGCGATCACCAACGGCGTCCATCTGCTTACCTGGATGGACCCAGAATGGCTGCAGCCGCTGTTCGCTAAATACGTAAGCCCCGGCTGGATCCGCGACCAGGATCAACTGAAGATGTGGGAAGCGGCTGACAGTATCCCTGACGAGGAGTTGTGGTCGTCGCACAACCGTCTGAAGGTTTTATTGATTGACGAAATTAACGAGCGTGCCCGCGAGGAATGGCAAAAAAAGCGCGTGCGCGCCGAAAGCGTGATTGCATTTGGCGCTTTGCTCGATCCTGAAATTCTGACGATCGGTTTTGCGCGCCGGTTTACCAGCTACAAGCGACCGGACTTGATCCTGCACGATTTGGATCGGCTGAAGCTGATTCTGACCAATCCCTTGCAGCCGGTGCAGATTATCTTCGCGGGGAAGGCGCATCCCTCCGATATCGCAGGAGCGCAGCTGATCCAAAGAGTCTTCCAACTGGCCCGCGATCCGAATTTCGCGGCGCGCATTGCATTTGTCGAAAATTACGATCAGCATCTGGCGGCGCGCATGGTGCGCGGCGTGGATATGTGGCTGAATAATCCGCTGCCTCCTCTGGAAGCCAGCGGCACCAGCGGCATGAAGGCCGGCGCGAACGGCGTGCCGAGCATTTCCATTCTCGATGGCTGGTGGCTGGAAGGCTACAACGGCAAGAACGGCTGGGCTTTCGGTGACAACGCAACGGAAGGAGATCGTACCGCCGCGGATGCGGACGCGCTCTATCGCCTGGTGGAGGAGAATATCATTCCGCTTTACTACCGGCGACCGGATGACGAGATTCCGCACGAATATGTGCGGGTGATGAAAGCGGCCATCAAGAGCGTGGCGCCGCAATTCAGTTCGCGGCGCATGTTGAAGGAATATGTGCGGCAGTTCTACGTGAAGGCGCTGGGCGTGAAGAAAGCATAGGACGAGCGAAAGTTGGCGAGCGTGTCGAAAAAAACGCCGTCGTTTTGAGCCTGCCCTGCGTTGAAGCGCTGCTGGTCAGCGCCAGCTCGCTCCTCCGCATATCTTTATTCGAGTGACCTACCCGCCACCGTTCCCAGCCATACTGCTGCGAAGCCGAGCGTCACACTGAGAATCACGTTCAGCGCCGCGACCAATATATTCCCGTCCTGCACGCTGCGCAGAGTTTCATACTCGAAAGCGGAGAAAGTGGTGTACCCGCCGATAAAACCGATCGGAATCAGATAGCGCCAATTCGGATCCCAGTTGGCCTTGCTCGCCAGCAGCGTCACGATGAACCCAATCAAAAAAGACCCGGTGATATTCACGGCAAACGTTCCGAAAGGAAAGCGCGTGCCGATTCGTTCGCCTAAGTAACTGCTCACCCAGAAGCGCAGCACCGACCCGATGGCGCCGCCAATGCCGACCATTACATATTTCATCATGATGTAGCGTTGCTCTCCCTTTGGTGCGCGCAAGTTCGCAGTACCGAATCGCGGGTATGCGGAACTGCGCTTACACTTTTTTTTGGGAACCTTGCCGGCGACATGACTCCGCGACAAGGTTCTTGTCAGGAGTCATCATCTGCCCCGGCACAAAAGGGACAGCGGTTAAGGGCGAACTCCTTCGCCACTTCAATGATGATACTTGCGGGCAGACAAATGTCAAACAGACGTGTCGGGGCGAGGCTGATTCAGTAACGAGGGTTATTGCAGCTTCTGAGTAGCGGCGTCGTGGCAGATCAAGTTTTCGAAAATGGCGAGCACGTGCTGGCGGTATTGCACGATACGTTCCAGCATCGGCCGAAGCTGCGGTGCGCGCACGGTTTCCTTGTCCCATTTCGCCAAGACCATCGCCGGAACCTGTATGTCCTTGCGCAGTTCCTCAGCCGAATGGCCGCGGAGAAAGAGGCCGTAGAAAAAGGCCGCCTCGCGCTGCGGATATTCGAATTCCTGCAGCGGGTCTTCAATCGGGTTTGCCAGCGTCGCCATAATGGAAAACCGCAGTTTACAGATTTCAATGCTGCCGTCAAGAGTCCACGGCGCGAAACAGCAAATAAACTTCTCAACGCGTTCCAGCATTGGACGATGGTTGTGGAACGAAAGTTGCTTCCAGTTCAATGTGGTGTTTCAAATGGCTCGGAAAACTGTGCCGAGCAGACGGACCATTGGATGAGGCACGGCGGTCAACGATGCCGTCATCCTGCAAGCGTAACAGAATCAATGCGCGGCCGGTGGAAACTGGCTCCGGGTCTGAGGCCTGGCTGCCACGTGCGCAACTATCCGCGATTCTCGGGGTTTCACTGTTGTGGCCGATAGCCTGGCGTGCCGTTTGGGACACACCCAGGCTGCCGCGCCATATCTGTCATAAGAAAGCCCCCACGAGAAGGCTCGGGCACCCGGGCCTTCTTTCTTCTGTTCCGGACATTCCGAATGCGCGCTGATCGATGTTGTTCATTCGCGTCACGATGGGATTCGCATGAAATTTTCCGCCGGCTGCAACGTTAACATTAATAGGAGCCAAGCAATGAGCAGCCAAATGATGGGTAAGCTAGGCGGTTCAATCATGAACAGGAAAGTCGCAATTATTCTGCTGGCAGCGGCGGCGTGCGTATTGGCGCCGCCATTCTCACCGTCTCTGCCCGCGCAGCAATCTTCTCCAGCGCAAGCGCACGATTCCATGGCTGGAATGGATATGGGGCAGCACGATTCGGACAAAAACCCCGACGCCACGAAGGCCGCGAATGATGCCATGTCTGATCACGACATGGACATGGGCGCGCACATGTATATGACGTCGTTGCGCCCCGCGAACCATGCCGATGAAAAGCGTGCGGAGGAGATAGTCTCGCAGCTGCGGCCGGCCATTGAGAAATATAAGGACTATCGCGTGGCGCTCGCCGACGGCTTCAAGATTTTCGGGCCCAACGTTCCGCAACCGCAGTATCACTTCACGAATTACGCCTACGCTATGGAAGCTAGCTTTAAGTTCGATCCGGCCCATCCGACGTCATTGCTCTACAAAAAAACAAAAGATGGCTACGAGCTGGTAGGCGCGATGTACACCGCACGCAAATTGGCCACGGAAGATGATTTGAACGCGCGCGTGCCGCTCAGCGTTGCGCGCTGGCACAAACACACGAATCTCTGTCTCCCTCCGAAGGGCGCTTCCTTGCAAAATGTGGATTTTAAGGAATTCGGACTGCACGGCTCGATCGTCACCGAGGAAGCGTGCGAGCAGGCCGGAGGTCGCTGGTTCCCGCAGATTTTCGGCTGGATGGTGCATGTGTATCCCTACGAAACCGACCCGGCGAAGGTCTGGGCGCATTGATTTCTAAGCTGCGCTATCGCCGCCAGCCCGTGTGCGAGCGAACCGCTGCGGAAATCATGGCTTGTGATTGACTGGCGGTTTGTGTAGCCTATTGGCTGTGAAGGTTTACACCCAATCCGCGAACGCGGTGTGCCTCTGTACTTGTTGTTGTACAGCGATGCACACATGCGTCTGCCGAGCGGGTGGGTAACCCAGAAATCCAAGTAAGCGCAATACCAGGATTTAATCAACCCACCACCGGAAGACCCGGTTGGTGGGTTTTTTGTTTTTACGGCGAGGAAAATGAGCTTTGGGTCGAAAGAAATTTTGCAGCAGCCGGAACGGCCGGTGGTCTCGAGCCCGCAAAACGCGCGTGTGGCGCCTGCCGCTCTGAGCCATCTGAAAGCGCTCGAGGCGGAGAGCATCTACATTCTGCGCGAGGCCGCGGCGGAGTTTGCGCGGCCGGTGATGCTTTATTCCATTGGGAAGGATTCTTCGGTGATGCTGCGGCTGGCGCAGAAAGCGTTTTTCCCGGGGAAGATTCCATTTCCACTGCTGCACATTGATACCAGCTACAAATTCCCGGAAATGATTCAGTTTCGCGATTTGTATGTGCGGCACATCGGCGCGGAACTGATTGTGCATCAGAATCGCGAGGCCGTCGCGGCGGGCGCCAACCCGTTTTCCCTGGGCACGCAGAAATGCTGCGGGTTGCTGAAGACGAAATCCCTGCTCGATGCGCTGGCCGAAGGCGGGTTCGATGCCGCGTTTGGCGGCGCGCGCCGCGACGAGGAAAAATCGCGCGCGAAGGAACGGATTTATTCATTTCGCGATGCGCAAGGGCAATGGGATCCCAAGAATCAGCGCCCCGAGTTGTGGAATATTTTCAATTCGCGGATAGACAAGGGCGAAAGCATTCGCGTATTTCCTCTTTCGAATTGGACGGAACTGGACATCTGGCTCTACATCCACGCTGAACAAATCCCGATCGTTCCGCTGTATTTCGCGCGCGAGCACGAGGTTGTAATTCGCGGCGGTTCGATCGTCGTGCGCTATCCGGGCGACCGACTGCTGCCGGGCGAACAAACTGAGATCGTGAAATGCCGCATGCGCTCGCTGGGCTGCGTTCCTTGCACCGGCGCGATTCGCTCCGAGGCTGATAGCGTTCCGAAAATTATCGAGGAGATGGTGTCGTTCCGGCGGTCGGAGCGCGAGAACCGTGTGATTGACCACGATGAAGAAGGTTCAATGGAACTGAAAAAGCGGGAGGGCTACTTCTAGTGACGCCCGCCGCCCGTCAGGAACTGCGTGAGGAATTCGCCGCTTTTCTCGAGCGCGATTTGCAGAAGGATTTGTTGCGTTTCACTACGGCCGGCAGCGTGGACGATGGCAAGTCCACGCTGATCGGGCGGCTGCTGCACGATTCCAAATCCGTTTACGAAGATCAACTCTCGGCAGTGAAGAAAAGCCGCATCAATCGCGCCGCAGGGCCGATTGATTTTTCGCTGCTTACTGATGGGCTGCGCGCCGAACGCGAGCAGGGCATCACCATTGACGTCGCCTATCGCTACTTCGCAACCGCGCGCCGGAAATTCATCATTGCCGATACGCCGGGGCATGAACAGTACACGCGCAATATGGCCACTGGGGCTTCCACCGCTGATCTGGCTATTGTGCTGATTGATGCGACGAAGGGTTTACTTCCGCAGACTCGCCGCCATGCTTACATCGCGTCACTGCTCGGAATTCCGAACGTGCTGGCCGCTGTGAACAAAATGGACCTGGTGGATTACCGCGAGGATATTTTTCTACAGCTGCAGAGTGATTTTTTTGCGCTGGCAAAGCAGTTGGGGATTCGGAACGTGCTGAGCGTTCCCATCAGCGCCCTCGAGGGAGAAAACGTCGTCAGCGCCGGCTTGCGAACGCCTTGGTACAACGGCCCGACTCTACTCGAACATCTCGAAACTGTACCGGTGCGGCCTGCCGCGACGGTAGATACTGTGCGATTTCCGATTCAGTACGTGATCCGGCCGGACTCTGCCTTTCGCGGATTTGCAGGGCAGGTTGCGAGCGGCGTGATTCGTCCTGGCGATGCGGTCGTTGCTCTTCCTTCGGGTCAGAGGACGCGCGTACATTCGATCGTCACGTACGACGGCGAGATCGCAGAAGCGTCACATCCTATGTCCGTGACACTGCGGCTTACTGACGAAATTGACCTGAGCCGCGGGGATATGTTGGTTTCCCCGCATGGCTCGCCGCGCGTTTCACGGAATTTCCAAGCGACGGTTGTGTGGCTTCATCCGCAACCGCTGGAGCTCGGCAAAAACTATTTTCTGAAGCATGCGGTGCGAACTACGCGCGCGCGGGCTGTGGCGATTCATCACCGCGTGAACGTTCACACGTTTGCCCACGAACCCGCGCAACGGTTGCAGATGAACGACATCGCTTCCGTCGAGTTCGAGTCCTCCAGCGCGCTATTTTTCGATTCTTATGAGCGCAACCGCACTACTGGCAGCTTCATTCTCATTGATCCGCTCTCGAACGCGACGGTGGGTGCCGCGATGCTCGGCGAAAATCAGCCCGCATCGTCGTCCAACTCGCCGCATCGCGATTTTGACCCGCAAACCCTCGCGCAAACTCCCGTAACCGCCGCCGAAAGATTCGCACGTCACGGACATAGACCCGCGATTGTTCTTGCGGAAGGGCGTGGTGCGCTAGCCAGCTTGCTGGAACGCGCTCTTTTTCAGCGTGGATATGAAGTTCTGTTGGCGTCGGCTGAGGGAGTTTCCTCAAAAGAGCAATTACTCGCACTGGCGAAAGGGACGCAGGCTGCAGGGGTCATTTTGATTTATTCAGCTGCTGGGGTTGAGCTGCCGGCCAAGCATGCGCTTTGCACGCTCGCTGCGGATGGTTTCTTCGATCTCACCGCGCAGCATTTGCCGGCTGACGACTACTCTGCGCTGGAAATAATCCTGCCCAAATTCGAGGCGCTCCGCCTGCGCAGCGCATCCGGCGACGCGGACAAGGTGAACTAAATGGAGCTCGAACAAGTATCACAAACCTTGGAATCGTTGCCTCTCGGCCAAGCGCTCGAGACCCTCCTTTCCGCAGCAGATCGTAGGAAGGCCTGCCTCACATGCAGCTTTCAGGCTGAGGACATGATCGTGCTGCATCTGCTGCGCCGGGAAATTCCGGAGATCCCCGTCCTGTTTCTGGACACTGGCTATCACTTCGCGCAAACCTATGAATATCGCGACCGCATCGCGCGCGAATGGCAGCTGCACCTCGTCAACGTGCTGCCGCAGCAGACCGTCGCGCAGCAGGAATCGCAATTCGGCCTTCTTTACCAATCCAATCCCACGCAATGCTGCCAACTGCGCAAAGTCGAACCGCTGATGCAATCGCTTGAGCCCTACGAAATCTGGTTCACCGGATTGCGCCGCGAACAATCGCCTTCGCGAAAAAATCTGAAAATAGTGGAGCAGCATCGCCTGCCCAGCGGCAAAACGCTTTTGAAAGTGAGCCTGCTGGCGGATTGGAGCTGGAAACAGGTTTGGAACTACGTGGGCGCGCATCAGCTGAGCTATTTGCCGCAATACGACGAAGGCTACCTGAGCATCGGCTGCCAGCCCTGCACCGCCATACCTGACGATCCCAATAATCCGCGTTCCGGCCGTTGGGGCGGCAAGAAACTGGAATGCGGCATTCACACGTTTTCGGAAAAGGCGGAGTGATGAATTTTCTGATCGGATTCCTGATCGCGGCCGCGGTGGGATTGACCGGAATCGGAGGCGGTAGCTTCACTGTTCCGGCGCTGGTGCTGCTCGTGGGGCTGCCGGCCAACGCAGCCGTGGGCACCGCGTTCGTCTTCGCCGGAATTCTGCGTTTGCTCGCCGCGCCGTTTTACCTCTTCGGCAAACACATCCACTTCCGGTATCTCTGGCTGCTGGTGCAAGGCGCGGTGCCCGGCTTGCTGGTGGGCACTTATGTGCTGCATCTACTGAGCCACGATTCTGGAAGCCCGATCGTGGTGATCCTGCTAGGCCTGATCCTGGCGGCATCGTCGAGTATTACTTTTGCTCCGCGTGTGCAGAATCCCGGATTCGCGCGCAAGAATTCCCGCTGGCTTCCCTGGCTGGCTCTTCCCATTGGCGTGGAAGCAGGTTTTTCTTCCGCTGGCGCGGGAGCGCTGGGCACCGTGCTGCTGCTGAATTATTCCGAAATGGCTCCGCCGCAGGTTGTTGGCACCGACATTCTTTTCGGCCTGGTGCTGGCGGTGATTGGCAGCGCGTTCCACTGGAAATTCGGCGCGATCAATGGTCCCGTGCTCACGCAATTCCTGGCTGGCGGAATTCCGGGCGTGCTGGTGGGATGCGCATTGGCTCGCAAGGTGCCGGCGCGAAAACTGAAGCTCGCCGTGGCTACGATCGCGATCCTTGCGGGATTGCAACTGATCTGGAGCGGCGCCCACACGCTGCTGCTGAACCGTGCGGTAAGCGCGACAAAAATCGCAGCGGCCACGCCACTACCGTCGCGCAACGCCGATTGACGCACCAGAACATTTCAGCAAAGCTACTCGCAGTCCTCCTAAAGTGTTCACTGAGACCGAGTTCTAACCGTCATTTGTGAAAAGGAGACCAGCAAATCAGCGTGGGCCTTTTGGCGTTTACTCAGGAAACGCGCGCGGTATAGTCGCTGGATATGAGCGTCACCTTCGCTGCCGTAAGGAAGTTCGCGCTATCTCTGAACAGCGTCGAAGAAGGCATGTCCTACGGCACGCCCGGATTCCGGGTCGGCGGTGTCTTGTTCCTGCGGTTGCA
>Ga0308309_10002640_pt1 | contig 10670 bp, 11 predicted proteins | sample HubBroMetageWFT5_FD_192491 | JGI IMG/M metagenome (GOLD analysis project Ga0308309, IMG submission 192491) | Warmed and freeze-thawed soil microbial communities from the Hubbard Brook experimental Forest, New Hampshire - Hubbard Brook CCASE Soil... | ecosystem: Environmental > Terrestrial >... | reverse complement strand
GTACGTGCAGTTCAGCGCCTCCGTGCAGACCAACATTCACGAGGCGGCCGCCGGGCAGGAGACCACGGCGCAGGCGGTCAGCGCGATAGCCAGCGAGGTCAACCAGCTCAAGTCCTCGGGCTGAGCGAGCCGACGCCACGGGCGCATCGCGATCGCGTCGCCCCGGTGAGCACGACGCAGTAGGGAGGCGTGAGTTTGAGCGCGGCGCGCCGCGGCAGGCTGCTGCCTTACCTTCTGCTCTCGCCGCTGGTCGTGTTCATCGGGGCGCTGTCGTTCGTCCCGACCGCCGACACCACGGTCGAGGCGTTCTTCCGGGTGATGCCGCTGGACCCGCCGGACAAGTTCATCGGCCTCGGCAACTTCCGCGCGCTGTTCGCGGACTCGGCCATCACCACGTCGTGGATCAACACCGCGGCCTACGTGGTCATCGGCGTGGTGGCTTCGGTAGTGCTCGGCACGGCGATCGCGGTCGCGCTGAAGCAGCGTTTCCGGCTGCGCGGGGTCGTGCTGGCCCTGGTGATCCTGCCGTGGGCGCTGCCCGCGGTGGTCGAGGCCGTCATCTGGAACTGGATCTACAACCCGACCTTCGGTGTCATGAACAGCGCGCTGCACTCCGCCCACCTGATCGGCGGCTACCACGTATGGCTCGGCCTCGACCGGTGGCTGACAATCGGCCTGATCGAGATCGTGCAGGTCTGGCAGATCACGCCGCTGTCCGCGCTGATCATCCTGGCGGCGCTGCAGGCGATCCCGACCGACCTGTACGAGGCCGCGCGGGTGGACGGCGCCGGGGCGCTGCAGGCGTTCCGGCGCATCTCGCTGCCGCTGATCCGGCCCGCGCTGGCCGTCTGCGCGGTCGAGGCGCTGGTGCTGTCGCTGAACATCTTCGACCAGGTCTACATCCTGAACGGGATCGCGCCGCTCGGCTCCTCGGTGATGCTGCAGACGTACGTCACCACGTTCGAGAACCTCAACTTCGGCGGCGGGTACGCGCTGTCGCTGCTGGTGACGCTGGCCACCGCGGTGGCATCGATGGGCATGCTCGCGCTGCTCTACCGCAGGACGGAGGCCGCGTGATGGCGGTCGGCGGAGGCGAGCGGACCACCCGCGCTGTGACCCGGGTGGCGAGCAGCCCGGCGGGCCGGGCGCTGTCGCGCAGGCCTGCCCGCCTGCTCGGTCGCACCGTCGCGATCCTCGTCATCCTGCTGTGGTCGCTGTTCCCCCTCTACTGGGCGCTCAACACCAGCCTGAGCACGCTGTCGGGGGCGGACAGCACACCCGCGCACTACTTCCCCTCGCCGCTGGTCGGCGCCAGCTACCGCGCGGTGTTCGGGATCGGCAGCTCGGCCTACGGCATCTCGGCGGAGCTCGGCAGGTCGCTGCTCAACTCCGTGATCGAGTCCGGCGTGGCGATGGTGGTCACCGTCGTCATCGCGATCCTCGCGGCGTACGCGTTCGCCCGCATGCAGTTCCGGTTCAAGCGGACGATCTTCGTGAGCGTGCTGGCCACGCTGCTGCTGCCCGCCTACGCCACGCTGATCCCGCTGTACCGCATCATGGCCAATCTCGGCCTGGTGAACACCTATCTCGCCGTGATCCTCGTCTACGTCTCGGGCTTCCTGCCGCTCGCGATCTGGATCCTCTACAACTACTTCAACACCATCCCGCGTGAGCTGGAGGAGGCCGCGTTCGTCGACGGCGCCTCGCCGATGAAGGCGCTGCTGCGGGTCGTGATCCCGGTCGCAAGGCCGGGCATCGCCGCCGCCGCGATCATCTCGTTCCTGCTGGGCTGGGCGCAGTTCCTGTTCCCGCTGATCCTCACGACGAACCTGTCGACCCAGCCGGCCACGGTCATCGTCGCGGCGCTGAACCAGCAGCGCATCGTGCCGTTCACGCTGCTGATGGGGTGCGGCGTGATCGTCGCGGCCATCCCGGGCCTGCTCGCCCTGGCGCTGAACCGCTACCTGATCCAGGGCATCACCGCCGGGTCGGTCAAGTAACCGCCGCCCGGTAGTAGCGGACCAGGTCCAGGTAGCGCGCTGCCACGGCGCGGACCGCGGCGCCCGCGTCCCCTCCGCCGGCAAATCCCTTGAGCGCGTCCCACCAGATCGTCCGGCCGACGGCGAAGCCGGTGAAGCCGTCGGTCGCCGCCGCAATGGCCAGCCAGCGCCGGACTGCGGCGTCGTCGGCCCCGCGGCCCAGCACGAGGCACCCGGCGTCCGGGTTCGCGGCGCGCACCGCCTCGGCGATGCGCGCGGCGTCCTGGAGGGACTCCGGCCCCTCGATCTTCCATAGTGCCGGCCGAAGCCCGTCTCCGGCTATTTGGTCAATGGCCGCAGCGGTGAGCGCCGCCCTGGTCTCGCGGTCGAACCGGCTCTGGTCGTCGGCTACCGCGGCGAGCTGGGCGGGCTCCGGCGGCACCAGGAGCTCGAGCATGAGCCGCTCCGGCCGGCCGTCGAGCCAGTCCGAGAGCTTGCGCAGCCGACCCCGCTGCCTCTCGTTCATCGCCGTATCCCCGCCGGGGTTGTAGCGGATCAGGACCTTCACATAGTCCGGGTGGTGGGCGTCGACGACGCGCTCAGGGTGGCCATCGCAGAGGTAGCGGAGTTCGGCCTGGCCGCTCTCCTCGACGGGCATGGCGACCTTCACGCCGGCGGCCTGCGCCCGGGGCACGAACTGGCCGCCGTATTCATGATCGATGAGCAGAACGGGAGTGTCGGGGCTCACCTGCGGCGCCGCTTCGATGAGCGCGTCGGTCACAACTCCCTTGGCCGCGACCATGGTCGAGTGCTGCTCGGGCGCGGGCTGCCCGGTCAGGTGCATGAAGTCGCGCCGCAGCGAGTTGCGGTGGTCGAACGCGAGGGCGAAGATCTGCGTCATATTTCGGTCACCGCCGTGAGCGCTTCCAGCTCCGCGACGTCCCCGGCGTCCACCACGCCGGCGATCGGCTGCCGCGCCGCCGCGGCAGACATCGCCGCCGCCCGGCGCAGCCGCTCGGGCCACGGCCGTCCGGTCAGATGCCCGTCGGCCAGTGCGGCGAGCGCGGCGTCGCCAGCCCCGACCGGGTTGCCGTGCTGCGTGGGCGGCACGGCCAGCAGCGTCTTCGTCGGCAGCACGCCCACCAGCCCGCGGGGGCCAAGCGAGACAACCACGCTCTGCGCTCCGTCGGCGAGCAGCCTGCGGGACGCGTCAGCCGCGGCGGGCAGCGGCACCGGCAGCGTCAGCCCGGCCGCCTCGGCCAGCTCGTGCTCGTTGGGCTTCACCAGGGCGGGCTTGGCGGCCACCGCGGCCAGCAGCGCAGCGGCGTGAGCGTCGACGAACGCCGCGGCGCCCGAGTCCGCCGCGATGCGGGCAAGGGTGCGGTACGCCTCGGCCGGGACCCCGCCGGGGAGGCTGCCGGAGAGGATCACCAGGCTTGCCCCGCGGACCAGGCCCGGAAAGCGCTCGGTGAACATCGCCCACTCCGCGCCAGTGACCTGCGGCCCGTCCTCGTTGTACGCGGTAACTGCCGCGTCCCGCACGCTGAACGCGCTGACGGTCCTGCGGCTGCCGCTCGCGCACCGGACGAACCGGTGCGGAAGCGCCCACGCATCAAGGTGGGCGGCGATCTCGTCACCGACCACGCCGCCGGCGAACCCCGTGACGGTCACGTCGTGACCGGCCCGGTGCAGCAGCCGGGCGACGTTGATGCCCTTGCCTCCGGCCTGGGCGTGGACCTCGCTGACCCGGTTCGACTGCCCAGCGGCAAAGTGCTCGCCGACGTAGGTGATGTCCAGGGCGGCGTTCAGCACGGCGCACACGACCCGCCCGCCGCGCGGCTTCGTCACTGGCCGGTATACATGACGGAGCGGGCGAGGTGTCTCGGCCGGTCCGGGTCAATGCCGCGCACCAGCGCGGTGGCTATCGCTACGCGCTGGGCCAGCACGAGCTCGGCCTGCGGGTCGATGCCGGAGACCACGACCGTCGCCTGGGTGCGCGTGATGTCGCTCACCAGCACGTCGTCATCCACCCCGAGCAGCCACACCACCGAATCCTCGGTGGCCGTCGCGATCGGCCCGTGCCGGTACTCCAGCGCGGGGTACGACTCGCTGCGCGCCAGCGCGGCTTCCTGGATCTTGAGGGCCGCCTCCCGCGCCAGGCCGGTGGTCCAGCCACGGCCGAGGAAGACGTAGTGTGGCCGGTCGATCAGCCGGCCGTCCAGGTCGGCCGCCACCGCGGCTCTGGCCTGCTGCACCACGGGGCCGAGATCCTGCCCGATATGCGCTCGCGCCACGGTGAGCACGGTCGTGGCGAACCTGGTCTGCACCACGGACTGCTCGTCGGCGTAGTCGAGCACCAGCAGCTGGTCGGTGGCCTCGCCGATCGGCGCCGAGGCGTCGGCGGTGATCCCGACCTTGCGGGCCGACGGAGACGCATCCCGCAGCGCGTCCAGCACCTCGATGGTCGTCCCCGAGCGGCTCACCGCGAGCAGCGTGTCATAGTCGCGAAGCGGCATCTCCGACGCTGGGAAGGCGTCGGTCTCCCCGTGCCCGGCGGCCTCGCGCGCCGCGGCGATCGCGCTCGCTACGTGCCAGGAGGTGCCGCAGCCGATGATCGCGACCCGCTCGCCCGGGGCAGGGAGTATCTGGGCGGCCTCGTCGGCAGACTCGAGCGCTCTCGCCCAGCACTCTGGCTGACTCGCGATCTCCCGCTGCACGTGCGCTTCAGCTCGTTGCACAGCGGATCCCCGTCAAAAACGCGCACATCTTGCCCTTAAATTCTGCACAGTCTGGCCTATTTGGCTCGACTCTACGACATGCGTGATCACATCACAAGGTGCCGTCCGCGCGGCCAGGCTCCTATGATCCGTGCATGGGCAACTCCTCCTGCGGCGGGTGGGGCTGGGCCGGCCAGCCGGGCCGCGCCCGCCGGTGACGGCCCGTGCAACGACGTCACCGGCTCACCCAGATCGTGTCCGCGGTCGTGGATCGCGGACAGGTCGACGTGCCCTCGCTCGCCACCGAGTTCGCCGTGTCTCCGGCGACGATACGGCGTGACCTGGAGGCGCTCCAGCGGCAGCGGCTGGTCTGCCGCACGCACGGGGGTGCGAAGATCCACGCGGCCTTCAACGACCTGCCGCTGAGCTACAAGAAGGCCAGGGACCTGCCGGAAAAGCAGCGCATCGCCCGGCACGCCATGGCGTTCCTCGAGGGTGCACGCGTAATCGGGACCACCGGCGGCACGACCGTGTCCCAGTTCATCGAGCTGCTGCGCGACCGGGACGACCTCACCGTGATCACCAACGCGCTCAACGTCGCCACCGACCTGGTCGGCCGCCCCGGTCCTCGCGTGTTCGTCGCCGGCGGCGAGGTCCGCGTGAGCAGCCAGGAATCGGTGGGGCACACCGCCGAAGCGTTCGTGGCCTCCTGCAGCATCGACGTCGCGTTCCTGGGGGTCGATGGAGTGGACGCGGTGGCAGGCTGCACGAATTACGACCCGGCGGGAGCGCGGGTCAACGCCGTGCTCGCCCGGCGGGCCCGCAAGCGGATCGTGCTGGCCGACGCCACGAAGATCGGGCGGGTCGCGCTGGCGCAGGTCTGCCGCATGGCCGAGGTGGACGTGCTGATCACCGACTGCCGGGCCTCCCTGGCACAGCTCGAGCCGCTGCGCCGCCAGGGCACCGCGATCGCCTGCGTCTGACCAGCGGACAAGCCAGCGCGCACGTCGTGCTCATAACGAGCAGAATCCGGGCCAATTCTTGCGTACTTCATGCGCACTCTTGGCGCGATCCGATCCGTCCAGCATGATGGCATTTGTGCGGGCTTCCGCAACGCGTGCCTACGTGGAGGGCTCATGAACAGGCTGACCCGCCCCTTAATAGCCATGCTGGCGGCGGCGCCGCTCGTCGTCTGTGCCGTTGCTCCGGCCGCCCAGGCAGCCACCAAGTATCCCGGGGGTCCCGGCGAGAAACCCGTGATGGGCTGGAGTGGCTGGAGCTTCCTTCGGCTTGGCGCGGACTCAGCGCAGGTCGAAGGGGAAGCCAGGGCGCTGGTGAGCACGGGCCTGGCCGCGGCGGGCTACCGGTACGTCAACATTGACGACGGGTGGTATCAGTGCCCGGGGCCGCAGGGCCCGAACGTGGACGCGAACGGCCGGTGGGTCGTGAACACCGCGACGTACCCGAGCGTGGGGTCGGAGAACGGCGTCCAGGCACTGGCCGCGTACGTGCACAGCCTGGGCCTGAAGTTCGGCATCTACGAAACGCCGGGCATCTCCAGCCAGGCGGTGGCGCAGAACACCCCGATCCTGGGCACCTCCTACACGGCCGACCAGATCGCCACCAGCAAGCAGGACAACAACTACAACTGCGGCGGCATGGCGGGGATCAACTACAAGGCCCCGGGCGCGCAGGCGTACACCGACTCGGTGGTGGATGAGCTGGCGTCCTGGGGCGTGGACTACATCAAGCTCGACGGCATCACGAACGGCAACGGCGCTGACGTCAAGGCCTGGCGGGCCGCGATCGAGCAGTCCGGCCGCCCGATGGTGCTGAACATCACCCAGGGCAGCTACACCATCAAGCTCGCTCCGCTGCTGAAGAAGTACGCCAACCAGTGGGAGTTCGCGCCGGACATCGAGATCAACGGACCCGACGAGGGCTCGGCGAACGCCTGCAACGCGCCGCCATTCACCGGCTGCCTGAGCGTGTTCCCGCTGACCAGCTACACCCACTGGAGCGACAGGTTCGGCGACGTCGAGCAGTGGCAGCCGTACGGCGGCCCGGGCGGCTTCAACGACTACGACTCGATCGAGGTCGGCGACGGCAGCGCGGACTCGGGGATGACGCTCGCCGCGTCGGAGTCCCAGCTCAGCCTCTGGGCGCTCGGATCGGCCCCGCTCATCCTCGGCAGCGACCTGACCACCGCGGTGACGAACGCCTACGGCACCAGCGCCGGCATCACCCGCCGGGACTTCAGGCTGCTGACGAACCGGCAGGTCCTCCACGTTGACCAGGACGCGATCGACGCGTCCCGGATCGCCGTCACCGGCACGGCGGGCCGCAAGACCGCGGGCGATCAGGTGTTCGCCAAGGTCGAGCGTCGCGGAGACGGGATCGTGGGGCTGTTCAACACCACGACCGCGCGGAGCTCGGCGCCGGTCACGATCTCGACGACAGCCGCCGCGATCGGGCTGCCGCCCGACCCGAATGGCTACCTGGTGCAGGACCTGTGGGGCGGGCAGTCGGTGGTGGCCGGCGGCGCGAAGTCCTTCCGGATATCGTCCGCCGGGGTGATCCAGGCGACCGTCCCGGCCGAAGGTGTGGCCCTGTACCGGGTCATCCCGCTTAGCTGACCGCGTTCGGGCACGCCGCTGCGCCGTCTCACCGCCCGCCGGTTGCGGTGAGACGGCGCAGCGCAGCCTGGCCGGGCGGACCCCAGCTGGGCTTGCCGCCAGGGCGGCCGTGGACGCCGGCGTCTCCAATGAAAATGCCGGCGAGAGCCTTCAGCGCCGCCCAGCCGCGGGCGCGGCGCAAGGTCGCGGCGTCCGGGATCGGCTGGTAGGCGGCGTGGAACCGGTCGATGAAGCCGTCGGGCAGCAGGAGCCAGCAGGCGGCAAGATCGTAGGCCGGATCACCCGCGCACATGTCACCGAAGTCGATCACGCCGCAGAAGGTGCCGTCCGCGGTGAGGAGGTTGGCCGGGTGCAGGTCCGCGTGCAGCCACAGCGGCGGTCCTTCCCACCGGGGCGCGGCGACCGCGTCGTCCCAGACGGCGCGCACGGCACCGGGGTCCGGAATCAGCCCCAGATCGGCGGCCTCGGTGATGGCGCCGGCGGGGTCCCGAAGCTCAGCCAGCGGTCCTCCTCTGCCTTCGCCGCCAGGCGCACCGGCCGGAGCAGGCCGATGCAGGGCCGACAGGAACGCGGCCAGGGAGTCGGCTGCCGCCGCGCCGCGGGTGGCCGGGGCGCGGTCGGCGGGCTCGCCCGGGACCCAGGTGGTGACGATCCAGGGCCGCGGGAACCGCTTGGAGGGCTCGCCCAGGCGCTGCGGGACGGGGACGGGCAGGGGAAGGAGCGGGGCGAGCATGGGCACCCAGGCGTGCTCCTTGCGCAGCAAGATGTCCGCGCGCTGCGTTGCCCAGGGCAGCCGGACGGCCAGGTCGCTGCCCAGCCGCCATAGCTGGTTGTCCCAGCCGCGCGCGCCGAGCGTCACGGGCCGGTCGGCCAGATCGGGGTGCTGGTCACGCAGCAGGTCCCGGACCAGATCCGCGGTGATCTCGGTCTCGCCACGGGTCACCCGGCCACGGTAGCTTCCTTGCCGATCGCTTCGCGGATGGCCGGGACGATCTCCCTGGCCCAGCGGCCGAGGGAGACGGTGTCCGGCGCACCGCCCTCGGGCGAGAAGAGCATGAAGCCCGAGGCGCCGTGCTCCAGCACCGCGCCGGTCAGCTCCTGCGCCCACTGGTCGGCTGAGCCGCCGATCCAGCGTCCCTCTGCGTCGCGCGTGGCGGTCAGCGGCTGCTCGGTGATGCGCCCGGGGAAGTTGTAGACGGTGCGGATCTCACCCGGGTCCCGGCCCGCCGCCACCGCAGCTTCGTCGATGACCGGCCGCGATTCCCGGTAGCGCGCGCTGAGCCAGTCTGCTGCGTGGCCGGGAATCCAGCCGTCCGCCACCCGGCCGGTGGCGGCCAGGGACTTCCTGCCGACGGACCCGGTCCACACCGCGGGCGCGGTCACGGGAGCCGGGTCGATCCGGTCCAGCTGATAGTGGCGGCCCCGGTAACTGACCGGCGGCCCGCCGCCCGCGAGCAGCTTGACCAGGACGATGGCCTCCTCGAAGGCCTCGACGGCATCGGCCGGGGACAGCCGCTGCACCCCCATGTCCGAGATCCGGTCCCAGCGCCCGCCCGCGCCCATGCCGAGCACGACGCGCCCGCCGGACAGCGCAGACAGCGACGTCACCGTCCGGGCCAGCACGGGTGCGGGCCGGGTCGGCAGGTTGGTGACGTTCGCGAATCCCGAGAGGTGCTGGGTTTGCCCGAGGACGAACCCAATGGACGCGTAGGCGTCCAGGCGCTCGCCGAGGTACGGGTGATCCGACAGCGAGAATATGTCGAGCCCGTCGCGGTCGGCCTGCTGCGTCATCCGCAGCAGCTCCGGTACCTCGCCGATGACGCTGTCTGCGCCAAAACCGAAGACGACGTCTTGTCCAGGCACGGTTCTCCCCTTCGCTCGCCGGAGCAGCACCCCAGGCCGACGGATTGCTGGGCGCACGATTTAAGGCTAAGAGTTCGTGACACGAATCATATTAGTTCGTGCTACGAACTGCAACGGGGGCGGGATCAGAATGCCGCGACCTCAGGCCGTGCGGGCGTCGTGGGCCCCTTCGTCCAGTTCCAGGAAGACCACCGGGACCTTGTTGTCCAGCACCACGTGCCCGAGCAGTTCGGCCAGCGTGGCGCGATCGGCAGCGGACAGGCCGGCCGGCAGCTTCTCGATCCGCCGGCAGGTCTCGGCGTAGAACTCCGCTGCGAGCCTGCTGCCCTGCGGTGTGAGGGCGACCCGCACCGCGCGGGTGTCCTGCGGGTCGGGTTCGCGCCGGACCAGGCCGTTGCGCTCGGTGCGGTCAACCAGGCCGGTCAGGCTCGACTTGGCGAGCCCCAGCATCGCGCCCAGTTCGCTCATCCCGTATGGCTGGGCCATCAGCACGCACAGCAACTGCCCCTGCTGCGGGGTCAGGCCATACTCCCGGCCCGACTCGGCGTACACGGCATTCACAAGGAAGGCGGACCGCACGAGCGCGGCGGCAATCCCGATCTGGCTGTCATCGCGCTTAGCCACCCAGCCAGGATAACATCGGAGCGCATTTACAATTCGCACTGCGAACTACCGGGCCTGCAGCTGACGCGGGCAGAAGCTGGCACTGCCCGGCAGCAGCGCGGCCGGGCAGTGCGTCTAGCTATAACTATGCTGCGAGCAGCCGCTCGAAGAAGGAACGGTACCGGCGCAGGCCATCCCGCAGGTCCTCGGTGGACACCTCATCCCCGCCGGCCCACCGTGACTCGAGCTGATCGCGCTCGCCGGCAAACATCTGGGCCAGACGCTGCATAAGGTCGGCGACGAGGGCGTCAGCGTCCTGGACGGCCTTTCTTGGCTCGTCCACGAACTCTGCCTGGATGTCCTTCCATTGCGCGCGCATGCTCTGCATCTCATCGCCTTCGAGCAGCTGCGCAGGGGCCTGACCGCCCGCGCGGAGGTCGGTGGCCGAGGCTGGCTGCTGCCGGTCTGCCGGCGGGTACTGGCCCTGGCTTCCGCGTTCCGTCCTGTCCGCACGGCCCGCGGCGGCGATCTGCTCAGTGGTCAGCGCCCTGTCCTGTGCCATTTCAGAGCTCGTCATGGTGATTCAGTCCCTTCGGCGCTTCGCGCCCGGGTAGCCATTGATCTGTTCGTTGATGCAGTCCGGCTACCCCGTCACCATGGTTCAAACGCCCGGGGGACCGGTCCAGGTCAGGTCGGCAAGGTTGACCACGATCGCTTCCTGGGTGGTGCGGGCGATGACGACGACCGCCTCCTCGCCGGGATCGGGGTTCTCCTCCCGGTGCGGCACCCAGGGCGGCACGTAGATGTAGTCACCGGGGCTGGTGCGCAGCCGCCGCTCGGCCGGCTCCCCGCCGGTCTCGTCGAGGAACACG
>Ga0308309_10002639_pt1 | contig 10671 bp, 7 predicted proteins | sample HubBroMetageWFT5_FD_192491 | JGI IMG/M metagenome (GOLD analysis project Ga0308309, IMG submission 192491) | Warmed and freeze-thawed soil microbial communities from the Hubbard Brook experimental Forest, New Hampshire - Hubbard Brook CCASE Soil... | ecosystem: Environmental > Terrestrial > Soil... | reverse complement strand
GGCTTCGATTTCAGCATCCTGGGCAATACTCCTGTCACGTTCCCGGTAGAGTGGCACAACTCGAAGATCCCGGGCTTTGCCCTTCGGGCTAGCGTGCCGAACTATCATGGATTCAGCGCTCTCGTGGTGATGTCGAGCGTGGCGGCGCGATTCTTCCAACCGCAAATCTCCGGGCTTGGTGTTACGCCTGGGGGACAGGGCGGCACGGGCGTTTTCCGAATCGACCATGACGAAAGATACAACCAGACCACGCACTTACAGTATCAGTTGCCAAAATGGGGACGACCTTGGGTTGGATTTAACTGGCGATATGACAGCGGCCTCGTAGTGAGCGGAGTTCCGGATGCCGGCGCAGCCCTGGCCCTAACGGGGAATCAGCAGGTAACCATCGGCTTGGCGTGTAACGGAGTCTTCGCGACGGTAGCCAACCCGCTGACCCCCGCAAACTGCCCGTCCGGCCCCGTCACGTCGAAACTGATCACTCTGCCGCAAGGCGGTTTCAATGGAATCCCGAGTCAGGAGAACGATGACCACAATCCCGACCGGGTCAAGCCTCGCAATCTGTTCGATATTGCCGTCGGAGACGACAACCTGTTACACGGAGACCGCTACCGATGGAGCTTGCGTTTCACCGTGATCAACCTAACCAACAAAGTAGCGTTGTATAACTTCCTTTCCAGCTTCACCGGAACCCATTTCGTGACGCCAAGAGCCGAAACTGTGGAGTTGGGTTTCCATTTCTAGATGGATTGGAATGAGCAACTTATACGACTGACGCAAGAAGTTCTAACGGCCAAACCGATGGCAGGAACAACGGAGAGCGGCAAGGACGGGGGATTCCTGAGGAATCCCCTTGCCGCGCGGAAGTCTGAGCGGAAATATGCCGGCATCCGAGAGTGGCAGGCGGAACTCTCTATATCACGGCTATTTCGTACCAGCATACGGCTGCAAACAGCATTTGACCGTTGTTTCAGCCCATTTGGCATGACAGCACAGGAAGCGTCGGTGCTCGTGCACTGCGCGGAAGAAGGGGAGACCTCGGCCGGAAAGCTCGCGAGGGTCATGGGCAGAGACAAAGGCAAGATCACGCGCTTTGTGGACCGGCTCGAAGCGAGCGGTTTTGTTTCGCGCAGGAACGATTCCCGCGACCATCGGCTGTTGATCATCAAGGCGACGAGCAAGGGCCTCCGGTTTGCGCCTCAATTGAAGACGAGGTTCGAGGAAGTTCGCAGCCAGTTTTTTGAGGGGGTCCTGAACGTCGACATCGACAAGCTGGAAACCGTGCTTTCGCAGTTGCACGCGAATGCGGAACGACTTTGTGAGGACAAGGCTCACAAAGACACGAACGTTTAGAAACCCCAAAATAAATAGAATCAGTCTCGGCCATCAAAGCGCGGTAGAGATGTGCGGGATCTATGTGTGAGGATGAACTTTTCGTTACGAGCCATCCATGTAGTGCGATATTGCCCGGCTCGTCCCTGGTGTCTGGCAGCCTTTACCGATTCTAGGCGCATCCATATCTGCCAGCGTTGTTGGCGTGATCGATCACGCTAATTGTTGAGGGACAATCGCGGCCAATTACCCCGGGGGGACAGCCCACCTGCGGGGGAAATCAGCGTAGCGGGGTTGCTGAATACCATGGCGACGTACCCGCGGATGGGTTCGTAGCCGGGCCTAACGGACCTAACGGATATGTTCGCTTTTGCATCCAACAGGCTTCGGACGGGGGAGAAGAGGATTGCGCCAAGCTGGTGCACAGGTTCGTGGAGTTGGAGATTGGGGCACACCCTGACCTCGCCGGACTTCCGATTTCAGCCCTTCAAATTGACAATAAAAGGGGATGTCGTCCGGCTGGCCAGAGGCGCGTATGACATTCGCCAATGCAACTGACCTGTACACGTTAAAGAAAGAGCGCATTGATAGACAGATTTCTCGTCAGCCAGATCATGAATCCATTTCTAAAGACATTTGTCCGGTTCAATGGAACTCTAGCGTCCGCCGGTAGTACAGCTGGCCATGTCACAATTGATTGGGTAGCCCGAGGGGCTGCCCTATTTGTGGTTTTAGCGGCGACCATCCCGGCGTTTGGGCAAGGCACGCGGGCTAACACCGAGAAGCCGCAGACCGCATCCATCCACGGCACTATTTCCACCAAGCAAGAGAACGCCTCGTCTGATTTGTCCGGAATTAGCGTAAAACTGAGTGCCGTCCCGCCCGAGGGAGAAGCCCTGTCTGCGGATACAGATGAAGCAGGGCGCTACGAGTTCAAAGGCGTCCATCCTGGAAAGTACACGATTTCGGTGAGCCAGCAAGGATTCAAGCCAGTAACAAAAACGGTTTCAGTGGCGCCCGGGCAAGCGGCGGTACAAGATTTCGCTCTGGAACTCGAGACGGTGGCTGAAAAGGTCGAGGTTCGCGAACAAACTCAGGTCATCTCAACGGAGAGCGTTTCCAACCCAGAGGCCACCATAACCCACCGCGATCTGGTTGCCCTGCCTACCCCAGAGGAAAAGATCCGGGAAGTGATTCCGATCACTCCCGGAGTGATAAAAACGCAGGACGGAAAGCTCACGTTTAAGGGTGCTGACGAGAATCAAAGCCTGTTTGTGGTGAATTCCGCGCAGACCGCCGATCCAGTGACTGGGAGCTTTTCCATTGCGGTGCCCACGGATGCGGTGCAATCGTTCGCGGTCTACAAAACGCCGTATAACGCGGGACTCGGAAGTTTCTCGGGCGGATTGACCACCATTGAGACCAAGCCTCCGGAAGAAAAATGGAATTTCTACGTAAAGAACATCGTGCCTTCGGTTCTTGGGAAGAACGGCTCGATGGTCGGCGTGGCGCAAGCAACACCCGGCCTCGACTTCGGGGGGCCGCTGATCGCGGGAAAACTATTCTTCTCGGAAGTCTTCCAGTACGACATGAAGAAGACCACGGTTCGCGGATTGCCTTGGCCAGACGACATCTACAAGAAACAAGGCTTTAACTCTTTTACGACTCTCGAGCTCGTTCTTTCACCAAAGCAAATCCTGACTCTTACGGTTAATGCTTTTCCTCTTCGGCAGCAACATATCGACATTAACGCCCTCGTCCCAGATCCTGCGTCGAACGACCTGAATCAAAAGGGCATCGCCCTGCATTTGTCCGATAGATACCAGCTGGATTCCGGGGCGATTTTCAGCGCGGTTGCACAATACACGCGGTTCGACAGTAACGCCCACGGCCAGGGTTTGGATGACATGCTGATTACGCCGCAGGGCTGGGGCGGAAACTTCTTCAACCGCTGGTCAAGGAGAGGCAAGCAGTTCCAGTTTCTGCCCAGCTATCAATTTGCGGAGAAACACTGGCTGGGGCGGCACGAGATCCATGTGGGCGTGGACGTCAACTATCGTTCGTATTTCGGCGTGAGCACGGCGAATCCGATTCACCTCCTTGAGCAGAATGGCACGTTGGATGAGCAGATCAACTTTCAGCCCACGGGACCTCAGATTCCATCCGATACGTCCGTTGCTGAGTTCGTCCAGGATCATTGGATCCTAAACCCCCACTGGACGATTGATGCGGGGGCACGTCTTTCCAGCGAAACCGCTGGCTGGTCCGCGGCGTTTGCACCGCGCGTGGGTATCGCCTACACACCAAATAAGAACGGCAAGACCGTCATTCGAGCCGGGACGGGCTTGTTCTATAGCATGCTGCCCATGTTGGCGGCCGAATTTGACGTGAACCCTACTCGTATGGTGAGCCAGTTTGATTCCATCGGGCAATTGATCGGGCCGCCTGTTACGTACACCAATGCCTACGTGGGCGGGCTGAATCCGCTCAGTACCGGGATTTTGCCGCAAGGGCCGGGCACAACGCCGCGCAATTTCACGTGGAGTATCGAGGGGGATCGCGAGTTGCGGAGAAACATGGTGTTGCGAGTCGGCTACATCGACAGCCACACGACCTACTTGTTTTTGGTCAATCCTTTCACTGGTGCGCCCGGCCAGGCTTCTTTTCTGGGCCTGACGAACACCGGTTCCTCTCACTATCGGGAGGTTGAAAGCACCGTGCGCTTCACCGTTCATGAACACCATGAGGTGAACGCTTCTTATATATGGAGCCGCAACCGGGGAGATTTGAATAATCTTTCCGACGTAATGATTCCATTCTTGCAGCCGGTCATCCGGCCAAATGTCTACGGAATATTGCCTTCCGACGTCCCTCAGCGGATGATCACCTGGGGAGTCTTTTCCTTGCCGAAGAAGTTCACGTTCAGCCCCATTCTCGACGTGCATTCGGGCTACCCCTACTCGAACGTGGATGTGCTGCAGAACTACGTGGGCACGCCGAATGGACAGCGCTTCGCCACATACCTCTCGTTGGACGTGAAAATCTACCGGGTCTTCCCTGTTCCTTTTCTTGGAGCGAAAAACGGCAAGAGCCACCATATTCGCCTGGGATTCTATTCGCTCAACGTCACGAATCACGGCAACTTCAATGCCGTGTTCAACAATGTGACGGCACCAAATTTCGGGCAGTTTGTCGGATTCTTGGACCGACGCGACGGCGCGGTTATTGATTTCATTGATTAGGGCGCTCCGAACGAATCCCTCGAGGGTAGGCCATTGCTCCCCGCTGACTTAATTGTTCAGCTTCTCTTCAGCCCTTTTTGCAGACTCCAGTGCCACTGACTTTCTTTGAGCAGGCATCCTGCTAGAATATGAGGCGGAGCGGTTCTTCGAAGCAGGTGAGGGAGCGAAAGCTGTTTGAACCAATGACGAATCTCTGAGGTGCTGCGGATAGACAGCCTGTGTGCACGGCCTGTCCCGCTGGCGCGTCTTGAACGGCGCAATTATCAAGACGGGCGAGCGGGGCAGGAAAGCCTAACGGTTGGCTCGTGGCGCCCACCTAATTCAGAGGTTCACGGCCTAGCTCCCCACGGCCAAGCAGTCCGCTCTTTTTTTGTATCAACGAGCCCCCATAAAGCATGCGCATACTTTTTATTGGAGACATTGTCGGCTCGCCGGGGCGGCAGATTGTTCGCGAGCGGTTGGCGGACATCGTCGCGCAACGGCAGATCGATTTGGTTATTGCCAACGGTGAGAATTCGGCTTCGGGCTTCGGGATTACGCCGCGGCTGGCGGAAGAGTTGCTAGGGTTGGGCATTGACGTTCTCACCGGCGGCAATCACAGCTGGGACCGCAAGGAAATCCTCGAATTCATGCCCCACGAGCCACGGCTGCTGCGGCCGGCGAACTTCCCAGAAGGCAATGTTGGCGGGGGGCTTTACGTTGGCGCGGCGAAGAATGGCGTGAAGTACGCCGTGCTCAACCTGCAGGGTCGCGTCTTCATGACGCCAATCGATGATCCGTTTCGAAAGGCGGATAGCGAACTGGCTAAGTTGCCGGAGGATGTGGCCTTCGTTTTCGTCGATATGCATGCCGAGACCACCAGCGAAAAAATAGCGATGGGCTGGTACCTCGACGGGCGCGTCACGGCGGTAGTGGGAACGCATACGCATGTGACGACTGCGGACGAGCACATGCTACCCGGGGGCACGGCGTATATCACCGATGTTGGCATGAGCGGGCCGCACGGCGGCGTGATTGGGATGGACCGCGGCGGCATTATCAGAAAGTTTCTCGATGGACTGCCGGCGCGGTTCGAAGTGGCGTCTGGCGACGTGCAGATGAATTGCGTGCTAATCGAAACGGACGACTTGGGGCCGCGCAACGCGTCCGGCCGGCTGCGGGCGCAGTCGATCGAGCGCCTGCGGTTCAAGATTGACTGATTGGCGCTTTGATCGAAATGGTGTGAAACGGGCAACCTGTATCCTTCCGTCGTACTCTGATGACTCAGAACAAAGGGGTTATGGTCAAGGTGAAGATTCTCGCAGGTTTGTGTCTGCTGGCATGTCTAGCCGGGTGGGCTGCTAGTCAAGACGAGGGTGAGCTGGTTGCCAAGAAGCGGCTCTTCCCGGGAGTGGGGCCGGGGCTGCGCGCCGTCAAGCGCGGCTCGGATGGAAATTATTATATTTTGAGCGCGCCGGGATCGACGGCGGCGGTATTCGATGCAGCGGGAAAGCTTTTGAGGAGAGTTCCGGAGTACCAGGAGAGTAAAGGTCCTGGTCCTCAAGCGGCCGAATTGGCAACCATCACGTTCGGCGAAGACCTTGATGTCGACGCGCACGGAACCGTGTATGTGGCGGACCGCGGCGCAAATGCGATCAAAATCTGGGACGCCAAGGGAAATGAGCGCGTGATCCGAATCAACGGACCGATGTCGGTCGCTGCCCTCCCGGACGGGGAAATTGCGGTGGCCACCGTGCACCAACAGCATCTTGTCCTGGTCTTCGATAAAAACGGGCGCGACGTGCGCGAGTTTGGCGATCCCGAACCGATCTCCGAGCGCCCGGAAGTGAACCGATTTTTGAATATCGGAATGCTCGTGACGGACGGGGCAGGCCATCTCTATTACGCCTTTCCTTATCTGCCGGAGGCCACGGTGCGGCAGTACGACCGCAACGGCTACGGGGGCCAAGATATTCAATACACGGGAGTAGATGCATGGCCGGCGGCGCAGGCCACTCGCAAAGAGATAGAAAGGCAGGAGAAGCGAGGGGACGCGCCGGTATTTAAGCGTGTTCTTACGGCCGTGGGGGTCGAGCGCGCCACTGGAGAAGTCTGGATGGCGCTCGGCAACAACCTGCTGCACTTCGACAAGGAAGGGAGCCGCCGTGCAACGTATAAGATCTACACACCTGAGGAAGCGCGGCTGGAAGCCACCACGATTCTCGTCGAGCAAGACCGTCTGGTCATCGGAAGCGACCCGCTAGGTATCTACGAGTTCGAGCGGCCGGATAAAAAATCTCAACAATAAGGGAATTATCCTCAGGACGATTTGGATCGATCCTGTGCAAAAGTCAGCGTGCTTCTGTAAATTATTTGTAAATCTCCTTGCGAATGCGGCTTCGCTAGCAGCGTTGCACAATAATCGAGCTTGTGGAAAAGCTGTGTATGGCGTGTGCACCCCGGTGAATCCCTTCGCACACTTTTCGCTTGCTCCATTCCTTCCAATCGGCGACAATCCCGCGCTGTCTGATAGCGGCGGTACGAGGGGCCAGCAATTCTGAAGGGCCGCGCGCGGGGCGCCAGGGGAAAGCAAGACGCTCCGGTACGGGCACGATTCCCGAAGCCTGAAAAAAAGAAAATGAAGGGGCCTGCTTTCCACAGCTTATTCACATCTGTGGAAATAACGGGGTGAGATTTTCTCTTGCGATGACTACTGCGACGAATTCCTGGGAACGGTTTCTGGAGCACGTAAAGTCCCGGGTCAGCATCAACACCTACACCACTTGGTTTCAACCTACGAGGCTGAATCGCGCCGAAGGTGACAACCTGTTTGTGCAGATCCCCAGCACGGTCTTCCGGCAGGTTCTGACCCGGACCTATGGCGATATCGTCAAAGCCGTCTTCCACGAACTTGGGACCCCCAGCGTGAAAGTGCAATACGTCTGTACGGAGGAAGAACCCGTGCCAGCCGCTCCCACCGCAACCGGTGTGAAACAAGCGAAACTTGATTTTGAGAGCAGCGATCATCAATTGAATTTGCGATACAGCTTTGATTCGTTTGTCGTGGGCAAGTCCAATGAATTTGCGCATGCAGCGGCGCGCGCGGTGGCCGAGCAGCCTTCGAAGGCCTACAACCCGCTATTCCTTTATGGCGGAGTGGGCATGGGCAAGACGCACTTGATGCATGCTATCGGGCACACCATCAAGAAGCGCAATCCCGCCATGCGGCTAAGTTATGTGAGCGCGGAGAAATTCACGATCGAGGTGATTAATTCGCTGCGCTTCGACCGCATGACCAGTTTCCGTGACCGCTTTCATACCGTGGACGTTTTGCTGGTGGATGACATTCAGTTCATTGCCGGGAAAGAACGAACGCAGGAAGAGTTTTTTCACACGTTCAATGCGCTGTACGAACAGCAGAAGCAGATTGTGATTTCTTCCGATTGCCTGCCGAAAGAGATTAACTCCATCGAGGAACGGCTGCGCTCGCGGTTTGAATGGGGTTTGATCGCGGATATCCAGCCGCCGGATCTGGAAACTAAGATTGCGATTTTGCAGAAGAAAGCGGAGAACGACCGGTTTAGCTTGCCGGATGAAGTGGCGGAGTACATCGCACGAGCCATCAAGTCCAACGTGCGCGAGTTGGAAGGCGCACTGACCCGGCTGATGGCTTACGCGTCCTTAACAGGCGCCACGATATCCCTGGCCACAGCGCAGCAGGTGCTGCGCAACATCATCGCGTCCCAGGAAAAGCGTGTCACCATCGATTTGATTCAGAAGCGCGTGAGCGAGCACTTTAATATGCGCGAGCAGGACTTAAAGGTTCGCAGCAATACGCGCGCGATCGCTTTCCCGCGCCAGGTGGCGATGTACATTGTGAAGCAACTCACCTCGGCGTCGTTGCCAGAGATTGGCCGGCAATTTGGCGGCAAGCATCACACCACCGTGCTCCACTCGATCAACAAGATCGAGGAAATGCGCCGGTCGGACAAGGATCTGAACCGGACCATCACGCGTTTGATGGATACCCTTCAATAGTGGCGGCGTTTTTGCTCCACTAGCAATCCGTAAAGTCTGCCCCATACAACGTCTCGATTCTTGACGCGTGCAACACGTCTGTGTCGTCCCGGCGCCCGGGCTGTTGATTTGCGACGCACACGCGCAAAATTTCATGCGTAAACGTCTTGTGCATAGGTGTTGGAGAAGTTGCGGAAATTCTGTTGAGTACCGTGGAAGATATTTTAGTTTCGCAGGCTCGGTGCCGCCCCAGGGCTGAGTTTTAACCGTTTCCCACAATTCGCCACTTGGAACGATCCACGCTACGTCACTGGGATAAAAGTGGTTGTCGAGCTTTCCACAATTCCACCGCACTCATCACAACAACAAGCTTTATAGTTTTCAAAAACTAGGTAATGCCCTTGTTGTAGTGATTATTGTTGTGAAAAGGTGCCGATGATCTTCCGTGTGAGGTCTTGCCGCGAGGGATTGAGATTCCCACGCATTTCCACAGGGTTTCTGCACGCTCTGGGCTTTATACTTTGCGAAAAAGCGAGTACAGTACGACAGCGGTAGAAAGTGGCGAGGAACTCCGAATGAGCGCAACGGGAACCGCACGCGAGGAACATCACGAGATGGAATTCAGCGTTACAAAATCAGCGCTGTTGAATGAACTCAGCACAACGCAAGGTGTTGTCGAGCGCAAGACGACGATTCCGATTCTGTCGAATTTGCTCGTCGAAGCCAAAGGTACGCAGCTAACCATCACAGCTACGGACCTTGAGCTGAGTGTCCGCACGTCCTGTGAAGCAAAGATCAAAAAAGAAGGCGCGGGAACCATCCCCGCGAAAAAACTGCTGGAGCTTGTGCGCTTGCTGCCCGAGGGCGAGATCAAGGTCAAGCTGCTCGAGAATCACTGGGTCGAAATTGTCAGCGACAGGAAAAAATACAAGCTCGTGGGCATGGCGAAGGAAAATTTCCCGGCGCTTCCCACGATGCCGCACACGCTCGTCAAGATTTCTGCTCCAGTTTTGGAGAGCCTCATCGCCAAAACGAAATTTGCCATCTCGATGGAAGAGTCGCGCTACACGCTGAACGGCGGCTTGCTGATTTTGAAGCCGGATACCCTGGCGATGGTGGCCACCGACGGCCACCGCCTGGCGCTTGCGGAAACGGATCAAAAACTCACAGGCTTAAACGGTGAAGTAAAAGTTCTCATCCCCAAAAAAGCGATGGACGAGGTGGAAAAGCTTGCGAGCGCAGCTGGCTCCGATGCATCCATCGAGTTTGCCAAAGACGAAAGCCATTTGTTTTTTCAGGTAGGGCACCGGCTTCTGATTTCGCGTATTCTCACGGGCCAATTCCCGAATTACGAGGCGGTGCTTCCCCGCGACAACAACAAAACCGTTGTGCTGGAACGCGCGGAACTCAGCGATGCGGTCCGCCGCGTGTCGCAACTCGCCGATCAGCGTTCGCACGCGGTGAAGCTGGCCGTGTCCAAAGAGGGCATCGAAATTTCTGCTTCGAGCCCGGAATACGGCGAAGCCAAGGAGAACATCGAGAAAGATTACAAGGGCGACGCGATCTCCATCGGTTTCAATTCCTCGTACATGCTCGATTTTCTTGCCGCTGCCGCCGATGGGCCCATAAGCATTGAATTGAAAGACGAACAATCCGCCGGCCAGATGCGTCCGCTCGCTGATGAATCCTACCGATACCGCTACATCATCATGCCCATGCGCATTTGAATCGGTGCGCCAGAGGCCGCAGGCACTGCGCACTCTGTCAACTTTATTACCAATAAATTATCCACGCGTTGATTTAACTTAGATAATAATATATGCTGCGCCGTGCCGTTCTTGAGGTTCCAGTTTGGAACCTCAAACCTGTGCTTCGATGCAAATGCAATCATGCCGAACCTTCGTTCGGCTTCCCGAAATGCTTACAACGCACGAAGAATTGCGCCGCAAGATTGACGCAATGGAAAAGCGGCTACGATGCGAGATTTCAGGCCGTTTTTGAGACCATTCGGCAGATGCTGGAAACACCAGTTCCAGCGAAAAAACCGATCCGATTTCACGCCAGGCCACAGTTCCCAACGAAGCCTGCAAAACCTGCGAAG
>Ga0308309_10002635_pt1 | contig 10679 bp, 9 predicted proteins | sample HubBroMetageWFT5_FD_192491 | JGI IMG/M metagenome (GOLD analysis project Ga0308309, IMG submission 192491) | Warmed and freeze-thawed soil microbial communities from the Hubbard Brook experimental Forest, New Hampshire - Hubbard Brook CCASE Soil... | ecosystem: Environmental > Terrestrial > Soil... | reverse complement strand
AATGCGAGTTACGGTACTGCCAGATTGGCCTCTCACCACCGAGGAGGGAGCAACGAAGATCGGGGCTGGGCTGTGCAGAAGCCATCCGAGGAATAAGAAATGCAGCGCCAATGAAGCGCTCAGCAATGTAGTCTGGCGTTTTTGAATGCCGGGATAAAGTTGAGTAAACATAGCCGACTGCGAGGCTGGCTTTATGTATTCTACTCATTCTTTGGCTAAAATAAACAAGCCGATTTCGGGTGGAGTATAGGAGTTCGCCTTGCGGGTGTACGTAAGTAAACGCTCCACCTTGCATCGCTACGCAGCTACAATGGTTTGCATCTATAACGCGGCAGCCTGAATCAACATAACGTTATTATTGGGCTGCTTATGCCCCTGACTATCTATGAACGACCTCAGTCCGAGGAACCAATTGCGCCACAAGAGGATATCTTTTGCTTGTCCGGCGGTTGCATATTTCCTGGCTGGCCTTCTTTCGCTTTGCCAACCGGCGTGGGGGCAGTCGTTGACGCTCGCACCAGCGCCAGTTCCGCAATCCAGTTCGTCTTCCAACAGCGGTAACCAATCGAGTAATAGCCAAACTAGTAATCCCGGTGCAGCTCTTAGCCAGAGCCCGTTCTCAGGCAGTATTCCCGAAGGCAAGGCGACCGGAGAGATATTGCCGCTTTCTTTCAAAGACGCAGTCGATCGCGGATTAAGAAACAACCTCGGCCTTCTGCTGCAGAGCGACACCAGTTTGACAGCTCAGGGGGAAAAGTGGAAAGAGCTAAGCGAACTACTGCCCCATGTGAATGCCATTGTCAATCAAAGTGTCGAGCAAATCGACCTGGCGGCGTTCGGATTTCGCTTCAACTTCCCGGGGATACCGAACGTAGTCGGTCCAATCGGAGTTTTCCAAACGGGCGCCTATCTGACGCAGTCAGTGTTCGATTATCATGCCATCGAGCGTAAACGGGGTGCCTCATACAACGAGCGAGCGGCACAGTACTCTTTGAAAAACGCCCGCGATTTAGTCGTGCTTGCGGTAGGGAATTCCTATCTGGTGACGCTCTCCGGGGCGGCACGAGTGGCCACGGCACAAGCCGATGTTGAGACCGCGCAGGCCCTGTATGACAAGGCTGCCGATCAGCAAAAGGCCGGAGTCATCCCGGCTATCGATGCCCTCCGGGCGCATGTGGAACTGCAGAGTCGTCAACAAGACTTAATCGTCGCACGCAATGACTACGCCAAACAGAAACTCACGCTGGGGCGGGTTATCGGACTGCCTCCGGGGCAGGAGTTCAATTTGACCACTGCGGCTCCGTACGAGCCATTAGCTACTTTGCCGCTGGAGCAGGACTTGCAGCGTGCCTACGCGTCGCGGCCGGACTATTTGGCGGCGGCGCAGCAGGTGCGGTCGGCCGAAGAATTTCGTCGGGCGGCCACGGCAGAATATTATCCCTCGCTTGAGATCGCGGGAAATTACGGAGCGGCGGGCATCCGTCCCGGCAGTTCGCACGGCGTATTCGATGTGGGAGCCACATTGGATATTCCGATCTTTGCCGGTGGCAGAACCCATGCGGATGTTCTGGAGGCCGAATCTACACTGCGCCAAAGCCGCCAGCAATTGGAGAACCTCCGCGGTCAGATCGACTACGAAGTTCGCAGCGCTCGTCTTGACCTCAACTCCGCTGCGGAACAGGTCGAGGTAGCGAAAAGCTCGGTTGATCTTGCGAAGCAGACGCTCGAGCAGGCACAGGACCGGTTTACGGCGGGCGTAACCGACAACTTGGAAGTGGTTCAGGCGCAGGACTCTCTGACTTCAGCTAACGAGACATACATCTCGGCCTTGTACTCCCACAACCTGGCCAAGATCGAGCTCGCGAAGGCCGTGGGCGTTGCTGAAGAGGGGGTCAAGCAATACCTTCAGAATCAAAAGTAAAATCAGGTACGCAAATCATGGCAGAGAATACAGACACGGTGGTGAAGGACGATCAGCCTCAAACTCAGCGGCCTGCAAGTCAGCCGGCTCCATTGCCCGCGTCGGACAGAGATCTCCGTTGGAAGAGTTTTCGAGCTGGCAATCCCCGGTTTCGCGTGTTTCTTATTGTGGGGGTCGTCGTGCTGGTCGTGGCCGGATTCTTTCTTTGGCGCTACTTCGCCAGCTACGAAGATACGGATGATGCGCAGATCGACGGCCACTTGAACTCGATCAGCGCGCGCGTCTCGGGTCATGTATTGAAGCTGTTAGTCGAAGATAACCAGTATGTGCCGATGGGGACGCCTTTGATTGAGATTGATCCCAAGGACTATCAAGTGGCCCTGGATCACGCGAAGGCGGACTATGCGGACGCCGAGGCCACCGCCGAGGCCGCTAGGGTCAATGTGCCGATCACTTCCGTCGACACCACCAGCCAAACCTCCAGCGCGCAAGCCGATGTGGACAACGCGACCGCCGGAATCGCTGCTGCTCGTCAGCAATTTTCCGCCGCCAAAGCGCAATTGGCAGAGGCGGAAGCCAACAACGTGAAGGCGCAAAACGATCTGGTGCGCTACAAACAACTTGTCGATAAACAAGAGATTTCGCTGCAACAATATGATCAAGCCGTAGCCGCAGCCAACGCGGGCGCTGCGGCAGTGGAGGCGGCACGGGCTTCTGCATCCGCGGCGGATAATCAGGTTCGGCAGGCGCAAAGCAGGCTTGCCCAGGCGCAGGCGAACCTTCGAGCAGCGGGTACCGGTCCACAACAAATCGCAACCATTCAGGCGCGTGCGCAATCCGCGGAAGCCCAGGCCGAAACCAAGAAAGCTGCATTAGAACAGGCACAACTGAATCTGCAATACACGACGATTCTCGCGCCCGTAAACGGGGCTGTCACCAACCGCACGGTGGAAGTCGGGCAGAATGTTTCGATTGGCCAGGAACTGATGAAGGTGATCAACCTCGACGACATCTGGGTGACCGCGAATTTCAAAGAAACTCAACTCAAACACATGCAAGTCGGCCAGAGGGTTACGATCCACGTGGACACGAATGGCAAGGACTACAACGGTCACGTGCAGAGCATCGCAGGAGCAAGCGGCGCTATCACGAGCTTGCTGCCTCCGGAGAATGCGACCGGCAACTATGTGAAAGTTGTGCAACGCATTCCGGTGAAGATCACGTTCGATCCTGGCGAGACCAAAGAACACGTTCTGCGTCCGGGGATGTCGGTTGAACCCAAGGTCTGGGTAAAATAAGAATCAGGGACGTTAATGTACCGGATCATCACAGTCGAACGCGAATACGGAAGCGGAGGCGGTGAGATTGCCTGCGAACTTGCCAAGCAGCTCGGCTGGAAAGTCTGGGATCACGCATTGACGGAAGAGATCGCCAAAGTTGCCAATGTGGAGTGTTCGACCGTGGAACGCTGCGAGGAGCGAGCCGACGGCACCTTTCAGCGGTTGGTCAAAGTCTTTTTGCGCGGAAGTCACGAGCGCAGCATACCGTTGCCCGGATCGGACACATTCGACACCGACCGCTTTGTGGCCGTCGGACAGCAGGTCATGGAGAAAGTCGCCCAGGCCGGTAACTGTGTGATCGTTGGTCGAGGGGCTCCGTACTTCTTGCGTCTGCGGGCAGATGCCTTCCATGTTTTTCTTTATGCGCCCCACGCGGAGAAGCTCAACCGATTGCTCAAAGTCGGCAAGAGCGCGAGAGAAGCAGAAGACTTATTGGAGACGATCGACCGGGACCGAATCACATTCGTGAAACGCTACTTCAATGCCGACTGGCCTACGCGTTGTCTCTATCACATGATGATCAATACGGCTGTCGGCAATGAAAATGTCATTTTCACCATTCTGAACACCATGCGCTCTTTGGAACGAGCACCGGTGAGCGTCTAGGTATCTAGCTTATTCAAATAGAAAATCGCTTGGGCTTCAGCCGACGAAGTCCATTCGGGACTCCGAGCTTACATTGAATACAGCGAGCGCTTGAGAAATTCTCCGGCGCCGGGGCGCCCTACAAATTTATCTCCTTCTACAATGATCCGGCCGCGAGAGAGTACAGCATCGGGCATGCCCGTTACCTGGATGCCTTCGAACATTGAATAATCGACGCGCATGTGATGAGTTTGTGCGCTAATGGTGTGCTTGCGGGCGGGATCGAAAATTACCAGGTCGGCATCGCTTCCTATTGCGATCGTTCCTTTGCGGGGATAGAGGCCGAATAGTTTTGCCGGCGTTGTAGAAACGAGTTCTACGAAGCGGTTGACATCGAAGCGGCCTTGGGCGACGCCGCCGGAATAAATCAAGCTCATCCGATGCTCGATTCCCGGACCTCCGTTGGGGATTTTGGTGAAGTCGTCGATTCCCAGTTCTTTTTGTTCTTTGAAACAGAATGGGCAGTGGTCAGTTGAAACCACCTGCAGGTGATCCTGCTTCAGTCCATTCCAAAGTTTTTCCTGGTGCCACTTTTCGCGCAATGGGGGAGTGAACACGTATTTCGCTCCTTCAAATCCGGGAACATCAAAATTTTCAATAGAAAGATAAAGATATTGCGGGCAAGTCTCAGCGTAGACAGGTAGGCCGCGGTCACGAGCCTCGCGAACTTTTTCGAGAGCATCGTTACAGCTCAAATGCACGATGTAAACCGGCGCTCCGGCCATCTCTGCGAGAGCGATAGCGCGCGATGTGGCTTCCGCCTCGGCGGTGGTTGGCCGCGTCAACGCATGATATTTCGGCGCTTTTTTCCCCTCAGCCAGTGCTTGCTGAACAATTACATCGATGGCGCTGCCGTTTTCGGCGTGCATGCAGACCAAACCCCCATTCTTCGCCGTCGCACGCAGTGCTTTGAAAATGCTGCCATCATCGAGCATGAATACGCCGGGATAAGCCATGAACAGCTTGAAGCTAGTGACGCCTTCGCGGACCAGAGCATTCATTTCTTCGAGCTGCGCGTCCGCTAGGTCAGTGATGATGCAGTGGAACGAGTAGTCGCTGACGGCTTTGCCCGACGCTTTTTTCATCCATGTGTCGAAGGCCGTTCGAAGCGTCTGGCCTTTGTACTGGATGGCGAAGTCGATCAAAGTCGTGGTCCCGCCGAACGCGGCGGCTCTCGTGCCCGTCTCGAAATCATCGGCGCTGTTGGTGCCACCGAAGGGCATGTCGAGATGAGTATGTACGTCGATTCCTCCCGGCAACACATACTTTCCAGCGGCATCGACAATCTTCGTAGCATTGTCGCGAGGGAGATTTTCTCCGATGGCCGTGATCTTACCGTTGCTGATAGCAACGTCGCTGGCGAACGTGTCAGTGGCCGTCACCACGCGTCCGTTTGTGATGATGGTGTCAAAGCCCATCGCTTCCTCCTCAACTGGCAGCACAGATTTTATGCTAAACTGCGACACCTCGGAGCAGCGATTGTGCAACTGACGATTTTGGAAAGACAAAACCAGTAAGCACAAAGGGCGCGAAGGTTCACAAAGGAGATCACATGCGCTTTGGCATCACCATTAAACCTGACATGCCCGTCGAGCGCATTATCGCGCTCACGCGTCAGGCGGAAGCCTCGGGTTTTCAATATGGATGGATCTTCGATTCTCACGTGCTGTGGCTGGAGCCGTACCCAGTGCTTACCTTGATGGCGAGTAACACGAAGAACATGCGGCTTGGCCCATGCGTCACCAATCCTGCCACTCGCGACATCACCGTGACTGCGAGCCTCTTTGCTACGCTGAATCTGATTTCAAATGGGCGCATGCAGCTTGGCATCGGGCGCGGCGACAGTTCGCGGCGAGTCCTGGGCAAGAAGCCGGTTGGCGCTGGAGATTTGGAGCGCGCGGTGAAAGCATTTCGCGAGCTTACTGCGGGACATGAAATCGACTATGAAGGCCAGCCTACGCGGCTCTCCTGGGCAAAGGAATCTTCGCCGGTGTGGATTGCGGGATATGGACCCAAGGTGCTCGACCTGGCTGGTAGAGTCGCGGATGGTGTCATATTGCAGTTCGCCGATCCTGATCTGATCGCGTGGTGTCTTAGTTTCGTGAAAAAAGGCGCCGAGCAAGCCGGACGAGACTGGCGCAAGATTGAAGTTATGGCGGCTGCGCCGGTGTGGATGTCTGACGATCTCAAGCTGGCGCGGGAGCGCGTACGCTGGTTTCCGGCACTGGTTTCAAATCATGTAGTAGATTTAATTTCGCGTTACAAGCCCGAGGAGTTGCCGCCAGCGCTGACGTCGTTTGTCCGCAATCGAGGGGGGTACGATTACCAGCATCATTGCGAAGTGGATAGCAGCAACGCAAACTTCGTTTCGGATGATGTCGTGGATCGATTTTGTTTGGTTGGACCGGCCGAGGCACATCGGGAAAAACTTCGCAAATTAGCCAGCGTCGGTGTGACGCAGTTTAATGTTTACTTGATGTGCGGCGACGAAGAAGACACACTCGAACAATACAAGAAAGAGATATTGCCTGCACTTCAATAGCTCGTTGACTAGGGTGTAAAGCCCGCAAGAATTCTATACTTCTTGAAATGGAACCGATCATCAAAGGCGCCATCCCCGTTCTACCCGCCGCTGACACTGCGGAGTCTCTGAATTGGTGGACGGAAGTCTGCGGTTTCAAGGAAACCTTTCGCGACAACACTCCGCCGACCTATGCAGGGATCAATCGCGGCGACGCGTACCTGCACATCGCAGGCATGAACGACAAAGTACTCGCGCGAAAAGTCGGTGACCAGACTATGGTCCGGCTGGCTGTGAAAGGTATTGAGGCGATGTATGCCGAATATCAACAACGCGGCGGCAAGGTGCATCCCAACGGCCCATTGCAAACCAAGCCTTGGGGAACAAAAGAGTTTGGCGCGATTGACCCCAACGGTGTGTGCGTGACGTTCCAGGAATAAGCAATCTCCCCTCGAGGTCTACGAAGCCGCTTCTGCCGCAGGCACTCCCGGTTCTCTCCGGTAGGCCGCCATCAGCCCGTAATAGAACACGAACGAAACTACAAAGCCAACAAACCAGGAATAATCGTAGAGCGTTCGCAGCGCTGGAACGATTAATCCCACAAGAGCCGTTCCCGCGCCCGCTGCTAACGCGGCTACGGCGAGCCAGTTGAAGCCGCGAGAATATTCGTAGGCTCCGCCGCGCAGGTAAAGGTCGTCGACCAGGAGTACGCGCCGTCGCACGACGAAATAATCGCAAATCATGATGCCTGCCACCGGTCCGAGGAATGCCGCATAACCGCCCAGCCATCCAAAGATCATGGTTTTATAGTTTCCCAATAGTTTCCACGGCATCATCGCAATTCCCATGAAGCAGGTGATCACCCCGCCAGTGCGAAAGCTGATCTTGCGCGGCCACAGGTTGGAAAAGTCATTGGCCGGAGAAACGACGTTGGCGCCGATATTCACATTGAGGGTCGCGAGCAGAATCGCTAGCAATGAGATAACAACGGCGACCGGCGAATGAAAACGGCTAAGCAGTTGGACTGGATCCCAGATCGCCGTTCCGTAAATGACTACGGTCGCCGATGTGACGAGGATTCCGATCAGCGAATAAAGCGTCATGGTGGCCGGCAGAGCAAGCGCTTGGCCGATCATCTGTTCGCGTTGACTGCGTGCGAAGCGCGTGAAGTCGGGAATGTTGAGCGAGACGGTTGCCCAGAAACCTACCGTCGCATTCAATGCGGGAACTAGGAACTTGAGAAAATCCGGAAAGCTGGCGAATCGCGAAGGGGCTGCGAGCATGGGGCCAAACCCGCCGGCGCTGCGATACGCCCACGCCAAGAGCAGAACTCCGACGGCTAAGAGAACCGGCGCGCTTATGCCTTGCAAAACGCGAATGTATTCGACACCCTTAAGAATCACGGCAAGGTTGATAAGCCAGAAAGCCAGGAAGCAAACCGCCGTGCTGTAAGGAAAGTGTCTCCACGCAGGGAACAAAGTTGCGAGCAGCGTGCTTACGGCTTCGCCGCCGATCCAGGTTTGAATGCCGAACCAGCCGCACGCCACCAATGCGCGCAAAACCGCGGCTACGTTAGCTCCAAGAACTCCAAATGAGGCTCGAGCCAACACAGGAAAAGGAATTCCATAACGTGCTCCAGGATGCGAATTCAACAGCATCGGAATCAGGACAATGGTATTGCCGAGAAATACGGTTGCCACAGCTTGCTTCCAGTTCATTCCCCCCTGAATGAGGCTTGCGGCCAGCATGTAAGTGAGAATATTGACCGACATCGATACCCAGAGCGCGGCATAGTTGTAAATTCCCCAATGGCGCCGATCGTTGGTGGCCGGCGCCAGGTCGGGATTGTAGAGCGGACTGGCTTCGATTCGGCTTGTGGTCATAAGAGTTAGTCAGCTGCCAGAGCCCGCCCAGTCTGAGCGGTTAGGGGGCCATAGGTTTCGGGACGGCGGTCGCGGAAAAACTGCCACACCTTTCGTACTTCGGCAATCATATCGAGGTCGAGGTCGGCGACGAGGACTTCATCTTTATCGCGGCTGGCCTGAGCTACGATCTTGCCACGAGGATTGCAGAAGTAGCTCTTGCCATAAAATTCGCCGATGTTCCATGGCTTCTCGGTACCCACGCGATTGATCGCGCCCACGAAATAACCATTGGCCACTGCGTGCGCGGGTTGCTCGAGTTCCCACAAGTATTCCGAAAGCCCGGCTACAGTCGCGGAAGGATTGAACACGATCTCTGCGCCGTTGAGGCCCAGGATGCGCGCCCCCTCGGGGAAATGGCGGTCGTAACAGATATAAACGCCGACAGCAGCGTACTTGGTTTTGAAAACGGGATAGCCGAGATCGCCGGGAGTAAAGTAGAACTTTTCCCAAAAGCCAGGATGGACGTGAGGTATGTGGTGCTTGCGGTACTTGCCAAGGTAACTTCCGTCCGCGTCGATCACGGCGGCAGTATTGAAATACACTCCCGGCATCTGCTCCTCGTACACGGGGACGACGATTGCCATGCGATATTTCGCCGCGAGCTTCTGCATCAGCTTGGTGGTCGGCCCATCGGGAACTCGCTCGGTGAGTTCGTACCAGCGGATGTTCTGCTCGGCGCAGAAATATGGCCCGTAGAACAGTTCCTGCAGGCAAAGTATTTTCACCTTTTGTTTCGCAGCCCGCTCGATGAGCTTGAGATGTTTGTCGATCATGGCTTTCTTGATTTGTGGCAGCGAGCGGTCGCTCGTCAGTACATTACCTGCCTGGATCAGTCCACAGCGCACGGTTCGGGACATGGATGCACCTCCGCGAGAGGGTAAATATAGCAGAGGTTGCGAGGCCGAACTTATCCTTTTGTCGCTGTCGCTCGGGACGAAATCGAGTTACGGGCCTTGGCATAGCCCGGTTTGATTATCGAGTAAATGACTCCGCAACGTTCTTTATACGGTAGGAACGCGCTCTTCATTGCATTGATAGTAATTTTTTCGAAATCGTCGAGCGTGAGGCCAAAGGTCTCGGCGGCAGCGGTGAATTCCCGGGTCATGGAGGTATCACTCATCAGCCGGTTATCGGTGTTGAGGGTAACGCGAAATTTCTCCTGATAGAAAATCTTGAAGGGGTGTTCGGCCACGCTGGGCGCGGCTCCAGTGTGCACGTTGCTGATCAGGCAGATCTCCAGCGGGATTCGCTTATCGAGAACGTATTGCGCGAGGTCTCCTAATTTCACCGCTCTCCCGTCGGCGATCGCGATGTCTTCAATCAGACGTGTCCCGTGCCCGATGCGATGCGCTCCACAATACTGAATCGCCTGCCAAATTGATTCCTTTCCATAGCCCTCGCCTGCATGAACGGTGATATTAAAATTCATTCGTTGAATGTAGTGAAAAGCTTCTACATGTTTCTTAGGCGGATACCCGCCTTCTTCGCCGGCAAGATCGAATCCGACAACGCCACGGTCGCGAAAATCGACAGCGAGCTCCGCCATTTCCAGCGACACGTCCATGTTGCGCATGGCGCAGATAATCAATCCTGAAGGCACTCCAAAGGCTTTTCGCCCGCGTTCCAATCCCTTTAGAACCGCAGATACAACTTGTTGGTGGGTTAATCCATTCCGGGTATGAAAGATGGGCGCGAAACGAGTTTCAAAGTAGACCACCCCATCGCGACTGAGGTCTTCGACCTGCTCATAGGCCACGCGTTCCAGCGCTTCTTCGGTCTGCATGACCGCGATGGTATGCGCAAATCCTTCAAGATATTTCGCGAGGCTGCCCTTGTTGGCGCCTTGATGGAACCAGTTGGCCAACGCTTGTGGATCATTGGTTGGAAGCTCGGAATATTTTGCAGCATTCGCTAATTCGATTACAGTTTGCGGTCGCAGTACGCCGTCCAGGTGTTCGTGCAGCAAGACCTTAGGCACACTTCTCAATAATTGTTCATCGAGCTTCATTGGATGCTCCATCTCGGGGGAGCAGGATTATTATAGATGCGCCTGCTCCAGCGATGACGCGAAGCGGAATCGCTTTTGGTGAGGTTCGCGTGGCGGCCACTTCTCCAGCTCAACCTTGACGGGCTCTGACGTGGCTGTTAAATTTCGGTTCCACAATATCCGGAGGTCAAAAGTCTGACTGAGCCAGCGAAGAGTAAAGATTCGGTCGACTTTCGTCGGCGCAATTTTTTGATCCGCTGCTGCCGGGGAGCTTCCACGGCGCTCATTCCCGCCCGACTACGCGGTCTTGCGTTCCCTGCAATTGTCGATTCCCAGAATG
>Ga0308309_10002634_pt1 | contig 10681 bp, 9 predicted proteins | sample HubBroMetageWFT5_FD_192491 | JGI IMG/M metagenome (GOLD analysis project Ga0308309, IMG submission 192491) | Warmed and freeze-thawed soil microbial communities from the Hubbard Brook experimental Forest, New Hampshire - Hubbard Brook CCASE Soil... | ecosystem: Environmental > Terrestrial > Soil... | reverse complement strand
ACCGTCATCACGAAGTAGCGCGGAATAAAGAAACACCGGCAAAGGTTGTACGTATCAATAGATAGAGGCCAGCAAGCAGCAAGCAACAAGCAAACGAGCCATGCGAAACAGACTTCTAGCCAAACTGAGGATGCCGGACGGGACGATCAACCCCTGGGTGATCGCCGTGACGGTGACGTTGGCGACGTTCATGGAAGTGCTGGACACGTCGATTGCGAACGTGGCGCTGCCGCACATTTCTGGGAATTTGTCGGCGGGCGCGGACGAATCCACTTGGGTTCTGACTTCGTACTTAGTTTCAAATGCGATCGTGCTGCCGCTTTCCGGATGGCTCTCCGGGCTGATTGGCCGGAAGCGTTTCTATATGTCATGCGTCGCTCTTTTTACGGTGAGCTCGTTTTTGTGCGGCCTGGCTCCAAGCCTGGGCGTGCTGGTGTTTTTCCGGATTTTGCAGGGCGCGGGCGGCGGGGGATTGCAGCCGAGCGAGCAAGCCATTTTGAACGACACGTTTCCGCTGGCGAAACGCGGCATGGCGTTCGCGGTATACGGAATTGCGGTGGTGGTGGCGCCGACGATTGGGCCGTGGCTGGGCGGATGGATCACGGACAATTTTTCGTGGCGCTGGATTTTTTATATCAACATTCCGGTGGGAATTATTTCGCTGCTGTTGACGTCGGTGCTGGTTTCGGATCCGCCGCACATGAAGCGGGCGAGCGTCAAAAGCGGATTCCGGATCGATTACATCGGCATTGGGTTGATCAGCCTCGGCCTGGGCAGCATGCAGATTGTTCTGGATAAAGGACAGCGCGATGACTGGCTGTCGTCCGGCTTCATCCAGGTTTTCTTTGCGCTGATGCTGATCGGAATTATCGCGGGAATCGTTTGGGAGTGGCGGCATAAGGATCCGGTCGTCGATTTGAAAATGTTGAAGGACCGGAACTTTGCGGTCTCTACCATCGCGATGTTTTTCCTGGGATTCGTCCTGTACTCGAGCACGGTGCTGATCCCGCAGTTTTTGCAACAGATGCTCGGTTACACCGCGGAGCTTGCAGGAAAGGCACTATCGCCGGGCGGCGCGGTGATCATGCTGATGATGCCAGTGGTTGGAATTCTGGTGTCCAAGGTGGACACGCGCATTTTGATTCCATTCGGATGCATCGTTTGCGCGATTGCTCTTTTTTGGATGGCGGGCTGGGACTTGCAGCTCGATTACAGCCATGCGGTGCGAGCGCGAATGCTGCAGAGCTTCGGACTGGCGTTTCTGTTCATTCCGATTAACGTGTCGGCGTTTGCGTACGTGTCGAAGGAAAAAACGAACATGGGCACGGGGATCATCAATCTGGCGCGCAACATCGGAGCGAGCGTGGGGATAGCCACAGTGACGACGATGCTGGAGCGGCGGACACAGTTTCATCAAGCGCATCTGGTGGAGAGCGTGAACAGCTTGAATCCGGCGCTGCTTACGATGACCAACGGAAATACGGCGCGTCTAATCTCTTACGGGTCGAATGCCTCGCATGCCGCGGTGCAGGCGAAGGGCATGGTCTACAACCTGGTGCAAAGCCAGTCGGTGATGCTGGCTTTCATCGACAACTTCAAGATGTTGGGCGTGGTTTTCCTGGCAGTCATCCCCGTCTTGTTGATGATGAGGAAACCAAGAGTGCCGGCCGGAGGTGTTCCGGCGCACTGAGGAGTGAAAGTGTCCGTGCATCCGTTTAACGAGATTTGTGCAGCGATTCTTTAGCGATTCGGTGCAGCGATTTTTTGATGTAATTGGGGGGAACGATGGCAACGCAAACAGCAATAGCAACACAATCGTTGTTGGCTACGCAGTTCAGTGAAGACAAGCTGATTCGCGCCGGGCAGAAGGGCGATGCGCAGGCGGTGGAAACACTGTTCCGCCGGTACCAGCGGCCGCTCTTTCAGACGGCTTTGCGCGTCCTTGGGAATACCGAGGATGCCGAGGATGCTCTGCAGGACGGGCTGCTCTCCGCGTACCGCAACATGAAGCGGTTTGAAGGGCGGTCGCAGTTTTCGACCTGGCTGACGCGCATCGTGATCAATGCGGCGCTGATGAGGCGGCGGAGCGCGAAGGCGCGGCCGGCTGTGTCGCTGGACGAACCTCCGCGGGAAGATGAACTGCCGATCGCGGAGCGTTTCGCAGCCGAAGGGCCGAACCCGGAACAGGTGTTCGCGGGAACCGAACTGCGGGAGATCATCAGCGAAAACCTGGATGAACTTTCGCCGTTGCTGCGCACGGCGTTTGTGCTGCGCGAAGTGGAAGGCTACTCGACGGGCGAAGCCGCGAAGAAACTCGGAGTTACCGAGAACACGTTGAAAGCGCGGCTGTGGCGCGCGCGGCATCAGCTTGCCGAGCGGCTGGGGCAGCGCCTGCGCCGCATCAAGGACGATATGACGGGCGGCGGCATGGGCGATGCGGAGTGCAGCTACTGCTAAAGAGCGGAAGTAATGACGTAAAGATGTAACGACGTAACGATTCGGAATGACGAGGGCTGGCAAAATTTGCTGGCCCTTGTTTTTTGCCTCTAACAGCTAACAGCCGACAGCTGACAGCTGACAGCAAGAGGAGGAGAGGTGGATTTGTTGGGAGTGGAGGCAGAGGGAGGGGCAAGCCCCTCCCCTACAGGGTAGGGGAGCGCGTGGCCGGGGGATCACTGACACTTTTAGACTGGGCGGAAACAAAGAGGCTCGCCCCAGATGGCTTACTTTACATGGATGCGGTCGGCGGAGTCGTAGGCGGACATGTCGGAGAGAATGATTTTGTCGCCTTCTTTGAGTCCGTCGAGGACTTCGACGGAGTTAACGGACGAGCGGCCGAGTTTGATGTTGACGCGCTCGGCTTCCGTGCCGTCCTTGGTGAGTTTGAAGAGTGAGATTGTGGAATTTGCGGCGCCGTGGACGGGGCGTCCGACGTACAGAATGTTGTCGAGTTTTTCGATGTCGATGGTCGCATCGACAGGGAGATCGATAGCGACTCCTTGGGGCAAAGGGCTATCGATGGAAACATCCAAACTAACCGCTCCGTTTACGACTTCCGAACTAACACTGCTGACATGGCCCTTCACGATGCCCTGCGTGTTCACGAAGTTAAGGACGACTGCGCAAGCCACGGTGGCATTCTGACTGAGGTGCACCTCTTTCACCATGAGTTCCGGCAAGGTGACTCTGGCGACCAGATTCTTAGAACCTTCAGGGCGGATCAGTTTTCCGAGGCCACGGACTTGCCGAAGCATGGGGCCGCGCTTCACGGTGTCGGTCCAGATGCTGTCTTTCTCCACGGTGGGTATGTCGCCGGAGGCGCTTCCGCCAATTCCACCGGAGACGCCGCTGCTAACACCGCCGGAAATTCCATGGCCGGTTCCACTCGATACGCCTCCGGAGACTCCACCGGAAGCGCCGCCAGAAACACCGCCCGCTACGCCGTTCTGCGGAGGATTTTGAGAGGCGCGGGGCGCGGCTTTGAGAGGAAACGCCAACACGGCTAGCGTAGCGGCCAGCGCGATACAGCACGAAGTGACGGTCAATGAAGCAATCAGTCTTGCACGGGACATACGAACCTCCTTTAGCATGAGAGCGACTCGCTCGGGGAGCTGGCGCTCGACGAGAAATGGTGGCGCGGGAATGGCGGCGGTCCGGGTGCGCCCAGAGGCAAATTCAAGCAGGGCTTCGAGGTAAGGCTTGCGCTCCTGCGTGAGCCTTATGACTTCGAGATCGACGACTTGTTCGCGCGCGAGGCGGACGCGAGCAATGAGCCACGCGATAGCAGGATGAAACCAAAGCGCGGCACGAAGAACTTCTTCCACCAGGTGATGCGCCCAATCCTTGCGCCGAACATGAAGCAACTCGTGACAGGCAATCGTGGCCTGGAATTGCGCGTTCATCGACGGAAAGCGTTGGGGGAGAAGAATGACTGGAACTGCGATCCCGAAGGTGACTGGCGAATCGACATCCAGAGAAAGACGGAATTCGGCGCGGGCGTTCACGCGCGCGGACATATCTTCGAGGACGGCCGTGGATTCCGGGAGAAGAGAGATTGGAGAAGAGGATTGCCGGAGCTGGCGAAGTCTCAGAATTCCAATGGCAAGGAGGATGAGACGTACGACGATTCCAACGAGAATGACGACGGCGAGGATTTGGGCGACGGTTTCGAGGCCGGGAAAATGCCAGTGAGAAACCGCGGGGCTGGATGCGTGGAGGACTGCGACATCCGCGGTATCTGGAGCGAAAACGATTGCGGCGACGGCGGGAAGTCGATGCCAGGGCTGGATCGCCGGGAGGAGCAGGCTGATGGCGAGTAGCCCGCGCCAATACGCCAGTAGTACGCGAGGCTGGCGAATTTGGAAAAGTCGCGGGAGAAAACCGGAGGCCAGGACGAGCAGAGCGACCTGAACGCTCCAAAACAAGAGATTGGAAAACCACAAGGGCATGGTCATCGGAGGCTCCGAAGATTTCGGTAGAGTTCCAGAACGCTCATTTTGATTCCTCGATCATGCGAGCCATTTTTTGCAAATCTTTTTCGCGGATGTGGCGGGTTTTGACGAGATGGACGAGGAGCGGCTCGGCGGAACCGTTGAAGACGCGGTCGATGAATTCGCGGAGCATGCTGCCGATAACCTGGTTTTTGGTGTGGGCGGGGCGGTAAAGGAAGGCGCGGTCCTGGCGGCGCTTTTTCAAATAGCCTTTGGTTTCGAGGATTTTCATCATGGTCATGACGGTGGTGTAGGCGATTTTGCGGTGTTCGAGGAGCGCCTCATAGATGTCGCGGACAGTGGCGGAATCGCGCTGCCAGACGAGCTTCATGATTTCGAGTTCCTGGGGAGTGAGAGTGGTGTGCTTGGGTCGCATCGTATTCGTGTTGTAGTACTAATTAATTCGTATGTCAAGAGAAAAATGAAGGGAGATAAAGAAAGAGGGCACGGCGTGCCGTGCCCCTACGGCCGGCAGTTTTATTTGCGACCTAACGTTTCCGCGGTGAAGACGGCAAGTTTTTTGAAGAGGGGTTCGGCGAGGGCTTCTTTTTCGTTCGCGGGAAGCCTCAGGTGGCGGTCAACTTCGGATTGCATGGCCTGAAGATCCTGAGTGGGGGCGAACGCTGCGAGGTGCGCGAAGAGGAGCTTGTGGGCTTGTTTGCGGTCCATGACTTCGAGGGCGTCGAGGATTTGGCGGTGGGGAGTGCCTTCCCAGATGGCGAGGATCACGGCTTCGCGGAGCCAGCGTTCGGCGCCGTATTCGGCGAGAACGCCGAGGCCGCCGTGGACTTCCATGGCCCACTTGGCGGAGTCTACGGCAAATTCGGCGGTCCAGTATTTGGCCAGGTGAGCGACGAGGCGGAAGAGATGGTAGCGATCGGAGTAGGGCGGGCGCTGCATCCAGACTTCGCTGAGGAGATGGACGGATTCCCAGGCTAGCGCGAAGGCGGCGCGAAGGGAACCGAGGCGAGTTTCGAATTGATGATGGAGCAGGGGATGTTCGAGGATGGGCTTGCCGAAAGCGGCGCGGTGCTCGGCGTAGGAAAGGGCATCAGCCATGGCGCGTTGGGCGAGCGCGACGCTGACAACGCTGTTGGCTACGCGCGAGAGATTCAGAACTTCGAGGATGAGATAGATGCCGGAGTCAGCGGAGCCGAGGAGGTGGGCTTCGCTATCGCGCAGCTCGATTTCGCCGGTGGGGACGGAACGAGTGGCGATTTTGTCTTTGAGGCGGCGGATGAAGTAGTTGAGATCGCCATTTTCGCGGTGGCGCGGGACGAGGAAGAGAGCCAGGCCGCGGACGCCTGCGGCGGCTCCTTCGGGGCGCGCAGCGACTACGGCTAATTCGGCGTTGGCGTTGCTGGTGAAATATTTGTCGCCTGTCAGTTGCCAGTAATTGGCTGAGGGGCGCGCGATGGTTTCTACGGCGGCGCCTAAATCGGAGCCGCCTTTGATTTCGGTCATCCAAGTAGCGCCCTGCCATACGGAATCGTCTTTGCGCGTGAGTTGCGGGAGAAAGCGCGATTGCAATTCGGCGGAGCCATATTTGGCGAGAGGGACGGCGGTGCCGAGAGAAACGGTGTAGGGGCAGCAGATGCCGGGATCGTAGAAAGAAATGGTGTGCATGAGGAGATAGGTGGGGAGGAGGGATTTTTCTTCGAGGGCGCGCCAGACGACGCCCGAGCGATAGCCGCGGCGCAACATGGTTTGGTATTCGGGCGGATAAAGAATTTCATCGACGCGTTTTCCGTAGCGGTCGAACATGCGGAGCCAGGGAGTCCCGGCGCGGTCAATAGCGTGGGAGATGGGGAGACCGTCGTGTTTCCACCAAAGTTCTTCGGCTTCGAGCAAATCCTGGTTTGGTACGTCTTGAAGCTGAGTCTTCAGAAAAGTCAGTGGAGAGCGAAGTGCGCCAAAGTCTGTCATTGGTTAAGTTTCCAGAAGTAGTCCTCGTCTTTCGCCGAACCTTCGGATGTCATAAATGGGAGCCTGCTGCTCGGCCGTCGCTGCGAGTTGAAGAGGCTGGTTCCACCGGCACCGGGGCCGAAGTGGCAGGCACGTTTATGACGGTGACGCTCGACGGGGCCCAGGCAAGGCGCCCGCCGCTATTGGAAACTTCCTGAACGATTCTGGAGAAGAGCTTGTCCTGCATGGCGGTTCGTTTGTTGTAGTCGACGACGTAGCTTACGGAGAATTCCAGGGAGCCAGCTGTTACGGCAAGCGCGACGGTTGGTTCCAACGGGGGATTCGCGCCTCGATAGTAGTCGCTCATCACCTTCCAGGAAGCCTGCGCTTCGACGATGTAGTCGCCAATCGCCTCTCGAGCTGCCTGCAACAGCGTCTCCCTGGCAAAGTGGGAATCGCTGGACGTGGTAAAGAGGACTTTAATCTCGTCCCATACGAACTGGAATCCTTGCGAATAGTTGAAGACTGGGACTTTCAAGACGATGTTGTTAGGGACCCGAACGATGCGGCCGTTATACAAGTCCTTGCTGACCCAGTTGCCGGTTTCCATGATAGTGGTGCGGAGGAGACCGATATCGATTACGTCGCCGCGGGTATCGCCTATCTGAACGCGGTCGCCCACGGAGTACAGTTTTGAAAAACCGATGGAGAAAGCGCCGGCAATGCTGGCGACGACGTCCTGCAGGGCTACGGCGACACCGGCGCCGACGACGCCGAGAGTAACGCTGAGCCGGCCCAAGCGATCTTCAAAAAGGATAGCGAGGAAGAGGAGAATGCTGAGGTAGCCTGTAAAGGCAATAAATTTGTGAACTTTGTAGCGCGCATCGGCCTGGCCGAAGCGTTGGGGCAGAGTTCTTTCGAGCACTCGAAATATTCCGTGAATAATGAGGATTCCAACAAGCGCAGCAAGACATTTGGCGAAGAGCGAGAGGGAAACCGAATGCTGCAATAGATCGTTCATTGAGCCACCATCATTCCCAGTTGCCGCAAAAGGGTGAAGCGAGGGCACAGGATCTGTCAACGCCTTCGAACAACCGCGGTTTGAGATTCACGAAGGGGGACCTGATGGTTTTGATGCGGTTCGTCTGCAAATGGGAGCGACAAACCTCGTCGTCGTGAACAAATGCAACGCTCATGGCCGAGCCGGAGCTGGGTTGGAGTTGCGAGCGGCGGGATAGAGACCGAGGACGCGAAGATCGCTGGTGGCCAGGCGGACTTCGGCCAGGGCGGATTCGAGTTGGGAGGAAGAGTCGGCTTCCACATCGATGAAAAATTGGTACTCCCAGGGGCGGCCGTGAATGGGGCGGCTTTCGATTTTGAGGAGATTGACGCCGAGGCGGCTGAAGGGTTCCAGAGAGGCGAGCAGGGCGCCGGGACGGTGAGCGAGACGCAGGGCGATGGACATTTTGTGTGCGTCAGCAGCAGGAGACGAGGCTTCCGAGGTGGCACGAAGCAAGAAAAAGCGGGTGAAATTTTCGGGGTCGTCCTGGATGTCGGAGGCGAGGATGACGCCACCGTAGTGTTCGGCGGCACGGCGGCCGGCGATGGCGGCGGAAGTTTTGTCGCCGCGGGCGAGGACTTCGCGGACGCTGCCGGCGGTGTCTTCGGCGGGAATGCGTTTGAGATGCGGATGGGCGACGAAGAAATGTTCGCATTGGGCGAGAGCCATGGGATGGGAGGCGACGGATTTTAGGGAATCGAGCGTCGCGCCGGGGCAGGCGATAAGGCGATGCTGGATGGGAAGAATCGTCTCCGCGACGATAACGAGTTTGCTGGTGAGAAGGAGATCGTAGACACGGACGACAGAGCCAGCAAGAGAATTTTCGACGGGAGCGAGCAGAGCGTCGGCGGCGCCTTCCTCGATCGCGCGGAAGGCGGAATCAAACGTGGGGCGGGGAACGGGAGTGATGGCGGGCCCGAGAAGTTGAAGAGCGGCTTCTTCGCTGAAAGCGCCGGGCTCGCCCTGGAAGGCGATACGCATTTGCATTTTTCGAAGGTCCGCAGCGCTCATAATTTTGAGTGGCCTCGGTGAGTCAGTGAAATTGCGGCGTCACGGGTTAGGCACAGGAAAGGCGCGTATCGCCGCGGGAAACCGCGCCCTATGATGAAATGAAAACGGGGCGGCTGCAAGCTGCGCGGCGGAAATGCAATGCCGAAGAGACTGCGGAACGCAGAGCCGAGAAAATCCATCCGAGAAACTACGCAATGAAATTGCCGATGGCAGTGAAAATCGTGGCGACTGTGGCGCTGCTGGGAATGGCAGCGTGGCTGGGTACAAGCGAGCATTTTTACAAGTCGGCGCTGCTGTCGATTTTTTTTGGAGTGACGCTGGCGAGCGTCGTGCTGATTCATTTTCGGGTGCGGCCGTCGTGGCAGGATGCGTTGGGAGTGACGGGTGGGGCGGTTGTGTTCGCGGCGATCGATTTTGGAGTCTTGCATTTCGTGGGCAGTTTGGCCGGGATCGCTTCGTTTCTGGGGATCAGCAGCCTGGCGATTCTTGGGTTGCGCGCGATTTGGTCGAACGGGCCGGAGCAGGCGCAGATGGCATTGGCGTTTGTGCCGGCGCTGCTATTTGTGACTTCGGATTGGGGCAGCACGATTTTGCTGGGGTGGACGGAGCGGGCCAATCCGAAAGTGCTCGATCTTTATTTGTTCTCGTTTGATTCGAGTTTGCGGGTGCAGATTGCGTTTTTGATGGGGCAGGCTTATGCGCTTTGGCCGTGGTTCAGGGCGGCGGGAACGTTTTTTTATATTGGGCTGCCGCTGGTTATAGGGCTGGTGTACGCAGGACAACTTTTACGCGACCGCACGCGCGCCATCTCCGCGATGATCGCGTTTCTGATTACGGGTCCGGTGGGCGTGCTGTTCTACAACCTTTTGCCCGCTGTTGGGCCGATACACATTTTTCTGAGCCAGTTTCCGTGGAAACCCATTCCTACGGAACAAGCGACGCACCTGTTGGTTGAGCCGATTGCCGTCGCGGGCTTGCGGAATTGCATGCCGTCGCTGCACATGAGCTGGGTATTGCTGGCATGGTGGTATTCGCGCGGGCTGTCGGTTTGGGAGCGCGGGATTGCGATGGCGTTTGTGGTGTTCACGATTTTCGCAACGATGGGAACGGGAGAGCACTACTTCATTGATTTGGTGGTGGCGTTTCCGTTTGTCGTGTTCTTACAGGGATTGTGCGCGCTTGCGTTGCGGTGGAATGACCGCGCGCGGGTGATAGCGGTTCTGTATGGATTGATGCTGACGCTGGGATGGATCGCGGCGCTTCGCTTTGGACTGAGAGTATTCTGGATTTCGCCGGTCGTGCCGTGGATTTGCTGCGTCGTCACAGTGGCCTCGGCTATTTTTGTACGGGGAAGGCTGGAAGCGGCGGCAGACGGCCGCAAGAGCCGGGAAGCCGTTGGCGCAACCCCTGTTCCTGTCACCGTGTCGTAAAATCTTTTGAAAAACCGCGTTCGGTAAAGCGTAGGGCACGCCGGGAGCCACATTGGCGGTGAATTCCCCCCGGAGCTTTTCCCGAGCGTGTTCCCGCAATCCGAGGCGAGGTATACTGCGGCTGAGGAGATAGCGATGAAAGTCGAAAGGCCGGAGCCGGGAGAGTACGCGGCTTACTACGAGAAGTATATTGTGCTGGTTCCAGGAAAAGATGCGACGAGCGCGCTGGAGACGCAGCGCGTGCAGACCATGCAGATGTTTGCGGGGCGCAGCGAGAGGGACGGAAATTTTCGGTATGCAGCGGACAAGTGGACGGTAAAGGAAGTACTCGGCCATCTCAGCGATTCCGAGCGGATTTTTGTATACCGCGCGTTGCGCATTGCGCGTGGCGACCAGACGCCTCTCTCCGGGTTCGAACAAGATGATTACGTGCGAAGCGGCGGATTTAACGAGCGGCCGCTGGCGAGTCTGGTGGAAGAGTTTGCGAACGTGCGAAGCGCGAGCCTTGGATTGTTTCGTTCGCTGAGCCCCGAAGCGTGGCTGCGGCGGGGCACGGCGAACAAGAACGAGGTGAGCGTGCGAGCCCTGGCGTTCATCACCGCCGGGCACGAGTTGCATCACCGGCAAATTCTTGAAGAGCGGTACTTTTCCACTATCCCGCGCGCCTGAAGCGAACGTTTCTTGAGCGGGGGCGTCGCCGCGGCTTCAGCAGGAAATAAAGCAGGATGGCCGCCAAGGTAATGCTGAACGCGGCGGCGAGGATGCCGGTGGCTTGCGCGTCAAGA
>Ga0308309_10002629_pt1 | contig 10691 bp, 10 predicted proteins | sample HubBroMetageWFT5_FD_192491 | JGI IMG/M metagenome (GOLD analysis project Ga0308309, IMG submission 192491) | Warmed and freeze-thawed soil microbial communities from the Hubbard Brook experimental Forest, New Hampshire - Hubbard Brook CCASE Soil... | ecosystem: Environmental > Terrestrial >... | reverse complement strand
TAACTCATGTTCGGCTGGACTAACTCTTACAACCATGAGATCGTCAAGCACTACGACGGAAAGGAGTTGTAAAGCCAATGAAGCACTTGGTCTTGATCTTATTCATCTTTTCTTCCGTGGCTCCCCTGTGCGCACAGGAGTCGGTGACGATCAAGGAGCCAGCAGAGCAGTGCTATCAGGATTTGAAATCGAACCTGCCGGAAGCCATCCGCTGGAATGACGATCAGATGACGGTAACCAGCAGGCCGTTAGTGACGACGATGTCAGGGAACGTGGAAGTGGTTGCCCGAATCTTTACCGAGTTCGGGCAAGATAAGAAGACAAAGGAAAAGGTGGAGATGTGCAGGATCGTGGTCGGGATCGACGCTCCACAAAACGGCACGGCGTGGAATGCCATGAATAGCAGTTCGCTCATTCAGCAGGCTCGCCTGATGAAGGCTCGAATTGAGTCGGCTATGAAGGCCCGGAATAAGAAGGGGCATTAACAACGCCCCAAGACACGGTCCGCGTGGAATCTCGTGGAGTGGCTCACACAATCGTGGATGCCCCCACTCAATCGCACACAACGCGTTTGAATCGGCCACCCCAGGAGACCCCGGGACAAACGGGACGTTCCCTCTTGTGGCCCACGCAATCTAGGGGCGGCCTCTCACTCCCATACCCACCCGTCCAAAGCTCCGGGTGTTTGGCCTGCTCAACGCGTCTCGATTCGAACCAGGCCGAACGTGAGAACTCTCAGGAGAGAGCGCCAGGTGCGATGCTCCGACCGGAAATCTGCAACAACCCCTTCTTCCGCAGACAAGCGATCCACAGCACGGTCGACGACGGCGCGGAGTTCGGCTGCGTACTTCACCTCGCGTCCCTTTGCCAGAGCGATCCGTGCATCGTCAGTATCGAACCAGGTGGGGTTGCGCCCTGGTTCATCCGGAGGCTGGGTGTGCGTTACTTCCAGCAGGAAAGCCTTCACGACGAATTCCTGGGCGCCACTGCGCTGCGAGGGGACGCCTTTGGGGTAGAGGTAGAGGTGAAAATGCTGGGGCTCGATGACGCCGACGGCCCCGGCCTCTTCCAGCGCCTCGCGCTCGGCGGCCTGGCTGTGGGATAGGCGTGGGCTAGTGGCTCCCTTGGGAAAAATCCACTTATCGCCACTGGTGGTGTTGACCAGCAGAAATTCCAAGGAGGTGCCGCGCCTCCGGTAGCAGACCGCCGCCACCTGGAGGGGAAGGAACCTTGACATACGCGCTGAGCCCATACAACGAACTGCTTTCGTTGGAACGACCCAGTTAAAGATATTTTAGAAATAAAGATGTGCAACGAAAATTTTGCAGGGACGTCATTACGGAAGGCCCATGCCAACAATGGCGAGTTCGGCCTGGGCACCCAGCTCCAGCCGAGTCAGCCTCAGAGTTGCGTCACTCAGCGGGGAAACCAATACGGGCTACAAGTTCGGTGTAGCGCGGATGGTCGCGAATCGCGTCGAAGTCAGGGTCTACACGGATCTGCAGCAGTCCGGGCTCGTGGGACGGCAAGCCGCGGAACAAGATTTCCATGGCCTGTTCTCGTTTTCCCGCCAGGACATACGCGTTGGCCAGGTCCCAGAAGTCGGGGTCTTGCGCCTTGAGGGTTTCGTCCAGTTGCTTGCGGGCTCTCCAAGAGTTAGCAACTTCGAACCCGTGCTTGCGATACTGGTCCACATATGCGGACACCCAATCCTCGTGGCCTTCGAGCGCGAGTTCCTTACTACACTCTGTAACAGCTTCCCGGAAGAGTTGTAAATGTGTCAGGCAGACGCAAAGGCTTGCGTGAGCACTCAGGCTATTTGGATCTTCCTGCAGCACCCGCTGCGATTTGGCCGCGATGGCCTGGTAATCACGTGCGAAGTATTGTTGGATGAAAAGTTCATCTCGCAAGTCGGAGCGAAATGGATCCAGGGCGACCGCTTGTTCCCGCTGATTGATGGCGTCCGTTAAATTGCCCGCAATCGTCAGGTAGCGTGCATAGACGGCGTGAGCGTCGGGAGAACTGGGATTCAATTGCAAGGCACGCAAGGCATGTTGGCGTCCGGCTCGCCAGTCCCAGTCGTGCATCAGCTTGATTTGGGCGAGGGCGACATGCGTTTCCGAACTATCGTCGTCCAGGGCGAGGGCTTGGGCCGCATACTGCGCTGCCAGTCGCCAGGCCGAGTCCGAACCAAAGTCTTGTTCTATCGCGCGCTTGCGGTAGAAATCGGCAAGCCCCGCATAGGCCGGGGCATACGACGGGTCCAGAGCGATGGCGCGTTCCAGATATACGCGTGCCCCATCAGGAACCTTGTCTTCGCGGCTCATTTCGAACCGGCCACGCAGGTATGCCTCGACCACTTCCTGGGATTTCGGCTTGCGCACCTTCTGGGGCAACACCTGGATTTGCAATGCGCGGCCAATCCGCTGCGCGATCTCAGACTGCAGGGCGAGCACATCGCCGACGTTGCGGTCGAATGAATCCGACCAAAGGATGGTTGCGTTGGAAACCCGCATCAGCCGAACCGAGACGCGCGCTCGCTCATGTTCACGACGGACGCTGCCCTCCATAACGTACTGCGGGGATGGTTTCGAATCTTGCACAAAACCCGCCGCCGAGGGTAACGGGGACGATACCCATTTCACCACCCCCAACCGCTCCGGATTGAGTTGCCCGAGCTGTGTCAGGATTTCGTCGGTAAGCCCATCGGCCAGATATTCCTGCCCGGGTTCGGAACTGAGATTCCGCACGGGCGTGACCCCGACCATAATCCGGGCCTCTCCGATACCGGAGGCCAGCGCCGTATTGCGGCGGACCAAAACCACACGGACTAAGAGCGCGGCTGACAGGACGATCATCAGCAGCGCCGCACCCAATCGCCAACTGATCCGCGGGTACGGCTGGAGCGGTGCAACGACCGCGGCTGTTTCCGCGGTTTTGGGCTTGGGCGAATCGGGGAAGCTTTCTTCTTTGGCGGGAATGATCGGCGCGATAAAGCGATACCCCTGCCCGGTCACGGTCTGGATAAATCGCGGCGCCTCGGCGTCATCTTTTAAAACATGCCGAAGCTTGCGGATGGCGCCCCGGATGCTGTTGTCGGTATCGAGGAAGACGCCGCTGCCCCAAACCCGAGCGACGATTTCGTCGCGAGTGACGACCTCCTCAGGGTGCTCGAGGAAGAGGACAAGCATTTCGAGCGGGATGCGCTCCAGCTTCAGCACATGACTGCCGCGGCGCAGTCTCCGGAGACGGACATCGAGTTCGAAGTCTTCGCCAAACCGGATTGTTTGTTGAAGTCCAACAGGCGGAGACGTCATGGCACACCCCGCAAAGCTTCAGGGATTTTACCTCACATGGTGAACACAGCCCTAAGTACCGTTTCATTCATCGGTTAGCGCGACACAAAAGATAACGCCGCGACACACGCTTCCTTATGGACAATCGAGGCCGCTGAGGCCAGGATTCACGATCACCGCTGCCGGATGACCAGCAGTGAATCAGGAGGAGGCACAATGAAAGGGATACGGCGAAGCGTTGAAACGGGGACTCTCAGGGTATGCATGTTGATGGCGACTCTCCTGTGCGGGTCCGTTGTCGCAACGGCAGATGTCGTGTTGGACTGGAACGCGATCGCCGTAAACACAGCCGTCGCGAACAAACAAAACCCCTTCGCCCAGGCGCGCTACGCGGCGATCGTACAAGTGGCTGTCTTTGAGGCGGTTAACGCCGTTACCCAGGAGTACCGCCCGTATCTTGGCACCATCACAGCACCTCCGGGGGCTTCACCCGAGGCAGCTGCGGTAGAGGCTGCGTATCAGGTGCTGAGCTCCTATTTTCCCGCGAGCCAACCGACTCTTTTTGCCGATCGCACCAACTCGTTGGGGGCGATACCGGACAGCCAAGCGAAGATTGATGGCATTGCAACGGGCGACGCGGCAGCTTTGGCCATTATGGCTCTGCGCGCGAACGACGGCTCGTCGCCTCCGCAATTCAAGATACCCGGCCCGGCTGTTCCAGGGGAATGGCAGGCAACACCGAGTTGTCCGATCGTGAATGGAATCGCGGTGGGAATCGCCTTTCAATGGCAGAACATCACCCCGTTTGGCATCGCGAATGCCGCTGATTTTCTGCTCGATCCACCTCCAGCGCTCAGGAGCAACCAGTACGCGAGAGCCTACAACGAGGTGATGACGGTCGGCAGCATCGACAGTACCCAACGGCCACAAGATCGCGCGAACGTCGCGCTCTACTACGCGGCTTCCTCGCCAACTCAGGTGTTTAATCAGGCTGCCGTACAGGTCGCTTTGGAACAGGGCCGTTCGCTGTCGGAAAATGCGCGCGCTTTGGCCCTGATCAACATGGCAATAAGTGACAGCCTGGTGGCGTCGTTTCTCAACAAGTATCACTACAATTTCTGGCGGCCCGAGACCGCAATCCGTGCTGGCGATACAGACGGCAACCCGAGGACCAATCCTGATTCCAGCTTCGCCCCCTTTGTTACGACCCCATGTTTCCCGAGCTATCCCTCGAACCACGGCAGTGCGAGCAACGGGGCAGCCGCGGTGCTGAGACGGCTCTACGGCGAAGGGGGACATTCGATCACGTTGACGAATCCGGCGGTGCCCACCATCGTGTTGCAATACACCTCGTTCAAGCAGATCACCGACGACATCTCGGACGCACGCGTTTACGGCGGAATCCATTTTCGAACCGACCAGGACGCGGGCGCGCAGTTGGGCCGGGCAGTTGGAACGGCGGTCTACAAGCACAACCTGCGTCCAAAGCACGACGACGAATGACGGTCAGCCGGGGAATGTGTGGCGCGGGGAATGGCGCTCCCCAATGCGATTACGCAACGGTCTGCGGTGTGGAAGACCACTCCACGGACGACTCCGGCGAGGTCGCGCGTTTGGTGCTGCGATGCGGTGGTGGCGCGTGGAGCACATTGGCGAACCGGCGGAGCGCCTTCGCATAGCCGCGGCGATTGAACGAGGGCCACTGGGTGGTCCAGGTATCGAAGAGACGATCGAAGAAAAAGAAGGCGATGCCGAAGTTCTTGTCCATCAGTCCCTGGTCGTTGAGGGCCCAGTGATGGATGTCATGGGCATCGCGCGCAGAAACGAACCAGCGCTTGAGGAATGGATTTCGCTCCATCCAGAAATCCGCGATGTGCATGCGATCGTGGAGATAACTGAACATGACGAAGCTCCACGCCAGGGATCCCGTCACGAATACCACCTGGTGAATGACGGACACGCGCAAGAAGTGGAGCACGGTGACCGACAGGACCAGAAGCAGCGCACCCGGCACGAGCCACTCCATGCCGATGTTTCCAAGCGCGAGGGTGCCGGCGGTGGCGTCGTGATAGCTGGACCCGGGACGCTGCGACTGAAGCGGGCCATAGAGCACCAGGTGGTGCCGCATGTGGCTGCGGCTCAAGAAACCAATCTTGCCGCTGTGCAGAAGTCGATGCAGCAGGTAACCGAGGAATTCGGAAACCAGGATCGAAGCGGCCAGCCAGGACACAACTGCGATTGCGTTTTTCATGGGCGGACGGTAGGCCGGTTCCACCGCCTGCGCAAGCGACAAGCGTCGTCAGCAGCGCTTTGTCGGAAGATGCCGGGTATTGTCTGAAGTGGAGACTGGCGTCCGAAGGGATATGTGTCGTCCCAGCGGGACTCGCGCACAGGAGTGCGTGGCACAGAGGCATTCGAGACGTCTAGTGCGCTCCGGCGATTGAGATCGGTTTCAGCCCGAGGCGCTGCAACAACTCGGCGAAACGCGGATCGGCCCGGAGTGGGTCGGCGAGCGGTTCGGTCGGGAGATAGACAAGGTATTCGCAGCGTTCGTTGTAAGCCTTGTCGAGCCACTCGAAGGCATGGTCCAGGTCGTGCAGTCCCGTGTAGACGAGCGCAGTGTAGACGGCAGGGACGTAGGTGTGGGTCGAAAGCTGCTTCAGTTGATCGATGATCTGAGCGGCTTTGGCGGTCTCGCCGGAGACCGCGTATTCGTGTCCGATGAGCGACAAGACCGCGGGGTCGTTGGGAGCGACGGCCAGAATTTTCTGGAAGGCGTCGCGAGCCTGGGGATGCATGCCTTTCAGTTCATAGGCACGGCCGATGTTGACCAGCGCGATGGCGTAGCTTGGATCAAACTCGAGGGACTTCGAGTTCTGCTGGATGGTGAGATCGAATTGCCGATTCTGATAGAAAGCTTCACCCAGAGCAGAGGTGAGCAGAGGATTGACCGGGTCAAGTTCAAGAGCGCGCCTCCGCTCGGCGATGGCGCCAGTCAGGTTGCCGACGGCGGTGAGGTAATAGGCGTAGAACTGGTGTCCCGTCGCATAGTCTGGGCGAAGTTTTATGGCCTGGGATAGCTCGCTCTCAGCCGCAACCAGATCCCATTCGTAGACCAACTTGGAGTAGCCCAGCGACACATGGGCCTCGGCCAGAGTCTGGTCAAGTTCCAAGGCTTTTCTGGCGGCGATCTCCGCCTGGGGGAAAGCCTGACTCGGCGCAAGAGCGGTGTAAGGAGCAGAACCGAGGAGTTCGTAGCAATCTGCCAAGCCGGCATAGGCTGGAGCGTAGGTCGGATCGGCTTTCACGGACTGCTGGAACAACGCCAGGGCGCGAGTCAGGCTCTCGGTGGTGCGCTTGTTCCAGAAATAGCGGCCTTCGAGATAATCAAGGTAGGCCAGACGGTTTACTTCGCGAGTTAAATGAGTGTCCCCTGCTCTCAGTTCCTCAGACGTGGCTTTCCCCGGAAGCTTGCGCACAACTTCACCGGCAATCGCATAGGCCACTTCTTCCTCGGCGGTCAAGAGGTCTTTGACATCGCGGTCATAGCTCTGACCCCAGACGACCGTCTGGTTTCCGACCTGCACCAGTTGTGCCGCGATGCCCACACGATCACCGATCTGGCGGACACTGCCCTGGAGGACGTAGTCGGCTTTGAGGTCCTTGGTGAGGAGATCAAGGGGCGCTGTGGCGTAGCTGGGTCCAAGATGGATGACCCGCATTGCCTTCGGATGCAGAATCGCGAGGCGCGTGACCATCTCTTCAGTCAATCCGGCGGCGACGAAGTCCTGGGTTGGATCCGCACTCAGATTCTTGAAAGGCCGCACGGCCAGGGTGATCTTCTGGGGCGGAATGCCCCCGATGTCGTTTATCAGGACGGGCACAAGCCAAAACGCCAAACGCACGACAGCCGCGACGCTGAGTGTCAGAGCGAGCCAAATCCATACTGGGCGATGTGGTATGGATGAAGATGGCGGAGGAGCCGGCACCGGGCCGACAGGAGCCGGCTCCGGGGGGTCGGGCTCCGGGGGCTTCTTGAGAAGTTCCTGCCACCAGGCGTCAACCTCTGACTTGTAAGCAAAGACGCGGGAGGTCTCTTCGGGAGAACTGGCGTTGAAACGGCGGACGGGAAGGCCCCTGGTTTTTTCCCAGCGTTGGACCGTGCGTTCGGTCTTATGGAGGTGGTCGGCGATTGCCTTCCAGCCCTCCAACAGGTCGTCGTCGCTCTGCCCCGGAGACGGCACGCCCTCTGTTGCCATCCGCTCCCCTCGCACAGCATCAGTGGCCAAAATTCCGGTGAGTGTAGCGTGGTTTGGCTCTTTATTCAATGAACATTGGGCGTCGGCTGCGAAGTTTGGCAGAGAACAAACTTCAGGCATCCCCTTGATGGGCGAAGAGATATTCGCCGCAGGTCGAGTGAAGATTTGGCGCCGGCGGCGCTGAATCAGGTGGAAAGAAGACCCTACCCTTCGTAGCCAACGCGAAGAGTAGGGAAGCTTAAGGCGCGGACGCAGCGAACCGAAGCGAAGGCGCAGACCCTTTGCCGATTGCATTGGTGCACTTTTCATCTAAGTAAGTGGCTCAAGGGCTGCGATCAATAGGCTCACCGGCAAGGCAATTCTGCGCAATACACTTACGGTCCAGTGGGTCACGGATAAGCCTCCTTATGCTGACGCGGGCGAGTAAAAAATGGCCCGAGCGTAAGAGGATCGGGCGCTCTACGCAACTGACACGTTGCGACGTCAGACGAATGTCGGACTTTGTCGTGTGGTCGGGGTACCCACTTCTCGCAAAAGCACGAGAAATGGAGACCCAAGGAGAGATGGGGGCACCACAAGGGGATGCGGCACCCTGCACCCGACTACAGAGATTTCAGATATTCCACCAAGTCACGCTTGTCCTGATCGGAAAGATGCAGGCTCTTGAGGCTGTCGTAGTGATTGACGACGTCGAGCAGGGTGGCGAAGCGGCCATCGTGATAGAAGCCTCCCTTGGGATGGGTCCAGAGACCCTTGAGGGGCGAGGTGCGGTAACGGTCGTCGGGTGCGCGCGAAGCCTGGAAGTCGTCCACACCAATTTCGTTGCTGGTGTGTATATTCCATCCTGGCTCGGTGAACAGCGGAGGAACGTGACAGGTGGAGCACTGCGCGCGTCCGCTGAAAAGCTGTTTCCCGCGGCGGGCGGCGGAGTGGTCATAGGAATCAGGGGAGGGCTTCGGAGCGTCGAGAGCCAATTGGTGGTCCCCCGATAACTCCAAATTAGTTCTGCGCTTGTTCGTAGGCGTGGGCGAGGCGCAGCAGGGTGGACTCGTCAAAGTGTTTGCCGAGAATTTGCAGGCCGATCGGCAAGTTCTCTTTGGTTGCCCCGCAGGGGATCGAGATGCCGGGAATGCCGGCGAGGTCGGCGGTGACGGTATAGATGTCGGCGAGGTACATGGCGAGCGGGTCGTTGGCTTTTTCGCCGAGTTTAAACGCCGCAGTGGGGCTGGTCGGGGTCACGATGGCGTCGACTTTCTTGAAAGCTTCGTTGAAGTCGCGAGTGAGCAGCGTGCGAACTTTTTGTGCTTTGAGGTAATAGGCGTCGTAATAGCCGGCACTGAGAGCGTAAGTTCCAAGCATGATGCGGCGCTTCACCTCGGCGCCGAAACCTTCGTCGCGGCTGCGACGGTACATTTCAGAAAGCGTGCGCGCATTTTTAGCGCGATAGCCGTAGCGGACGGCATCGAAGCGCGCGAGATTGGACGAAGCTTCTGCTGTAGCGACGATGTAGTAAGTCGGAATGGCGTACTCGGTGTGGGGCAACGAGACAGGAACGACTTCGCAACCGAGTTTCGCCAGTGACTGGATCGCATCTTCGACGGCCTTGCGGACTTCACTGTCGAGGCCTTCCCCAAAATATTCTTTGGCGACACCGATTTTGAGACCACCGACGGGTTTCTTGAGTTCGGCGACGTAGTCCGGGACGGGTACGTCGGCGGAAGTCGAGTCCATGGGGTCGCGGCCGGCGATGACGTGGAGAATGCGAGCAGCATCTTTCACGGTCTTGGTGAGCGGGCCGATGTGATCGAGCGATGAAGCGAAGGCGATGAGGCCGTAGCGCGAGACTCGGCCATAGGTGGGCATGAGGCCGACCACGCCGCAGAACGATGCGGGCTGGCGGATGGAGCCTCCGGTGTCGGAGCCGAGCGTGGCAACCGCCATGTCAGCCGCGACGGCAGCGGCCGAACCGCCGGAGGAGCCACCGGGAACACGGCTGGTATCGCGCGGGTTGCGCACGGGATGGAACGCAGAATTCTCGTTGGAGGAGCCCATAGCGAATTCATCGCAATTCAGCTTGCCGAGCACGACGGCTCCCGCGGCTTCGAGTTTCGCGACGGCCGTCGAGTCGTAGGGCGGGATGAAGTTGCCGAGCATCTTCGAACCGGCGGTGGTGCGGACGCCGCGGGTGCACATGACATCTTTGATGGCGACGGGCACACCGCCGAGCGGAGGCAGCGGCTTGCCTTCGGCGGCCAGGCGATCGATGCGATCCGCCTGCTCGAGGGCGCGCTCGCGGGTAAGCGTGAGATAGGCGCCGATCGCCGAGTCTTCTTTCTGAATTCTCTCGTAATGCGACTCGACCAGCGCCATGGAAGTGGTTTTGCGTTCCTGAATGGCGGTGCGAGCGGCGTCGATGGTGAGTGAGCGCGGGTCCATGGTCAGACGAATTTTCCCTTGACCGGGGCGGTAGGGCGATCGAGTTCGGAATCGAAGACAGCGCGGACACGGGAAAGGACTTCGGTCCTCTCCAACCCGTAGCTCTGATGAAGCGCGTCGGCGACGTGGCGGGCGATGTCGCTGAGGAGAATTCCCCACGCGATGGCGGCGTCGCTCGCGGGCCAGGCTCCTGGGTTCAGGCTGCAGACGAGGCCACCGTGCGCGGTCCAGGCGCGGATTAATTCGCAGGCATTGCGATCATCGGCAACGTTCGAGGGAATGTGAAGTTCTTCGGGCATGGCATACCTTTCAGCGCTCGATGACTTTGGGGACTTTAAAGAAGGTCTCATCGGCATCAGGCGCGTTGGCGAGCGCAAGGTTTTGCGGGAGCGACGGGCGCAGACCGAAGAGAACGTCCTGGCGGCTGGCGTAAGCGAAGCGCTCGCTGCCAGATTTCGAATTGTCGACACCGTAGCGATCAGAGACCTGCGCCATGGGTTCGACCTTTTCCGTATCGAGGCGGCCGAGCATGTCGACATAGTCGAGGATGGAGTTGAGGTCGCGCACCATGTGCGCGCGCTCTTCGTCGGTGAGTTCGAGGTTGGCGAGGTCGGCGACGTAGTGGACGTCTTGGTCGGTGACTTTCATGGGGCTAGGCGCGCTTGGAGCGTGTCCTCTTATTGGAAGAAGTATTGGAAGA
>Ga0308309_10002627_pt1 | contig 10694 bp, 10 predicted proteins | sample HubBroMetageWFT5_FD_192491 | JGI IMG/M metagenome (GOLD analysis project Ga0308309, IMG submission 192491) | Warmed and freeze-thawed soil microbial communities from the Hubbard Brook experimental Forest, New Hampshire - Hubbard Brook CCASE Soil... | ecosystem: Environmental > Terrestrial >... | reverse complement strand
CAATCACCAGAAGTCCTGAAGAACACGGTAGTGCCGCCGACGCCCAATATCGATTTCAAGCCAAACATCCCAGCGAGTCTCGTCCCCATGGAGGCGAGGGAAGTCCATGCCTTAGTAATGATGACAAACAACACGTACACCGGGAACAGGGCAAAAAAACCGGAGATGGCTACTTCACGGAGGTGTGCGAGAAAAGCTTTCAGACGTTTGTCCTTCGACTCCTTTTCCCACCCAGCGGAATTCTACGCCCATTCTAGCGATATGGCCGTGCTAATTAAAATGCATGCCAATAATATCCGCGCACGGCAGCGCGCTACTGGATTGGAGCCACATGACGTAGACCGTACCGTGTCGAAATAGAAGAGGAAGCATTCACGTCTGCCGAGTCGAATCATCACGAAGAACTTACCGAGTTGGCCGTCGCAAAGGCGGCTTTGGAGACTATCAGCATTTCGCAAACTGAGCTGGCCTCCGGTTGCACCAAGCTGATTTTCACGTCGGAAACTCCGGACAAGTGCTTTTCAGCCAAATAGGGTTCGTTTAATCACTTTCTCTGGCTTTTTCTCGCTACTTTATTCAATCGTGCCGCAGCTTTGACTCGCGCGACATCCACGAATTCGAAGCGGCCGCCGGATACAGGCTCGCAGATCTCGTTTGGTTTAGCGCGACACACCGGGCAGCATATCGCAAGGGGACCGATAGGAAGGTTTTCGGCGGTCTCGGTCTCCGTCATAATGACTCTTCTAAGAAGCTCTCGAACCACGAATGCGCCTCCACAACCGTTCGACCAGCCTGCGGCCTCGCGTTCAGCTTCTTGCATTTAGTGTTTTCAGCGGGCCGAGACGATTCGGGGCCAACGTGTGAAATCCTGCGCGGAAGATCCGTAAGCCCGACCAGACGACAGTCCAATTGGAAATTTCTGATTCCAGAAAAAGAGGGTAAAATCCGACTTCGAAGGCCCCGCGAATGTCTGCCAGACGACATCGTAAAGGCAAGCGTATGTAGGCACGAAGTCCAGGCTCCTGTGGAAAATTCGATACATCCCGAACTGGACAGTTTTTCCCTCGTCAAAGGCGGCCCGCTCTATCAGTCTATGGTGAGAATGCGCCTTGTTATTGGTGACTCCTACATCCCGATGGCAATTGTCTTCGTAGTGCTCACATGGTTGCCTCTCCTGATTTTATCTGTCTGGCAAGGATCAGCGACAGGGACCGACGTCCAAATCCCATTCCTTCGCGATTATGCAGTGCACGCCCGTTTTCTGATTTCGCTGCCGATCTTAATACTGGCAGAGGGCTTACTTGACTCAAAGCTTCGTAAAACGATTAGGCAGTTCACCACTCTTAATCTCATCACGCCGGAGGACACGCCTCGATTTAATTCGGCGATTCGAGATGTCCATGTTTGGCGCGATTCGGCACTGGCGGAGGCCCTTATCGCGATAGTCGTTGTGATTCAATCTTATTTTGTGCTCAGCAAGCACGGATGGTTCTCGGCCACGATGTCGAGCTGGCACACCATACCCAGCCTTGTTGGCGGCACATTAACCACCGCTGGATGGTGGCTTGAAGCGAGCCTCTCGATACAAATATTCTTGCAGGCGAGGTGGTTGTGGAGGTTGCTCATCTGGACCAAGTTCCTCGCACGAATCAATAGGCTGAACCTTCGATTAATCCCCACACATCCCGACCGAGCCGGGGGTCTTGCGTTTTTGGGTGGCGGTCAAACACAGTTCGGGTTGATCGTCTTAGCGGTTTCTGCGGCCGTCGCAGGAGTCGGCGCCAATTTGATTGTTTTTGAGGGTGAAACATTGTCCGCCTTTGAACGCAATGTCGCTTTTTACATCCTCTTAGTGATGGCTATATTCATAAGTCCGATGTTTGTTTTTATGGGCACGCTTTACCGTGTAAAGAAAAAAGGACAGCAGGAATACAGTGCTCTCGCAATGGATTATGTCCGCTCATTCGACTCAAAATGGTTGCGAGACCGTGTGTCCCCCACGGAAGGCCTCCTTGGCAGCCCAGATATCCAGAGTCTGGCCGACATGGTTAACAGCTTTAGCGCTATCCGCCAGATGATGATCGTCCCCCTTGGCCGCAAGAATTTGCTCACATTTCTAGTTGCTGCCGCGATTCCCTTTCTACCTCTTCTTCTATTGGTTCTGCCGGCGGAGGATCTAATCAAAGGAGTGTGGAAGATGCTGTTTTGATCCTAATTGGTTCGCTTGTGAGACAGAATCGGCGCGTTTAGAAGCGACAGACGAATTTTGAATTTACTAACCTTTTGAGGGTGTCCACATTTGCTTATTGCGCAGCTTTGGAGCCCAGATGACAGACAAGCGACAGCAGTTGAGCAGCATAGAGTCCGGAGGACGGCGGGTGAGTCGCCGCGGGTTTTGGATCGTTATCCTGGCAATCGCTTTTGCCTGCGTGGGGCTCGCGATCTTCAGGGGCGCGGGATGCGCCGGTAGCCATGAAATGGACGCAGCACAACCTTCCAGTTCCACTGCCGCCTCCGTTGCTCCCACTTTTGCTCCGACAATTGAAAACAGCGGGCGGCCGGCGGGTTCAACACCTGAAGGGATGGTCTGGATTCCCGGCGGCGAGTTCTCGATGGGCGCGCAAGATCCGCCAGACATCAACGACGAAGTGGGTATGAACGCCACAAAGGATTCGCGACCGATTCATCGCGTATACGTCGATGGTTTCTGGATGGACAAAACGGATGTCACCAATCGTGAATTTTCCGAGTTTGTGAAAGCCACCCGCTACGTAACGGTCGCCGAACGCACTCCGAAGGCGGAAGACTTTCCCGGTGCGCCGCCCGAAAACTTGGTCGCAGGTTCGGTTGTCTTCCATCCGCCCGGTCATTCCGTCCTGCTGAACGACTATTATCAGTGGTGGACGTACGTGCACGGCGCGAACTGGCGTCACCCTGAAGGGCCGAAAAACAGTCTCAGAGGTCGGGAGCATTTTCCGGTCGTTCAAGTTGCGTACGAAGACGCGATCGCATTTGCGAAATGGGCAGGAAAGCGATTGCCAACTGAAGCCGAATGGGAGTTCGCAGCGCGCGGCGGACTTTCCGGAAAGCCATTCGTGTGGGGCGATCAATTTCGGCCGGGCGGCAAGTGGATGGCGAATACGTACCAGGGACGTTTTCCGGTGAAGGATTCGGGAGACGATGGTCACGTCGGAATATCTCAAGTCGGGCTGTATCCGCCGAACGGTTACGGCCTGTACGATATGGCCGGCGATGTTTGGCAGTGGGTGAGCGACTGGTATCGGCCAGACTACTATGAGCGTTTTGCTGCGACAAATAGCGTGGTACGCAACCCTCTTGGACCAATGTCGTCCTTCGACCCAGACGAACCCGATCAACCTAAGCGAGTAATGCGAGGCGGTTCGTTTTTGTGCACTGATCAGTATTGCTCACGATACATGGTTGGAACGCGTGGAAAAGGCGAAGTAAGCACCGGGACAAACCATCTAGGATTTCGCTGCGTGGAAGGCGTTCCACATCCCTAGGCGATCAGCCCTGCGCCGCAAATGTTCTCTCCCGATCTAGTTTGGTCTCCCCAGCCACGAATATTGCCAGCCGATTGCAACGTTATGATAATGGCCGCCCACCCGAACAATTTCGCCATAGTTATAGCTGAACTTGAGCGATTGATGTTTGTGTAGAGGTACGGACGCCGTGATGCCGATCCTGGAATTTGCTATAAGCGTTCCTAATGTTTTAACGCCATTAAGATTGGTTGAGCCGCCGTAGAAATAGTTTGCGTCGGCTGAAAGCCACAGCCGCGGTCTGATGTCGTAACTCAGATGCGCTTGAAACGCGCCGAGCGGATTTTGCAATTGAGTGTTCTTCCCCGGGAAATACACATTGTGCGAAAAATATTCATGGTTTTCAGTGAAAAACCATACCCCGCCATAAGTATCAAGAACCCAGTGGCCCCATCGCCGCGACAAACCGAGCTCCGGTTTGAGGCCCCATCGATTCGTCCCAACGTTGACGAGCACCATCGGGTCATATTGACCAGTCGGCGCCGTGATCGTGATACTCGTACCAACAAGTAATTTTTGTTTCCACGAAATGAAATCCGCCACGTCCATGGCTGGACCACCGTGGAGATTAACGGAGAATCGGAGCCCTGAGTCAGCGAGTCCAGATCGGTAGACCTGGGTTGGAACGCTTTCAACCTCTGCCCGGAAATTCCCGACTGTGTACGGCAGCAACGCGGTCACGTTCGCGGACCTTCCGAAAAAGCCGAAGGTGTGGAAACAGCTGAAGATAAATCCATTCAACGTTCCAGTCGTATTGTTGATGGGAAGCGTAGGGTTTATTACGATGCCTCCTGTTTGGAACGAGTAGGTGAGAACCACAGCATTGGAATGAATCGGCGTAATGATATAGGCACGCGGGCTTAAATCTTGCGCTCGACACGTAACAGAAATAAACCATATCAACGTAATGCAGCTCGCGAGCAATCTCAGCGAAACAGGCAACGCAAAATAAATAAGCGGTTTGTGAAGCGTGGTAAACATGAGTTCCGAATTTCCGACGGCTGTGACTTGGTCGCAAAGGTCAGCAGCCAGCATTCTATTCAATTGCGCAAAATATATCTTGCCTTTGAAATGAAGGAGGCGTATAAGCCCGCTAGCAGGTTGTATCAGGATGCCAAGTCGAAGTATTTTCGCTGGGATGTTCGTTGCTGCGCTGGCCACCCTGCTGTTGTGTGTAGTTCTGAGCTCTGAGTTGCCTGAGTTTCTTTCCCTAACGGACAACACCGCGAACGACTTTACGATGAGTAGCGTAAAACCGTTGGTGTCACCCGTTCTCCATGAGGCCACAGACATACCGAAGACGGCGAACGATTTCAGAATTCCTGCGTTCGACTCGCTTTTTTCGCGCCTGAGCACATCCGAAAAGGCAGCGTTGGTTCCCTCGCTCCTCTTCATCTTGTACTCCGTCCTTCGCAACTAGCCCTACTGCTCTTAGTTCCGACATTTCACCGAACCGACTACTTCCTGAATAGGCGAACAACAGCCCATTTGGGACTTGGATTTGGGCATCGGCATCCAGAGGGAGGATCCGATGAACTACAGGGATACGGCGGACGACACTAGCATTGTCCTCAGCGCGGTGACGATTCGGCCCTTGTGTATCTCCTAGACGAAGATTCCTTTTCCGGGCATGAGAAGTCGATGAATGACGACATGCCCTGGGCAGCCATCCTGGGGATGTGCCATTACATACTTCTAATTGGTACATTCTGACAATATCCACCATGTACGGACAGGAGTAACTTCTGCCGCAAGGGACGAGATACCGGCCAATCGACGGTGTTCAAGGTTGGGGAAGCCGCACCCGCCCGCCCCCGGGCAGCGATGCAGCGACGTGCGGGGGACCTCTAGGAGAATGTCATGAAGAGAATATTGTTTGGCCTGGGCTTAGCTCTCGCACTCGCTTTGCCTGCGCTCGCCCAGGACAAGGAGCAAGATCGCGTTGAAAATGCTGGGAAAGTAATGAAGGAAATACTCGACGCACCCGACAGCATTCCGCAAAGTGTGCTCGATAAAGCCGACTGTGTTGTCGTTTTGCCCTCGGTATTGAAGTTCGCGATCGGCATCGGCGGCAGCTATGGCCGTGGAGTCATGACTTGCCGCGGCGGTAAGACTTTCAAAGGCCGTTGGGGAGCCCCGACCATGATGGCGTTGGAGGGTGGCAGCTTCGGATTGCAATTGGGAGGACAGGCGACCGATTTTGTTCTGCTACTGATGAATTCCCGGGCCGCCTCGAGCATTTTATCAAGCAAGGTCAAGCTCGGTGGCGATGCTTCCGCTGCAGCAGGGCCCGTGGGACGAACGGCCTCGGCCGAAACCGACGTTGCGATGCGAGCCGAGATACTCTCTTATTCCCGCGCCCGAGGATTGTTTGCAGGAATATCTCTGGCAGGATCCACTTTGCGTGCTGACAACGGCGCGAACAAGAACCTATACGGAAAAGACGTGAGCGCCCAGGCGATTGTGTTCAATCGCGCTGTCCCGTCGCCGGCGTCCGCAAAACTCTTGATTGCTACGCTTCAGAAAGCATCACCGATAAATAAATCGAGCAATTGAGTGGAATTCGTGTGGTCCCGACCAGGCATCCGAGCCCGCAACACCGTGCAAGGTAGGTAGACATGCAACGTCACTCGCAACCCAAGGAGATAAACATGTATCGAATTCGATGTGCGGTTGTATTGGTCTTCCTCTGCATGCTACCCGTGTGTTCGTCCGCACAGGACAATTCCGGGACCAAATCGAAATCGACAGAAACCAAGGATGTGGATCCTTTAGCGCTGGACGTACTGAAGGCGGTGACGCAGCCCATTGAGCGGGCTCAGACGTTCTCGTTCAGAGCGTTGATCAGCGAGGAGCAACTCGCGACAAATGGACAAATCGTGACGTTCTTCCACACCACAGAAATCAGGGTTCAGCGCCCGGACAAGGTTCATTTGATCTTTCAGGGGCGCGGTGAGCGGGTCGATTTTTACGGCACCAGCGGCTTAATCACAATGTACTCGCCGGCCACGAAGCTCTACGCGACAATGCCCGCAAAAGCTACGATCGATGACAATCTCGCCGACATCACCGCAAAGGGCATCGATATGCCCGTTGGTCCGTTCCTCAGCAGCCGTCTGTACGAATTAGCGTCAAAGAACCTGATTACAGGGTATGTCATCGGACGGGTGAAAATTTACGACCAAGACGTGCATCAGTTGGCCTTTACAGCACCGGATGTCGACTGGCAGCTGTGGGTTACAGGAGGTGAATCGCCACGCATCGTGCGGGCTGAGTCCGTGAATAAGAAACTGGAAGGTAAGCCCAGAACACTTGTGCAGTTTCTGGATTGGGACTTAAGTCCGAGCATCCCGACCGACGAATTCACTTTTAACAAACCTGCTGATGCTCACCAGATAGACCTGCTGATGCCAAAGGGGGATAAGTGAAATGAAACATTACATCGCTTTAGCAATTTGTGCCTGCTTGTTCCCTTCAAGCGCTTTTGCCCAAGTCGGACGGCGCGGTGGTGGGCAGCGAGCAGTTGTGCAAAACCGTTCGGCGAATGTAAGCCGCAATACCAACGTCAACCGCAATGTGAATGTAAATCAAAACGTTAACGTGAACCGAAACGTGAACGTGAATGTGCATGGCGGTTGTTACAACTGCGGCTATTATCATGACAATAGCTGGAACTGGGGCTCCTTCGCGGCCGGCGCCGCAGTGGGAGCGGTCACCACCGCTGCCGTTGCTTCGGCCGCACACTCATCTTCCAATACAACTGTAGTTGTCCAAGCTCCGGTAGGTTCGGTGATATCCGCGCTGCCTGGTGGGTGCGAGACAGTGGCCGCTGGCGGAGCCGTAATCTACCACTGTAGCAGCGTCTACTACCGTCCCTATTATCAGGGCACGCAGCTTGTCTATCAGGTGGTCACCTACCCATAGCGCGACGACAACCGCTTAACTTCGACACTGAAAACCTGGGTCCGGTCGACGCACGCGATGCGCTTTAAGAAGGGAAGTGATTATGAAACACCAGTTGAATACGTTGGCTGTCTGGGCGTTTGCGTCGATCGGTGCTCTGCTTCTGGCGGCGTCACCGCTCTCAATGAATGCGCAGAATAAGAAACCCAATTTCGTCGTGATCATGACGGACGACGTCGGATGGGGCGATCTCGGTTCCTACGGGGGTGGGATCATGCGAGGCGCTCCCACGCCAAACCTTGACCGCATGGCCGCCGAGGGCATGCGATTCGTGAACTACTACGGCCAGGCCAGTTGCACGGCAGGCCGAGCGTCGTTCATCACGGGGAGGATACCGATTCGTACGTCGCTCTCATCGGTCTTGGCGCCCGGCGATCCGAACGGGCTTACCGCGGAGACTCCAACCATCGCCGAAGCCTTAAAGAAGGCCGGTTATTCGACCGTGCAGCTTGGGAAGTGGCATCTCGGTGATAAAGCACAGAACTTTCCCACAGCCCATGGCTTCGATGAGATGTACGACATGCTGCCCTACTACGCAGGAGTCTATGCGTACGAGAATCCAGCCCTACATCCCAACTTTCCCCGGGGCGATCGAGAGTTCATGGACATGTGGACCAAGGTTAATTTGGCGGAGTGGGAGTCGAAGGCGGGCGAGAAGCCCCACGTCATCAAAGATCATTTCAACTATGACGATCTGGCGACGGCCGATGACGGCATGCGCGCCAAGGCAGTCGACTACATCAACGCTCACGCCAAGAGCGACAAGCCGTTTTTCATGTACCTTAATTTTGAAAAGGTCCACAACCCCAATAACCCGTCACCGCGCTGGAAGGGGAAATCTCCTGGCGGCGGCAACTACCTGGATGCACTGATGGAGATGGACGACAACAGCGGACAAGTCGTCCAGGCAATCCGAGATGCCGGTATCGCTGAGAATACGTTAGTCGTTTGGACCACGGACAATGGTGCTTGGATCGACGCTTGGCCGGACGCTGGCTATACCCCGTTCCGTGGTGAAAAAGGTACGGTCTTCGAAGGTGGATTTCGCGTTCCTGCCATCGCCTGGTGGCCGGGCCACATTAAACCGGGTTCCGTGAATATCGATATGTTTTCTCACATGGACTGGTGGCCAACTGTTGCCGCTTTGATTGGTCAACAGCCGCCGCCTCACGATTGGGTGAACAACAACGGGAAGCCGATCATATTCGACGGAATCGACCTGAGCGATTCGCTTCTCGGAAAGGGCCCAGGCAAGCGCGATTCCATGATTTTTTTTGCCGCGCAGTCGTTTGGTGCGATACGAGTGAAAAACTTCAAGGGTTTGCTGACGGCCAAGGACACGTGGCTAGGTCCGACCAAATCCATGAAAGCATTCTCGATCTACGATCTATGGTGGGATCCAGGTGAGCAGTACGACATGGCGTTCAATGGAGCGGCTCCTGCCGGCGGAAACCAGACCTCCCCTGGCCGCTACAGCGGTTCTGATAACGGGTGGATCGGCGTTTTACTTCTTCCGCCGGTGATCACATTCTTCGAGGAACTTAAGACCCATCCCAACGTCCCGTACGTACCTTCCGGCGAGGGAATCACGGAGATTATCCCGAACGAATACCGATAGGTGAAGCTTCTCGCGTCAGCGCGTATGTGTGGTGGGTCCGTCTACCAAGAATCGTGAGTGGCACATTGCCGGTGCAAAAATGACTTCCAAGAAACGAGATCTCACGCGCAAAGCTGCTATCCGCTATTTGACTCCGTCTTGTTTGGCGCTTGTGCTCCTTTTAGCCCCGTTCCCCACCAAAGCACAGTATAAGGGCGATGACATTCCGGGTTTTCTGGGGCTGGAGAACGGAACGCAACCGCCGCCGGGTCTGTACCTCGGCAGTCTGGCATGGGTCTATCCCACGGATACGGTGAAAGACAACAACGGCAACAGCATCAAGCTCCCCGGAAGCTTGACCTCGACTGCGGAAATCATCCTCGTCAACCTGGTTACAAACTATAAGCTTTTCGGCGCAAACATCGGCGCGAGCGCCGGCTTTCCATTCATCAAGAATCGAATTCAGACAGACTCCCTCGATCTGAGCACCAGCTTCGCGTACACGGACATGTTCCTGGGCGTCAATCTCGGCTGGCACTTCAAACGCGCGGACGTGATGGCCGGCTACAACCTCTACATTCCTACGGGGACCTTCAGTCCGGGAGGAAACGACAACACCGGCCTCGGCATGTGGGGCAACGAATTCACGATTGGCAGCACGGTCTATCTGGATCAGAAAAAGCTGTGGAACGCAGCCGGAACCTTCGCGCTTGAGTTCAACACAGACAAGAGCGGCACAAATATTCAGGTCGGCGACCTCGGCACGGTCAGTTGGGGTTTGGGCAGAACGTTCTACAAAAACGTCAGCGGTCCTATTCCTCTGATTATGAACCTGGGCGCAGCGGGATACGCTCAATTCAAAGTTACTGGCGATAGCGGTTCTGATATACCCCCTGCATTGCGCGGCTTTAAGGATCGCGTGTTTGCCCTCGGCCCGGAATTCAACATCTACGTTCCCAAACCTCGTTTGACGTTCCTGGTGCGATATGAGCCCGAATTTGGCGCGCGCGTTCGCACTCAGGGTCAGACAGTTGTCGTCAGCGTCGCGTGGGTGGCGAAGTCCCTTGTGAAGCAGCAGCCGTGATTTTTCGGAAAGGGCGCGGAGTTGAATCGGTGACGTCGTTGGGTGCCTTCGGTCGGCAAAGAGACTCGAAGCAATGAGAAATTCGCTCAGCTCAATCGTTGCACTCTCAATCGTCGGAGTCGTGGGTTTGTTCCCGAACCAGGGAAAACAAAAGGAACAGAACCCGCAAACCAGGTCGCCCTTCTCTACTGCCGAAACGGACCGCCTGCTGGATTGCCGCGCCGTCGAAGCTGTCATCTGGGGCATGCCGGCTGTCAATTACGACCTCATGTACCAAGCGGCGGTACGCGCCAAGGGCGGCTTCAACCAAGTGATCTACTGGTCGCACCTGCCGGACTGGAAGATCCAGACGCTAACCCCGAACCCCGATGCGATCTACCTCACGCCCTTCATCAATACGAAGGACGCAGGCCCAATGGTATTGGAGATTCCGCCTGCGGACGAGGGCTCGATCACCGGTACGGCGATGGATGTCTGGCAGGCGGCC
>Ga0308309_10002626_pt1 | contig 10694 bp, 6 predicted proteins | sample HubBroMetageWFT5_FD_192491 | JGI IMG/M metagenome (GOLD analysis project Ga0308309, IMG submission 192491) | Warmed and freeze-thawed soil microbial communities from the Hubbard Brook experimental Forest, New Hampshire - Hubbard Brook CCASE Soil... | ecosystem: Environmental > Terrestrial > Soil... | reverse complement strand
GGACATCTTCTCGCCTTCTACCAACAAATGCTCAGCGTGCAGCCAGTAGCGTACAAACTGCTTCCCCGTTGCCGCTTCGCTCTGCGCAATCTCGTTTTCGTGGTGCGGGAAGGCCAGATCGATGCCACCCGTGTGAATATCCAGCGTGTCGCCCAGGTATTTCATCGCCATCGCGGAGCATTCAATGTGCCAGCCTGGCCGCCCCACCCCAATCGGCGTCTCCCAGAACTGCTCGCCCGGCTTAGGCGCCTTCCACAGCGCGAAATCTCGCGCGCTCTCTTTTTCGTAGCGATCGTTGTCCACGCGCGCGCCTGCCTGGATACCGGACAAATCCACCTTCGAAAGTTTCCCGTAATCCTTGAATTTCATGATGCGGTAATAGATCGAACCTTCGCTCGGATAGGTGTACGTATTCTTTTGCAGCTTCTCAACCAGCACGACCATATCGTCGATATGATCAGTGGCGCGAATCCAGTGTTCCGGCGATTCAATACTTAGCGTTTTGCAATCCGCAAAAAAAGCCTGCACGAACTTTTCCGTATATTCCCGGATGCCCACTCCTGCCGCGGCCGCGTTCGCGATGATGCGGTCGTCCACATCGGTCAGGTTCATCACGTGGTTGAGCTTGAACCCGCGCCACTTCAGGAAACGCCGCAAAATATCCTGAAACACAAACGTGCGGTAATTGCCGATGTGCGCGTAGTCATAGACCGTCGGCCCGCAGGTGTACATCCCCACCTGCCCGGGCTTCAGCGGCGCGAACGGTTCAATTTTTCCGGAAAGGGTGTTGTGCAACTGGATTTCGTGCATCGCGTCTCGGCTAGGCCTTTCTGGCAACAAGCAAATAAGCGATTGTATCCGAGCCTCCGCCAAAGCCGCAACGCGCTGACCACTGGTATTCATTCAAGTCGTGGATGAAACACTACGGCCATTGAAACCATTGGGAGCAGCTTCCGGCCCGCTATTCTTTGCCCAGATAGTCGGCCATCACCCTGGCGCAGCCTTCGATAAATTCCTGATCCGATTTGCCGAAGGTGTCGGTGAAATAGCTTTCGATATCGAGCTCCGCCACAAGCTTCTTTTTCACATAAATCGGAACGACGATTTCAGACTTCACCAACGACGATCCCGCAAGATACCGCGGATCCTTGGAGACATCCTGCACAACGACCACTTGGCCGCTGCTGGCCGCCGCGCCGCAGAGTCCCCGGCTGAGTGGTATCCGGGCGTTGGGTGTAAAGCTGCCCGCGTAAGGCCCGACGATCAGGTAGCCCGCGTCCACCGGATCGACCAAATAAAAGCCCACCCAATTGTAGCGCGCCATGTTTTCGTGCAGCCGTTTGGCGATCTGCTCCATGACAGCCTTAGCCGTGGGAGCGGCCGCGGCATAGCGTTGCAGTTCCTGGAGGAGCTCTTTCGGCGTCAGCGCCAAGTTTCTTGACCTCGTGTGGAGAGTAAGCAGCCGTCCCCGCGCGAATTTAGCCCAGGGCGGACTTCAATCGCTTAGCGGTTTTTTCCAACTGCTTCTTCATCGCTTCGACCTGCTTGGAGATGTCCTTTAATTCTTCTTTTGCGATCTTGCTGGCGGCCGACACCTTGCGCGCCTGGATGTGCGCTTCGCGGTTGGCCTTGCCCAGAGCGGCTCCGACCTTTTTCCCGACTTCGGTGAATCTGTTTTTCTTCGCCATGATATTCCTCCTGTAAGGAGTTTCATCGTATACCCAATCAGGCAGGTTGTACCCGCAAAAAGTTTGCACAACTGAGCCACCAGTGATTGACACCGTCAAGCGGGGACGAATACAGTCGAATGATTCCATTCTGAAGCGCAGAGCCGGGAGAAAATGCAGATGCAAAAGCATGTGGCGGTTTGGATAGCGATTACCGCTCTAGCAGTTGGGGATGCGCGGCCGCAGGAAAAATCCGCGCAGCCTGCAGCCCCTCCCCCGGCGGAGCAGAAAAAAGTCCTCAGCCCGGAAAACTTTCTTGAGCTGCGCAGCGTACAGGATCCGCAATTTTCGCCCGACGGCCAGCGCGTGGCTTTTGTGGTCAGCGAGCCGCTCAAGGGTGAAAAGCGCATCCGCCACATTTGGCTCTACGAGAAAAAGACCGGTACCGCGCGGCAGTTCACCTACTCCGAAAAATCCGAGACCTGGCCAAGATGGTCGCCCGACGGAAAAAAGCTGGCGTTCCTTTCGAATCGCGGCGGCGACGAACAACAAATTTACATCTTGAACATGAGTGGCGGCGAGGCCGCCGCGGTAACCAAGGGCAAAGCAAACGTCAGCGCCTTCGCATGGTCGCCCGACGGCCAATCCATCGCCTACATCGCGCCCGACCCCAAGTCCGAAGCGGAAGAAAAAAAGATCAAGGATAAGGACGACGCACGCGTAGTGGACAAAGACGACAAGCAACCCCGCCTGCGCATCCTGGACCTGGCAAAAAAAGAGGAACACGCCGTCACGCCCGCCACCTGGAAGGTCAAGGAGTTGAAGTGGATGCCCGATGGTCAAAGCGTCGTCGTGCTGGCCACCAGCAAACCAGCCTCCGATCTGTTCACCGACGGCCTGTACGTCATCTGGCTGCGCGGTGGCATGGACGAGCTCCGCGCGCCGCACGGCCCAATCAATGATTTGAAAATTTCGCCGGATGGCAAGCTGGTCGGCTTCGCAGCCTCACGCGACGACGGCCCAACCCCCCACGATCTCTGGCTGATCGGCTCCGAAGGCGGCGTGGCGCGTAATCTCACCGGGGCCAGCCTCGACCGCCCCGCCGGAGCCTATCAGTGGGCTAAAGACGGCTCGGTGACTCTCGTATATTCCGAGGGCTTTCACAATAAGTTTGTGGTCTATTCCCGCGCCGGAGAAAGAAAGGATCCTCCGGATTTGCCCGCAAATCCCGGCGAATTTGACGTGTCTCCGGCGGGCGAGATTGCCTTCGTTGGGCAAACCAGTGTTGCACCGCCGGAACTCTGGCTGCGCGATGCCGCCGGGGAGGCGCAACAGATCACCCACCTGAATGAATCACTGAAGGCCTACGGATTGATCGCACCGGAGATTTACAAATACAAATCGTTCGATGGCGTGGAAATTGAAGCCGCGTTGCTGAAACCCGCGGGCTACGACGGTAAATCCAAGCTTCCGACCATCGTGCTGGTGCATGGCGGGCCCACCGGAAATTGGCGCGACGCCGTGGATATCTGGGGCCAGTTGCTCGTGGCTCGCGGATATGCCGTGCTGTATCCGAATGTGCGCGGCTCTGTTGGCTACGGTGAAAAATTTATGGGGATGAACCGCGCCGATTGGGGCGGCGGCGATTTCAAGGACGTCATGGCCGGGGTGGAAGATCTGGTCACCAAGGGAATTGCGGATCCAAAGCGGCTCGGCATCGGAGGCTGGTCCTACGGCGGCTACATGGCGGAGTGGGCCGTGACGCAGACGGATCTGTTCAAGGCGGCCGTCTCTGGCGCCGGCATGGCCAACCTGATCTCCGAATTCGGCACGGAAAACGGCTCGGCGGAAGACGAGTGGTTCTTTGGAACTCCCTACGAGCATCCCGAGCGATTTCTGAACAGTTCGCCGTTCCTGTACATAAAAAACGCCAAGACGCCCACCCTAATCCTCCATGGCGAAGCCGACCCCGTCGATCCCCTCGGCCAGAGCCAGGAGCTTTACCGCGGCCTGAAGCGTTACGGCGTGGCATCGGATTTCGTGATCTACCCGCGCGAGCCGCACGGCCTGCAGGAAGCCAAACACCGCGTGGACATGCAAACGCGCATGGTCGCCTGGTTCGACAAGTATCTGAAGAGCGCTAAGTGAGCCTGCTGCGTTGTCTTGCTTCCTGATGGCTGTTATCCGCTCGCGGCTATCCCTCAGCGGCTCACAGCTACCAGCGATCAGATAACAGGAATCCCCAGCGCGCAAAGGAGGAGCCCTGGACCTGGACCACGCCAAACTCAACGCCGTCTATTCCACGCCGAACATGCGCCGGCGTTACGAAGTGTGGTTCGTGCGCTGCGGCTTGGCCGAAGGCAGCGGCGCGTGGTGGTTCCGATATTTGCTGGTGAACAACAGTAAAATCTCTTCCGAACTTTCACCCCGTCGCCATTTTCAGGTTTGGGCTACGTGGTTTCCCCGTGGCGCCGCGCCGCAGAGTTTCATAGTTGAAATTCCCCTGGAAGAACTGGGGGTGAGCGCGCGCGGCCATGTTCCCTTTCATTGCCGCGCCGCCGAAAACGGGATTGAAGAAGGCCGCTGCTGGGGAAATTTGCGACCGGACGGCCACCACATCTCCTGGAACCTGCGCATCCACGCGCGCTTTGGCGCAAAGTTGAGCGACAAGGGCTGGATTGGCTTTTCGCGCTCGCCGCATTCGGACGCCAATTTTTCCGGCGAGATTATTTTCGACGGAAAAAAGTTCAGCGGCGAGCCGCTGGGATTTGGCGTCCAGGGCCACAACTGCGGCTACCGTCACAGAAGCTACTGGCGCTGGATGCACGCCTATTTTCCGCAACCCGATGGCGGCAGCACGCTGGAAGCGCTGGTCTACGACCTGCCGCTCGGCATGGTCTTTCGAAATGCGGTCCTGTGGCACCGCGGGAAGCCAACCCGAGTGCGCAAAATCAAAGAATTGAAAATCGCCCGGTCCAGCACACATCTGCATTGGAACTTTTCCGGCCAATTGGACGATGGCTCGCCAATCGATGCGCTCATCGAGGGCGTAGCGCCTGGAGTTCATGAATTGCCCTACGCGAAGACGGGTGGGTCGGGAACTTTTCCGGTGTCCAATGCGAGCCTGGCCCGCGCGATTGTAAAATTGGGGCAAGGCGAAACCCTGGAAACGGGAACCGGCGCCGTCCTCGAAATGGGAGGGGCCTAACGTGGCGGACAGAGCGAAGTGGGACGCGGGACTCTACGACGACAAGCACTCGTTCGTCTGGAAACTCGCCGCCGGAGTGTTGGAATTGCTCGATACGAAGCCAGGCGAACGGATCTTGGATTTGGGCTGCGGCACGGGCCATCTGACCGCGCAGATTGCGGAAGCTGGCGCGCACGTGGTGGGGGTCGATCGCTCGCCGGAAATGATCCGTCAGGCCAAGGAGCGGTATCCGTCCCTGCGCTTTGAAGTGATGGACGCTCGAGAGATCGCTCTGAACGAAAACTTTGACGCGGTCTTCTCCAACGCGACGCTCCACTGGATCAACGAACCCAAGCGCGTCATTGTCAGCATCAAAAATTTGCTCCGCTCCGGTGGACGTTTCGTCGCCGAATTCGGCGGCAAAGGCAACACCGGTGAACTGCTCATGGCCGTTCAGCACGCCTGGGCAAAATTGGGACTCGCAGGGCCCGCGCCACACCCCTGGTATTACCCAAGCGTCGCCGAATACGCTGGATTATTGGAGCAACAAGGCTTCGAAGTCACCCACGCAACTCTCTTCGACCGTCCCACGCCGCTCGACGACGGCGAGCGAGGCCTGCGCAATTGGCTGGAGATGTTCGGCAGCGCCTTCGTCGAAGGCCTACCGGAAGCCGCTCGGGAACGCCTGCTGGTGGAAATCGAGCGGGAACTGCGCCCGAAGCTCTTCCACGACGACCACTGGGTAATGGACTACCGGCGCCTCCGCGTGGTGGCAAAACGCCTGGAATAGGCGCAGGGCCCGAAAATTGTGGCATGGAAAAACTGGCCACAATAGGTAGAGTAGTGCTTTACAGACCCCCATACGCGTGATACGCTTTTCTCCCGTACCGCCATCTTAGCGCCAGGCGGCTGGGCCTCTGACCGAGAACCTGCCAAACGTGTGTGCTTTCTGTCTGTTACAGGCAGAAGCGTTGCGTGAAGACTCCTCTTCCCGAGGAAAGGAAAGTCGTCTCTCTTCGCGCCAAAAACCCTGGTGAATTCATTCGCGCTGGTGGTGTGTTTATCGGAAACGTGAGTGCAACTGCCGGGTTCTAGCAGTATTGGTCCGGCACTATGCAATCGGGGGCTGGATTCCGGGCTCAGTTCCATTGACCCGGAGCCGCGAAGCAGTAGGCTACGACAAGAGGGGACACCTTGCTCAAGCTGCGCAAAGTCGAAATCGTGGGCTTCAAGTCGTTCTGCGAACGCACCGTCGTGACGTTCAGCGGAACCGGCACCACCTGCATCGTCGGGCCGAACGGCTGCGGAAAGTCGAACGTGGTGGACGCCATCAGCTGGGTGCTGGGAGAGCAGAGCCACAAGTCTCTGCGCGCCGAGCGGATGGCCGACTGCATTTTCAACGGCACTACCAAGCGCCCGCCGATGGGCCTCGCCGAGGTCACCATCACCATGGAAGACCCAGAACTCGCCGAAGCCGCCCGCTTCGTGCTGGAGAGTGCCGCGGAAGAGGAAAAGAAAGAGTTAACCGCAGAGAACGCAGAGGGACCGCAGAGTTCCGCGGAGAATTTGGATGCGATGATCGACGGCGCGATCGCCGCGACTGAAGCCTCGGGCGAAAGCACAGGCGACGTCAGCGCACCCTCAGAGGGCCAAACCGAATCTGGATTCAAACTGAAGCGCAAGAAAAAAACCGAGAAGCCCGCACTGGTGACCAAGCCCGGCGAAGTGGTCGTCTGCCGGCGCCTCTACCGCAGCGGCCAAAGCGAATACCTCATCAACGGGCGCGTAGGGCGTCTGCGCGACATCCAGGAAATGTTCATGGGCGTCGGCCTTGGCCCGGACTCCTACGCCATCATCGAGCAGGGGCGCATCGGCCAAATCCTCGCCACCAAGCCGATGGAGCGCCGCGCCATCATCGAAGAAGCCGCGGGCGTCACGAAATTCAAGACCAAGAAAAGATTGAGCGAGGCGAAGCTTGAATCTTCGAAGGTGAATTTGTCTCGCGTCAACGACATCGTCGTTGAAGTCGAAAAACAGCTCGGCTCGCTGAAGCGCCAAGCGGCGAAAGCGCGGCGTTACGCGGAAATTCGCGACCAGATGCGCGGAATTGTTCGCCAGATGCTGGCCGGAAAAGCGCGCGAACTCGATGCCGAAGCCGACCGCGTGCAAACGCGTCTGGCCGAACTGACCGCCACCGAGACGCAGCACGCACAGATGATTCACGAGCAGGAAGCGGAGCAGGACCGCCTGAGCCAGCGCATCTATGCGCTGGATGCCGAAATCCGGCAGAACCAGAACGTGCTGAATCACACGGCGCTTGAAGTCGACCGCATCGAAAACCGCATCACCTTCAATCAGACGCGCAGCTCCGAGCTAGCCGGGCGCAACGAACAGATCACCTTGGAGCGGAATGCGCTGACCGGACAGCACGCGGAATGGGAGACGCGTAACTCCGCGCAACTTCGGGCAGTCGAGAACGCTCGCCGCGACTCAATCAGCGTAAACGCCCGCGTGGAAGAACTCACCGCGCAAGCGTCGCATCGTGCGGCGCAAATCTCCGAAGCCGAAGCGCGCATGGACGCCCTGCGCCGCGTGGCGACGCAAGCCGGCGAAAGCCTGCTGCGCCTCCACGGCGAGCAGAAGCAAGCCGAAGAAGCGCTGGTCCACCAGACGGAGTCAATGCGCAAGCAGGAAGAGCGCGAAACCACACTGCTCGAAAGCTCCATCAAGGTGCGCGACGACGCGGAACGCGCGGCGCAGGATTGGCAGAGCGCCATGACGCAAGCCGGCGAACTCCAAAAGAAGGCCACTCAGATCCAGGCTCGCGTCGCGGAACTAAAGCAGGCCCGCGAGAAAACGCAAAAAGACGCCGATGCCCTTCGCGACAACTTGTCCGCAGTTCGCGCCCGGCATTCCACACTGACGCAGATTCTGAACGACCGCTCCTACACGGGCGAGGCCGTCCAAAAACTTTTCGCCGCAAACGAACGCCACGGCGGCCAGGAATTCCGTGCAGTCGGTGTGCTTGCGGATTACGCGGAAGTACAGGAGCAGCACGAAGCCGCGGTCGAACAGTACCTTCGTGACGAACTGGAATACGTGGTCGTCGAGACGTATGACCATGCCCGCGCGGGTGTTTCGCTTCTGCGGAATGAAGTCGGCGGCCGCGCTACTTTCTTCGTGGACTCGCTGCGCAACCTGAAACTCGATGACTACGAGCCGATCGTTCATTTCCGTTCCGAAGATGGTGTGATTTCCCGTCTCGACAAGCTCGTGGAATTTCGCGATCCGCTCGGGCCCGCTGCTAAGCAGTTTCTGCCCCGTCTTCGCTCGGGCTATTTGACCGACGGCGCGGCCGCCGCCGAAAAGCTTGCGCGCGAATACCCGCAATACGCCTTTGTCACCACCGAAGGCACATGCTACCAGGGACGCATGGTCACCGGCGGCCGGCCCGATGAAGCCGGCCCACTCGGTATGAAGCGCGAACTCCGCGCGCTGGATGCGGAAATGATGCAACTCGATCACCGCGCGGCGGCCAGCCACGCGGAACTCGAAACCCTGGCCGCGGAACTCCGCGCCGGTGAACAAGCCCAGGAAGAATTGACCGCGCAGCAGCGCGAGGCCGAACGCACTCTTTTCGCAACCAAGCACCGCCACGAGCAATCACAGAGCGAACTCGCCCGCCTTGGCCTCGACCTGACCGTTTGCCAGGGCGAATTGGCTCGCGTCCGCCGCGAAATCGAAACCGTGCAGCAACGCGCGGCACAGGCAAAGCTCCAGCACGAGGCGGCGGCAAAATCGCGCTCCGAGGCGGAAGCGGAAAGCGCTCGCCTCACTACCGAAGTCGCGCAATTGCGCGGCGCCGTTCAAGCCGAGCAGGACGAACTCTCCGCAGCAAAGGCTGACTTCGCGGCAATGCACGAACGCCTCGGGCTCGCCGAAGCGATGGCCAAGCGCCTGGACGAAGAGCGCGCGGATCTGGAACGCCGCGAACTGGCGCTCCGTCAGCAGGAAGAGTCCATCAATGAAGAGACCGCGGCGATGGCCCGGCAGTCCGAGGAACTCACGCAACAACTGAGCGTCCTGCGCGCCGAAAAGATCCGCCTCGAAGAAAAACAGAAGGAACTCGAGCAGGAATGGGACGCCGGCCGCACCCGCCTGACCCAGGCCGAAGATCACCTGCGAATGGCCCGCCAGACGCTGCAGGAAATGCGCGAGGCCCGCGGCAAATTTGAAATTGAAAAAGCCCGCAACGATTCTGACCGCGCCCACCTGCGCGAAACCTGCCTCGCCGAAGTCAACGCGCAGCCGGAAGACCTGATCGCCTCAGAAACCGCCTTCATGTCCGGTGATGAACTCGCTATCGCCGAAGCCAGCTACCGCGAGATGAAGCAGAAAATCGAAAACATGGGCGCGGTCAACATGATGGCCCTCGAAGAGTACAACGAGTGCGAGCAACGCTTCGGCTTCCTCACCCGCGAGCGCGACGACCTGCTGCAATCCATCACCGACACCCAGCAGGCCATCAAGGAACTCGATCTCATCACAAAGGAGCGCTTCGAACAGGCGTTCGCCGCCATCAACACGAACTTCACCACCGCCTTTCACACCATTTTCGGCGGCGGCACGGCGGAAATGCGCCTGACCGAAGTCGACAGCTCCGGCGACGCCGGCATCGACATCGTTGCCTCGCCGCCGGGAAAGCGCCTGCAAAACGTGCTGCTGCTCTCCGGCGGTGAAAAAGCGATGACCGCCCTCGCGCTGCTCATCGCCATCTTCAAATATCAGCCGAGCCCGTTCTGTATCCTCGACGAAGTCGACGCGCCGCTCGACGAAGCCAACGTGGGCCGCTTCACCAGGCTCATCGCCGATATGAGCGCGCAAACGCAGTTCATTGTGGTCACACACAACCGCAAGACCATGGAGACCGGTAGCGTCCTGTACGGGGTGACCATGCAAGAACCTGGCGTTTCAAAGCTCGTCAGCGTCCGCTGGGAAGGTGACGCCGAGCCCACGCCCAGACGCAGAGCCGCAACCGCCGCGTAGCAAAATCAATCTCTTACTCACGGGGCGAAATTCTTTCGCCCCATTTTTTCGTTCATTAAAAGAAGCAATACCAGCCACAAGGTTTTCTTCGCCTAAATTGTCCTCAGGTCACATTGACATCGGCGAACGGTGGGATAGAATGCTGAACACTTTGTCAGGGGCAACATGGTCGTGAACGCAAGTCCTGCAGCAAAAGTCATTCGAGAGACAAATTTTCCCGGCATCGCGCCAATGGCGCGGGGCAAGGTGCGCGACATCTATGATTTGGGCGACCGCTTGCTCATCGTCGCCACCGACCGCCTTTCCGCGTTCGACGTGGTCATGCCGACGCCCATTCCCGACAAAGGCCGTGTCCTCACGCAACTTTCGCTCTTCTGGTTCGATCTCCTGAAAGACGTCATCCCCAATCACGTCATAAGCGCAAAGGAATTCCCGGCCCCATTCGACCAGTTCCGCGACGAACTGGCTGGCCGCTCCATGGTGGTGAAAAAGACCGCGCCGCTTCCCATAGAATGCGTGGCGCGCGGCTATCTCTCCGGCTCCGGCTGGAAGGAATATCAGGCGACCGGAACGGTTTGCAGCATCCCGCTACCCGCCGGCATGCGCGAGTCCGACAAACTCCCAGAGGTCATCTTCACCCCGGCGACCAAGGCCGCCACGGGCCACGATGAAAATATTTCCTTCGCGCGCGCCGCCGAGATGCTGGGAAAGGATCTGGCGGAAAAGGTCCGCGACACCACGCTGAAGATTTACCGTCGGGCAGCCGCCTACGCCGAGCCGCGTGACATCCTGCT
>Ga0308309_10002625_pt1 | contig 10695 bp, 11 predicted proteins | sample HubBroMetageWFT5_FD_192491 | JGI IMG/M metagenome (GOLD analysis project Ga0308309, IMG submission 192491) | Warmed and freeze-thawed soil microbial communities from the Hubbard Brook experimental Forest, New Hampshire - Hubbard Brook CCASE Soil... | ecosystem: Environmental > Terrestrial >... | reverse complement strand
GCCGCGATCTATGCCTCAGTCAGATATTGCCCGTATGCAACCGAATGAATCTTCTCTGGGGCGTGAGTCCGGTGCGGACAGCGCAGGCGCGCAACGCCGAAGAAATGGTTACGACTGCGGAGCGGGAGCTTTTGCGCCAGGGCAACATCAAAGTTGGAGACGTTCTCGGCGTTGTGGCGGGAACTCAAATGGCTTCGGGTTCGACAAATCTTATGCGGCTGCACATTGTGACGCCGCAAAAGCCGTAAATGCGCGCGCGCTGGCGTTGGACATAAGCCGGAATTGACACGCCGGAGACAATAGTCTTCATGCAGGAACCTCTGCACGAAATACTTTCGATCGCCATCTTCCAACCCCTGCTGGGGCATGAGGAGGCATCTCTGGCCACCATGCAGGCTCTCATCGCCGCGCTCTCAGCCGGCGGCTATAGCCGCGATTTGCTCTACCGGGATGCTAAATCGCATGATGAGTACGTTCTGCTGCGCTACTGGAAATCGGAGGAGGCTCGCCGCGCTGCGCTCGAAGATCCCGAAGTATTGCGCTGCTGGGCCAAGCTCTCTCATGAAATCCGCACGGTGAAGATTTACGAAACGCTCGAAGACGCGCTGAGTCGCTAACTGTCCATGTCCTCCGCATAGCTGCTTGATCTGCAAAGATAGCTGTTCGTCCCATTCGCGCCTGCATTCCAACTAGAGCCGGTTAGAGTCGCTTCCATGATCAGGTGTGTGAGAAAACCAAACTGATTGTCGGGAGAAAAAATAGAAATGAAGAAACTCTTACTGAGCCTCACCGCATTTACTTTGCTGGTTGCGCCCTGCCTGGCGCAATACAAGTTCATTGCCGTGAATTATCCGGGCGCGTCGAATACCCAGATCTTCGCGGTTAACAACTCTGGACAGTATGTGGGGGCGTTCTATGACGCCCAGGTCAATGGGCACGCGATGTACTTTGACGGAAAAACCCTGAGCGCGCTCGACCCCAATGGGGTGATTGGCACGGCTCCTAACAGCTTTGCCTTCTCGCTGAACAACCGGGGAGACATTGCGGGCAGCTACACCGACGCCGATGGTGCGTCCCACGGCTATCTGTACAACCACGGCAAAATAACCGACATCGAGTTCCCGGGCGGGTTCAACACCCAGGCGTTTGGAGTGAATGACCTTCGTCCAGTCATCGGGGTGTTTACCGACTCTGCCAAAGCTGTGCGCTTTTTTGTTACGCAGCGGGGTCTATAAACAAATTGATCTGCCGGATGGACTTCAAACTGTACCGTTCAGCATCAACAATTCCACTGTGATTGTCGGGCAGTTCGTGAACGTGACAAAGACGACTGGCCACGGTTACCTCCAGTTGAAGAACGGTAAGTTCACGCTCTACGACGCACCGCACGCGGCAGCCAACAGCACATACCTGATCTCGATCAATAACCGCAATCAGATTGTTGGATTCTATTCCGATAAGGCCAAGAACTTCCACAACTTCCTGCTGCAGGACAAGAAGCTGACTCAGCTTGTGGTGCCGAAGTCGTTCAAGGCGAGTTTTGCGTCGTTTCAAACCATCAATGACTCGGATGAAATCGTGGGTTACTACAACGATGCGCAACAAGTTGCTCATGGGTTCGTTGCGAAGCCGGATCGCTAGGTTTGCAGTGCCTGTCATGACCCCACGCCGGCGGGGTGTGGGGTCCAGGACGGCTGTGATGAAGGTCATCTCCGGTAGCAGATACGAAACGCAGGGTCTCTCGAGTGCGCTCGGGATGACAGGGGGTGCTGTGTTGCGCGTACGTGCTCGGCTATGATGTGAAACAGCGATGAAGAGTACGTGGGTCAAATTCGCGGCCATCTTCGGATTCTGGACGCTGCTTGCGCTTCTTTTGGCAAGCAGCAATTTTCTTTATCGGATTAGCGCGGGACTTCCTGCTCGATACATGGCCGAGCTGCGCGTCGACCTGTTGGACTACTGGATATGGGCGGCGCTCACGCCGGCCATTTTCTATATGGCGAAACGGTTCCCGTTCAGCCGAAGAAACTGGGCGAGAACTACGATCATTCATTTTGGCGCCTATCTGGTTTTCGCCTGGCTGCACGAGGCGATCGCACAACTGATCGGTCTGCCCGGCCCCACAGTCGCTGGTTTTCATGGATCCGTCCTGGGCCTGAGAGTCATCGCGTCGCTTTACAACGATCTGTGGATGTACTGGCCGGTGGTTGTGATCTGGAGTCTGGTCGAGTACTACCAGCGCTATCGGGAACGAGATACGCGAGCCGCGCAGTTGAACGAGCAGTTGACACGTGCCGAGTTGCAAGCGCTGCGGAACCAGCTGCATCCCCATTTTCTGTTCAACACGCTGAACTCGATCGCGGCCTTGATGCATGAAGACGTTCAGGCTGCGGATGACATGCTGGCCGATCTTAGCCAACTGTTGCGGGTTTATCTGAGTGAAAACGATGAACAGGAAATCACGCTGGCACAGGAAAGCGAACTGTTGCGAACTTATGTCGGCATCCAGAAGCGGCGTTTTGAAGATCGCTTGTCCGCGGTCTTTGATATCCCTGCGAACCTGTTGCAGGCCGCGGTGCCGACGCTTCTGCTGCAACCACTGGTGGAGAACGCGATCCTGCACGGGATTGCGCCGCGCCCGCGTCCGGGGAATGTTCGGATCAGCGCTCACGAAGACGGGTCAACACTAGTCCTGGAGATAGCGGATGATGGCGGCGGATTGCCGTCTACTTATCGCGAGGGCATTGGGCTGTCGAATACACGATCTCGGCTTCGGCAGTTATATGGAGAACGGCAATCGTTCGAGCTCAGGAATGCGCCAGATGCAGGGGTAACGGTTCGAATTACCCTGCCGCTGCGATTCATTCCAAACCCGATGGGAAACAATCTGAATGAAGATTCGAACTCTGATAGTAGACGACGAAGCGTTGGCCCGCCGGCGGATCTTGTCGCTGCTAAAATCCGAGCCTAGCTTTGAAGTTGTGGCCGAGTGCGCCGACGGGCAAACCGCCATCCGTGGCATCATCGAGCACAAGCCCAGCCTGGTGTTCTTGGACGTGCAGATGCCGGAGGTCGACGGCTTTGGCGTGCTGGAAGCGGTTGCCTCTGTACACATGCCGGCAATTATTTTTGTGACCGCTTTCGATCAGTACGCAGTCAAGGCGTTCGACGCCCAAGCGATCGATTATCTGCTGAAGCCATTCAAGCAAGAGCGCTTTGTAGCGGCGCTGGCGCGAGCCAAACACCGCATCCAGTCAGGCGTCAATCAATTGGAACCAGAGCAATTGCTGGCGCTGTTGCGCGCAGTAAGCCAGGATCGTGAGCGGCTGGTGGTTCGTTGCGAAGGAAAGGTCGTGTTCCTGCGGACGGCCGAGGTGGAGTGGGTGGAGGCGGACGCCAACTACGTTCGCATCCATACGAGGCAGCGCTCTTACAATATTCGGGAAAAGATCAGCGCTTTCGAGCGTTCACTGCCAGAGCATAAATTCATCCGCATTCACCGGTCCGTCATTGTCAACTTGGACGCAGTCGCCGAAATTCAGAACTGTGGCAATGGGGAGCATGTCGTCATCCTGAGAGCCGGCAAGGAACTGCCACTGGGACGAACCTATCGTGAGCGGCTGGATTCGCTTATCGGAAGTCCCAGCTGACGGTCGGGCCCCGGACTTGCGCCCGGGCCCAACCCCTCAGTTCACCCAATTGCTCTCTGTCTGCTCCAGAATGCGGATGTAGTCGACAACCGACTCGCTCCAGCCGTCGATGTGGGTCCACTTGCCGTAGCCGACGCCGTTTTTGTAGCTGGCCACGTTGATCATGTAGCCCCGGGACGGGCGAGGACGCCCGTCCCTCCATTGACGAGGTCCGGGGACGGAGTCGTGCGCCTGTTCGTCAGAGATCACGATCAAGCGATCGTAGTTCTCCTTCTGATTCAAGCTTTCGACCGCCTTTCCCAGTTGAGTGCTGTTGTGGCGCTGGCTCGCGTCGATGGCGTCGCGCAAAGCGAATCCACGACGGGCCGGCACCTCCACGAGATCATCGGAGAAGGAAAATACGCTGACCTTCTCGCTGATCTCGCGCAGCAACACGGCGAGCCCGTAGGCTGCGTCAGTGCGCTGCATCTCGGAGCGGCGGGAGAGGGGCGCGGTCATCGAACCGGAAACATCCACCAGCACGACCGTCTTACCTGGTAAAGACGTTGTCCCCGAGCTTCTCCTGCCCAGCAACGCACTTCAGCATCGCCTGCTCGAGCGTCTCCTCCCACTGCGGCGCATAACGAGCCGCAGCCAGAAAGCGAAACGGCAGCACGCGCGCCGCGTTCATGGAGCGCAGAGCCGAAAGGACCAACTCTTCCTCCACGCCAACCTCACGCATGTTTCGCAAGTTGCGAAGCAGCGCCAGCGCGCCGAGTTTGTTCTCCGCGAGGAGACGCTGCCAGGCTTCGCGCTTGTCGGCGCCTGAGGAGAGTGCAACCTCCCAGGTGTCGGGCGCGTTGAGGCGTCCCCAGATCAACTTCTTCCACACCCCGGCCTGCGCCGCATCACGCGGCTTGGCGTGAGAGAGGAACAGGACGTCGCGCAGCTTGACGGGTCCGCCACGGTCGTACTTTGCCAGGGCGTATTCATCAAACTTGGGGAAAGCCGCAGCCAGCCCCTTCTTCACCTGCCCCGACAGCGGGACGCGACCGTCTATCCAGTAGATGGCGACAAACTCGGTCAGCTCATCGGCACGCTGGATGACGTCCGCGAGCGTATCCGCGACAAGACGGCGGTGCGTCCGGTGACGCGCCATCTCGCGCACCAGCAACAATGGCGCGTGACGTAGCTTCATCTGCTCACGAGCCTGGATGGCGAGTGCCGCGACCTTTTCGGACTCAACCTTCGGCACCAGTTCGGCGATGCGGCGTGCGATCTCGACTCCGTCCTCGTAAAACTGCTTTTCCCAAAGCAGGCAGGCGAGGACCGATCGCCGCAACTGCAACTCGGGCGAGATGTGGCGAGCCGGTGCGTCCTCGTGAGTGCGCGGACCGAAGTTGAGATTCAACATGTTGAGTCGAGCCATGGTGGCCTCCTTTCGAGTCAGTCGTTCGTCCTTGGTCGTTCGTCGTCGGTCACGGCCCCGCCGATCATTCTGTCGTGACCAAGTCTTCACCATTCGTCGAAACACCGGGCCAGCCATCTTGGCGTTGCTCCAGCCCCAGCAGCAAGCCCTGAAACTCCGCCATCGTTTCTGCCGAGCAATAAGCCTCTACGAACGCTTGTGCTTCAAGCTCCGAGGCCTCCGGGAAGAACCTGCGGTACAGTTCGATCTTCTGGCGGTCGTCGGCCCTTCCCAGGTAAAGCTTGTAATCGATCCGGCCCGGCCTCAATAGAGCTTCATCCAGAGCTTCAATCCGGTTCGTCGTCATCATGAACAAGACATTCGTCGGGGCATAGAAGCCATCCAGCACGTTCAGCAGCCCCGAAAGTGTTACGCCATTCTTTTCGGCCGTATTTTCTTTCTCGTTTCGTGTCCGCGTCCCATCGTCCGTGCATGGGTTCGAAGGCACGCGGGCGCCGGCGCTTTTCATGCAGTCGATGTCTTCAAATAGCAGTACCGAGTTGCGCATTACTTGGTTGACTGCGTTCATCAGAGTTCGGTCGTTGAAATCGGCAAGATTGATCGAATAAATCGACAGCCCGAAATTCGCCGCCAGTGCGGATACCATGGATGTCTTGCCGGTCCCGGGTGGCCCATACAGCAAATAGCCGCGATGGTAGGGAACGCCCAAGCGTTCGTATCGCTGTCGTGATTTCTGGAAGTGCTCGATATCTTGCACCAAGTGTTCTTTTTCACCTGGCTGCAAGATCACAGAATCCAGCAACCGCGGCGCGTAGCCCTCCACAAAATCCCATCCGTCGTTATACGTAAACAAAGACGACTGAACGCCCAGCCTCTTGATATGGCAAGCCACAACATCATCGACGAAACGTTGCAGCACGGCACGTTGACGCCCGACTGTCCTGAAGGTCAGGGTCTCGATCCGTCTGGTTATGCGCTCCAGTGAGTTTTCAGTACGGTAGAAGTAGACAACGAACGGCCTTCCGCCGTACCAGAACCAGTGCCTGCCGGGAGCGGGGATAAGGGCGACCCGTTGCGCCCGCATCGTTGTGTCGAGGTCAAGGCGCCGAATTCGCGTGAGAAAATTCTGCGCCAGAAACCATTCCTTAACCCACACGAATGCCGCGTCGTCGTCGGTCACGGTGATCGTCATCGTGGTTTGCTCGACGAACCATTGCCAGACGGCGTTGGGCACCGCTCTCAGGTAGACGCCCAAACCGCCGATAAACATGAGCAGCATTCCTCCAGAAGCGAACTGATTCTGGCCGGTCAACACGCTCCTTATGATTTGCCACATACTTCGCGCTTTCTAACCGGCTGATGGCCGGAGTTTTACCAAGGCAGAATCAGGGAAATACTGGTCAGGGAACATGCGGACACGGTTTCATTTGTCAAAGAAGTAACCGTGGCCTTCACCACTGACCCTGTGTATCCCTCGCAAACAACGCTCGGGATTTGCTGGCGGGATTGGATCCTTCGCCACAAAAAACGTGGCTCGGGATTTTCGGCACGCGGCTCCCGCTTCGCTCACGCCGCGTAAACGCCTCAAGCACGAGATCCCTCGCAAACAACGCTCGGGATTTCGGCGCGGCTCCGACGCCGCGCAAACGCCTCAAGTTAGGGTTGGGGAAATAAGCGGCAGCGGAAGGTTTTCGAGGACCAGTCGAAGGAACCGCGGCCTACGCCACCCAACGTCGCTGTTAATTTTGTTGGTTTTGCGTTAGAGGACGCCGCAGATTAGCTGGCGTAATCGACGACGCCCATAAGACAACCGAGGCCGAATACAGGCCGCAGTCGTGTGCTTGGCGAGTTGGTTATGTCTTTTGCCAATTGGGCGTCCTTTCCTAAGGAGTTATTTCTAAGGTGCCATGAGATTGAAATTTCCGCAAGAAAAAAATGTAAAAAGATGCTAACGCGAGCGCCCGACACTGAAGAGTCGAGCCATGTCATACTGCCCATTGGAGATCGCCTTTTAGCTATGCCTGCCAACTCCAGCTGCGAAAGCTTCGTCGATACATCGTTCGATCCTCACGTCCGCGGATTTCTCCATCGGCCGGTTGCGCCCTCGGGGGATGGCCTGGTGTTAACTCATGGTGCGGGATCGAACTCGAAGGCTCGACTGCTGGTGGCGCTTGCTGAGGCATTCTCCGCGGCGGGCGTGACCGTGTTGCGTTGTGATCTGCCGTATCGCCAAAGTCGGCCCTACGGTCCGCCTCGTCCCGGAGACGCAGCTCGTGATCGTGAAGGTCTGAAGAATGCCGTTACCGCGCTTCGCAATCTGGTGCCGGGGCACGTGTTTCTCGGCGGGCACTCCTACGGAGGACGACAGTCAACGATGCTCTGCGCCGATCAGCCGGGCCTCGTAGATGGCTTGCTGCTGTTGTCGTATCCGCTGCATCCGCCGCGCAAGCATGATCAGCTGCGCGTCCAGCATCTGCCCAAGTTACAGACGCGTGCGCTCTTTGTGCATGGAACACGCGATCCGTTCGGATCGCCGGAAGAGATGGAGACTGCCGTGAGTCTGATTCCGGCGAAGACTCGGCTGGTGCGGATTGAGGGTGCAGGTCACGACTTGGGTTTCAAGGGGAAGGCAAAGCAGGAGGAGTTGCCCGCGCTCGTGCTCGCGGAGTTTCAAAAGTTCTTTGGTTGAATGTTAAGGTTTTGTATCAGCAAGAACCGTGGCGCGCTTAATTCACCCAGCCGGATTTCGAACCGCCATTTTTCTTGTTCACATCATCGGGGGGAATGTAGTTGCCATTTTCGTCGAAGGTTCCACTCACGGTACGATTCTGCTTGCGCATGAACACTTCGAACTTGCGCGCCGCCCGCCGCCGCTTCCATCGATAGTAGGAATTCCGAACGCTGAAATAATGTTCCGTCGCGCCGAACGCGAGACCGCGCTTGGGCATGAACTTCACGTACAGGAACCCGAACAGCAGTCCGCCGAGATGAGCGAAATAAGCAACGTTCGAGCCCTGTCGTGACCCCGACGCGCTGATCGCTTCCACCAGAGTAATGAACGCGACGCCGGCCACGAAATACTTCGCACGAATGGAGAACGGAATTGGAAACAGCATGATTTCCCGATCGCCGTAGAGGAGACCGAATGCCATCAGAATCCCCAGCACTCCGCCGGACGCGCCAACGGTCGGGGTTTGCGGTGACACGCCACCCACGCCGGTGTAGGAGATTGCGATCGTGGTCAGCGCAGCTCCGACCACGCAGAAGAAATAGAACTCGAGAAATCGCCTGTGTCCCCAGTCAGACTCCAGTTGCGCGCCGAACATCCACAGCCCCAGCATATTGAAAAGAATATGCAGAATTCCCGCATGCAGGAATGAATACGTCACGATTTGGAATATCCAACCGTGCGTGACCGCCGCGGGTATCAACGCCAGGGCGAAGAACAGCCCCCCGCCCAGTTCAGGGGACACGGCTTTCAATAGTTCGATGAGCAGGTACACCGCGGCATTGATAAGGACCAGCCACTTCACCGCCTTGGTGAAGGGTGGGAAACTCAGCGAGAGGGTTCGTCCGCGATACATAAAAGCAACTGCCGGTTTTCAGTGGCCGATTGCCAGTGGGGTCTGACAACTTACGCCTCAATCAGCAGCAAGCTATTTTAGCAGGTTCCGACTACCGCTCTGGGAGCGGCGTCACTGCCAGGCCTCGGTGGCCTTGATTGTCCACTGCGCGCACAGCAAAGATCACATTATCCTTCGACATGGGAAGCGTGGCACGAGTTACATTTCCCGCTGCTCGCACGTGTTCCCATTCCGGACTCGTTGTCGCTCGCCAGAGCACGTCGTAGCTCGCGACGCGGCCGCCCGGGGAAGGTTGCCAAATCAAAGTGGAGTCGTTCTCCAGTTTTGTGGTCAGCAGGCGGACCTTGGCCGGAGGCGCGGGTGCCGAAGCGAGCGACGCCAAGGTAGCCGCGTTCAAGCGGGCGACATTGGCCACGTAGTCGAAGTTGACAAACTTGGGAAGGTCGCCAAATTCGACTCCATTCTCAGTGCGCACATTCTGGTGCTGGTGGTTGTAATCTTCGCGAAATTCGGTGAAGCGCACCGCGGCGTAGCCCTGCTCATTGAATGAAATGTGATCGCCCCCGCGCAGGTAACGATCCAGGCGAAACGTCAGCATTGGCTTGACGCCGGCATCATAAGTGCGGCCGACGTCGGCGATGTAGCGGGCGAGCTGCCGGGACGCGGAGTCGCTCTCGCCGCCCAGATTGCGGATCTGGCGCAACTCGTCATCGTTGGCAGCAATGGGCACACCTTCCGAAAACACGCGCACAACGTTGGCATCTTGCTGCGGACTGCGATCGCCGCCCACAATGTCGTTGTTCAGAACCGCTTCAATCTCCCATCCCGCAGACTTGGCCATTTTCGCGAAGTGGCTGCTGCCGTTTAAGCCCTGCTCTTCGCCCGCGACGGTCAGGAAAATAATGGTCGCGGGGAACTTGAGTTGGCTGAGCACCCGGGCACACTCCAGGCTTACAGCCGTGCCGCTGCGGTCGTCGTTCGCTCCGGGAGCGAGGTCGGTGACGTTGAGGTTGTCGCTGTTGCGTGAATCGTAGTGGCCGCTTACCAGCACAATGCGCCGGGAACTCGCAGGATCGGACCCCTTCATCACCGCATAAACATTGGCGATTTCGGTGGGCTTGGGAATCCGTCCGCCGGGCGCTTCAGTAAAGTTGTCGAGCTTGACTTCCAGGCATCCGCCGCAGTCGCGAGCATAGCGTTCGAATTCAGACTTGATCCATTCCCGCGCCGCGCCGATGCCACGTCCCGACGCGATCGAAGCCGGGTCCTGTGCGGAAAGGGTCGAGCGAGTCTGGAAGCTCACCAGCTTCTCAATGTTGGATTGAATCCGTGGCGCGGAAATCTGCCGCAAGGCCGTGGCGATCTGAGAGTCCGCTGGGCCCGTCGGTAAAGTGTCCTGCGCCCCAACAACGTTAGTCGACAGTGCGAGAGCAACGCAAAAGCTAGCGCGAATCAGGAAACATGCGTGTCTTCGCACTGAAGCATTCGCACCACCATAGCGTTGGAGTTTTACGATCGTTGTCAGAATAGCCGCCAGCCAAGGGTTTCCGGAGCGGTCAGGCAAGTTTCGGAAAGCGAGGACTTGACCTTCGGCTCAAGAGCCACTAAATATTATCAAGGAGTCTTAACCATATGGAGGCTATTGTGGTTCACTGTCCGGAATGCGAAACCAACCTCGACATCGAAGAAGACGAGGTTGATGAAGGAGAAATCGTCTCCTGCCCCGAGTGCGGCACTGACTTCGAGATCATCACGGTGAGTCCCATTGAGTTGAAGCCCGTGGATGAAGAGAAGTATGAAGAGGACGAGGAAGAGGAAGTCGAAGACGGTGATCTCTCCTAGGTCCCGCCCGCCTCTGCCCAGCCCGCTAGAGTTCTACTTCCGCGATGCCTCTCGAATGGCTCTGCTTGGGCTGTGCGTCTCGGTCTGCGTCTCGCTGTGCGTCTCTACGCCGCTTTGCTTCGGCGGGTCCGCGCTTTCTGCGGGTAAATTCCCGTCCGGAGAACCTCAACGCCAACCACCCTATGCCCTGATCTTCGGCACGGTCTGGGGT
>Ga0308309_10002624_pt1 | contig 10696 bp, 11 predicted proteins | sample HubBroMetageWFT5_FD_192491 | JGI IMG/M metagenome (GOLD analysis project Ga0308309, IMG submission 192491) | Warmed and freeze-thawed soil microbial communities from the Hubbard Brook experimental Forest, New Hampshire - Hubbard Brook CCASE Soil... | ecosystem: Environmental > Terrestrial >... | reverse complement strand
CACGCGCACCGGGCGTGGCAGCGAAGAATAAAACTCCCGCACATTGTTGCCTTCGTGCGTCAGAGTCACATTCACGACCTCTCCCGTTGCGGTGTCCAACATCGCCAACGTTTGCTGGCGAGCGTGCAAACCACATCCTATAATTCGCATCTCGGCCTCCTTCGGTCCGAGCTCTGTTAGGGTGCACACCGAACAGTTTACTCGGGCCGTCGCGAGGCCGACGTCGTTATGGCATCAACCGTCCATGTGGATTTTCAAGTTTCGAGCAGCGCGACCAATCAGGACTTGAACGGCCTTGTGCTATAAAACGGTCTTACAATTTAGGCAACTAACTCTGAATGTCCTGTACCTATGCGTTGCGTGGTCTGTTTGGGCTACGCACTCGACGGGGGACCGGTTTGTAGCATGTTGAATACCGCAAAAGGAGTGCTGTACATGTCCGCGAAGTACATCGCAACCATTGCTCTCGCCCTCGCCCCTTTCTTTTTGGTGGCCCAAGAAAACGTCGCAAAACTTGACACCGTGCTCATTCATCCGGGCGAGACCCTTTACGTAACGTTTCAAAGGACTGGCGACTCTCTCACGCTTGCTCACATCGGCAAAGTCGCCGACAAAGCGGCCCAACTGATTTTCACGATGGCTCCATTCAAGGAAATCCATGGGACCAGCCTGAAGGTGGAAAACAAATTCGATAAGAACCTATGTTACAAGGCGGAAATGCACTCGCTCTCAAAAAACAAGAGGGCCAACACCTCCATCGTACCCGTTATTGCGGGCAAATTCTCATTTGAATCTTGGCCTTACGTGATTGAAGAACTAGCCTTGAGTGGATTCGAACTCAAGGGCAAATAAACCATCCCTGCTTCCGAAGCGAAGGCTCCAGTCGTGTGCCGACGCGCGGGGCGTAGTTTCTCACAATGCTTCCCGATCAGTTCACCTACCTCTGACTTAGATCCGCTGCTATCGTTGTTTACAAGCCCTGACTAACGCGGTGTCGGAAACTGACCAACTAGCGGCGAGGCGGTTGCCTATCTGCCGCTTGGGATTCTTGCTATAGTGATTTTTCGTTTGAAAGTGCGGCTTCAGCGCGGAGCGGGCGCGGCTGCCTTACTTTGCACCACCGAGGGAGAGAGATGGCCGCGGATCGCCGACCGGAATATTTTGCGGGGAAAGATATCAAGATTGGAATTATCGGGTGCGGCTATGTGGGCTGCCACTGGCGCTGCGATTTGCGGACGTGGGGCAGCGCGTCACGGGGTTTGACACCGATGAGGCAAAGATCACCAAGCTAAACGCTGGGCAATCTTACATCCAGCATATTTCCGCGGAAAAAATTAAGCAGCACGTGGAGGGAAAGCGCTTCGACGCCACGACGGATTTCACGCGCTTGCGCGAGATGGATGCGGTGCTGATCTGCGTGCCTACGCCACTGGATGAGCGGCGCGAACCGGATTTGAGTTATGTGGAGAAAACCGCGCAATCCATCGCGCCCAATCTGCAACCCAATCAACTGATTGTGCTGGAGAGCACCACGTATCCGGGAACTACCGAGGAACTGGTGCTGCCGATTTTGGAGAAGGGCGGACTGAAGTGTCCGCTGGCGCGCGGGACGGGCAGTGAGAATGTGGCCACGGATTTTTACCTGGCGTTTTCGCCGGAGCGCGAGGATCCGGGCAACAAGCAATACGGACTGGCGCAGATTCCGAAAGTGGTTGGCGGAATTAACCCGGCCAGCGGGCGGGCGGCCGTGGCGCTGTACGCGCAGATAGTGTCGAAAGTGGTGCCGGTAAGTTCTACGCGCGCGGCGGAAATGGTGAAGCTGCTGGAGAATATTTTTCGCTGCGTGAATATCGCGCTGGTGAACGAGCTCAAGCAGCTTTCGCTGCGCATGGACCTGGATATATGGGAAGTGATTGACAGCGCGGCGACGAAACCATTCGGGTTCATGCCGTTTTATCCGGGCCCGGGCCTGGGCGGACACTGCATTCCGGTGGACCCTTATTATCTTTCGTGGAAGGCGCGCGAATACGATTTTGCGACGCGCTTCATCGAGCTGGCGGGCGAAATCAACACCGCCATGCCTTACAACGTGGTGGACGCGCTGGTGACGGCGCTGAATGGCCATGAAAAAAGCGTGAAGGGTTCGAAGATTTTGCTGCTGGGCGTGGCTTACAAGAAGGATGTGGACGACCTGCGCGAATCGCCTTCGCTGAAACTGCTGGAGCTGCTGAGCGCGCGCGGGGCGGTGCTGGATTACAACGATCCTTATTTTCCGGCGCTGCACAAAATGCGGCATTACGATTTTTCCAATATGAAGTCCGTGGAGCTTTCAGCGGAGCGCCTGGCGAGTTACGACTGCGTGTTGATCGCGACGGACCACAGCAGCTACGACTATGAAGCCATCGTGCGGGATTCCAAGCTGGTGGTGGATACACGCAATGCGACGCGACACGTAAACCAGCACCGCGAAAAAGTGGTGCACTGCTAGGTAGCGCGGGGAGGAGCCCTCAGCGGCTGAAGAGTCTGTGTGAGAGTTGCTGAACCGGAACTTCAGCGGCTAAAGCCGGACTTACTTTGTTGTGTCTATGTCGTGGCTGAAGCCACGACCCACAAGGATTTTCAAGTTCTCACAGGCTCCGAGGCCGTTCCCTGACGCAAAAAAACCGGAGTACAGAGAGAAATTCCCAGGCCCCCCACAAGAACCGCTGCGCCGGATTTTCGCCTGTACTGACGAACAGGGGAAGGTTGCGATTTCGTACATGGGAAGATAGTTCCATTGCCGGGAGCGGAATCAAAACTTATAGTACTGGTATGCGAGCAACGACCACGAAACCGCAGAAGAATAGTGAACCGCTATTATTGGACCCGGGGCGGCGCCGCAGCATGCGCGTGCTGCTGAGCGTCCCGATCACGGTGAGCGGTAAGAACACGTCCAACCAGGAATTCGAGGAAGAAACGCGCACGCTGGTGGTGAATGCGCATGGCGCGCTGATATCGCTGGCCGCGCGCGTAGCCGCCGCGCAGGAAGTTACGTTGGCAAATAAGGCCACGCAGCACACACAGAAGTGCCGCATTGTGTATGTGGGCGCGGCGCAGGCTGGAAAGGCGCAGATGGGCGTCGAGTTCGTGAGGCCGTCGCGCACTTTCTGGCAGATTGATTTTCCGCCGGATGATTGGGTCGTTCCCGAAGATTAATCCGCAGTCCCGTTTTCTCGCTTGACCGCAATTACTTGGGCGCAACGGCGAGTTCCACGCGAACATTTCCCACTGGCATTTCCGCGACGACCAGCACGGGTGTGCGCGCGGCATTGTGCGCGAACCATACCAGGAAACCGGTGTGCGGAACTTCCTTGCCGTACTCGAACAGGCGCAGTGAGATTTTCGTCGCTTGATAATTTCCCGCATCCACCGCGACTGGTTCGGATGCGGCTTCCTGGCGCGCGCGCACATCATATAGATCGCCGCCGTCGTAAACGGGAATGTGGAATTCGCGCGTACGCTGCCAATCCACGGCGCGCAAGGCGTAGAAAGCGCCGAGGGGATCGCGGGTGCCGGGTTGCACCAGCACTGGCGCGACATTGCCGCGGCTCGATTGCCCTACGGGGACCAGGTGCAGCACTTCGTTCTGCTTCGAGCCCATTTCGCTCAGATACAATTCGTATTGATGGCTTTCGAGCGTGGTGGTGTCCGTGTAGGAATCGAATTGGTCGTCCACTTCGAAGAGTGTGCGGGCGGGATTTTCGGAGTGCGCTGAAGCGCGGAAGTGCCAGGTTTGCCAGCCGAGAAGATTGCGGCGCTCGACCACGTTCATTTGCAGCGCGGCGGCATTCGGGAAGATGGCCCATGCGACGCGATAATTTAGAATTTCGCCCGTGCGGAATGGCATTGCGGGTTCCGGGGTGGTGGTTTTGGTGGAGGAGTTTGCCTTGCTGGGGGCGGCGGAACTCGCCTGCTTGGTATCGGCGCGAGGGCGCGTGGAACGAGCGGTGGCAAGAACGCCGCTGCAAATGAAAATGATGGCGATGATGATGAGCCGGCTCGCTGCGGTTACGCGATGATGCGATTTCATAAAGATGTCCGGCTGACGATCCGTCTTTCTTGATGCGGCAATGTTCTGGACTTACGCAAATTGAGCTGAGGGGATCTATTCTGGTGCCGGAGGTTGCCGATTCGCAAGCGGCGAGGATATAGTCAGGCGTACCTGAAAAATGCGTGGCCACTCATTGCGCTGGTGCTCTGCGGGAGGAATTTCAGAATGCGTTATCTGGTGACGGGCGGCGCGGGATTTATCGGCTCGAACATTGTGGATGAGCTGGTGAAGCGCGGGCAGGAAGTGGTGGTGCTGGACGATCTTTCGGCGGGCAAGGAAGCGAACCTGGCGGCGGTGCGCGACAAGATTGCTTTGCACATTGGGACGATTACGGATTTGGCCGCGGTGCAATCGGCGTGCAAGGGCGTTCACTATGTGATTCATCTGGCGGCGCGGACTTCGGTGCCGCGCTCAGTGCTGAATCCGCTGGAAACGAATCATGTGAATGTTGACGGGACGCTGAACGTACTGGTGGCGGCGAGGGATGCGCAAGTGCGGCGGTTTGTTTTCGCGGCGTCGTCGGCGGCTTATGGCGAAACGCCGACGCTGCCGAAAGTGGAAACGATGCCAGCGGAGCCGATTTCGCCTTATGGCGTGACGAAATATGTGGGGGAAATTTATGCGCAGGTTTTTGGGCGCGTGTATGGATTGGAAAATGCGTGTTTGCGGTATTTCAATGTGTTTGGACCGCGGCAGGATCCTGGGTCGCAATATTCCGGCGTGCTTTCGCGTTTTATGCTGGCGGTGATCGAAGGAGAGGCGCCGGTGATTTACGGCGACGGGGGGCAATCGCGCGATTTCACTTATGTGGAAAATATTGTGGACGAGACGTTGCGTGCTTGCGAGGCTGACGGCGCGTCGGGATTGGTGTTCAACGGAGGGACCGGGGCGCGGATCACTTTGAACCAGGTGTTGAAAATGCTTTCAGGCATTACGGGAAAGACCATTCAGGCGAAATACGATGCGCCGCGCAATGGTGATATACGCGATTCGCAGGCGGATGTATCGCTGGCGCGGAAGATTCTTGGTTACGAGCCGCGGGTGCAATTCGAAGAGGGGTTGAGGCGGACTTGGGAGTGGTACAAGAAAGCGTACGCAAAGACGTAGTGGCAGCTGGTACGGCCATTCACAAATTTGAACGCAAACTCAAAGGCGGAACTTCAGCGGCTAAAGCCGCACGGGCTTGGCGCCGCCTATGTCGTGGCTAAAGCCACGACCCACAAAGATACTCCCGATCTCCTGTGGACTTTGCGGATTCGCATTCTTCAAGCGGCAATTTATTTTAGATGCGCGGGCAGGTCGCTGAGGGTATCGAGGATTAAATCTGGAGGATGCGCGCGCAGGCTTTCGGCGCCGAAGCCGTAGGTTACGCCACAGGCGTGCATTTTGGCGTTGCGCGCGGTTTTGATGTCCACATCGGAATCGCCCACCATCATCGCTTCGTTTGGCAGGGCTTGCAGTTCGCGCAGCAGAATTTGCGCGCCTTGCGGGTCGGGCTTCTTGGTTTCGAAGCTGTTGCCGCCGTACACGTTGCGGAAATAGTTCGAAAGATTCAGGCCTTCGATGATCGCGCGGCTGAAATGCACGGGCTTGTTGGTGAGGACTGCCATCGGATACTCTCGCAGCTGCGCTAGCGCTTCGCGCACGCCGGGATAGACGTCGGTGTTGTCCAGCATGTGCGCGCGGTAGTAAGCCAGAAAATAGGCTAAGCCTTTTTCGGTGTCCGCTTCGGCGGCGTCGTCACCCAATGCGCGGCGCACCAGCGTCGGCGCGCCATTCCCGATAAAGCTGCAGATTTTCTCGTGGACGTGGGGTTCGCGGCCCATGTGTTCGAGCATGGCGTTCACGGAGAGCACCAGGTCGAGTTGGGAATCAATCAGCGTGCCGTCCAGGTCAAAGATTAGGGCGCGCACGCCCGAGAACCGGCCGTTATTTTCCGCCATCTGTTACGGGAACCTCGCGTGGAATTTTCGTTCGACACATTCATTTTATGCGGCGCGCCGAGAAATGTCACTTGGGCGGCTGCGTGAAACTTTCATGTTGCATCTGCAACATAGATATGTTGTAGTAGCAACATGGAGGTGGCACATGAGCCACGTACTGGAAGCAATCTTGCGAAGAAGGGCCATCAAGGTGTTCGACCCCGTAGAAATTCCACTCGACACGCGCGAACAGATTCTGCATGCGGCGCGGGTGGCGCCGTCGAGCTTTAATATTCAGCCCTACCGGTTCTATTGGGTGGAAACGCCGGAAATGAGGAGCACGGCTGCGCGGTTGTGCTTCGGCCAGAGCCCTGCCGCGACGGCTTCGGCATTGATTGTTGCGGTGGCGGACATCGGATCGTGGAAATCCACGACGAAAAGCGAGCTGGCGTGGATGCGCGCCTCAGGCTTTCCGCCGAAGAAAATCGCGGAGTATGAGCGGCGCGCCAAATTCGGGAAATGGTTCTTCATTCAAGGATGGTTTGGCGTATTCGGGCTGCTGAAATGGACGATTCTGCGTGTGGTGCATTTGTGGAAGACGATGGGCACGCTCCCGGTGGCGCGGCAGGGCATGTTCAAGTGGGCGACGAAGAGCGCGTCATTGGCTTGCCAGAATCTGATGATCGCGGCGGAAGCGCTGGGATTGAATACGTGTCCGATGGAGGGGTTCGACGGGCGGCGACTGGGGAAATTGCTGGGGCTTTCCGGGAAGGATCATGAGATTGTGATGGTGATCGCCATCGGGAAAAAATCGGTGCAGCATGTGGACCAACCGCAATGGCGCAGGCCGCTGGAAGAGACGGTGCGGATCGTATGATCATTGTTGATAAGAAACTGATCCCGCAGGAAATCCTGAAGGATTCGGTATTGGTCCATTTGGCTTCGGCTTACTTTGCGATCGGCAAGCGGCTGGAGCAGAAGACGAAGTGCTCGCAGACGCGGGGATTCATCATGTCCACGCTGCGCGGGGGAGCGGCGCTGAATCAAAATCAGATTGCTACGATGCTTGGATTCGACCGGACGGTGGTGCATCGGGCGATCAAGACGATGATTCACGAGGGGCTGCTCTCGGAACGGAAGGCCGACACTGGTAGGGCGCTGCTGGTGCAACTGACGGCGAAGGGTAACAAATACCGCGACGGACTGGTCAGAGAACGCCGCGCGGCGGAAGAAAAACTGCGCAAAGAACTGACGGCGGGTGAGGCCTCCACACTGATTCGTCTGCTGCAGCGAATCGCCGAGCTGGAATTTTAGCAACGTGTTAACAGACACCGCTCGGCAGAGGATACGGCGCGGCAGATCGTTCTCTCGCTAGATTCACTGCGGTTTGTAATATCCGTTGATAAGGCTGAAGTGTCGAACCAGAGTCACCGCGCCTGACACCGAGTCATCCGCCCATCCCGTTGCCAGTATTTCCATCTGTCTTCCATTTTTTGACGGGACCAAGCGCGTCTTGACGGCGACGATCGGACAGGCAGCATCGTCCGGGAGGTAGTAGAAGTTTTTGCAGTCGGTCTGGCGAGTTATTTCTTTGCCTTTTACATCGAAGGCGACGGCGCCCTCCGCATATCCGAATTGGGCGGAATCTTCTGGAAAGTCATAGTCGAGTTTAGCGGGCCAGATTACGATCTCAGCGGTGCCATCGCCATTCAGATCACGGTAGGAAATCCAACTCGCAGGCGCGAACAGGAGCGGTGAATCCCACAACATTTCATATTCACCATTCTTGATTTCCCCGTAGATGAGCCGAGTCATATCGCTGATGTAGCTCGGGTATAGATGGGAAAGGCCCTCAGGGCAGTCGGAGACGCGAAGAAATGAGATGATTGATTCCGGTCCGTCCTTGCTGAGGCGCCGGGCCTCGACGTCGAGCTGAACTGTGATGCGCCCAAAACAGGGTTGATCCTGAATATCCCAAAGAACCTCTACCCCTCTGGTTTTTTCAAGGATACTCGATGAAATTTTCTGGAGTTCCAGTTCCGACAATTGCCGATCACCTGAACGTTCTCCCTGGCTGACATTCAAGTCTATTTTGAAATGCGGAGTTCCCTTGTCGTAAACGGGAGAAGTAGCCAGTCTGCTCGTTGGGCCGCCATTCACGACGAGGAAAGCGAAGCCGCCGTCCTCGAAAGTCAAGATGCCGACGTTCTTACGAAGGGAACTTATGAACGCTTCACGCGATGCCGGGCATGGAACTTGCGGGGCTGGGTTGTCGCCGACTTTTCTGGTGTAGAAGATACCATCCCATAGTACGGTCTCTCCCAACACGTGTTGAGCACACAGAAGGAACTCTTGCTCCGGGGTCATCCCGATGTGCTGAACCTGCCCTTGCGTGATTAACGCTGTGGCGAGTGCCAGCGCCAATAAAGTCAGAGACCTGAGGAATCTCATCGAAAGCGTCATTTCTCATCCCACGGTAGCTGTGCAGCCTATCGAAGGCTAGGCCCGTCGTGTTCTGCAGTCCATCGTCGGATTTTGTCGTCGAGCACAACTCATCACCATTGGCGTGAAACGGACATACCGAGAACTGTATGTAGGAATCAGCAGAGTGAAGATAGCGGTGACGATGAGCGCGACGGCGCGGATCAGATCCAGATTCACCCAGTTTTTTCGCAGAACCTCGAGACCCAGCTTCTGATAAACCACGAACACGATCAGACCCGTGACCGCAAGATATCCGAGAGTATGGACGAGCAAGGCGATTGGCGCGGTCCACGGGGTGGCAAAGCTGAGTGCGTGGAGATGGAGAACAGATTCGCCGAGACTGGCTGTAGCTGCCCCAGACGACGATCACGGGAGCCAGCGAGGCGAAAGGGGTGTAGACTCGCGGCACTTGCAGTCGGGAGACTCCCGACCTAGGAGCTAAACACTATGGCACGACGCACGTTCTTGGCTCAGCTCGCGGGCCTACCATTTCTGGGCTGGGGCACAAAGCTGGACGAATCGAAGAAGTCGCTGAAGATCATGATGAAGGGTGCGTGGGGACCCGACGACCCGACCAGGGCCTCGTTTCCTTTCGCTCATGGACTCGCTCTCGCAGAAGCTGGCCACGAAGTCCAAATTTTCCTCCTCGCGGAAGCCACGTCGCTAATGCGGAAGTCCATGGTGAGCGCCATCTTGCCGGTTGGCTGGCCACCCTTGAGCGAAACGCTCGAGAAAGTTGTCGCGAAACATATTCCAATATTTGCCTGAGGCGCCTGCTCCCGGGCCCGTGGGGTCACGGAAACAGACTTGAATCAATGGGGAGCAAAATTCGGAAATCCAGCGATCTTTGTCTCGCTCGTAGAGTGGGCGGACCGGATTATCGTCGAATGAAAATCGGGCGATGCGTCCCGCGAGTGTCAACTCGTAGTTTTTCTTGATCACGGCTTCTGCTGCTGGTGATTTCCGCTATCGACAGTTTCCGATTCAGGCGGTGACCTCAATGGGTCGACGCAACACTAAGCGAGAACCCTCCTGGCATTGAAAACAAAAGCCAAAATCGCTTGTTAGGGTTAGACCAGCCGGAATGCTGCTCTGGCTGCGTTTTGACCGAGTGCAGCCAAACAGATGGTTCTCCCGCGAAAGCATGGTCGAGTCAACGCACTGGATGGTGTTGCATCGACCGGTTGAGCTGGCAGCGTTATTCGGGCCTCGCTCGACAGCTCAAGGTCTCAATGTGAAGTTCACTTCAATCGTGGTTTGTACGTCGACGGGTTTTCCATCGAAGAGTGTCGGTTCGTAACGCCATTGTTTAACAGCTTCAACCGCTGCGGGAGAAAGAATGGGATCACCTTCCACAACATTTTGTACAGTAACGGACCCGTCCTTCTGGATGATTACCTGAATTTTTACGGTGCCCTGAATGTTGTTTTGTCGTGCTTCCGCCGGATATTCAGGCTGAACTTTCTTGACCACTTTCGCCGGGACGAAGGAGTGCTTTGATGGTGGCTGGAAAGGGAAATACTGGTCGGTGCTGTCCCATCGGAACTCGCCTTCGATGAAAAAGAAATCAGCGAGTGTCACAAGCTCCTTACCCTCGGGTGCTGCCGGGACTTTCCAACTCGCGATGTAGCCATCGAGCGGGCCGTTGAGCAGGTCGTATCTTTTCGCGGTATCCATCTTCTCAACAATAAACTCCCCATCCATGTGGGCGAGCTTCATCAATAGGTCTTCAAACTGGTTTTCGTTTTTCGTGAGCCGTCGTCCATACGGTTCCGCCCAACTCTCGCCCTTTTCTTGACCGAAGTTTTTGGTGAACCAAATTTCATAGTTCGGTATTTCCAGCTCGCGAATCGCGGACTGCAATTGTTCTTTGTCGCCTTTTTTCGCAACGACCAGCATGTTGCCAAGAAGTTCTCGAAGGCCTTCGCTCTTATTCGGATACGTGGAAGCGGCTGGCGGTGACTGCTGCGCGTGAAGCTGTGAGGGCAAAGCACAAGCGACGAAAATCCAGAGTGCCAACCAACGTAACGGAGAACGTTTCATATGAGGCGATTCTACGTCAAATGCGGCGTCAGTGTCCGAGTAGTCGCGTAATCGGAAGCTGACCCACCACGGTCGGTTGCGCGAATTTTTGGATTGTGGTGGCGCGGCTGGTACAATTGGGGTTTCTCAAGTTGCTGAAACCGCCACCCGAGGCCCA
>Ga0308309_10002622_pt1 | contig 10702 bp, 14 predicted proteins | sample HubBroMetageWFT5_FD_192491 | JGI IMG/M metagenome (GOLD analysis project Ga0308309, IMG submission 192491) | Warmed and freeze-thawed soil microbial communities from the Hubbard Brook experimental Forest, New Hampshire - Hubbard Brook CCASE Soil... | ecosystem: Environmental > Terrestrial >... | reverse complement strand
TCGCGCCTTGAATTCCGCGCTGTGCTGCTTCTTCCTCTTTACGCCCAGTTATCACGCCCCCTTTTTGGACCGGTCAGCCTTAGCTTATCGCGCTGTCCAAAAATCCGGAGCCGCAGCAACGATCCCGCCTCGTCACCATGCGCGAGAACCTAATCGCAGCAGCGGGACCTACCAGTCAGAGCTACTTGGTAGCAAATCCGAATGGAAGCGAAACTCGGCGGCACAGCACTGAGCCAGTGCCGGTCGGTCGACTACCGAGAATGACAGCTACCGCCAGGCTCAAAGCCCCTTCTTGGGGAGGAGGGACAACCCGCTCCGCAGAGCCGAAGAGAGGCGCGCATCGCCGCGCTGTTCACTCCCGCAACAGATGGAGCCTGCCAAAGCGCTGCTAGGATCTGGCGGCTGCCGGGCGTGTTCATCCGCGACAACCGCTGAGCACAGGAGAACGAGGATAAACCATATGCAAACATTCGTTCAACAAAGGCGTAGGCGACAATAGCGGCAAAATCAACATTGGCGAAATTTAACTATAACGTTCTCCCAAATCTTGATCTGAATAGGCGTGAGAGGTCCGTGTGGCGCTCAAAATGGGTTAACTGTTTACGCGTGAAAATATAAAATGTATTTTGCATAAATACGGCTCGGGACCAGAACTCGATGACGCGTTATGCAGCATCCCTGATAATCGTTTTATTGGCGAACCAGGCAGCGATCGCAACCGCTGCAGCAGGCGAGCGGATCATCTTGCGCGATCCGGCTCCTATCTTTGGACAAAAACACTCAGGGCAACAAGCAACCCAAGACGCCAGAATGACGCTGGTCAAGCCGTTAGATCGCGTCGCAAGCGCGGTCGACGGCGCGGAGTCGAGCCACGGCAAAGACATCGCTATGTGGCGTCCAGATCCCTCCGGACCCCAAGGGCCGATGCAGGTCAGCGAGGCGGCGGCGACGGATGTCGGTGGTGGGGATCGATTTGATCTGACACAAAACCGCGCGCTCGGACGAGCCTATTTGGCGCAGCTGTACGGACGGTACAAGAACTGGCCTGACGCCATTGCGGCTTACAATTGGGGCCCCCGCAATGTCGATACCTGGGTCAAAGCCGGACGACCGCTCGAAAAATTGCTGACTGGTGTGGCGGCGTACACCACGCGGGTCTTACACGATAGTGGTCTTTGCAACAGCGTCGAGACTATACCGCTTCAGCGATCGGTGAGATTTGACGGCGACCCTGAGTTCCGCGCAACAATGGCTGGTCCGTTTGTCCACGTCATATTCGGCCATTTCGACGCTGATGGCGGTGCGTTTACCAGGGACCAACAATACCTCTGCGGCACTGTGCCGGAGGGCTTTTCTAGGGTCGGACCTCTGCGCCTGAAGGAGGCTGGATTCCGACCCCGTTCCCTTTTCCAGCAAATAACGGCATCCGCTCGGTTATCCTGGAGGAGAGCAACACAGCGTTATGGAACACAAGCTCAAGGGACCTCCTCCGATGCAAATGAGCGGTTTGATTCGCGAGCAGCCGGCATCCATGGCCGCTCGACAGGGCCCAGAACTTAACTCAAGAATTTACGAACAGCCGAGTGGTTCGGCCGGTGAACAATGCTGGACAGAGATATTCCGGCTTCCCGGCGAGCTCCGCCGCGGTCCCGGTGTGCGTCGATGTCGCAGAACACCGCGACATCGACGAGGTGAGCCGGCGCGGCATCCTTCCAGATCTCGCCGTAGATGTGCGCCAGATCGATCCTCTATCAATCCAGCGCCCGACCCGGTCTTCGCCGACATCGAAAACTTTCGGCCGCGCGATCGGCTGCGGGCACGCGATCGCAGTCGAACCTTTGGTACCGCGGTGAACAACGCGGCCGCGTTGATTTTCCGTCAGGCGGAGTGTGCTGGATGCGGCTCCGGGTGGAGGCAGCCTCACGAACATGGCCATATCGTTGCCCTCGGGCGAACCTCCGAGGTGATCGAGCGCCAGCGCCTTCAGGTGGAATGCGCTCCGTCGATGACGACCACATGCTGCGAGACCCGCGGCTGATCGATGTCATCGATGAACACCCAGACCCGGTCCTGGCCGGCTCGTCCGCTTCACGGCGGCAACCCCTGGCTCGGCTGTCCGAAGGCGAGACGCTAGAGGCGTCCCAGGCCGCAACGGTGCTGACTATCCCCAACCACGGCCCGGGGGCGCGGCGATCGGCGGCGGGGGGCTATGGATCGCGCGTAGCGATCGGAACTGGGGCCCGCTCGACCGGCTCGACCCTGTTACCGGTGCGCCGCAGCGCCGCTATGAAATCGCGCCCGATACCGAGGACATCGCCTTCGGCAATGCGGGCCGATCGATCGCGCAGCCGCGCTCGCGCGCACGCAGGAGAACCCGTTCGACATCGACGTCGCAGCCCTCCCGCTCGCCGATGAGCCGGCCGGTCGTGCGCGACAATAGGGCGAGATGAGGATTGTCCATTGCACGTAGCAATCTTTTCGTCTGTTTCTGGGACGTCTTAACTGGCGAGCCGAGTTCGCATCAGACTCACCGCTGGAGGGAGATGGATTCGAACTTGTACGGGGCTTTTCCTGTCAAGTGGTCGGTTTTGTTTTTGCCGGTTCTTTGTTCGGAGCGGGAAAGCCGTTCTTCGTCCCGTCGCCTGCGATCAGGTTCGCGGAGCGCGCGGAAGGGGTCAAGGGACCGAAACGGTAGCAAAGCTAGGCGGCTTGCCGCCTTAGCGGCGCTTGTGTTTCGCAGCGCCTTGAGGCCTGAGCACGCGGAGCGATGATGAACCGCGAGACGGGCTTTTGCATAGCTTCGGCTCTGGTGGTGCCTGTCTGTCGGTCTGTTGAGGATCCGAGGGGAGCTCGCCATTGGGGGGCATCCTTCGTGCCACAGACTTCACACCAGGGGCGGGCCCGTCTACGCTCCGCCGCCTGGCCGCGCGTGATCTCGTTGCCTGACTCGTCCTGCCGCCCAGCGGCAGCTCCTTATTCTGTTTCCATTAAGCAATGCGGCATTGTCAGGTTAACTTATCGCGATCAGAGAAACCCGAAGCAGGATGTGCGATCACACTGCGGCCACCGCATTCCGCCATTTGCTCGCGCTTCAGCTCGGAAGATCCGCAGCGTCGATCGCGAGACGAGATGGCGTTGAAGGTTGAAGGTGTTGTGGACGGCAGCATGCATGCTGAGGAAGCGCTGAGCAGATCGAGCCGATTTGAAGCGCTGCATCTTGCGCTCTCGTCGCCGCACAGGCTGATGCGAATTCTCGGCGCGATTATTCTTCCGGAGCCCCTGCTCATGAGGGCAGGTCAGCCTCAACTGCTGGAACGCCGGGCCGTAGGAGCGCAGTTTGTCGGTCACCAGCAATCTCGGCACAAACCCTTGTTTCCTGAGAAGCTTGCGCATCAAGCGCAACGCCGCCCGGCTGTCGCGGCGACTCTGGATCAGCATGTCGAGGACCTCGCCCTCGTGGTCGACGGCCCGCCACAGGTACATCCGCTTGACGGCGATCCGAACGACCATTTCGTCCAGATGCCATCGATCGCTCGGGTGAGGTCGGCACCGCTTTAACCGCCGCGCGATCACCGGTCCGAACTTCAACACCCAGCTCCGGACGGTCTCGCAGGAGATGTTGAGCCCGCGCTCGGCGAGGAGATCCTCGACGTCTCGGTAGCTGAGCGTGAAACGCAGGTAGACCTACACGGCATGCTGGATGACAACTGGCGGAAAGCGGTGACGACGGTAGGAGCGCTCCATCATCCGGTCAGCCTACTCGCACCTCTCTCCTCGGCCATGCGGTTATCCTGACAATGCCATGCTGCACCATCGCAAGGGGTGGGGGAGCAGGAAACCGAGCTTCTATCCGTACCGGTACGGCTGCGCCGCGCCGGGCGGGAGATCAGAATCGTGATGGACGGCACCGATCCGTTTGCCGCCGCGAAACCTGATGCGCGATTGGTAAAGCTGCTTCTCACGGCGCACCGGTTCAATGCGGTACTCACCCAGGGCGAAGACACCGCCTTTGCCGCACTCGCCCAGCGGGAGGGTGTCAGTCCGTCCTACTTCACGCGCCTCGTCCGCCTCAGCTATCTTCCGCCGGATATCACCCAGGCGATCCTCGATGGGCGGCAGCCGCGCGATCTGACGCCAGAGAAGCTCCTGGAGCACTCACGCCTGCCGCTCGCCTGGCACGCTCAGTGGATCGCGCTCGGCTTTGGTTGAGCCGGCCCGAGCGCAAAGATCCACCGCACGATCGAGGTCGACGAAGGCCCCGACTTTATCGGAACCGGAGTGGCATTCTCGCCGACCCGATCAGCGGCACTGCGGTACTGGAAGTTGGCGCGACAGAGATATTGCCGCCGGTTGGCGCGTTCTCGAAAGACCCTGTGCGTCTCAGTCGACCCAGGCGCCAAGCCGACCGCCCACAGCCGCGCGGAAAAGCCCAGGTTCTTGGTCTTCGAAAGCGGCGCGGGAGAGAGACGGACTGTCCGTTGGAGAGAGGTGGATTCGAACTCACGGTCCCGCGCCAGGGCGAGGTCACTGCCGTGCTGGCGTTAATCGATGTCCGGCGGGGTATGTGGCACGGGGTCAGGTGCCGCGGCTGACCGCGCTTTCTCCTGCTCGGCGGCCCATTCCATAGAGCCGGGGGCCCATACGGTTTTTACGAGTGGCGGCTTGCGGCGCTGCTCGAGCTCCTGCGCTTGCTGGCGGGTCTTGCGGGCGGCGCGATCGATTTCCGAGTGACGCAACCACGCCCCGGCGCGGTAGACCGGCAAGGAGCTTTATGCGCTCGCTATCGCTTCGCCGAGCGCAGCCCGAATTTGCCTCGCCAAAGCATCGCGGCGATACGGTTTAGGCAAGACCGGAAACTCAGAGGTTTCTGTACTTCCCGTTTTCGTCGGAAAACCCGACATCAATAGGATTGGCAGACCCGGACGCAACTCGCGCGCCCGGCGGGCAAGTTCGACGCCGTCAATGCCGCCTGACATCACGATGTCGCTCACCATCAAATCAATATCGCGCGTGCGGTTGATCAGCGCCAGCGCTTGCGCGCCGTCCGCAGCGCTCAGGACCTGATAGCCGAGGCTACTGATGATGAGGGCCGCCACCTAGCGGACCTCCTGATTGTCGTCGACAATGAGAACCTTTTCGCTGCCTCCGGGTGCGGCTTGTGCGAGCGCACCGGCAGCTGCGGATGACCGAGCCGGTTGATCGCTGCGTGGTACGTGTAGGCTGAATGCGGTGCCTTCGCCGAGCGTACTATCTATCAGTACGTACCCCCTTGCCTGCGTTATGGATCCATATACCTGACTCAGCCCGAGCCCGCTGCCTTTGCCGGCCTCCTTCGTCGTGAAAAATGGCTCAAAGGCACGGTCGATTACCTCCGACGCCATGCCGTGCCCAGTATCCGAGACGACGCTCCGCACATAGTCGCCAGCGACAACGCCCCTTTCGGCCTCTCTGCTTGCCTCATCAACGGACACGTTTGCCACTTCGATCCGCAATGTGCCGCCCTCGGGCATCGCGTCGCGTGCGTTGACGACGAGGTTTAAAATCGCGGCTTCGAGTTGGACGGGATCGATCCGACACTGCCACAAAAGCGGCGCACCAACGAAGGTGACCGAGACGGCCTCACCGGCCGCGCGCCGCAGGAAACCCTCCGAAGCCTTGAGCAAATCGTCTACCCTGGTGGGTTCCGCAGCGAACCTGCTGCGCCGGGCAAAGGCGAGAAGCTGCTGGGTAATCTTGGCGGCGTGGTCGGCTGCACCCTCCGCGGTGACGAGCAGCTTCAACAACCTTGGCTGCGACGTCGACGACAGCGGATCGGGAGGGTTTTCAAACGCTTGGTGGATGAGTTCGAGATTGCCCGAAATCACCGTCAGCAGATTGTTAAAGTCATGCGCGATTCCACCGGTCAGCTGGCCTATCAGATCGAGCTTTTGGGTGTGCCATAGCGCGGTCTCAGCCTTGCGGCGTTCTGAAACCTCGTCGGCTAGTCGCTGCTTCACCTCAGCAAGTTCACGCGTCCGGTCGGCGACCAGTTCCTCCAGGTTCTGCTTCATCAGTCGCAGTTCCTGCTCCGCCTTGCGCATGCGGAACAGCGCGCTCACCGTAGCAACAAGTTCGTCCGGCTCGATCGGCTCGACGAGATAGGAGTCGGCGCCACCCTGAAGTGCACGCGTGCGATCCGCGACGCCCGTGAATGCGGCCGAGGTCTGCAGGACAATGACCTGTGGGAAGCGGGATTTGATCTTGCGGCATTTCGATGCCGCTCGCGTCCGGCACCTTCACATCGAGAAGCATCAAATCCGGCACTTCGGCCGCTGCCATGGTAAGCGCCTCACGCCCGAGGCGCGCATCGGACACCGTGTAGCCGTGCCGCCGGAGTAAATGGCATTTGACGTAGCTCGCCGCTTCGTCGTCGTCGACGATTAGGATGCGGCTCAGCTCGGCTCTCACACCGCCTCCGAAAGCGCTTTGCCGAGGACATTCGCGATAGCGTCTGTAAGCGCGATCGCCGACAGGTCGGACTTCGACATGATGCGCGCTGCCCGGCCGAGTTGCTGCCGCTCGCCGGGACTGAGAATCGCCGAAGTCAGAACTATAGCTGGAATCGAACCGAGACTCGCCTCTGCACGCATGCGATCGAGCAGCTCAAATCCGTTCATTTCGGGCATCTTAAGATCAAGCAGTAGCACATCGGGCGGCGTATTGAACAACCGCGCGAGGCCGTCGGTTCCAGTGGTGGCCTCCTGCACGTCGTAAACACCACGCGGCAGGAGTTGGCGAATCAGGTATCGCGTCACTTCCTCGTCATCGACGACCAACACTCGGGTCACTGAACAGTGCCGGTGAGCTGATCGAGACAATCAAGGAGTCGCGCAGGATCGGTCGGCTTCTGCAGATAGGCGTCGGCTCCGAGATGTATCGCCTTACGCTCCTCGCCGGTCGATGAGGTAACGATGATCGGTAAATTCCCCGTCGCATCATCTTGCCGAGGGCCTAGAATCATTCGCCAGGATTCGTCCCCCAGCAAGACCACATCGAGCAGGACCGCGGCCGGCATTACCCGCTCGAATGCTCGCTTGGCGACAGGGATCGAGTTTGCAAGGATCGGCTGATAGCGGGTGCCAACGAAAAGCCGCTGGACGGCAAAAGCGTCAGCAAGGTTGTCCTCGACGACGAGAACCGGCACGCGAGTGGGATCGAGTATCCAGTCGTCCGTGGCCACGTCAACCCCCTGAGCAGCGTGGTACACGCGCGGTATCGTCACTGAGAAAACCGATCCTTGGCCAAGTGCGCTCTCGACCGCGACACTCTCACCGAGCAGCTCTGCAACCTTCTTTGACAACGGCAGGCCGAGCCCGGTGCCCTTGATGCGCGACTGCATCGGATGCGTTACTTGGTGGAATTCTTCGAAAATGATCCTCTGATCTTCTTCGGCGATGCCAATGCCAGTGTCGCGGACTTGAAATGTGACATTATCCGCGTCGGGATCCGCGGTCGCCCAGACACGCACCTCGCCCTTTTCTGTGTACTTGATGGCGTTCGAGAGGAAATTGCGGAGGATTTCCGAGACTTTTGCTTTTGCCTCGTCAGTATAGAGTAACGGGATGTCTTCTGCGTCTTCGAAGACGAGAGACACTGCGTCACCGACGAGAAGTGGCCGCAGCATTCCACGAAGTGCGCCGAACAAACTTTCCGCAGTAAACTCAGTGGCGGTGATGACTGTCTTACCGGCCTCTACCTTGGCGAGGTCGAGCAGATCGTTGACGAGCTCTGTCAGGCTGTCGGCGGACTTGCGGATGAATTGGACCTGCTTCTCTTGCTCTGGTGTGAGGTCGCCATCAGTACGGGCGAGCAGCAGCCGCGAGAGGGCGAGGATGGAATTGAGGGGCGTCCGGAACTCATGGCTCATATTCGAAAGAAATCTCGATTTGAGCTCGTCGGCGCGCCGCAGGTGCTCGGCGCGCTCGTCTAGTTCCGCATAGAGCGCAACGACCCCGCAATTGGTGTCCTGCAGTTCCTTGTTGAGTTGCGCGAGGACCTCCTGCTTATCCTGCAGTTCGTGGAGCTGTGCCAACATCTCCTGATTCTGTTGCCGGATTTCGTCTACCGGATTTGGCGGCTCGTCTGCGGCGAGGGCCTGGCCGATGCGAGTCAGCATCGCCCGGTTCACCGCCGGCGCGCGTGCCGGTAAGGACTTAGCAACTCGCACTGTCGTGCCGACGCCGGGACGCGACTCTATCTGGAAGGCGTCCATCAACCTTTGAGCCCCGCGCAGACCCACCCCCATTCCCCTCTCGGAGCGCTGAGTCCCCGCCAGTGCGGCATCGAGGTCGACGATCCCAGGGCCCTTGTCACTGATGACGATCTCGAACGCTTGCGAGGGAGTGGCATCCCGAACCCGGAATTCGGCGCGGCCGCCGCCGGCATCTTCGAAAGCATTGCGCGCAAGCTCGGAAACAGCGGTGGTGATGCGCGTCTGGTCTTGTCGATCGAAGCCCAGGAGTTCGGCAAGGCGGCGTGTCCGTTTGCGGACGAGTACGATGGCGGGCTCGCGCTCGAGCGCAACAACGAGAAGCCGCGCGTCCACGACGCCGCACGCATCGCTACCACCGCGGCATCATCGCGGCCTCGCCGCTGATCGCGGAAGAGCAGGCCGGCGACGAGGGAGGGATGGCTCGCAAAGAGGCCGGGGTAAGCGCCGAGCTCCCATCTCGCCGATAGACCATCGGAATGCAGGATCACCATGGGCGTTATCGTAAACGGATAGGTAAACTCTCGGATCCGCGGCGCCACGTGCCCTACGGTCCCATTGTGAGACGCCATCCTGCGAGCCTCGCCGCCACTCGACAGCAACACGCCGATGTTTACCGACGCCAACAAAGCGCACCAACCCCGCGCCCGCATCGATACGCGCGACCGCGAGCGCGGCACCACGCGTCGGCGCCAGAGCGCGATGGATCGCCTCGACCAGCGGGACACATTCTTTATCGATATTGTCGGTAAATGCCCGCGCTGCGGTTTCGGCGGCGTGGGCCGCGTAAGGCCCGTGGCCGGAGCCATCCACCAACAACAGGGTGACCCCCCACCGGCCATGTTCAACCGCCCATCGGTCCCCGCAGAGGCTCTCGCCGGGATAAGTGTCGGCGATGGCGCCGATTTCGGGCTGCCGCGAGGCCCCGCCGCCTTCCGCAAGGAAGCGGGCCATCACCGCGGTACCGAGGCCGGGTCGCGAATAGATCGCGTGACGGTCGGAATTACGAGCGACGGCGCTAGCCCGGTTCCGGGGCTACCGGCCGTGGAAAAGCCATCGACGAAGCATCGAGCGACGTCGGCCATGCCGGGTCCTTTGTCGAGAGCGAGCAGCTCGAGGCCCGATCCGTGCGCGTCGGCAAACCGGTTGACTGCGACCACGCCGCCTCCGCCGTGCTTCAACGTGTTGGTCGCCAGCTCGGTGGCGACGAGGGCGATCCTTGCTTCGACTTCCTGACGAAGTCCGCTCTGGCGCGCAAACCCCATCACTGATCGGCGTGCCTCACTGACTGCACTTGGGTCGAGTACGGAATTGATGATTGTCATCCTACAGCTTCCAACGCGCCAGCGTGACGGTGGTGCCCCTGCCGGGTGACGATTCGATCGAGAATTCGTTCGATAACCGTTTGGCGCCGCTGAGCCCCAGCCCAAGGCCGCTGCCAGTCGTGCATCCATCTGTCATCGCCGTTGAGATGTCTGCGATGCCCGGACCGCTGTCCGAGAAGGTCAGCTGCACGCCGCGGCGCGTTCCCTCGCGAACGATCTCGATACGCAGGGTATCGCCGCCGCCATAATCGACCGTGTTTCGGGCTATCTCGCTCGCCGCGGTGACGAGCTTGGTCTGGTCGACGATCCCGAAGCCTGCTTCGATCGCCCGCGCCCGAACGGCCTGGCGCACCCGCACGACATCGTCCGAGGTGCGCACCGCCATAGTTTCATCTTTCTCGACGACCAAGTGCGCCCCCTGGGTCATCGATGGCCTCGCGGATGAGCGCGAGCCCCTTGTCGACATTCAGCGCTGTGCGAACGCCAGTGAGAGAAAGCCCCAACTCAACCAAGGTGATGGCAACGGCAGGCCGCATGCCGACCACGACCGTAACGGCATCGAGTACACGCGACATGGCGGCGATGTTGTTGAGCATGCGGCCGATGAACGAGTCGACGATCTCCAGCGCCGAGATGTCGATCATGACGCCGCGAGCCCGATCGGCGACGATTCGGTTGGTCAGCTCGTCCTGGAGCTCCATCGCCAACCGGTCGTGCATATCGACTTGGATCGAAACCAGAAGGCAGTCGCCAATTTTGAGTACCGGAATTTCCGCCATCAGAGGGTCAGCATTCCGGCGAGCGGTCGACCACTGTCTTGCCGAGGCGACGAAGGGCCAATGCGAAAGCATCGGCCATGGTCCCCTTGGAAACCACCCCCAGTTCGAGGCCGAGATGGACGATCGTCTGCGCGATCTGCGGCCGGATGCCGTTGATGATGCAATCGGCGCCCATCAGGCGGGCGGCGGCAACGGTTTTGATCAGGTGTTGCGCCACCAGCGTGTCGACTGTGGGCACCCCTGTGATGTCGATGATGGCGATCTCTGCGCCCGAATTCACGATCTCCTCGAGCAGGCTCTCCATGACGGTCTGAGTGCGCTCGCTGTCGAGGGTGCCACTCAGAGGCAAG
>Ga0308309_10002621_pt1 | contig 10703 bp, 12 predicted proteins | sample HubBroMetageWFT5_FD_192491 | JGI IMG/M metagenome (GOLD analysis project Ga0308309, IMG submission 192491) | Warmed and freeze-thawed soil microbial communities from the Hubbard Brook experimental Forest, New Hampshire - Hubbard Brook CCASE Soil... | ecosystem: Environmental > Terrestrial >... | reverse complement strand
CGGCGTCTATCAGTACGCGTCGAACCAGCGGCGTGACCGGCACTTCACCAAGCTCATCCAGCTCGAAAAACTTCAGCTCTGAAATGTCGTCTGAGGCCTTTGCCTCTCCGCCTACCACCTTGCCCCAGCTGTAAATCACGATCCTGTGCTCATTGGGAGGGTTGATGATTTCGTAGACGTTGAAATGACCGCCGACTTCGACAATGAGGCCAGTCTCTTCCTGGAGCTCACGAGCTGCCGCATCAGCTATGCTTTCGAAGGCGTGAATCTTCCCGCCCGGAATAACCCAGCTACCTCGCTGTGGGTCTTTGTTCCGTTTTCCGAGCAAAATTCGGTTCACCTCGTCGCGTACGAGCAGCGCGGAACCAATGCGGGGAAGATTGTCGGCCATGTTCGGGCTTCTTCGTTATCGTCGCATGTTGCCTGCCGACACACGCGCACACGTCGGCACGCTCAATAGAGGCGACATCCTTACACACAGTTGGATGCGACGCATCCGAAGAGTTTTGCAAGATCGCCCGCGTTATATACCAACAACATGGACGTGCTATACACACTGTCCACATAGATCCTGCCGAAATGTGGTGCATAGCTGGCGGAGCAACACAGTATCAACCGTATCAAATGCCGCCCCAGCTTCCTGCGGGTTTCGCGACCGAATGTGGGAAACCCGTCCCAAATCAGTAAATAAGCGTTGGCGGTACACGATTCAACCTCAAACGCTGCGGAGTTGGTGCCAGGCTTCTTCGTATTGGGCGAATTTGGAGTTTTGGCGGTGGGGAGAGAGCATTACGTGGATTCGGCCTTCTAAGGCAGCGGTCGGAATTATGTACCAGACGTCGGCTTCGATTACGTAGGCGGCTATGAAGTCCACCTGGTCTTGGGCGTAGGGAATGCCGTTGTGGGTTACATGGCATTTGTAGGAGCGTCCGCGTTTGTATTTGGTGCATTTGACCTGGATGCGGAGGAAGCGGCCGTTGTGTTCGACGGCGAAGTCGTAGCGGGCCATGTCTCCCCAGGGCTTGGCGATGCAGAGTCCGTGTTCGGCGGCGCGGGCCATGAAACGCAGTTCGGCCCACTCGCCCCGGAGCTTGGGGTGCTGGATGTCGATTCCTTGATTTGTCATTTTTGCCTGGAAGTGAATTCTCGGAAAAGTGAAAGGCCGCGGACAGGAGTGTCCGCGCCACACGAGTTGCCAATAAAAAAGCGGCCTTGGTGGGCCGCTGGTTTCTAGCTATTTACTATAAGTTCATTATATCACAAAGGAATGAGTAAACCCGCCATAATTTGAGAATTATATTTGTATAGGCTGCATGGAGTTGGGGGGAATCGGGTGGTTTTTGCCTCTTGACAAGATTTTCCCGAATCGGGAATCGGAGTGCGGCCGGGGCGAAACCCACATCTCGAAAACCGCGAGATGTGGGGCACCCGTCACATAAAAAAGTCGAGCTTCGCTCGATTGGACAGCCGGGGGCGGCTGTCTCCCACACCATCCTGGCAGCTCAGTGGAATTCCAGGGTGACGAATTTGGCTGGTTGGTTGCTTACGTTGGTCAGGGTGTGGGTGTAGCCGCCGGCGAGCCACTTCACGTCGCCGGACTTGAAAATGCCCGGCATGGGGCCCTGGCCTACGATATCGCTGCGCATTTGCAGGTCGGTTACCGCGATCAGCAGGTGCGGGCCGGAGTGGTGATGGCTGGGCATAGTCGCGCCCGGTTGCAAATCGGTCTCGGAGACGCGGACGCCGTCCTGGACGAAGATGATGTCTTGCGTGCCTCCGGTGAAGACGTGGAGGCCGCGTTCTTCGTCCCACTTTGCCGGAGGGATCTTGCGGGCGGCTTCGTCCTGCAGGAACTCGACGGTCACATTGCGGAAGGGCGTGTCGGCCAGATTGCGAGCGATGTGAGCGAAGTTGCCGGCGACAAAGCGGGTTTCGCCATCTTGCAGCTTGAGAGTGACTGGCGGCTTGCCCTTCACGTCGTTCTCGATTTGCGAGGCGCCGAGCGTGACGTAGACGTAGTCATGCTGATGGGTGTGCATGAGGGTCGCGTCATGGGGTGGAACCTCTACCTGAAACACGCGCACATATTTGTTTTCGAGGGCGAGGTGGTGATGGGGCTCGGCGGTGAGTTCGACCTCGGAAGTGCTCTGCGCAGCCAGGACGACGGCGGCTAGCAGGAGTGCAGGAAGCATCAGGCGTCTTCTCATGTCGCAGAGTTTAGCATCTGAAAGGGATCGCCGGCCCGAGATTGATTTAAACTCCGGGTATGACCGACCTCGGCAAAATGCTGGCACTGCTGGGCGGGGTTATCGTCATTATTGGTCTGGCGTTCGTCCTGCTTGGCCGGACCAACCTTCCGATTGGGCGGCTTCCGGGGGACATTGTTTATCGTGGGAAGAACACGACTTTCTATTTTCCACTGGCGACTTCGATTGTGATCAGTGTAGTGCTTTCGGTTTTGATGTATGTGATTGGGAAGTTGCGCAAGTAGTTTCTCGGTTCTCGGTTCGCCGTTCTCAGCTCACCGTTTTCGGCACTGGGGTAAACTCCCTCCATGGCTTCCGCCGATCAGCTTGGTTTCAGTTTTCGTCCTGCGGATCGGCGCACCTGGACGGTGCGGGATCTGGTGGCGGCCGTTCGCACGAACCTGGAGCGAGAGTATGGCGACGTCTGGGTGGAAGGGGAGATTTCGAACTTCCGAGCGCATGACTCGGGGCATCTTTATTTCACTCTCAAGGATCAGAACGCGCAGATTCGGGTGGTGATGTTCCGGTCTTCGGCGCGCTTGTTGCGCTTCCGTCCGGAGAATGGCCTGCAGGTCGTGGTGCGCGGGCGGGTCACGATTTATGAGGATCGCGGAGAGTTGCAGGTCGCGGCCGAGTATGTCGAGCCCAAGGGCGCTGGGGCTTTGCAGATTGCGTTTGAGCAACTCAAGGCCAAGCTCGAAGCGGAAGGACTGTTTGATGCAGCGCGCAAGAAGGCGATTCCTACTTTGCCGGCGAGAATTGGGATTGTGACTTCGCCGCAGGCGGCGGCGTTGCGCGACATTCTCAATATTCTGCGGCGACGGCACGATACGGCCAGCGTTCTGATTTTCCCAGCGCAGGTGCAGGGCGAAGCGGCTGCGCTCGAAGTCACGGCGGGGATTCGCCACTTCAATAAAGCGCGCAATGTGGATGTGATTATCGTGGCCCGGGGCGGAGGCTCAGCGGAGGATCTGGCTGCGTTCAATCACGAAGGGTTGGCGCGGGCGGTTGTGGCTTCCGCGATTCCTGTGATCTCTGCGGTGGGGCACGAGACCGACTTCACCATTCTGGATTTCGTTGCTGACCTGCGAGCGCCTACGCCCTCGGCGGCGGCGGAGTTGGTCATACGTTCACGCTTGGAAGTGGATGAGCAACTTGGAGGACTGCACCGGCGGCTTGAGAAGGCGATGCGCTATCACTTGCTCATAGCTCGCCAGAATCTGACTGAACTGGCGCAGCATGGGGCATTCGCCCGCATGATGGACCTGATTCACCGGCGCGAGCAACGGTTGGATGATCTGGTGAATCGGCTCGCCCATGGGCAGCGCGATGTTCTCGAGAAGCAGCGGCGGCGGTTCGAGGCTCTGTCCGCAGCGGTTCGGCATTATGATGTGCGGCGGGTGTTAGCAGGCATGATGAAAGACCTCGACGCGCGGACTACTGCGATCGTTTCGGCTGTCCGCAACTTGCTGCTCGAGCGCAGAGTTCGTGTGGAGCGAATGGATACGGCGCTGTCGGCGCTTTCTCCGCTGGCGATTCTTGAGCGAGGGTATGCTCTGGTATTCGATGCATCAGGGACCTTGTTGAAGGATGCCGCGAAGATGAAGGCTGGGGATGAGATTTCAGCGAGATTGGCGAAGGGAACGTTGAGTGCAACGGTGAAGAAGTGACGCGGCTTCTGTCGAGCTTCGACGGGCGGGGACGCCCGTCCTCCATTGGTACTGACGTTGGCTTGCCTCGGTGTGCTTGGCTGCTTATACTTCTTGGGGTTTGCCGCCACTCATGAATTGCTGCCTTTAATTCGTCATCATCGGAGATTGTTATGACCACCGCCACGAAATCGGTTTCGCTCGAGCAGGAGCTTAATCCCACGGAAGCGCAAACCGCGCGATTTGATCTGGCCGCGCACAAACTCAATCTGGACGAGGGAATATGGAAGGTACTCCGCTATCCCACTCGCGAACTGATCGTGCATATTCCGGTGGCCATGGACAATGGGAAGTTGGAAGTCTTCACCGGTTTCCGGGTGCAGCACTCGATTGCGCGCGGTCCCTCCAAGGGCGGCATTCGTTATGCACCGGACGTTACTCTCGATGAAGTTCGTGCGCTGGCTGCCTGGATGACGTGGAAGTGCGCGGTGGTGAACATTCCTTTTGGCGGAGCCAAGGGCGGCGTGATTTGCGATCCTCATAAAATGTCGATTGGGGAGCTCGAACGCATGACCCGGCGTTACACGGCGGAACTGTTCGAGTTTATCGGGCCGGAGAAAGATGTGCCCGCTCCCGACGTGAATACCAACGAACAGACGATGGCTTGGATCATGGATACGTACTCCATGCACATGCGCCAGACGGTTACTGCGGTGGTCACGGGGAAGCCGATTAATATCGGAGGATCGCGGGGACGGCGCGAGGCTACGGGTCGCGGCATCATGATCGTTTGCGATGAGGCGATCAAGAAGCTGGGGATGAGGCCTGAATCTACGCGGGTGATTGTGCAGGGGTTCGGGAACGTGGGCTCAAATGCCGCGTTGCTCATGAAACAAGCGGGCTATAAAATTATTGGCATTATTGAAGTCACCGGCAGCCTTTACAACAAAAACGGGATTGATGTGCGGGCGCTCTCTGATTACCGGCAGAAGCATGGGACATTGGCGGGTTTTCCGGAGGCTGAAGCGGCTGACCCCGCTGAATTGCTGGTCACAGATTGTGACATTCTGATTCCCGCCGCCACCGAAAATCAGATCACCAGCCGCAATGCCGATCGAATAAAGTGCAAGATCCTGGCCGAGGGCGCGAATGGCCCGACCACGGCGTCGGCGGACGAAATTCTGGCGGAAAAAGGAGTCTTCGTGATTCCCGACATCCTGTGCAACGCCGGGGGCGTGACCACCTCCTACTTCGAGTGGGTGCAGGATCGCCAGGGATATTTCTGGAAGGAATCCGTAGTCAACGAACAGCTTGAAACAATCATGGTCGCAGCCTTCGAGGATGTGGTAAGGTTTGCCGAAATTCACGGTGTCAACAACCGGATCGCGGCTTATATGCTCGCGATCGACCGCGTCGCCTATACGATTCGGCAGCGCGGAATCTACGCCTGAGATTTCGGGTCGGGCGCAGAATCACGATCAAACAAAAATCTATAAGGAGGGAATCGGTATGAGCACACTGCGAATGAGGGTGCTGACCTGGGCGGCGGGAGTGTGTCTAGTGTTGGGGTTAGTTGTAGTCCCGACACTGGCGCAGACCCAAAGTACATCACCGACGGATCAATCCGCCTCGTCAACCAGTACGAGCAAAAAGAAAAAGTCCAAGAAAGATACAACCGCCACTGACGATCAATCCGCCGCTTCGAGTACCAGTACGTCTTCAAGCAAGAAATCCACGAAGAGCGCGAAGTCCGATGCAGCAACCGGCGCTGATTCTGCCAGCGATACTTCATCCACTGCCAGCAAATCGAGTGCCAGCAAGAAGAAGTCGAGCGCGAAATCAGATACTACTGCTGCGAGTCCGGATTCTGCCGCCAGCGACACGTCGTCCACTGCCAGCAAAAAGAAGTCGAGCACGAAGACGAAGTCTGCAAGTACAGACGCAACCGATCAGTCCACGGCGACGGGTGCGTCCGATGCAACTGCGTCGAAGACGAGTCACAAGAGCAAGAAGGCGGCCAGCGACAGCACCACGCCATCGACGTCCCCGGCGAGTTCGTCAGCGATGTCGGAGACACCAGCTCCAAGCAGCAAGAAGTCTGCTGGGACTGCGCCAGCCTCCGCCCCGGCGGCCAGTTCAGCGCTTGCGGCAAGCTCCGCTCCAATGACAAGCTCTGCTCCGGCAAAGCCTGCGGCCGGTTCTTCGGCGAGCGCCACGACCAAGAAGGCGTCTTCCACGGCACCAGCGGGCGGAACAGCTTCCAGTCCGGAAATCGCTTCGGCGAAGTCCAGCGGGAAGGTGTGGGTCAATCTCGACAGCGGCGTCTATCACAAAGGTGGACGCTGGTATGGCACCACGAAGAACGGCAAGTTCATGACTGAAGCCGAGGCCCAGCAAGCCGGGTATAAAGCATCCCAAAAAGACTAAAAGGAGGAATCATGAGCAAGAAACCCATTTCACGTGTTCTGCTTGTGCTGCTCGCCCTCACACTGATCATGGGCATCAGCGTGAGCCAGGGTGCTGCGCAAGCCAGCAGTGGAAGCAAGAGTTCGACTTCGACCACGGCCGCAAGTTCCGCCGACCTGGTTGATATCAATTCTGCAACCAAGGATCAACTCGACGCGCTGCCCGGCATCGGCGCGGCGTACTCACAGAAAATCATCGATGGACGCCCGTACGCCAAGAAGACGGACCTGGTACGCAAGAAGGTGATCCCTCAGGCCACGTACAACAAGATCAAGGACATGATTATCGCCAAGCAAAAGTAGCACCACGAGCATTCCACGACGAGCCCGAAGAGCGGACCGCCGCGCCCTGCCCCAACCTTAACCAAAGCCAAATCTTGAATCCGTTTTCCAAGGAGGCAACATGAGTTTCGTCGACGACATGAAGAACAAGGTCATGGGAAACATCGCGGAAGAGAATCCGACGGCAAGTGCCGCTCTGGAACTTCTGAAAAACCATCCCGGCGGCATCAGCGGACTGGTGCAGCAATTTCACGACAAAGGCCTGGGAGACGTGGTCAACTCCTGGGTAAGCACGGGCCAGAACCTGCCTATCTCAGCGGACCAGATCAAGAGTGTCCTCGGCAATGAGCATGTACAGGCATTTGCCGCTAAAGCGGGGATTTCGCCCGATGTGGCCAGCGCCAAGATTGCCGAAGTGCTGCCGATGATCATGGACCGGGTTACTCCGAACGGTGAGCTGCCGGCGCAGAGCGGCCTGCTCGCGACTGGAATGAATATGCTGAAGTCCCTGACAAAAACCGAGACCGACGCCGCTTGAGGATTTGTCCGGCCGAAAGCTGGAGGGCAAAAACCTAGCTCCTGCTGTCATGCAGGGGCTTTTTTGTTGTCCAGCCGTGCTCGGCCCAGCGGAGGATCACTCGCTGCGAGGGTCCGTTAAATGCGCTTGAGCAGGCTTTGCCCCTCCGCGTTTACTCTTGCATTGCTTTCGCTATTCATGGTGGAGGATAATTCGGTATCGCTCGTTCCGGCATTCGTGCCGGCTTGCGGTGGCCAGCGCACCCGGTGAACCTTCCCAATTCCATCACGCTCACCCGCATCTGCAGCATCCCGCTGCTGATCTGGATTCTTTCCACCAACCGCTTTCAAAGCACGGGCGTCGAAAAAGAACTGCTGGCTTCAGCTCTGTTCATCGCTGCCTCGATTACCGACGGCATTGATGGGTACCTTGCTCGCAAGCGCGGACAGATCACGACCATGGGTGTGCTGCTCGATCCGCTGGCCGACAAGCTGCTGATCGCCGCTGCGTTTGTCACTCTGGTGCAGTTCAATCCCAGCATGGTTCCGGCCTGGATCGCCGTGATCATCATCGGGCGGGAATTCCTGGTGAGCGGCTTGCGTTCGATTGCGGCTTCCGAAGGGTTTGCGATCGAGGCCAGCGATCTGGGCAAGTTCAAGATGCTGGTGCAGATCGTTTCCGTGGTGGCCGTTATTCTTGACCACCGTTGGAAAGAATGGCCCATCTATGGCGGGTATTTCTTCCCGGTGCATTGGATCGCGCGGCTGGCTATCTGGTTCATGGTTCTGTTGTCGCTGGTATCGGCAGGCGATTACTTCGTCGCCTTCTGGTCGAAGATTGACCGGCAGGTGGTGAAGAGCCGCCGCCGCGCGTTTGTCCTCAGCCGTCGGAGGAAGCGCGATGTCGCCGCAACCTGAACACCTGGCTGCATCTGCTACGCTGGTGAGCGCTCGTCAGAATGAATTCACACCTGAGGAACGCGCAGTTTTGTTGAGGCTCGCCCATGAGTCCATCCTGTCGGCTCTCGAGCGCCGCGAGATTTCTCTGACCCCGTCTTCGCCGCATCTCGAAGAGCCGCGGGGCGCGTTCACCACGATTTATTTCCACGGCAACCTGCGCGGATGTGTGGGCTATGTATTTCCGGTTGCTTCGCTGTACCGGACGGTGGCTGAAACTGCCCGCGCCGCGGCCTTCGAGGATACGCGTTTCTCGCCCGTTAGCCTGCAAGAGGCGGCGGATTTGGACGTCTCTCTGAGCATTCTTTCTCCACTGAGAGTCATCACGCCGGAAGCAGTTGAGATCGGGCGGCACGGATTGGTGGTCTCGCAAGGGGGACGCCGTGGGTTGCTCCTGCCCCAGGTGCCGGTCGAACATCAATGGGACCGCATCACCTTCATCGAGCAGACTTGCCGCAAGGCAGGGCTGCCGCTCGATGCTTGGCGGCAGGGTGCGACGCTCGAGGCATTTACTGCAGAGGTGTTCGGGGATCGGGAGGCAAAATGACAGGTGCGACGCCGGAGCTTTTATACTCGACACTACATTCCAGTTCGCAACGGACTAGGTTCCGTGCGAAGTGGATCAGCGCCGCACTCATTCTAGGTTCGCTGTTTTTCGCTTGCCCCGAGCCAGCCTCCGCTCAAGAAACCTACTGTCCGGAAAGTATTTCCGTGGAGCAGACGGTCACAAAAATTCCGGAGGGCTGGACGGTTAGGCAGGATGAAGCGGCCAGCACCTTGGAGGGGATAACGTTTTATAGCGGACCTCCCGATGAAAAAGCCATGCTGGTGTACGACAAGTGGACAAAGCGCAACGGCCTGGCATACGGCGTTTGGCACTTTCAATCCAGATCTTCTCACCCGACCTGGCTAAGTTGCCGTTATTCGTTTACCCGCGTGGTTCTCGCAAAGCAACTTCCGGCAGAGACTTCGGAATGCACAGTCACCTACGATCCAAAAGTGACCGTTTCGGGCTCACCCGAAATCCGGAAGATAGACTGCCACTAGCTACTGCGCCGGACGAGTTCCGTCCAATTCAGACAGCAGACTGGGCTCTATTACAATTCTCGGATCACTTTCCAGCGAGGTTTGGCTTGGACGAACCGGTCACCGCTACTAAATATTCCGACGCCTCTGTGCCGCGCCACACCTCGCTGCTTGAACTCGCACGCCTCTTCCTGAAGCTCGGCATGGTCGCTTTCGGTGGCCCTCCCGCACATATTGCCATGATGGAAGACGAAGTCGTGTCGCGGCGTGGCTGGCTTACACGCGAACAATTTCTCGACTTTCTGGGCGCGACCAATCTTATCCCTGGCCCGAACTCCACCGAGATGGCAATCCATGTGGGCCGGATTCGGGCTGGATGGCCAGGTTTGCTGGTGGCGGGCGCGAGTTTCATTCTGCCGTCGGCTGTCATGGTGACCGCGCTGGCGTGGGCGTATGTGCGCTTTGGATCACTGCCGCAGGTTGCGGGGCTTCTGTACGGAGTCAAGCCCATCGTGATTGCTCTGATTGTGCAGGCCGTGTTCAAGCTGGCGAAGACGGCAGTGAAATCGACGTGGATCGGCGTTGTGGGTGCGTTCGCGGCGCTGGCGACGGCTCTTGGCGCATATCAACTTGCCGTGCTTGCAGGTGGTGGTTTGCTGACCGCTCTGGTTTATTGGCTGCGCTCGGGCAAGCGAATTTCGACTTCTGCGAAGGGTCTGTTCACGGGCGGAGCCTTGGCAACGCCATCGGGCGTCGCCGCCTCCTTTAGCCTGACTGCGCTGTTCCTTGTTTTTCTGAAGATTGGGGCAATTCTTTTTGGGGGCGGCTATGTGCTGGTGGCGCTGATTCGTTCCAACCTGGTGGCCGGACTGGGCTGGATCAGCGAACGGCAATTGCTCGATGCCATCGCCATGGGACAGGTAACTCCGGGCCCCCTGTCCACAACTGCAACCTTTATTGGTTATCTGTTGGGAGGCCTCCCGGGGGCGGTGATTGCGACCGTCGCGATTTTTCTCCCGGCATTCTTTTTTGTGGCAATTAGCGGGCCAGTGGTTCCACGCTTGCGCCAGTCGCCTCTTGCCGGGGTCGTACTGGATGGAGTGAACGTTGCGGCGCTGGCCTTGATCGCGGTCGTGTCCTGGCAACTCTTCCGCGCGGCGGTCGTAGACTGGACCACCCTAGTCCTGGCCGGTATGAGCTTCTTCCTGCTGTTTCGCTATCGCGTCAACTCCGTATGGCTGATACTCGGCGGGGCAGCGGTCGGAGTTGGAGCAACCTGGTTTCATCCTTGAAGGCCGGACGAGAGCAACGAATGCAGTCTTTTCTTCAGTTTCTTCGTCCCCGCGTCGGCCAAAATCAGAACTGAGAGTTATGGGCATCCTGCCATTAAAGATTTCCACAGCGTACAGAAAAAATTCACCGGCGCGTAACTTAACCGCAACATTCTGCGGGTACAGTTTCGTGCTCAGGAGGATTTTTTCAATGAAGATCAAGAGGCCATCACGGGCCTTTCTCGTGATTCTATTTCTGGCTGCGGCTTTGGTACCGGCCGTGTTTGCGCA
>Ga0308309_10002618_pt1 | contig 10708 bp, 9 predicted proteins | sample HubBroMetageWFT5_FD_192491 | JGI IMG/M metagenome (GOLD analysis project Ga0308309, IMG submission 192491) | Warmed and freeze-thawed soil microbial communities from the Hubbard Brook experimental Forest, New Hampshire - Hubbard Brook CCASE Soil... | ecosystem: Environmental > Terrestrial > Soil... | reverse complement strand
GAAGTCAAAGGCTATAGCGAGTATTGCGGCTGCGGTACTGGGCGCGGCTGTCCTCTGCCAGCCAGATCTCGCCCACGCTCGCGGAGGCGGAGGGCACGGCGGCGGTTTCCACGGTGGCGGCTTCCACGGCCGTGTCGCCGCCGTCCATCACGGTTTCGGCGGTGTTCACGGAGGCCACTGGTATAATGCCTCGAACGAGCATCGCTGGTATCATGGCTGGCATGGGGGCCGCTATGGCTGGTGGTTGTTCGGTCCCGGACTGGCGTGGGCGTATTATACATCTCCGTGGTGGGGGTACGACTACAGCCAGCCTTACGCCAGTCAGACTTGGTACTATTGCTCCGATCCGGCGGGCTATTACCCCTATGTAACGCAGTGCAGTACCGGCTGGCAGACGGTTCCAGCCAGCTGACGCGTCCAATGATCTCACCCCGGCTGCCCGTCCGCGGCCGCCGGGAGAGATCACGATGGAGATGGTAAAGCGATTACGCGCTACGAGGTGAAGGCAGTGATGACCGACGCGGCGATGAGCTGATCGATCTCGCAGAATCGAATTTGTGGCGCAAGTGCTCAGGCTCGAACATATGATTCGTCATTATCGTCATGGCCGGGCTTGTCCCGGCCATCCCACGTCTTTGCCTCGCGCCGCGCCGGCACCAGATATGTGCCTGCCCGGATCAAGTCCGGGGATGACGGGTTGGTTGGCGCATCACGCACCATCTGAATGAGTCTGAGCGCTAGGAAACCCGTTCGTGTGCAACCGATACGGTGTCTGCGGGTGGCTCAAAACAGGATACCTGCGTCAATGGTGACGCGCGTCTGCGAGTTGTTCGTCCCGCTTGGTCCGAAGCCCAGACCGGTGGTTACGTTGTTGGCTCTAACCCACGCGAAGCCGCCACGGACGAACAAGTTGCGGTATTGATAGGCCGGCGTCACTGTAACCGCGAACGCACCGCTGCCGGGACCGTAGAGCAGATTGTTGCTGCCCGCCGTACCGATATACTCGAGCCGCGCACCCAGGAAAAACCCACCGCCGAGAGAGTAATCGGCGAGCACCGATCCACCCAAAGCTTGAAGACTTGACATTATTCCGATACTGGTGTTGGTCGGAACGTGTGTGGCCGAAAAATAGGGCTGGATAACCCATGGACCGGATTTGTAAGTATAAATCAGATTGTAGATTTCAGAATTGTTTTGGAGGAGCGGGGTCCTCGTCGTCGCAGTTTTGGTGTTCCCGGCATTGCCGGCAGCGAAAAACGTAAACGAACTGGAACTGTTCAAGGTATAGGTAGCGGCGCGAGAGATCCAATTATAGGCTCCGGAATCAAAGCCATCGTTAAACGAGAGCGACAAGGCGAGCGGGCCGATCTTGTAGTCGGCCTGGCCGCCCTCGCAGAACGCCGGCAACTGAGTCACCACGATCCCGCGCTCAGGGTTTATGTTCTGAAACGAAAAGGGGTACTCGGCGCCGATCAGAGTTTGCAGCTTGCCCGCCCGGAACGAGAAATCGTCGCTCGGCGCGATTTTGAGGTATCCCGTCGGAAACCATCCGAACAAATTTCCTGACCCGCCAAAGGTTGCCTGAGCAGTCGAAACGTTGCGGGATCCCAATACCCAAATGGAATATGCGCCGGGCTGCGCATAAAACTGGATTAGGCCATCGGGCTTCTGGATAAACAACTGACCATTCGACAGGTCCGGTTGCCACGCGCGGTTGCCCGGGGAACCGATTGTTTTGCCATTGCACAATACCGGCACCAATGCCGTCCACATATATATCGCCGAGCGGTCCTAACGCGTATTTTGGCGACGGCTCTGGGATCACGAACGGGCCGGTAATCGACGGCCCCATTGGTGGCGAGGCGGGTTCGGCCGCTTGTTCGGTGGCCTGCTGTTCACTGTATGGCGGCGTTGTCGCTTCATCAGCCTCAGCGGAAGCGCAACCCAGTAAAAGCAATACCCAGGAACAGGCGGTATATAACCGAAGCCCAATGTTGATATTCTTCACGGGATTGGGGCCGAGCGGCCATCGTAGAGCCGCCCGGATGCGCGTTTCATCATCTTCGCCATGGCAGTGGCTCCTCGTGTCCCGGCCCGGATTCGTTGGGCAAAAGCGGTGTTTTACCGGCTGAGATGCGCGAGCCGATTTTAACGCGACATAACGTCAGCACCCGGAGAATACAATTTCCAGTTGCTTGTGACGCCGGGCGGGAATTGTAGGTGGATGCCGGTGAAAATCTGGAAATTTGGCGCGCCCGTCCCTGAGCGATACACGGATGGTTGAGCCTCAGCATAGACATTCAGCGTGTAGCCCCCACCCAGATGGATCACCTTTCCGGCGCCGAGCCCGACAGGGATGGTTGTCGTGTGGGTGCTGGTGTCGAAACGCATGATGGCCGTCGAGCGCAGATACCATCCGCTATGGAGATTGTAGAATGCGGTCGGTTGCACGGTGGTCAGCTGAGTGCTGGCCCCCGACACCGTGCGCTGATAGGTTGGCAATACCCCAAGAAGACCCCAAGGCTGGGGCGCGAGGATTACGCCTGCGGCACCGGCCTGTAGGCTGTTTGTGCCAAAATTGGTGTTGGTGTTTGTCGGAACCGCAATGAGCGGTCCAATGCCGAAGGTGATTGGCTCGTGTTCGTAGAGGCCAATGTCACGCGTGAAAAGAGTGAGGTTGTAGATTTGTGTGTCGCCGAGCCCAGTACGCGGTCCAGTTTTCGCCGTCGGGTTTGTGACGACCGGAGGGTCGATGTGGAAGATCTGCTGAACGCCGTTGATCTGGAAGGGGATCAAAATCCGACCTTCACCATTCTCGGCATCGCCGCTCAAATTGTTCAGGGACGGCGCGTAGAAATTCCAGTATTCCACAGTAAGTTTCGGCTCGATGGGATTGTTAGCCGAGTTGGCATCCTTCCTCTCGGCATCGAAGCTGGCCTGTGTCTCGTCGGACGTCGTAGCGTCATCTGCCGCGTCCGCGACTGTGCTGGCAGTCAGGACTAACAAAGCTAAAGCCGTGTTGAACAACCGCATAGCGACGCTCCCCTGCGTTCCAACCAGTCTAGGCCGGTACCGTGGTTTGAGCCAGGGCTCACCCCTCACCCAAGGGGTGCAGGATTGTTGAAAGCGATCTATCGGTTCACAGGTTCTGGCGCTTTGCACTCGCCGAGGGGTTGCCAAGTCGGCGAGCGCCGTGTCGTGGGTCGCGCGAGGGCGGCCTCGCGTAGCAGGGCTGCGGCCGCCCCGCGCCGTCTTACCTGCAGCTTATCAAGTATGTTGTGCACGTGGTTCTTTACGGTAGGCAGGCTGATTTTTAGCTGTCTCGCAATCTCCTTGTTCGAAAGCCCCCGATCTATGAGTGCGACGATGTCCTGTTCGCGGCTCGTCAGTGCCGCCTTTGGAGGTCGCTGTCTCGTGGTCTGAACGTGAGCGGCGAGGCGACGGAACAAAGACGCTGCCACTCGCGGTGAGCAATGGACCTCGCCGCGAACGGCGTTCTCTACGGCCGTAATCAGATCCTCTTTAGACCCATTACGCGCGACATACCCGGCAATTCCGGCCTCCGCACATTCGCAGACCTCGTCCTCCGTGTCGGCCACGGAAAATGCGACAACCTTTACTCGCATCCGTGCCGTGGCTATCGCGTGTGGTAGCGCTAGCGCGTCGTGCATCGCAAAATCGAGAAGAGCGACGTCTGGATTCTTCTCCTCGATGCAAGCGAGTGCCGATGCAACGGTGTCGGCGACACCGACCACGACGACGCGATCAACCCGTGCCAAGCTGAGGGCCAAGCCTTCGCGGTAGAGACGTGTATCGCTGACGATGATGATATGTGGTTGAAGATCTAGGGCCGCCCGATTCACTGGGATGTGATCGTAGCCGCTGGCCGCATGGATCCCCGATTTGCCAGAGCTCATAGTGCCGTCCCCTGGCCATGCGAGACGCCGCCTCGTTCTCGCGCGTTGATTGGTCTCTTAACTCACGCCAGACAGAACGATCTGTCGGTTGAATCCGATCCCGTGTGTTAAGCCAATCAAACGTTAAATCTCGTTAAGACGAAAGGCGGTGACAGGCACGCCCGCCGCACCGCCATCTGAAAGATGGCTTGGATGGCGCCTAGAAAGATCCGGATCCATAACGAAGCGAGAGTCCCGTAACCTAAAGAAATCCCAATTTTTTTCGAGAAGGGTCGGTCGCTTTAGCTGACATTAGCCCGGTGGGCACGTCCGGCAGGCGTATCCGGACCCCGATCTTCTGGCATCTGAATTCTGGCCTCTAGATCCATTTTATTCAGACTCAATTCAAGCGAAATTCCTCCTGTTGAAAGGGCGCGTTGAAACCGGAGCAAGGGAGCGACGATGAGGCGCATTCGTATCTTGCTTGCCGGCATGCCCCGGATGCTTCTCGATATGATCACAGACATTGTCGCGCTGCACGCCGAGATGATGGTAGCCGGAAGGATGCAGGATACGGTCGATCTCCGCGCGGCGGTGAAGAAGACTAGGGCAGACGTTGTTATTCTAAATGAGCCGGCAATAGGCCCGCCGCAGAATTACCAAGAACTCCTCTACAGTCGTCCTCATCTCGGGGTGCTCTCGATTACGAGCGACGGCCGCCAGTTCTTTCTTCACAAGTTACGCCCAGTCCGCACTGCATTGGGCGAGGTCTCTCCCGAAAGCCTCGTACAGGCGATCCAGTCAAGTGCACAACGTGGGCCAGACTAAACGCCGGGTTCATCGACAAGCTCCCAGGGACAACAGAGCTTCAATGGAGGTAGCCATGGTTGATGTAGCACGACGCAAGCTGCTGGGTGGCGCGGCCGCCGGTGTCGGCAGCCTCGCCGCAACATCGGTTCTCTCGAAGGCGCGGGCGCAAGGCTTCGGCAACCCGGACACGCCGCCGCAAGGAGCCGTCAATGCGACAAACCCCGCCAGCTTGACGGACCCGGGCCCGCAGAATCCCGCAATTGCTAGCCAGTTCCCGGCGGCAGTGTCGCCGCCGGCCACCTCTACCAACAATTTGCAGCAGTTCTGGGCATCGTTCAACAACGCGGCAAAGCGGATCCAAAACGGCGGCTGGGCGCGGCAGGTGACCCAGTACGACTTCCAGATTTCGGACACGATCGCCGGCGTCAACATGCGGCTGACGAGGGGCGGCATACGCGAACTGCACTGGCACGAATTTGCAGAATGGGCATTTGTGACCTACGGAACGTGCCGCATCACCGTCCTTGACCCGGTGGGGCAAGCTTATGCGGCCGACGTCAACGAGGGCGAGCTGTGGATTTTCCCGCCCGGCTATCCGCATTCGCTGCAAGGCGTCGGCGAAGACGGCACCGAATTTATCCTCGCCTTCAATGAAGGAAGGGCATCGGAGTTCAATACGCTCCTGGTGACCGATTTTGTTGCGCACACCCCGCCGGATATCCTGGCCCAGAATTTTCAAGTCCCAGCCGACACGTTTTCGAGAATACCACTCTGGGATCGCTACATTTTTCAGGGCGAGCTGCCGGGACCGCTTGCTGCCGACCAGGCGGCTGTATTAAGCCCCGAAGGCCCCCCGAAAAACCCGTTCAGCTTCTCCTTAAAAGGCGTCAAAGATAAACCATTCTTTCGGCAGGGGCCCGGCGGTACGGTGCAGATCGCCGACAGCCGGAACTTCCTCGCCAACACATTCGTCGCCGCCTCGCTCGTGACTTTGGTCCCTGGTGGCCTGCGCGAGCTGCATTGGCACCCCAATGCCGATGAATGGCAATACTACATCAAAGGCGCGGCCCAGGTCGGGGTGTTCACTGCCGGCCCCATGGCGCAGACCACCAACTTCCACCCGGGCGACATCGGCTACGTCAAACGCAACAATGGTCATTGGGTCAAGAACACCGGCAACACCGAGTTGCAGTTCCTCGAGGTATTCAAAAGCCCGATTTTCCAGGACGTCTCCTTGTCCGACTGGTTGACACACACGCCGCCCGCGATGGTCGCCGCAACCTTCAATATCGACCCGGCGGTGATTGCGAAGTGGCCCAAAGATAAGCCCGAAACCCTGCCGCTCTATCAGGGGTGAGGGACTCACTAGCTCAAGCGACGCTGATTGGCCGCGCCATCCTCGCCACAGGCGAGGCATTGGCCGGCCCGGCGGTGTCGAGCTTGGTCGCACAGACGAATTACTGGGATTTATAGGTTTTTACCGCCTAGCGGTACGGAATTGTGCGTTAGCAAAATAGCGCTCTCGCAACGGTTCGTACTGGTTATGGTCGGCGCACTCGCGGGATGGATAGCCGGATGCGGCTGATTCTGAAATGGCAGGTATCGAGGCATCAACCATCCGTGTTTGGCTCGACGCCCATCCTCGTTGGGGGTCATAAATGACGGATTCACTAGCTCAAGCAACGCTGACCGACCGTGCCATTCTCGCCGGCAGCGAGGTCTTGGCCGGCCGGCGGCGTGGGCTGGGCGCGCTGCTGCCGTTTGCGGGTCCCGCCGTTATGGCCTCGGTGGCCTATATGGACCCAGGAAACTTCGCGACCAACATCGAGGCCGGCGCCAAATACAATTACAACCTCCTCTGGGTCGTTCTCGTCGCCAACGTGATCGCGATGTTGTTCCAGGCGCTGTCGGCGAAGGTTGGAATCGTCACCGGGCGCAATCTCGCCGAGCTCAGCCGGGAGCGATTTCCGCGGCCATTCGTCTGGGCGATGTGGATCGTCAGCGAGATCGGCGCGATGGCTACCGATCTCGCCGAGTTTCTCGGCGGCGCCATCGGCCTTTCGCTCCTTTTCGGCATGCCGCTGCTTGTTGGCATGGTGATCACCGGCATGGCGACCTATGCGATCCTGACGTTGCAGCGCGGTGGTTTCCGGCCGATCGAGCTGCTGATCGGCGGCCTCGTGGGCGTGATCGGCGCGAGCTATCTCGTCGAGCTGTTCATCGCACCGCCAGACTGGCCTGCAGTCGCGTTTCACACGGTCGTGCCGCGGCTCGATGGCAATGAGGCGGTTCTGCTCGCCGTCGGTATCATCGGCGCCACAGTCATGCCGCACGCGATCTATGTGCATTCCGGCTTCACTCAGGATCGCATCGTCGCACGAACCGACCGCGAGCGGCGCCGATTGCTCCGGTTCTCGAATCGCGAAGTGGTCCTGGCGCTCGGCCTTGCCGGGCTCGTCAATATGGCGATGGTCGCGATGGCCGCTTCCGTCTTCCACGATGGCGTGCACGACGATGTCGCAGAGATCAGTACCGCATATCACACCTTGATACCGGTGCTGGGGTCCTGTGCTGCCGGGGTTTTCCTGGTCTCGTTGATCGCGTCGGGACTGTCGAGCTCGGCCGTTGGCACGATCGCGGGGCAGGTCATCATGCAGGGCTTTATCCAATACCGAATCCCACTCTGGATCCGCCGGCTCGTCACGATGGTACCTGCCTTTGCGGTGGTGGCGCTCGGCATCGACGCGACCCGCGCGCTCATCTTGAGCCAAGTCGTCTTGAGCCTCGTCCTCCCGGTCCCAATGGTCGCTCTGCTGATCCTGATGCGACGCCGCGACATCATGGGTTCCTGTGCGAGTGGGTCTCTCACGATGGCCGCCGCTACGGCAGCGGCCGCCGCCGTGCTCGCCCTCAATCTAGTGTTGGTTTTGCAGACCATCGGGATTCCGCTTCCCGCCTTTGGCGCAGCCGGATAGCACTCGTGTCTCCGGCTTCAGATCCTGCAAGCCAACCCGGAAATCGTCTCTGGGTGGGTTCTATTGAGCTGGATGTGACCTTTCGCCGTCTGACTCAGTCCTCGGGACCATGTCGAGGCGCCGAGAGGTCATCGTGGCATGCTCCGACTTCTGCCGGTGCAGCGTTCCCGCATAGTCGAAGCTCTGGTCAGCTGCTAGGGGCCCGTTCACGATCATCACGATCATTTACCGAGCTTAACGGCGCTTTACTCGCAATGGCGTGAGCGGCAATAAATTACCATCAGACCACCCATAGCGGTGTACCACAGGCGATCAGAGAGTGACCAAGAGCAGATATCGTTTCGTAACGCCCGCATTACTTGGGCTGTGCCTCGTAGTATTCGCCGGTCTCGCGCCGCAGCCCGTTGCAGCGGCAGCAGAGCCGCAGGTCCCGTCCCTGGCACCGGGAATGGCGCGGGTTTGGTTTCTACGGCCGGCGGGTTCGCTCAATGGCAATGTCTGGGCAGCATCGCCGGAGATCTACGCGAATAGCGCTCGCATCGGCGAGATCCCGGCGGGAGCCGAATTTTATCGTGATTTCCGGTCGGGTACTTATCGCTTTACGGTGCAGCCTTACGGCCTGCCGACCGGTGCAGCCGATAGCGTCCAGCTGGCGCCTGGGATGGAGACCTATCTCGAAATCCAGTGGGTGGGCAGCTGGGAAGAGGGCCAGCCGGAGGCAGGTTGGGGGTTCTCACCCAACACGTTCGGTATCCTGACGATGTCGCCCCAACTTGCCCAAGCGTATCTCCCGACATTGACCTAACGCCCCCAGTAAGCGAGGCGCGCGGGAAGATAGCGGGATAGCTCTTGCCTATGGAGCAATCTGACCGAGGTACCTCCTGCGCCTCCGCAGTCGGGCAGCTGTAGCTGCGCCGGTGATGCATGGCGTGATCTGGGGCATCGAATGAGGCTAGTGCTGGCGGATCGGATTGCTCCCCCGAGCTTTAATACGCCCGCGAGACTGGGCGGGTTTCGCCTGAGCGCCGGGTCACGCATGGCAGTTGCGGCGCTTGGCGTCGTCTACGGCGATATCGGGACTTCACCGCTCTATGCCTTCCGCCAGTCACTGGTGAATTTCGGTGACATGAACGAGCGCGCCATTCTCGGCACTGTCTCGCTCATCGTCTGGGCCTTGATGCTCGTCGTGACCGTGAAGTACGTTCTCGTCATCATGCGAGCGGACAACCGCGGCGAGGGCGGTCTGCTCGCGCTCACCGCCCTGGTATTGCGAAGCACCAGCAGCCCGGGAAGAGGGTATTTTTGGATCATGGCGGCCGGCATCGTTGGGCGCCCCTTTGGACCGGTGATGTTGGTCTGGTTTGCCGTGCTCGGCCTGCTCGGCGTCTGGGGGATCGTGCAGCACCCGCGCATACTTCTCGCCCTCGATCCGACCCGCGCCATCGCTCTGCTTTTCGGTGCACCTTGGCGCGGTTTTGTTATGCTTGGGTCGGTTTTTCTCGCGGTGACCGGCGCCGAGGCCCTTTATGCCGATGTGGGGCATTTTGGCCGCACGGCGATACGGACAGCATGGCTCAAGCTTGTCTTTCCTGCGCTTCTGCTAAACTACTTCGGACAGGGGGCTTTGCTGCTCGGCAATCCCGGCGCCCTGGATCACCCTTTCTACCGTCTCGCGCCTGAATGGGCATTTTACCCGCTAGTGGCGTTGGCGACGGCTGCGACTATCATCGCCTCGCAGGCCGTGATTTCGGGCGCGTTTTCGATGACCCGCCAGGCAATTCAGCTCGGCTATCTGCCGCGGCTCGAGGTCCGCCACACCTCCGCGGAAGAGATCGGGCAGGTCTATGCGCCGCGCATCAACGGCTTGTTCCTCGTGGTCATCATTATTCTCGTGCTCGGCTTCCGGTCGTCAGACAATCTCGGCGCCGCGTACGGCATCGCAGTGAGCGGCATGATGGCCATCACCACCGGGCTGGCTTTCCTGTATATGCGCAGCCGCGGCTGGAGCCTGGTCATTGCCGTGCCGGTTTTTGCCGCCTTTGGTCTCATCGACCTCACCTTTCTAAGCTCGAACCTGTTGAAAATCTTTGACGGCGGCTGGTTCCCGATTGCCGTCGCCGCAGTCGTATTCACGATGATGGCAACGTGGTGGCGCGGTCGCCGACTGCTAGCCCAGCGGCGCGCCCGCGATGCAATGGAGCTGAGCCAGTTCATTGCGGCGCTCGATCCGGAGGGACCACCCCGTATAGAGGGAACAGCGATCTTCTTGACCAGCGACTTGACGCGGGTCCCCACGGCGCTGCTTCGGGCACTGGAGCATTACAAGGGCCTGCACCAGCGCGTCATCATGATGCAGGTTGACACTGAGGACGTAGCGCATGTGCCGGACGAGCAACGGCTTGAGATCGCTGAGCTCGGTAAGGGCTTCTACACGATCCGCCTCCGCTATGGCTTCATGGACGAGCCAAATATATTGCGTGCCCTCGCGCAATGCAGGGCCGGAGGACTTCACGTCAACCTGACGGAGACCTCCTTCATCATCAGACGCGAGAGACTGCGCGTGCGGCCACACGCTCGCCGCACGCGTTGGTGGCGCTGGCGCAACGCGCTCTTCGTTTTCATGTCAAACAATACGCCCGACGCAACCGAATTTTTCTGGCTTCCACCGGACCGCGTTGTGGAACTGGGCGGTCAAGTCGAGATCTGAGCGAAATGCCCTATGTGGCTTTTATAGCCCCGCCAGATCAAATAAAGTATGATCGTACGGGGGGCACGACATGGAACGGGCGGAATCGCACGGTTGGTGGCGCGGACCAGGAACATGATCGAGCTGCGGCTGCCACGGGCGTTGGTGACTGCCGCAACGGTTAGTCTGGTCGTCTTGGTAGCGCAGTGGTTGCCCGTCTCTGCCAGTGGCGGAGTCCCTTGATCGATACCCTTGGCAGCGTCCGTTCTACTCTGGACAAACATGGCATCTCGTTGGGCCTGCAGAGTACGCACTGACGTTTAAAATCCCACATTCAAAAT
>Ga0308309_10002617_pt1 | contig 10709 bp, 12 predicted proteins | sample HubBroMetageWFT5_FD_192491 | JGI IMG/M metagenome (GOLD analysis project Ga0308309, IMG submission 192491) | Warmed and freeze-thawed soil microbial communities from the Hubbard Brook experimental Forest, New Hampshire - Hubbard Brook CCASE Soil... | ecosystem: Environmental > Terrestrial >... | reverse complement strand
GCTCGTTCCATCCTTGGAGGTGTACGAGATCTGGGAATGGTCATAATTTGCAGGATCAAAAGGGATATTCCTTTTCACCCAAAGCGTACGCTCGTTGGTTTTTGGTGAATAACGGAAGATCCCGATGGGTTTGGAAAACGATTCCGTTTCCAGGAGCAGTTCATCGCTCTCCGGCGATCCCCCAATGATGCGGATGGTTTCGTCAAAGCCCACGGGCATTTCGCCCATCTTTCGGCCCTTCATATCAAAGATGATGACTTGAGGAATCATTTCTTTCATGTAAGAGACAAAGATACGGTCACCAACAACAAGCCAATTGTTAATAGGAGTTTCGATCTCGGGGACTATATCGATCCACTCATGTTGTCCGTTGTCGTGAAGGCGGATTTCGACGATGCGGCGATTCGGTGCATCGCGGTCCGTGATGGCGAGAATTCTGTCAGCAAGCAACCGCAGATTGACGTGAGACTCGAGATTCTGGAAAATCGGAATGGGTAATCTATCCCCTCCCAATGGATGAAGGTAGGCATCCCTGATCGTCTTTTCACGAAATTGGCATACAAGGAAGACGAGACGTTTGCCGTGGGAAAAAAGACCTAGCCGAATTTTCTCGTCCTCGCCTGCAAAAAAAATCTCTTGGTCTTTGCCGACTGGTGTTCCTAATACATGGTGGTACACCGCTCGATAAAAAGGACGCTCCGCGTTTATGGCTTCGTGGACAAAATAGAAACTCTTGCCATCCGGCGCGAAGGCAAATCCTCGCAAATAACCACGGGGGAGGAGATCGGGGAGGCGCTTCCGAGTCGCTATCTCTAGCAACTCAAAGGTTCCTGTTCTCTCTCCCCCTTCTTTCACTTCGTATAGAAGTAATCGACCATCCAGTGAAATACGAAGTGGCTTTGCAGCTGTAAATTTGCCGGTGCCCCTTTCGAGGGGATCAATCAAAAGCTGATCCTCCCCATCTGTACCGTCACGCATGTATATGCAGGGCTGCTCTTGGTCGGGAAGGCGCTTTCGGAAGAAGTAGCGGCCGTCGGCTTTTTGCAGGGAGTCATAGGTTTCGACGGCGAGGAGTTCTCGGATGCGCTCGCGGATGCGTTGGCGTCCCGGAATGCTGTCCAGATAGCTGCGCGCATAGCGAGTCTGCTCTTCAATCCAAGCACGCGTTCGAGGCGAATCCTGGTCTTCGAGCCAGCGATAAGGGTCGGTGACGGGAACCCCGTGGAAAACGTCCGTCACCGGCTCGAGGGTCGAATGGGGCGGTGTCATCATTAGTTGATGCATTCGACCCTCCTCCGCGGGACGGAGTCCGCTTCCTGCTTCATTCGCCGAGTGAGGCTCCTCAAATAGCCGGGCACTTGAGGAATCTTCAGGCGCTCTGGGTCCCGCCAACTGTTGCCCGCGACCGCGTAAGCAAATACGGCCACCAGCGGAGAGAACAAGAACGCCTCGGAAACATGCTCGGGCAAGGAGACGGACTGCCAGCGTTGTGCGTAAGACGACCGGATGGCGTCTTCGAATCGTGTGAGCGTGGAATAATCTTTCCGCAGATGCGAGATCAAGTATTCAAACGTCAAGAAGGGATGACTGACATGGGCTTCCGCCCAGTCGATGAAGACACAGCGCTGGGACCCAACGAGGATATTGCCCGGATTGAAATCGGTATGGCCCAGCGTGTCTGGAATGCCTACTGACTGAAGGCAACGCAGAGCGTTCTTTAGCGTTTCTCCGAGGTCGGAGAGTTCATGGCGTGAGAGAATACGTGGCGATACTTTGGTTTGTTGCTCCATCAGATCAGCAATTACTTTGAAGAACGGGTCGACCAATCCGAGCAGCGTCCTGACGCGCAAATCTCTACAGCCTGCGTCTAGGAGATCATCAATCACGCCGATGGATCCGATTTGAAGACCAGCCAGCGCTGCTGCAGTGGTTTCCCAGGCTGGTGAATCTTCCATTTCATTGAGTGGTGGCCCGCCGGCGTCCCCCATCAGCCATCCATGGCAAGCGGGTCGAGTGGCGAGCAGAGGTGGCAAATATTCAGGAAACAACTCCGCCAGTGCTACCGTAATTGGGAATTCATGCAGATTCGGTTTGCCGACGGCTTTGAACCAAACGGGGTGCTGTGTTGTCTCGAAACGGAGGAGCGAGAACGATTCGGAGCCATTCAGTTGCTCGAAGTCTTTCAATTCGATGCCGAGCGGACGGATTACCGTAGTCACCCATTCTTGGAGATGGCTCAACCAGGCAAGTCTGCAAAACGGTTCTAAATCTTCTTCCACCGTTCGATTGGTGAATTTCAAATAGCTGGATTTGAGAACTCTTTGTTTGTTGTCTTTTACAAGGTGCGAGATTGCGTGATGAACAGGGAACCAGTTCATCCCTTCTGGTGATGGGCAGGTTCGGACCTGAGCCTCAAGTGCGGCAAAATAGACGGTGACCGGATTCTGTTCAAGCAGGCCAGAAAACAAGAGAACAGAGTGCACATGCAAACGATCGTGAAGCAGAGTTGTAATCTCTTTTGCAGGTCGAGTGAACTTGGGGATTTCAACCAGTGGCAAGTCAGATCCCGAAGGGCCTGACTTTAGAAGCACTGCAGTTCCTGCCTGATTAAATACGATCAGGCGATAGGCATCCGTCTTTGTGAGTTCCTCGACTTGAATTGGCCGTGTCGCCGCCATTATGCGAGTGATGGTGCGCTTGAGACAAGAAGCGGTCAACGAGAAACAGTTGCCCCTTTCTGCGAAACGCTTACCCTTTTCTGCTTTTTTGAGTGTCGGCTGGCATAGGAAGGGAGGAACTTCTTTTGTTGGAGGGGGAAAATAAGAGAGCACTTCCATCTGAAGAGTGGATCGACTTGAAGAGATTCGGATAAAGGCGACCGGTCTCAATCAACTGGTCATGGGTTCCTTGTTCTGCGATTACGCCTTGGTTGAGAACGACGATTCGGTCTGTCCACGTAAGGGCGGGCACGCGGTGTGAAATGAACAGAATTGTGCGGTCGGCGAAATGCTGAGTGAGACTGACATGAACTTGTCGCTCTGAAGGGGCATCGAGTGCCGACGTAGCTTCATCCAGAAGGAAGACCGAAGGTTCCTGTAGCACTGCCCGCGCCAACGCCAAACGTTGACGTTGGCCCCCCGAGAGAAAGGCGCCCCGCGGGCCTACAGGTGTGTCCCAACCTCCTGGCAACGAATGAATTAGCGGCGTTAACCCTACGACTTCAACTGCTTCCAGGAGCTCCTCGACCGACGCTTCGGCCCTGCCTAGCAACAAATTTTCCTTGATAGACCGGTCAAACAAGATAGATTCCTGCGGAACATAGCAGACCGTAGACCGAAGACTGGCAAGAGTTATATTCCGCACGTCAATCCCATCAAAGCGTACGACGCCTTTGTTCACGTCGTACAACCGAGCAATGAGCTTGGCGACAGTACTTTTGCCAGTCGCGCTATAGCCCACCAGCGCAATCTTTTCCCCTGTTCGAATCTCGAGGTTTAGTCCGGTCAGTACGTGTGAATTGTCATGATATCCAAAGAACACTCCTTCGAGGATGATTCTCGCTTGAGCCCTCCGTGGTAATTCCGCTGCCGTAGGGCTCTCGCATACACTCGGTCTTTCGTCGATGATTTTGAGGATTCGTCGAAGGCTGGAGTTCAAACGGTTCAGCCGAGAATAAATATCTACGGCGGCGCTCAGGGGTGCGAACAACCTTGCCAGGTAACTATAGAACGCAACAAACCCACCGACCGTAAGCGCGCCTAAGAAAACCTGGTAACCGCCATAGCTGAGAATAGCGATCATTCCAATTGCGACCACGCCCAGAAACCAAGTTCGAAACAGGATTTCTTGTATGTTCCTGCGATGGAGCGCCTCCATCCTTGCACGAGCCCGGCTAATGAAGGCGCGAGTTTGCGTTTCCTCTTGGCGCAGGAGTTGGATCTGAACAACTGATGACAGGTGTTCCTGGAGAAAGTTGTTTTCCTTGCTGGATTCTTCCTGGGCTGAGTCCGCCGCTCGACGAAGACGAATTGCATACTGCCGTTTGAGAAAGGCGAAGAAGGGCATCAGAGGAAGGAGTACACAGGTAAGGCTAAGGTTTAGGACAAACATTGTGCACAGAACAAAAATGGCGGTGAATGCTGTTTGGAGGATTGAAGGAACGATAGTGGAGCCAAGTTCAGCGACCTGGTCGACGTCCTGTTCGATTCGGTAGAGTTTTTCCCCCAGCGGAACCGTTTCATGGAAGTCCGCTGAGAGTCGGTTCATTTGTTCCAGGAGTTTGAGGCGAATGGAATAGACGAGTCTCTGGACCGTCTGGAAGCTTAGTATGCCTCCTGCCGCGTAGCAACATAACTGACATATATATACGCCCGCGATACACACAACAGCTACTATCAACAACCTTCCTTCTCTCTTTGGAAGGACGATATCGATTAGCCATTCGAGAATAAGGGGATCTAGAAGAAAGGTTAGACTGGCAAGGACAATCAACAGAACGCTCAATAGATGCGCTTGCAAAAGCGGCCGGAGCTGAGCGAGAAACCACCTGAGTTGGGGACTAAGCCGCTTCGTCATAACGCGAGAGTGCTCCAGTCAAGGTCGATTGCGCCTACGGAAGAAATCACCTCACCCAGTAAATGGTGTACGTGACTTCTGGTGGGTGATGGCCTTTGTGGCGATTGCCTTCTGCCCCTGGCAAATGGCTCCATTAGGAAGTTCAGTTCGGCAGTTGCTCCCTGACGAGAGATCTCGACCATATCGAGCCAGAAACTTGTGAATTCGTTCAGGGAGAGAGTGCGAACCTCAGAACCGAGAGCAATTTCAACGAGGCCCCTACCACTCCTCTGAGAGGAGACCGTCACCTTTAGACCGTACCTCTTCAGTTCGTGGACGCGCATTATTGTCACCGCTCAGGCTGCTCGCCCCTTTCGAAAGTCAGTGGGGCTTAAGCGGAACTGCTCCTTAAATCTCCGTGTGAAATGTGGAAGAGACTGGTATCCGAATTCTGCAGCGATCGCTTTTATGGGAATATCTGTGGTTGTTAACCGCTCAGCTGCCATCAATAACCGCTTCTTTTTCGAATACTCCCTCACTCCCAATCCGGTGTAGCGCTTGAAGAGTCGGGCGGCATACGCACCTGAAATATCCAGCCTCAATTCTCGGCAAGCATGGTCAAGATCCCAACCGATGCTACCCTCGTGGCTGTCGATGAAGTGCAATAGCTTCATAATCCTTCCGTCCACACTGAGTCGCTCTTTCCGCGGGTGCGGAAACAGGCGCCGGAGAACATCATTGAAAGCACCCTGGTATTGCACTGCAGGTGATTCGTAGACCATGGGTCCCTCCCTCTACGACAGACACCGTTTCTGGGCGTTGAGACGTATAAGTGGGCGTCTCCTGATAAACCGGGCTAGGGAAGTTCGGCTTGAGTTTCATGCAAGCCTGCTTCCTCAAGTTTTTCGGCCAGTGCAAATCCTATGAAACAGTCACTGGCGATTCCGCATCCCCGTTGACAAGGAAAGGCAAATAGGTAAGCTCCTCGCCTTCCTGTGTTTGTCCCACTTGTTGTTTCCGAACGGAATGCCCAAACAGGGGGAGGGGAACAAAGAAAGGCGAAACAAGTCGCACGAAATTCCTTACAGTATCTGCGAGGTGTCTTGACCGCGAGGTCGCAGGGAGTGAAGCAAGACAGGGAAATCGCCTTTTGAGGCGTGTCTCGACACAGGTGTGGCTGCCAGACCGATGGTGTTGTTGCAGGAGCAGCGACAGCGACGTGCAATGAGTGCGCGGGGGAACTCATGTCAATCTCTTCCTTAAGATCCTTTTCGGCGGCTAGCCTCGACCGGCGGCTTTGATCAATCCCTTTGTCTCCAGGTCTCGCAAATACTCATCGATGTCCCTCACGAGTTGCTCACGGGGGACAGTGAATTGCGGCGCCAGAGTATTGACGATATGTTCGAAGGTCGCTTGACCACCTCCAGATTCAATCGCCAGCCATGTCTTAGCTCCCACTAGGTTCAGGCTGTAACACAAGCCTTTTTCGATGTCGAGGAGCACACCACCATCCACGTCAATAGTTGCGCGGGCGTGAGGTGAAACGGCCCAATAGACTCCATTCTTGTTGTCGTTCACTGTGTTCCCCCTGTCACATTGGAGTTGAGAACCAGTCCGGGTCTGCTGAAATTCAAGTGGCATGCATCAGGGCACCTCAGACGGAGTCATCTTTAAGATTGGCTAGGCAGGAAAATTGCTCTCCCGGATCCCCATTCGGTGGGCAGTTAGCGAGCTTCTACCGAAAGAGATTACGGCACAGCAGAAATCTTTAATTAGTTGTTTGAGCAATCAAATCAATTTCTGGCTAATCGTCCGAACGTCTTCCAGCAGAGAACGGGGGCCACATTGTGCTTATTTTCATGGATGATTCGCTGCCCCCGTCGGGTCAGACTTGTCTGGATGTTGAACGGAAATGCTGCTTCTAATACTGGGCAAAAACTACGCAAGGTAACAAACGCGATTGTTATACGAAGCGGAGTAAAATACGGGTCTCGGGACGCCGCGATAGCTACGACTCGTCACAAAATTGTCAAACCGTCATCGTCGGGGGATAATTGCGCCGAATCGTTTAACCGGCAAGTTGGATTCACCCTCAATGAGGATCGTTCAGACCTGGAATAGTCTTCTCCAGCCGTATTTTCGTCCTTAGGGCGCAAGCAAGAGATTCTTCGCGTCGATATCCAAAGAAAGAGAAGAGGTCAAAAAAGTCTTCTCCGACTGGCGATGTTCACAAACGTTGCTTTAGGTTTCGCGCAGCTTTTCGATGAAGCCCAGGGCATGCAACCGTTGTAATTTGTAGCGCAGATCATCAGCGAGCTGGTTTCGCGGAGCATCGAAATGTACTGCGAGCACTTCAAGAATATCGTCGAACGCGATCCCCGAAGGACTAGTCTCAATTGTAATCCAGATCTGGGCACCCAGCGCATCCAAGCCGTAACAGAACTCGTCAGCTAGGTCGAGCAGGAAAACTCCGTCGTTGCTAACACTCGACTGGATGCTCGAGCAGGCCTTCCAAACGATACTTTTACTGGTATGCACGAGACTATTCTCTGAACGGGCTTTGAGTGCAGTACTGCCATACTCGTTCTGCACGTTGATATTCGTTGTCCACAAGCTGCGACCAATCATCGGAGCGCACTCCTGACATGCCGCAGCGATCAATAGGTAACCTGTAGCGTAGACGGCCGTTGCACGGGGAAAAATATGAGACGTGGTTGCTCTAACGAACCTCCGATTACCAATTCAATGGTTCAAGACAGGCGGCGGGCCCTTTAAACTACATTGGTCACTTCCCATTGGATACCGGCGGAACAATTCCACGACATAGAAGGTTGTTGGCAAACTCTTGTTGAGCGTTTGTCTCATGGCCTGTCATCTTAGGCATCGGCGCGAAGTTACCATCGACTTCCAGAATGTTTGAAAGCGGTGATTTGTTTCGGAGCCAAGAGTCTGGCGCCCCACAACGGGCCGTGGGTGCAGGTTTGGGTGCAACCAAAAAAGGAAAAATGGCTCCCGATTTCTCGTAAGCGACACCAGATAGGGCACTTAGATTTTCGATCATTTCGGCTGTTAACCGACAGGCTGTAGGTTCGAATCCTACCCTGGGAGCCAACCTCTTGTTTCTCAGCGAGTTGAGTCGTGCAAGAACATTCGGTTCACTGCCGAAGGGTTGCTAGGTCGATTGCAACGACTTCGGAAGCCCTTGGAAGAAATCGGCATTGTACGGGATCTCCCAGAACTCCGTTTCCGCCCAACTTCAGATCTTCCGAGAGTTGATCGGTTCGGTAAACACTAGCGCGTTTCTCGGTACTAACCCGACCGGCGAGCTGATAACTTCCGGGACCCATCCGCTGGACGGCGTCGGTAGGATCACTTTCGCGAGCGTCGGAACCTCTGAGTGCCAAAGCTGGACAGTCGGTACCCTTGGGAGCGCAGGCATGAATCCCCATTCCACTGTGTCCAGGATACAAGGAGTGTGAATCGGTGTAGTTATCGTGGACTGGGCGTGACGGCAATCGGCTGCGGTTTCAGACCCAGGGCCACGTCCAGGGCGGCGTGGGCGATTTGGCCGCGCCACTTACCCGCCCAATCACAATTGGCCATAAAAACCACAGCTATCTTCTTTTCCGGAAGCAGCACTAGGAAAGTGGCATAACCGATGTCGCCGCCGCCATGCGAAACCGTGGATTGCCCGCGGTACTCGCCCAGGAACCAGCTAATGCCAACGCCGTCGCTGTCGCTCACCTTGTGAGCGGGCTTCCACAAAATGTCGTAGGTCTGTTCCTTCAGAATTCTCCTACCGTCCAGCTCGCCATGGTTTAGGTTGGCTATGGCCCAGCGTGCCATGTCCTCTACGCTGGAGTGCAGATTGGAACTGGGCGAATGCATGCGATTGTAGGGATAGACCTTGCTGGGGAAGACGCGGGCGTCCTTGTCGCGCTCGTGTCCCCAGGTCATCAACCTAGGATCGGTCTTCCTAATCAGCAAAGTGGAGTCCCTCATCTTCAATGGCGTGAGGATGTGATGCTGGACATAGTCGTCAAAGCTCTCTCCCGAGACTTTGGCAATCAGATCACCCAGGACCTCAAACGCCATGTTGCTGTAGCGGAAGTCTGTACCAGGCGCAAAGATCAGCTTCTGATTGCTCAGGCTGCGGACGTAGCGCTCGAGTGCACCATCATCGTATTGCGGCTTATCCCACTCGTAGTCCTCGACATCAGGCATGCCAGAGGTATGGGTGACCATCTGGCGCACGGTTATGGTTTGGTAGCGATCATCGGCGACGCGGAAGTAAGGCAGGTATTGCACCACCGGGGTGTCGAGATTAATTTTGCCTGCCTCCACCAACTGCATGATAGACGTGGCCACGAACGTCTTTGTGATGGACGCAATATGGAACAGCGAGCGTGGCGTGACGGGATCGTGGTTGTGCACCAGATTTTTCACGCCAAAGCCGTGAGCGTAGACCAACTGATCGTCCTGGATGACGCCGATACCGAATCCCGGTATCTGCTGCTGGTGCACGAAGTCTTCGATCAGCGGCTGCAACTCATTACGGTAACGTTCAGCTGGTGCCTGGGCGGCAACACGAACGCTGGTCACTGAGGCAGCAATCAGGACGAAGCAAGCCAGGAGCTTGTTGATCATGCTCGGGGAAGGCATTAGTGATCGGGAAATCGCACCGGGTTTGATCATTTGGAACCTCTCGGGCCGGTTGTGATTTTAGATGCCTTTGTGATCACCAACAAGGCCAGTTCGCGGATAAGTCCCGGGAAGTCGACTAGTGGGTAGCGATCAAAATGACTCCCGGATCACGGGCTGTCCGGAATTTGTTCCGGGCTCCTGACCTGCCCCCCAGCTCCGCGCACAGGATCATACGACACCAAAATCTCCTGAATTCATGACTTCTGCCTCTTTCCGATCCTCGAATTGCCGCTCGCAGGGAGCCGTAGGCGACCGCAGAGCGGCAATTCGTCGCGCAAACTCGCGCGGCGCCAAATATCCCAAACTGCTGTGTGGCCGTTCTTCGTTGTACTCCTCCTTCCAGGCTCCGATCTTAGCCCGCGCTTCAAACAAATTCGCAAACCAGCTTGCATTCAGGCACTCGTCCCGCAGCTTCCCGTGGAAACTCTCCACATACCCATTCTGCATCGGCCGCCCCGGTTCGACATGCACCAACTCGATCTTCCTCTCCATCCCCCACGCCAGAAAATGCCGCGACGTAAACTCCGGTCCGTTGTCGCATCGAATCGCTTCCGGTACCCCTCTCTCCGTCACGATCTTCTCCAACTCTCGCGTCACTCGCCAGCTCGCAAAACTCGTCTCCACTTCCAACGCCAGGCATTCCCGCGTGTACACGTCAATCACGCTCAACACCCGAAACTTCCTCCCGCTCTCCGCCGCATCGTGCACAAAATCCAGTGCCCACTCCTGGTTCGCTCCCCTCACCGCCGGACGCACAAATCCTGCTCGCAGTAACCGTTCTCTTCTCTTCCGCCGGATCGGCAACCCCGCTTCCCGGTACACGCGATACATCTTCTTGTGGTTCACATGCAGGCCCTCTCTTCCAGCTTCAACTGCAACCGTCGGTATCCCCACCGCGGCTTCTCTCGCGCCGCTTCCACCAACTTCGTCCGCAGCACTTCATCGTTCTTCCGGCTCGCATATCTCTGGCTCGACTCCGCCACTCCCATCAGCTCGCAGATCCGTCGCTGGCTCACCAGAAAATGCTTCCACAACCAGTGCACTTCCACTTTGCGTTCTACGAGCTCCACCCGTTTTTTTCTATCACCGCTTTCAGCATGTCCTTGTCCAGGCTCAGATCCGCCACCAACTTCTTCAACCGCCCGTTCTCATCCTCCAGCTGCCGCAGCCGCTGCGCTTCTCCCACCGTCATCCCGCCGTACTTCGCCTTCCACGCATACACCGTGTGCTTCGATACTCCCAACTCCCGCCCCACTTCCGCCGCGCTCCTCCCAGCCTCCATCTGTTTCAACGCCCCAATCATCTCCACTTCGCTATACTTCCTCTTCGCCATGCCTCCTCCTCTCACCAATCTGCGATATTCATATACACCTCTGCGCGGATTTTGGGGAGCAGGTCACCACAAGTCCCGTTGGGGGAAGCCACACTGCCGTGGATTTATCCTCTTCGTA
>Ga0308309_10002616_pt1 | contig 10711 bp, 8 predicted proteins | sample HubBroMetageWFT5_FD_192491 | JGI IMG/M metagenome (GOLD analysis project Ga0308309, IMG submission 192491) | Warmed and freeze-thawed soil microbial communities from the Hubbard Brook experimental Forest, New Hampshire - Hubbard Brook CCASE Soil... | ecosystem: Environmental > Terrestrial > Soil... | reverse complement strand
AGTCCCAGGGAAGTTGGTGTGAATTCCCAGCAATTCTGGAGGTGCGTGTCTGGCCATCATAGTGCAGACGCCCGCGCCCAAATCGCCGCCTTGCGCCACAAATTGTGCGTATCCAAGGCGCTTCATCAGCATTATCCAGGCACTTGCAGTGCGCTCCGGACCACAGCCGGAAGTGGTGGGCCTTGCTGAAAACCCAAATCCCGGCAGCGACGGAATCACCAGATGGAAGGCGTCCGATGCACTCCCGCCGTGTGCCATAGGATTGGTAAGTGGATCGATAATCTTCAGCTGCTCAATGACCGAGCCGGGCCATCCGTGCGTGACGATCAACGGCAACGCATTTTCATGTTTTGAACGAACGTGAATGAGATGAATGTCCAGCCCATCGATCTCGGTGATGAACTGCGGCAGGGCGTTCAGTCTTGCCTCGATCTTGCGCCAATCGTAGTCTGTGCCCCAATAACGAGTGAGTTCCTGAATTGTCGCAAGCGGCACGCCTTGCGATTCATCCGTGACCGTCTCCCGATCAGGCCACCTTGTCGAATTGATGCGCCTGCGCAATTCGGTAAGCTCCGCTTCTGGAACGTTCACCTGAAACGAACGAATAGTCGTCTTTTCGGCTGCCTGGGTAGCACTGGTTTGGGTCATGTTGTTCTCTTCTTGAGCAGTTGCAATTGAGCTGGCCTTGAGGAAGCGATGGCACGATCTGCCATCGGTATGTTTCATGATGTCATCCATTAGTGGGCGTGTAGTCCTGCATTGTGCGGCACTTGAATCAAATTCAGAACGTTGCGCCATCACACCAGAAGCCATAGGGGGGAACAATTAGACAAAAGTATCGATCGATACTTTCGTATCACGCGGCGTCAGGAATTGTCTCAATTGGCGAAACCTCTCGATAACGCTCATTGAGGGTTTTGAGCGCTATCGCCTGGCTTCGTCACTGACGAAATGCTTTGCTGCTGTTGTGTGGGATCTTTTGCGAGATGTGCGCTGAACGGCCCCGAGGAAGCAGCGACAACACAGCGCGGCTCGCCTCCTTCATCCTCCTGTGCTGGTTCAGCAGTACTGCTTGTGTCACGGTTCAGGATCATCCACAGCAAGGTTTCACGGGCTATACCCCAAGCGTATACATGCAATTCTTCCAAGCATGTTCCTCCGATAAGGCATGTACCCAAACGGAAGACTTTCGCGTCGAGCCCGTGCCTAAGGGCTGCTGTATTTTGATGGTCGCCAACGAGAGCGGACCAGGCAAAGATGAAGTAGGCGATGCCTCAGCCTACTGAAATTTTCGCTCGCGTCAAAACTGCGCGCCGGCAGCTGGAAATTGCTAGCTCTCTTTTTTGCCGAACTCAGACGAGGTCGTAGCGGTCAAGGTTCATTACCTTGGTCCACGCCGCCGCGAAGTCTTTCACAAACTTCTCCTTGGAGTCCGCACACGCATAGACTTCCGCGAGACTACGCAGCTGCGACTGCGAACCGAAGATCAAGTCTACGCGGGTAGCGGTCCACTTGACCTCGTTCGTCTTCCGGTCGCGCCCTTCGTACAGGCCTTCGACTGTACTGGAGGGCTGCCACTGCGTATGCATGTCGAGCAGGTTCACGAAGAAATCATTCGTCAGTATCCCGGGCCGCTTGGTGAAGACGCCGTGCTTGGTCTGCCCGAAGTTCGCATTCAGGGCACGCAGGCCACCGATGAGTACCGTCATCTCGGGAGCAGTCAGTGTCAGCAACTGCGCCCGATCCACCAGCAGTTCTTCAGCCGAGAGGATCTGTCCGCTTCGGAGATAATTGCGAAACCCGTCCGCGACCGGCTCCATTACGGCGAATGAGTGCACGTCGGTCTGCTCCTGCGAAGCATCCGTGCGTCCCGGTGAGAAAGGAATCTTCACGTCGTGCCCGGCCTTTTTTGCAGCTTCCTCGATCGCCGCATCGCCGCCCATTACGATCAGGTCCGCCAGCGAAACTTTCTTGCCTTTGTTCCCATTGGACTGCGCGCTGTTGAATTCCTTTTGGATCGTCTCCAGCTTCTGCAGGACCTTCGCCAGTTCGGCCGCCTGGTTCACTTCCCAATCTTTTTGTGGTGTGAGGCGAATGCGCGCTCCGTTCGCCCCACCGCGCTTGTCGGAACCGCGGAACGATGCCGCCGAGGCCCAGGCAGTCGTGACCAGTTGGGAGATCGACAGTCCGGATTTGAGGATCTTCGCTTTCAGAGCGACAATGTCCTTCTCCCCGATCAATTTATGATCGACGGCGGGAACAGGGTCTTGCCAGACCAGCGTCTCCTTCGGAACGAGCGGGCCAAGGTAGCGCGGGATCGGCCCCATATCGCGGTGCGTCAGCTTGAACCATGCCCGCGCAAACGCGTCGGCGAACTGATCCGGATGCTCATAGAAGCGCCGCGAAATCTTTTCGTAAGCAGGATCGAACCGCAAGGCCAGGTCGGTGGTCAGCATGGATGGCGCGTGACGCTTTGCGGGATCGTGCGCATCCGGCACCGTCCCGTTACCTCCGCCATTTTTCGGCGTCCACTGATGCGCACCCGCCGGACTCTTCGTCAGTTCCCATTCGTACTTGAACAGGTTGGTAAAGAAGTTGTTGCTCCACTTGGTAGGCGTCGTAGTCCAAGTGACCTCCAAGCCGCTGCCGATGGTGTCAGCACCAAAACCTTTGCCAAATTTATTCTTCCACCCCAAACCTTGTTCCTCTATGTCGGCGCCTTCCGGTTCGTTGCCCACATATTGAGCGGGGACGGCAGCCCCGTGGGTTTTGCCGAAAGTGTGTCCCCCGGCAATGAGCGCAACAGTTTCCTCGTCATTCATCGCCATGCGGGCAAACGTCTCTCGGATATCCCGCGCCGCAGCGATGGGATCCGGCTTTCCATTCGGCCCTTCCGGGTTCACATAGATCAGGCCCATCTGCACCGCGCCGAGAGGATTCTGCAGATCACGATCACCGCTATAGCGCTCGTCCGCCAGCCACGTGCCCTCAGGGCCCCAGTTCAGCTCTTCGGGCTCCCACACGTCCGCGCGCCCGCCGCCAAAACCAAACGTCTTGAAGCCCATCGACTCGAGCGCGACGTTGCCGGCGAGAATCATGAGATCGGCCCAGGAGATTTTCCGGCCATACTTCTGCTTGATCGGCCACAGCAGCCGGCGCGCCTTGTCGAGGTTCACGTTGTCCGGCCAGCTATTGAGCGGCGCGAAGCGCTGCTGCCCGGATCCGGCACCGCCGCGGCCGTCGCCGATGCGGTACGTGCCTGCGCTGTGCCACGCCATACGAATGAACAGCGGCCCATAGTGGCCGAAGTCGGCCGGCCACCACTCCTGCGAGTCCGTCATCAAGGCATGCAGGTCCTTGACTACGGCATTCAGGTCGAGCGTCTTGAACTCTGCCGCGTAATTGAACTCTTTACCCATCGGGTCGGATTTTGGGGAATGCTGGTGAAGGATATTCACGTTCGCCTGATTCGGCCACCAATCCTCATTCGTGTGTGATTTGCGAGCGCCGTGCGCTACCGGGCACTTTGATTCGGTTAAGGTGCTTTTATCTTTAGCTTCGGGGGAAACGCTCCCCGATGAAGTTGCGAGTGTATTTTCCATATGATTTCCTCCTTCGAATCTTGACTGAGTACTGCGTGACGAAAATTATTTTTTGGCGCTGCAGCGGCGGCAGAGGCCAAAGACCTCGACCAGCGGTTGCGTCAGATCAAAACCGTCCGGCAGTTGCCGGGATAATCGTTTGAAATCGATGAACTCCCCTTCGATGTCCTGCACCGATTTGCAGCGTGAGCAGACCAGGTGGTGATGAGGTTCGAGATTGCCGTCCACAAGCAAGGTGGCCGCATGAGGACTGACCTCTCGCAGCATCCCACACTCGATGAAAAGGCGCAGATTGTTGTAGACCGTGGCCAAAGAAATAGATGGAATGCGGCGCCGCACCGCGGCGTAAATGTCTTCTGGAGCATAGTGCCCGTGGGAGGTGACGACGGCCTCATAAACCACCTGACGCTGGTGCGTTACCGCCAGACTATGCTTCGCGGCCAGTTCACGGAACTGTTGGTGGGAAAGGCGCATCATTATCGGATAAGAATGATTATAAAACAGGTCGCGGCTGTGTCAACCGAAATTTTTCTTAACCGACGTCCGCGCGTCTAGCCCAGCATTCGCAATGTGCGCGTCACATGATACGATTCCCCGGTGGGCGATTCCGCTTGCGTTCCGGTTTCTACTTCGGCCGTCTCCTCGACCACGGCTACCGCGCGGCACTCTGCCCTGGTCCGTATTACTCACTGGATTACCACCTTGTGTTTTTTTGCTTTGCTGGTCAGCGGAGCTGAACTTGTCATCTCACACCCACGCTTCTATTGGGGCGAAACTGGCAACGATTTGACCCGGCCGTTGTTCAAAATTCCGATTCCTGCCTCGCGCAAATTGGTGCCGACCGGCTACGGGTACTTGCTGCCGGACCAGAACGGCTGGAGCCGCTATCTCCACTTTCAAGCCGCTTGGGTCGTGATATTCACCGGATTGCTGTACCTAATCGCGGGCTTATTTACGCGGCATTTCCGGAAGAACTTGCTTCCGCGCGAGGCCGATCTTTCATGGCGAGGATTCTCGAGCGCGATCTCTAAACATCTGCGCTTCGAGCGGCCGGGTGAGGCAGAGGCTTGGTCGTATAACCTGCCCCAGCGGATTACCTATCTGTTCGTGATCTTTATTCTGTTTCCTTTCGTAATCTGGACGGGCCTGGCGATGTCTCCCGCGTTTGTGTCCGCGTTTCCGGCGACCGTCAACGTGTTAGGCGGCCAGCAATCCGCGCGCACCCTTCACTTCTTCGTCTCCCTGGCTCTCCTGCTATTCCTGCTCGTGCATGTTGTAATGGTTTGTTTTGCAGGATTCAAAAGCCGCATGCGCGCGATGATCACAGGCCGCGCCGCTACACCCTTGGAGCGCACATGAGCGAACCTTCACGCGTCGAACCGTCAAGCCGCAAACTCTCACGCCGAAAATTGATCACAAGCGGTTTCGCGACCGTGGCCGGCGTCTCAGCCCTGGGCGTGGCCGCCCGCATTGCGCAAAAGTATGGACTGGTGCCGCCCGATCACGGCGGTATCTTCGGCCTCGGCGAAACTCTGACCTATGCTGCTCAGCGACTGATAACCAGGCACTCGTTAGCGCGCGAATTTTCCAGGAGCCAGATTTCGAAGCCACCCTTCGCCAATGAAATCGAGCTTCCGACTGATGAGTTCAAACGCCTTCAGGCGGGGGGCTTCGCTGACTGGCGGCTCTCGGTCAACGGCATGGTCGCCCGGCCCGCCTCGTTTTCGATCGATCAGCTTAAGAGCTACCCGTCTCGCACCCAGATCACCATGCTGCAGTGTGAGGAGGGATGGTCGTATATCGCCGAATGGAACGGTGTGCCTTTGTCCCACGTTCTGGATGTTGTGGGAGTCCTGCCGCAAGCCCGATATGTCGTCTATTTCTCGATAGAACCCGACACCTGGGAAAGCATCGATATGGCCGACGCATTGCACCCGCAGACTTTTCTGACCTATGGGATGAATGGCGACGAACTTCCCGTGGGCCACGGCGGGCCGCTTCGCCTGCGGCTTCCTCGCCAGATCGGCTACAAGAACGTGAAATTCCTAACCCACCTGACGGTCACCGACAATCTGAAGGGTTTCGGTAAGGGACTGGGCGGGGCATCTCCAGAAGGCGGCTATGCCTGGTACGCCGGCATCTGACACAGGTTTCAGGCGAGTGCCTGTTGCGCTTAATCTTTCTCTCGCGTCAACGTGGCGACAAAGTTCGGCTCCCAACTATTGCCTCCGTCACCCGAAAAAGCCTGTTCAAATTGGTGCGAATTCGGACTGATGTCCGAAAAGACATGCCGAACCAGGATGGTTTTGCCGTTGAACGGTTCCTGGTCAATAAATTCGCCACGGCCATTCCTGAACTCGCCGATCATGGGCGGCGCAATCGTACCGTCGTTGCTGGTGGCAAAATTGAAGCTCCAACGATGGGATTGAGGATTGTAGAGGCGCAGGTTCAATTCTTCTAAGTGACCGGTTGGTGTGTCGGCTTCGAGTTCCATAAGATTGGCGCGACCATCCCACACCTTCCTGACGACGACAGTGGCCTCCATCTCGACCCATGTGGTCGAGTCGGTCAGGGGATGTAGGCGGCGCGATATATGCGATTTCCAAGTACCGATCTCGAAGTCAAAATCATGCTGCCCGTCCCTCTCCACCCTGGCTGCGGTGGGAGAAATGCTCAGCGTAACTGCCATGTCCGCCAAGGGCAGCGAAGATTGGCCAAACACATATTTCCAGCCCGCTGACGTGCGGACGTAGGTATCGCTGAACCAAAATTTGCGATCGAAGGAACGTCCATCGCTCGTACCCTTTTCCCAGAGCTTTGCAGTTACAACAGCTGTGCTGCCCCACACGCGAACGGTTTGAATGTCTTCATCGTTGCGTTCGTAGCTCGTGCCTGCGCTTTTTGCATCGTTGATCATGTCTGCTTTGGTGTAAGTCTTGCCGGAGCCTGTCACCAGGACGAAATCGTCCGCCAGAATACGATTCATCGTGGATGCATCGTTGATCTTTACGGCCGCTTGGTATTCCGTGTCCAATGCAGCTACGGTTTTCTGGTCATCTTCCGTGGATGAGTTGGACTCGCGTTTGGCCGTTGCCGGCGCTATGCTGATGATCAACCCTACGATGAGAAACAATGGCCAGTAGGAATGCCTGCGGCACTTAGTCATGCTGGCATCAGTCCTGCGTGGGAGTTTATTTGTTGAAATAGAGAAACACGGCATCTACTTACCCCCAGAATTACTTTCTAGTTGGCCCGCGTGTACTTGTTGATCCAGTTCACCTCCCAGGTTTTCCCGCCATCATCTGAAAATGCCTGCTCGGATTGCGCGGAGTCATCACTGATTTTCCAGATGGAAAATCGGACCCAGATTTGTCTGCCCTTGATCTCCTCCTGATCGTAAAATTCGCAGCGGCCATTCTTACATTGCCCCACTCCCGGCTCGCCTAGCGTGCCAACATTCGGCGTGGCGAAGCCGAGGTTCCATTCATGCGTATTTGGATTGAACCATCGCAATGCCAGCAACTGCACGTGCCCAGCGGGGCCGTCGCCCACATATTCCACCAGGTTGGCGCGTCCGCCCCACACTCGGTGAACCACGGTCTGCCCCTCCAGATCAGCCCACGTCGTTGACCCCGTCAATGGATGCATAAGCCGCGAAGACTGCGCATGCCACGTTCCCAGATCGAAGTCGAACGCGTGCCCATCGGGATCGGCGCTCATCGGCTCGGCCCCAGCAGCCATGTCCGACGGCGGCAAATCCTTTTCACGCGTCTTATGAGCATCGAATGACGTAAACCACGTCTTCCCTCCATCATTCGAATACGATTCCGTGTAACGATGCGAATTGGGAGTGATCTCCGACCACACTCCCCGTACGAAGATCGACTTGTCGTGAAAGGTATCGTGTGCGTACAGCTCGCCGCAGCCGTCATGAAACTCGCCCACTAAAGCCCCGGACAGAACTGCCATCTTACTGTTGAGAAACGACTGACTCCACTGGTGCGACTGCGGATTGTACAGAAACAGGGACAGCCCTTCCCAATGTCCCTTTGGGCCGTCGGCCTCAATCTCCTCCAACTTCGCGCGCCCACCCCAAACCGGTCGTATCGTGACCGTGCCGTTGAGTTCGACCACCTCGCTCGAAGCCGAGAACGGATCGAGCACACGGCGTATGTGCGTATGCCAGACGCCAGTGTTGAAGTCGAAATCATGTTGCCCGTCCCGTGCCGTGTTGGTCGGCTCCGATTCGGACGAGAGGCAAAATGCCCGGTCGGGCTGCCAGCAGAGTGCGCACATCAAGAGAAATAGAGCAAGCAGCCTAAGCCGATCCGTCGTTTTTTGGTTCCTGTGGGGGCACGCGCCATTCGTCATCTTCGGGGCCACCGTTTGATCGATCACTCTGCAATAAACATCAGTCACCTGCGATCTCCTTTCGTCAAAGGAGCAGTGTAAGCTTGATTCCAGGCAGGGCATTCCACTTATGTCGCACGGATTTTCAAAGGAAAATCAAACCTCGCCTGATACTGCTTACCGGTTCGGCTATTTTGAGCTTTACCCTCGCGATCGGCTGTTGAAGCGGGCTGGCATTGCAGTCTCGCTCCAGCCCAAGGCTTTTGACGCGCTCCTATGCCTGCTAGGCAGCGCGGAACATCTCGTCAGCAAGCAGGAATTGACTAGCGTGCTCTGGCCATCTGTCCATGTAAGTGAATCGAACCTAACCAACATCATTGTTGATTTAAGAAAGATTGTTGGGCGGAATGCAATTCGCACTGTTTCAAAACATGGCTATCGATTCGAGCTGCCGGTTGCTGGCGAACCCGGCGTGGCGCGCACGACTTATGAAAAGTTCGCCCGCGCCAAGGAACTTGCGGCTCAACGTTCTTTGGAATCGATGCGCCTGGCGCGAGATTTGTACTGGACCTGCCTGGCTGAGGACCCCAGCTTCGCACCCGCCTGGGCTTGGCTGGGTCGATGCTGCTGGTTTCTCGACAAATTCAGCGGCAACTCCGGAGCAAACCTGGAATTGGCCTACGCCGCATTTCAGCGAGCCTTCGCGCTCGATCCGGACCTGGCGTCGGCTCACCAGTTTTTTACGTTTGTGCAGGTCGACACTGGCCACGCAGATGAGGCCATGAATCGACTGCTGAAACGGCTTCAGCGCCTTCCCCGCGAGCCAGAATCCTTCAGCGGTCTGGTGCAGGTGTTGCGCTTCCGAGGGCTGCTTCGACAGTCGGTTGAGGCACACAGACAGGCGATGGAGTTAGACCCAACCATTATCACAAGCGTTGCGCACACGTTATTTCTGGCAGGAGAGTATGCGTCGGCGATAGAAGCCTATAGCGGACGCGCAGCCTACTATCTCGACGCTGCGGCTTGGGCCGCCTTGGGCGATCGGAGTCGGGCGATTGCTCTGTTGCGCGAACGCCTGGACAGGATGACCTTATCGAAGTTGATGACCGCTCTTATGAGTTCCCTGTTGGCCGTTCTCGAAGGCAGAGCCGAGGATGCGGTCCGCCTGATGGAAGCGGCGGATACGACTCACGAGCCGGAAATTAAAGTGTATTTTGCACGACACTATGCCAAGATCGGCCTGACTAATTCTGCCATGAGCGCTCTGCAACAGGCAGCACGGTTAGGCTTCGTTTGCGCGCCCGTCACTCTGACCTCAGACGCCTGGCTAAGCGCGCTGGATCAGCATTCGGAGTTTGCATCTCTGCTAAAAAACCTTGAAACTCTCGTCGAGGAAGCCAAATCGAGCTTTGAACGATCCTCAGCACGAACCTAGCCTTCGCCGAGACCGGCTTAAATCCTGCGCTCAACAAGTACCGCCTTCGAAACCAAACAACTCATTTTCCGCTCTAGGCGGCTTCCAGTACCGACAGAATATTCCCCGCTGGATCCTTGAACCACGCGATCGTCGGTCCATTGCCGCGGGAAATCCCGCGCGCGACCTTCTTCAAGTTGGGTTCGTTATAAACTTCAAATCGGACGCCGCGGTGGCTTAGTTCATCCACAGTCTTTTCCACGCTGTCGACGGGAAAAATTTAGAACCGTGAAGGTAGCGGGCTGGGTGGTTCATGGCGCAAAGAAATCAGGGTAACCAGCGCAAACGAGAGCGAGGGGTCGGATCAAGCACTACGAATTCTGGCGTACCTCTGACCAGGCCTGTAGAAGAGAGGTATTGCATCGAACTCTCGGCCAACGGAGTAAATCGTTTCCCAAGGCTTTCGTTATCTTTGAGAAGGCCCAGCCACACCAGATAAGGTCCATCAGTGCGGATCGGCAGCTGAGGAAAGTTGTTGTTCACGTCCAACGTAACCAAGACACCCGCCTCTCGCGCTCCTGCCTCCCGAAAACTGGCGAAGGTCGATTCCGCATGCTTCGCGAACGCCTCCACGCTGTTCGCCTTTATCGCAAATATCAGAGCGACGACAACCCCATGCACCCCAGCGCTTTCAGTCACGGGGTCAACGGCCGGCAGAATCGTCAGACCCCGCTCAGGGGTTAGCGGACGCAGCAGCAAGACGTTGTCGGAGTCCGTCAGCAGATCATTCATTGTCGCCCTGTGCTCTCGCCATAGGGGGCCGTAGTAGAATGCCCCGTTTTCTACAGCGCGAGCCTCGATGGTGTGAAATCCTCGAATCCAGGTGAAACCGTTCTGATTCTTGCGCTCAAAAAAAGATCCGGCGACGATGGCGCCAGTCTGTTCCATGGCTTCGGGAAAATAGCTTTCGAAATACTGAGCGAAATGTTTGCGTTCGCCCTCCTTAATTGTGTATCGCCGGAATTCAATAGCCTGGAAATCACTCAGATGGGCGGATGGATCCGTCAGCGGGGTTGCTGGGGAAGTCGATTGAGAGAACGCCAGGCTGCAAACTGCAATCAGAGTCAGAAGCCCTGTGAAGATACGCATCGGTTGAGAACCTCGGTGCGACGGGTCAGATTCATTTCCTGCTCGCTTGTATGTGTTGATCCAATTTACTTCCCACGTCTGACCGCCGATGATTCGTCTGTCACGCGTGTGTCGGTTGCAATCCAGTTCACTTCCCAGGTCTTGCCACCATCGTCGGAGAACGCTTGTTCGAAGCGACAGGAATTCGCCGTAATGT
>Ga0308309_10002615_pt1 | contig 10715 bp, 8 predicted proteins | sample HubBroMetageWFT5_FD_192491 | JGI IMG/M metagenome (GOLD analysis project Ga0308309, IMG submission 192491) | Warmed and freeze-thawed soil microbial communities from the Hubbard Brook experimental Forest, New Hampshire - Hubbard Brook CCASE Soil... | ecosystem: Environmental > Terrestrial > Soil... | reverse complement strand
CACCAACGGCATCGAATTCGCCAAGAGCAAGGAATTCGCAAAGAAGGCGTTCGAAGCCGGATTGCGCTACGCGTACCTGCAATTCGACGGCATCGGCAACGACGCCAACAGCCACCGCCAGATCGGCAACCTGTTCGACGTGAAGCTGCGCGCCATTGAGAACCTGCACGAAGCGGGCATTGAAATCGTGCTGGTCGTGACCATCGTCAACAACGTGAACAACGACCAGGTCGGCTCCGTCGTGAAATTCGCGATGGAAAACCCCAAGAAAATTTCGTTCGTCAGCTTCCAGCCGGTTTCTTTCACCGGCCGCGACGAGGACATCACCCCGGAGCGCCGCCTCCGCCAGCGTTACACGCTTTCGCATCTTGCGAAGGACGTCAGCAACCAGGTTGGCAAAATTCAGCCGACGCGCGACTGGTTTCCCATCTCCTTCATCAGCACCTTTGCCGGCTTCGCCGACATGGTCAAGGGCAACGAATCCCAGTGGGGTTCGCTCTCCTGCGGCTGCCACCCGAACTGCGGCGTGGGCACCGCGCTCATGATCAACAAGGAAACCAAGGAATGGGCTCCCGTTCCGCGCTTCCTGGATGCGCAGAGCCTTACGAAAGACATTACTGCTATCACCGATGCGGCTCGCGGCAAGAATTTCTCCAACTTCATGATGGCCATGGCCCTCTTGAAAAACTATCACCCGTTCCAGGGGCCGAAGGGTCTGAAGCTTTGGGACCTTTTCAAGAAGTTCGATAAGACCTGGGCGCTCACCAAGGGTGCCACCAGCAAATACGGCAAGACTTCCCCGGAACGCACTTACGAAGACGCCATGAAGCGCCGCGCGCAAGACCCGTGGAACTTCCTCTTCATCGCCGGCATGTGGTTCCAGGATCTCTTCAACTACGACTTCCGCCGCACCGAAATGTGCATCATCCCCTACGGCACGCAGCAGGGCGAAATCAGCTTCTGCGCGTACAACACCGGTGTGGGCTGGCGCAACATCATCGAAAACATGCACAAAAACGCGACCGTGGCCGAGTGGTACAAGAACCACGGGAAGCACGAGATTTACGCCAAGGGCAAGAGCGTCAACCTCGGCTCCTACGAACACTCGCTGGTGATTGACGCCGATGACGCCGCGCGTGTTCGCCACTTGGAGCACGACATTCCCCTGACGGCTGCCGAAGAGAACCGCATCCGCCGCAAGATGGCTCTTGAAGAGCAGGCCCGCGTTCGCGCCATCTACGAAGAACTCGTTCTGAAGAAGCCCCAGACGACAGTCGTGCAGATCGGCACGGTCTCCGACATCGCCAAGGCCGTTCCGGCAAACTTCACCAACGCCAACAAGCCAATCGGCATCGCTCCGGCCAATGGCAACGCAGCTCCCAAGTCCAAGGAAGCCGCCGCCGAAGCCGTAGCCGGCGACTAGAGCTAGGTCCCACTTTTAACATTCCAAAAGGCTCCTCTGTATGAGGAGCCTTTTGCTTTTACGGCCGAGGCTTTTCTAGAATCATTGTGAGGAGTTTGGTGCCATGTGCAGAAACATAAAGACGCTCTACAATTTCGATCCGCCGGTCACTCCGGAAGAGGTCCGGGCCGCTTCGCTGCAATTTGTGCGGAAAATCACCGGCTTCAACAAACCCTCGAAAGCCAACGAACCCGCGTTTCTCACTGCCATCGATAAAATCGCGGCGGTATCCATCCGGCTTCTACAATCGCTCGAAACCACTGCCCCTGCGAAAAATCGCGAGGAAGAGGCGGCAAAAGCCAAGGCTCGCGCCGCCGAAAGATTCGGCGACTGAATTTCGCAGGTTGGTTCTGTAGCTCAGGCCTTCAGGCCTGAGGCTTTTCCATGCTCCACAACGAATTCTGAAACAGCTCCTGTTCCAACCGCGGCAATTTTTCTCTGCCTTGGGTGGACAACCCCTGGTTTTGATACTCGTTGCTGCAGCCAACATGTGATCGGTATCATTGGGGTGATGCTACTACTACTTATTGCCATCGGCTTGATGATCGCAGCCTGGCATGACTGGCTGCGCCAGGACGGGCGGTGGGCGTCGCCGCGATGGAGAGGCTTCCTTGCTGCAACCAGCCTAATCCTTCTCACGATTTCATTCGCCATTTATGTCTGGATCCTTGGATTCTGGATTCTCGGTTATCAGAAGAACGGAGCGCTGTTTGGGGGCACTCTCATAGGCATGCATCCTTGGTCAAGGATTGCAGCCTGGGGTTCGATCGCATCAATCCCTTTGGCGTTGATCGGCAAGAAAGGGGTTCGATTTTTCGTAGTATCAGCGGCATTGGTGCTCCAATTTTCGATTTTTGCTGCAGTCATGGCAGACTGAGAACTGCGGCACCCGCCATTGCACCATTAGCCTCCTGGCTTTCTGCAGCTCTTGTAGCGGCCGCCTTCTGAGGCGGGCGCCTTTGGGTTGCATCTGCCAACCCTCCCTGTTTTCCCCCGTAAATTGCTATAATTAATGCGATAACGGCGACCGAGGAACCCAATGCCCATCTACGAATACATCTGCGAAGACTGCAAAGAACACTTTGAAAAGATTGTTATCAACAAGCAGCAGGAAATCGCCTGCCCCAAGTGCTCCAGCAAGAAAGCCACGATCCAGCTTTCCGTCTTTGCCACGGCCGGCTCTGGTGGCTCCTCAGCTCCTTCCGGAGGCTTCTCCGGCGGCGGAGGCGGCTGCTGTAGTGGCGGCTGCGGCTGCCACTAGCCAATCCGGATTACCCAGCCTGATGCTTATCGCTCCATCATCTCTGGTTCTTTTCATGACGGGAGCCATGCTCCTGCTCTTGATCCCTGGTCCCGCGGTTCTATACATCACCAGCCGGAGCATCGGCCTCGGAAGGGCCGCCGGGCTTGTCTCGGCCATGGGCATCGCAGTTGGCACGCTGTTCCATGTCGCCGCAGCCACTCTTGGCCTCTCCGCCCTGCTGGTCTCTTCCGCCGCTGCTTTCCAATTCGTGAAGTACGCGGGTGCGGCTTACCTGATCTATCTGGGCATCCGAACATTGCGCGGTGGTGACGCGCCGGCGCTGGATCCTTCCCGCGAGCGCACAAGCCTCCGCCGCGTTTTTGGCCAGGGAGTTCTGGTCAACCTGCTCAACCCAAAGACCGCGCTTTTCTTTCTCGCGTTTCTGCCGCAGTTCGTTGATCCTGCGCGAGGCCACGCGACGTTACAGATTTTCGAGCTGGGCGTCCTGTTCGCGCTGATGGGCTGGATGAGCGACTCGGTGTGGGCATTGGTCTCCGGTACATTCGCCGAGCACATCCGCGGTAGTGTTCGGTTGCGCAGCACGCAGCGCAAGGTCTCCGGAGGCGCGCTCATCGCGCTGGGATTGGCCTCCGCATTTTCCGGCGCAAAAGCCAAGTAACCGGATCAGGCCGCGCCTCAACCGCTGGGTCAAACGCCGGCGCTTTTCGCCTTCACCGCTGCGTCAATCTGTTCGAACATCGCCATCCGGTCCCAGTTATCCCAAGTTTCCTGCACTTTGCCGCCGGCAACCCGCGCGATTCCCATTCCTCGCAGCTTTATTTCCGCGCCCGTCGCGTCGATTCCCAGGCCCGGCCCGGTATGGCGCATCGTTGCCGTCCAGCGCACCACGATTTTGTCGTCGGCGCCAAAGCAGTCGTGCAGCGCGAACTGCATGTCGGGAAACGCGCTCAGCAACTTCGCGTGCAAGGCAAGGAATCCTTCGGGCCCGCGAACATCCTCGCCGGTCTCGCTTATTCCGTGCATCACGCAGTCAGCCGCCAGAAGCTCCGGCACGGCGCTGCTCTTTTTCTGATTCCACACTTCCTCGAACCACCGCCTCCCCAAAGCCACATTGTCATCCGCCATTTTGCCCTCCCAGGGAACGCCCGGGTTCCGCGGTCGTTACTCTATCAAACAGTACCGTCCACCGCATCGTGAAACAACTCTCTGTTCGATACTGAACATATCCACCCTTGTGCGTATTGCAACAGACATGCGGCACCCGGCCGCGCAGACTTACTTCGTCAGAATTTCGATTGGCAGTAGAAATGGCAGGTAGAAATATGTGGCGCAGAAATTGTCCAGTTTGCCGGCAACCTTTGGAAAAGAAACTCCCCACGGAAACCGTTTCGTGTTCCTGCGGAAAATTCGTCTGGAAGGGCTAAGCGCAGCTTACCCCCAAGAGAAAGGCTGTGTTGGATGTCCTGGATGGAACACTTTGCCCTGCCGGTGTGCGCAATTCTCCTGCTGCTGCCACATGCTCTTTTCGGCCAGGGACTACCAGCCGGCCCTCCCGAGCTCGTCCTGCCACACGGCACTCCGGTAGAACTCCAATCGGTGCAAACGATCTCCTCGGCACGCGCCCACAAGGGCGATCGTCTCGAGTTTGCCGTTGCAAAGGACGTCCAGGTAGCGGGTTTCACGGTAATCGGTGCAGGTGCCCGGGCCGAGGGTTCGGTCGTTGGGGTGAAAAGGAAGCGACCATTGGGAATGGGTGGCGACTTGATCATCAAACTCGATTCTGTGGAGCTCACCACTGGCGAGAGCGTGGCATTGCTTGCGCACAAGGAGTTCAAAGGAAGATCGCACACTATCCGCATGGGAGTGGCGATGGCCATCACAGCGGCGATTTACCTTCCCGCGGCGCCGGCTTTCATGCTGTCACGCGGCGGCGATAGCACGGTTTTGAAAGGGACGGAACTCAGGGCCTACACCAAGAGCGATTTCCCGTTGGAAATTGCAGGTTTGCCGCTGGCGCGCGAAAATATTTCTGAACTCAGCGAAATGATCAAGATGTTGCCGCCGCGAGTCACCAACAGAGAGGGACGCGAAGGTGACATGCTCAACCTGATCTTCCAGGCCAAGGAAGAGGACTTGCAAGAGGCCTTTGCGCAGGCCGGCTGGCTGAAGGTGGAGAAATCCAAGCGTCTAATCTTCTGGCATTTGCTATGGCAGCGCCAACACTACACGAAATTGCCGATGGACAGGCTGTACGTCTATGGAAGGGCCCAGGATTATTCCTATGCATTGCCGGATCCCCTTTCGATTGTTGCGCGGCGCCATCACCTGCGCATCTGGAAAACCGGCCATGTTGTGGATGGCGTCCCGCTTTGGGTGGCTGCGGCAACGCACGATGTCTCGATTCATCTGGTGAAGCACAAGTTCCGGCTCTTTCACAGGATTGACCCCAATGTGGATGCCGAGCGCGACTTCATCGCCGGGAACCTTTCGGAAGCGAAGCGGCTCACCCGCGAGGAATATGTGAACTGCCCGGAGCCGGTATTCGATGCGCAGACTGCCACGGGGCAGCCGTACTACTCTGACAGCCGCATGCTCTTGCTGGAACTGCGCCCGGGGCCAGCCTTAGTGCCAGCCGGAACGCAAATCGCCAGCAAGTTGCCTTAGCCGCGTCGCCCGCCAAGAGTTCCCGCAGGATATCATTCCGTTTCCTTTCCCACGCTTGGCCACGCCAGCGTTTGCTAGCGGGAATAGTTTTTGAGATACAGCGGGATGGGTTGATCGCTTTTGCGCTGGGGATCGGGCACGGGTTCCTTCACGGATGTTTCGAGCGGGAGCACGCCGGCCCACACTGGCAGGGTGTAGTCTGCCTCATCGTCAATCGGCCCTCCGGTGCGAACCTTGGCGCTCACTTCTTCGATCGGCAGGGCCAGCACCGTAGTGGCTTTCAATTCCTGCTCGGTCGGCTGACGCACGTCATCCCAGCGGCCCTTCATCACGTGCTCGGTGAAGACGCGCAGCGCCTCCATTTTCTCCGCGGGATCCGTCACCAGCCGCGCCGTGCCTAAGATCACCACTGAGCGGTAGTTCACCGAGTGATGAAACGCCGAGCGCGCCAGCACCAGGCCGTCCACGTGCGTCACCGTCACGCTCACCGGAACGCCTTCGCTCAGTGTACGTAACATCCGGCTCGCCGCGCTGCCGTGCAGGTAGAGCGTGTCTCCTGAGCGTCCATAATTTGTGGGGATGACGTAGGGCTGGCCTTCTACGGTGAACCCGACGTGGCAGACGAAGCCCGCGTCGAGAATCGCAAACACGGCTTCGCGCTCGTATTTGCCGCGTTTCGGAAGCCGCTTGACCTGGGTGCGGTCGGTGGGTGTGAAGTCGCTCATGCACACTATTTTAGTGTGTTGAGGCACCTGCGCCAGAGCCAAGTTGGCCTCCCGCGGCCTGCCCGCGTTTTTGCGAAGAGAGCCAAGGCAGCAGGTCGGGTTCGGCAAACGCCTTCTTCCAGACTTCATGGTCGGCCTTGCGATATTCGGTGTAGCGTAAATTCGCGTGGGCCTTGTTGAGCTGCTTCATCATGTCGCGCACTAGAGTGACCGGCACGGTTTCGTCGGCTTCGCCCTGAAAAACCCAGATCGGCGTCCGTGCGAGGGCATGGATATCGGTGAAATTATCGTACGCGGAAAGGATCACCGCCGCGGCCCACCGTCCGGGATACGCCTGCAGCGCCGACCACACGCCAAGTCCGCCCATGGATTGCCCCGCCAGATAAATGCGATCCGGGTCGATCGAAAATTCTTTTTCCACTTCGGCGAGCGCACTCATGGTCAATTCAAGCCATTTCGTTGGTTGGTTCAGGTCCGGGTCGGACCAGTTGTCGCCGGAAGGGCACTGCGTCGCCAGTTCAAACATGGGAAATTTCAGTTGCACGTCTTTGCCGGCCCAGAAATGCGTGCCGATCTGGTTGCCGCCGTTCAGTTGTTTCAGGTTGTCGCTGCCGCGGCCGTCGCCGCCGTGCAGCCAGAGCAGCAGCGGGTATTTCCGGTTGGCGTCGTAGCCGAGCGGCACGTACAGGCGATAGGGCAATTGCCCACCCTTTTTGTTTGTATGCACCCTTTTGCGAAACTCGATGTCGTCTTTCGTCAGCTGGCCGCCGAAAGCAAATGGCGCCAGTGTCAACACGAGCGCCGCCAGAACCGGCGCCTTCGTCCGCATCTGCTTGATCACAAGGTCGCTCCGTACTCCATCGCGGTGCAGTCTCTCCCCCTTCGCCATGTTGAAAATCAAGGAGACTTGTCATTCCGAACCCCGTTCGCCTTTTGAACGGGGTGAGGAATCTGCTTTTTCTTCGATTCGTGCAAAATGCAGATTCCTCGCTTCGCTCGGAATGACCAAAAGTCGCCTGTTTGTGGCAAGCTACTGCGGTTTCGCCGCACCGCGCACTACGCGGAAGCCTATATACTCCGCTGCTGCTGCGCAGCTAGAACGCGGGTCCGAAGGGCAGTCCGCGCTTCCGCCTTCCGCTTTGCCCTTTCCATCGGGCAACGCGACCCATTCGGCGACGTTTCCTCCGAGGTCAAACACCAGTTCCTGGTCCTCCTGACCTTGTCCTGCGAAACTGCCCGCGGGTCTCAGGAGCGGCGCGCTGCCGCCAAGTTCTTTCACCTTTTGCCTAAGCCGGTTCGTGTCGTCGGGGTTCGGCGCATAACCTGCCCAGTAATCCAGCGTGTTTTCGCCATCCTTCTTCTCATACCAGCCGGCTGCTTCTTTATCCGTGGGCAGCCGCCATGTTTGTCCGGTCAATTTGGAAAGCCATTCGGTATACGCCTTGGCCTGGTCAAAAGTCACGGCATTCGCGGGATAATTCTCCGTGCCGGAATCCACTTTGTAATTCTTGTCGAACGCCGCGAATTGAGCGCGGGTCACCTCGAAGCGGCCCACTTCCACGTCCCCGCGCTTCACCACCTCAGGAATCACCACCGGTTTGCCCTTGCTCGTGATGGTGCTCCCGTAATCGCCGCCTGTGCGCGCAATATTTTTCGTTTTCAGTGCGGCGTCGAGCGGCGAACCGGCTTTCAGCGCTTCATTTTCTCCGGGCGTTGTCTTGAAAAAATATTCGTCGAACCACGCCATCTCCTCCTCGACCTTGCGCATCTGGTGCGTCAGTTTGCGCGGCCCGTGCGGTTCGCCGGGGAAGATCACGAACTTCACCGGCACTTTCCCGTAGTATTGCAGCGCGCGGAAGTACGACCAGCTCTGTGCTGTCGGCACGTTGGTGTCCGCGGTCCCGTGGAAAATCAGCACCGGCGCCTTCACCTTGTCCATCTTGAAGAACGGCGATTTGCGAATATACAAATCCGGATCTTCCATAGGCGATTTCCCGAAATAATAGGAATCGAACGAATCGCCAAACACCACGTTGCCCCAATCGCTGATCCATTCCACATCGCCCGCGCCCACGCTCGCGACTTTGTAGCGATCCGGGTAGGTGACCAGCAGGCTCGTCGAAAGGATCGAGCCGTTCGACCAGCCGAGTGTCGCCACCTTGTCCGCGTCTACGAATCCCTTTTCGATCAGGAAGTCCACTCCTGAATTAATGTCCGGCGTTTCCAGATCGTAGTACTTGCCGCAGCAGATCGATTCCACCCACTTCAAGCCGTAGTTATTGCTGCCGTGATAGTTCACCTGCAGCACGAATGCACCCCGCTGCGTCAGCAGTTGTAGCGGGTAAGCCCAGTTGTTCTCCCAGAAATCCTTGTCGGACCCCGCCGGGCCGCCATGAATCGCCGTAATCAGCGGGTACTTTTTCCCGGCCTCATACTTCACCGGGTAGTGCAGAATGCCCTCCACCTCATCCTTGTTGGCGCCCTTCCAGCGGATCACCTCCGCCTTCGCGATCGCCCGCGATTTGACTAGACCGTCATTCAGGTGCGTCAACTGAACCTGAGAAACCAGCTTATTGCCGTCCAGCTGCGCCCGGTAGAGCTGCGGCATCACGCTGGAGGTCGAATACACGTACACGAGCGTCTTCCCGTCCGGCGTCACCTCGTAATTTTCTATGTTCTTCACCGGGTCGCCTTCGAACGATGCTCGCTTCCACGTCCAGGAATCGCCGGATTTTCCGCGTGCGTACCGCGCCAACTCGAACCGATGGCCCGCGGCCAGCCCCGCCACAAAGCCGTCGCTTGTTGCAGATACTCCCGAGCCCACGCCATTTTCCCAATCGAGTGGCACCGCCGTGCTTTTCCCTGAAGCAACGTCATAGAAATAGAGCAGCTCAATCGAAGCGGTGATGAATTTGGGATCCGTCGAGAACGGCGCGATGGCGTAAAAGCCGCCGTTGTCCGGTGACCACGAAAATGCGCGGGGATAAACGCGGCCCTCGGCAAAAATCCGCTTCTCCGTTCCATCCGTCAAATCATGCAGAATCGTTATCGGGGGAACTTTCTGGTCAAACGTGTAGTGCAGGCTCTTCTCGTGAACCGCAACAGCGTACTTGCCATCCCTGGAGACGCTCCAGTTTCCGATCCAGTCGGTATTGGTGGTCAGCCGGGTAATCTTTTTGTCCTTCACGTCAATTTTGAACAAGCGCACCGGTGGCTTGTGGTCCGCATCGTCGGCCACTTCCGAATCGTCTTTCCGCTTCTTTTCCGCCTGCTCGTAGGCGCTCGGATCCTCTTCCGCGCTGAAAATCACCGTTTCCTTGTCCAGCCAGCCCACTCCTTGTGGCCCGCGCGCGAGTTCCGTCAACGCATATGGCTCACCTCCGTGTGTATTGATCAGCCAGATTTGCGTGGCCGCTGCATCGGGTTTCGCCTGCGGCCGCGCTTTGGAGCTCACAAAGGCGATCCACTTGCCATCCGGTGACCAGTTGAAGGAAGAAACTGTATCTGTGCCGCGGGTGAGCTGAATCTCCTGGTCACCCGAGAGGCTTGAGAGAACCAAATCCGAAACTATGACATCTTTTTCTTTGTCACCTTGCGCCTTGATCCAAACCACCCACTGCCCGTCGGGCGAGATCCGGAATTGTCTCGTTGACTCGGCAAAGACCACATCCTCCGGCTTCCACGGCGAGGTTTTCGCGGGCGCTTTAGTCTCTTCGGCGGCCTGCGGCGTACTCGCGAAGCCGGAACAAACGGCAACGAGCACAAAAAAGCGAAACTGGCGGAATGTCATGAAAATCCCCTGTGATTGATGTACGTTTCGGCGTGCGGTTCACATCCAATTAGACGCGCAACGAGAATAGTGGAATTGACGCAAATTGGGAATGGTGTAGTCTGATGCCCGCAACCGAAAAGGGGAATGATCATGGCTCCAGCCCAACCTGTCTTTACTCAGGAGACTTTTCGCTTCTTTCGCGATCTCGGCAGGAACAACAAAAAAGTCTGGATGGACGCGCATCGCGATCGCTATCAGGCCGCCGTCGTACAGCCGTTCCGCCGGTTGCTGGAGGAGCTCACTCCCACTGTCCTGGCGCTTGACGATCGCTTCGATACCACCGGCCGAACCGGCGCGAATTTCTCGCGTATCAATCGCGACATCCGCTTCGCCAAGGATAAGACGCTGTACAAAACGCAAATGTACCTGAAATTCCAACAGCCGCTTCCCGGTGACCGCGAAAGCGGCCAGCTCTACGCGGGGCTTTCCACCGATGTGGTCACCGCCGGATTTCGCGTGTACGCCGGACCGAAGCGACGTGAGTCCACGCTGGCGCTGGTCGCGGAGCCGCGCATCGCCGCAAAACCCCGCTGGGTTGCGGACCAAAAGCGGCGTCTCAGCAGGAAATTCGACAGCTATTGGTACACTACCGAAAAAGGGAATTGGACGAAGCACGAAGGCTGGCCGGTCCGCACGGAGGACTGGAAGAAAATCCAGGGCTGGATCGTGCGCAAGAAAATGAAGCCCGGTGAGGCGACAAAGCCGGGGTTCACGAAAGAATTGTCCAAAATATTTCGTGAGGTCTACCCGCTTCTAAAATTCACGAGC
>Ga0308309_10002614_pt1 | contig 10716 bp, 12 predicted proteins | sample HubBroMetageWFT5_FD_192491 | JGI IMG/M metagenome (GOLD analysis project Ga0308309, IMG submission 192491) | Warmed and freeze-thawed soil microbial communities from the Hubbard Brook experimental Forest, New Hampshire - Hubbard Brook CCASE Soil... | ecosystem: Environmental > Terrestrial >... | reverse complement strand
CTTCGAAATCGCTTCCCGCACCGCGTCAACATTCGGAAAGTCGCTGGTCTTTCCTCCCTTCGGACCCATTCCCGAAAGCAGGTCGGGTGCAATCGCGATATACCCGTTGGCCGCAAGCTGGTCGGCCACGCTCCGCGCCCAATCACTCAACCCAAAAATCTCATGGATGACCACGACCGCTGCCGCTTTTCCTTTGACCTCGGGATAAACCACAAACGCCCAAACCGTCCGGTCGCCATGTTTAACCTGCACCCACTCCGCATGCCGCGGAGACTTCTCCAGTCCCACACGCGCCCAGTCCTGCCCTACAGCCGGCAGCGCAAACAACATCAGAGCAATAAAAAGTGATCGCATCCGTTTCATAGCCCAAGAGTCTACGCCGCAAGCCATTTTCCCGACAAATCCTCTCAAAGTTGATCTCGCCCAGCCCATGCCTCGTGGCAGAGCGGCACTTCAGCGCCCGGGAAAAGCAAGAAAATCAACCGCGTCCTCTAGGGACGTTCGAACTCCGGCCTCTACACCCAAAAAGGGTACGACGGGAGCCCACTGACTGCTAACGCCAAAATCCTGTCAAGCCCCCAAATTCCCCCATTTCCCTTCATCCCGCTGATTCAGAACGAAATATAAACCTCTGCCAGGTGTCCCATTTACCCCCTTCCACTTGATATCCTAAGCATAGGATCAGAAAACAATGGCGCAAGGCCCACCGGGCTTTGCGCCATTTCCATTTCAAACTAGAACACAATCTGTTCAGCACAAAGAAAAGCGGTACTGGAAATGAGCAATAGCGTCTCCCGGCAATTCAACCGCGCCGCGAAAACATCAGACACGCGCGGGCGCCCGACCCTCCGCCATTCCAAAACATCAGCCCGCGCCAAAAAATCTCCCGCGCCAAAACTCGACGCCAAACTACGCGGCGAACTGGTCGAGATCATGTTCTTGCTGCAGGCCTCGCTCCGCGGTCTCATCGTCGCCAAGCCCTACGGCGACAGTCGCCGCTACGATTTCATCACCGACACGGGCACCGGTCGCCGCATCTGGCGCGTGCAGGTGAAATCCACCGCCCACCGCAGCGGCCGCGGATACGTCGTCAATGCCACCTCCCGCCGCCACTCTCGCGCCATCTACAACGCCTCGCAAATCGACTTCCTCATCGCCTACGCGATCCCCCGCAACGTCTGGTATGTAGTTCCGGTGTCCGCCTTAAAAAGCACCACCTTCCGCGTCTATCCCGACGGATGCCGCCGTCGCGCCCCCTGGGCCCCCTTCGAACAATATCGCCAGGCCTGGCACCTTCTCGGAGCCGCCACCACTGTCCCCGGCTTCGACCCCGAACCGCTCGTCCCTTGTCTTTCGAAGTGAAAGATCCAATGCCGCTAATCGCAGCCGTGCCAGCAAAATCGTGGAAGAGCGGCGCTTCAGCGCCGCGTAAAGCCTCCCAATGGAGGAACAGGGCTTCAGTCCTTGTTGCATCAGCCCCCCGTTCCCGAATTCAGCGCCGTTCCCGAATTCCTGTCATTTCAAACCAGGCGCCAAGCCCGGTGAGGAACCTGCTTTTCTGCTCGTGTGGAGCGGACACTCCTGTCCGCTGCCCCTTCGACGTTGCGTTTGTTCTTGAATTGAAGGAGCCAAGCCGTCAAGCACAACCCTGGGTGGCCCATCTTTCGCGTTCGTTGCGAAAGGTGGGATTCCACTCCACTAAACCCCTTGGGATTTTGACTCTCTGAGCGTATCCAATCGGAACGTTCGGGGGGTTGCTGAAATATTCGGGAAGAAAGCCCGAAGAAAATATCGAGCCATTCACATTGGGGAAACCCACCCTTTGACGTCGGGATAGATATTCCGTGGCAGCCTAGACCCTGCGAGCATGAATAACAATTACCGCGTCCTTGTAGCTCGATTTGTTGTATGCAATCTCGAACCCTGCCTGTTCGAGCCACGTCGCGTACTGTTCCCGGGAGTATCTTCTAGCAATCGTGTATTCGATATCTTTGTTAATGGCGACCACTCGACGATAGTGCTCCTCCCTAGCCCTGAACGTGCCGTTGGCCTTCAGTTCGCTCTCGACCGCGGCAAGAAGAGGTTCCAAGTTCGTTTCAGAATGAGTGGTCGAGAATGCAAACACTCCCCGTGGCTTCAGGGCTTCGGCGACCTTCCGGAAACATCCCGACGGATCCTCCAAAGCGTAAACGACATTGACCCCTACAACTGCGTCAAAGTGGCCTTCCTCAGCTAGATCGATGTTTTCCACAGAGTTCATTATGATTCTTAGCCTTCCCGTCTGGTCAAGTCTCTTTGAGGACATTTTTTCCAGCATGAGGGGATTGTTCTCGACCGACGTGACGTTGTAGCCGCGTTGCAGCAGCGCCCTCGTGACGTTGCCCGTGCCGGCCCCGATTTCAAGCACACGTCTTGCACCCGCTGGAATGCCTTGAATCACCTCTTCGATGAGTTTCTTATAAAGCGTGAACTCCGAAAGCACCAGGTCGTACGATACCGCATAAATGCCCCACAGCTTGTCGTCGCGCAATCGTTGGAGCAAATCTGGTCCGTACATGTCCCAATCGATGTTTTTCAGGAACAGGGCAACCGCCCATGCCCTCAAGTTCGCATCCGGGTCCGTCAGTTGAGTGGCGACCTTTTCGAATTCCACGGTCCCGTAGGCAGCAGAGTCAAACACCAAGGGTTCGACATCGACGAGAGGCAGCTGTCCTTGCTTAACCTTTTCCGTGAAGTCTCTAGCGTGGTCAAAGACTGCATCGTGATTTGCTAGCTCTGCAATTAAGTAATTGACATGGCGACCGCGTATTCTAGCGAGCACAGGCTTGAAGATAAGCTCGAAGGCGACATTCCAATGAATGAGGCTAAGGTGCCTATCCAAGTAATACGTAGGAGTCGAATAGCGAGGAGCTTGATGCAGGACGAGGCGAAGCTGCTGCAGCTGTCTTGTTAGATCGTCGCTGCTTAGAGGGGGTTTCTCAGCATCGATGACCAGCTCCTCGTTCGCTTGGATTAGGCGCGTTTTTTCTGCCTCAGGTAGCGCGGGCGTTTTAGAGGATGACTTGGTGTTTGAGGCCGTACCCCGGAGCGCATCGGGGTTAACAACAGCGATGATGGTCACGGACAAAATCACAATTCCGAACAAGACTACCATCGCAATAACAATGCCGCTTTTATCCCCCCCCATGGACGCGGCCACAACGCCAAGAATCGCTTCTACGGTTAAGACGATCAGTGCAAACAGGCCGAGGGGGTTGGTGGAGGCAGCAGCGATGATTGATGCCCACGAAGTCTTCTTAGAAGTCGCCTTAGATGTCGTCATTGAGTGATTGCTGCCTCGAAACTAATACCACAAGAAGGGCTTAGAATGGCACTACATTCTCCCCGGCAGCGGCATGGGTAACTCGGTTCGGATCCTCTCGATCGACTCGGCACGCATTTCCATTGCGATCATGGTTCGTCCGACATCCACTACCGGGCCGACCACTCCAGAAATCCGTTTGAAGCCGTGCTCCTGGTAAAGCGCCTCGTGGACTTGAAGGCATTCAAGAAACAAACGGTCAACGCCTTTTCCAATGCTCTTCCGTAAAGCTTCTCCGATGAGCATCCTTGAAATGCCGCAGCCGCGAAATTCCGGCGCCACGATCACACGGCTCAGCTCCCCGCAGGTTTTATCCCGCGCAAATACCTCTTGGATGATCCGATTCATTCCTTTGTGAGATTGAAAGATCGGCAGGCCTAGGGAATAGGGCGTGTCGAGATGTTGCCTGGCAACGGGGTCGTTGCGCACAATTGCTTCCAAAGTCCGTTGAAATGATCCATCCGGTTCAGTGTTCGTTACGACGCGAGCCGTTCCAACAAGCCTTTCCTGTTTTCCATCGCGGTGGAGAGCCACCAGGTGGATGGCGTGGACGTCGGCTTCGTTTACTTCGAGCTTGCTCCGACTGTCTTCGACTTCTTCTTCAAGATATCCCATGATCGAGTAAACAGAGTGCCTTAGCGAAAAATACTCCCGCAGTTCGGTCTCGTTATTTGTCCTCAGAGAGCGAACGGTTATTGAGTGGGCATTCAGGGCTCTAGGACATGCGGGGGGTGAAATGTAGTCGAGACGGTCAGTCACCAAGCGTAACGTATTTTCGAGGTCACAATCAGTACAGTTGGAATTGATGGTTCTATCGATATCTTCGACTCGACGCGGACGTGGCATGATTGCGATAGTCCCAAAAGCATTCTGCCCGAACTCGGCCTGGCATTCTCGCGCCAGCGTATTGGCCTCACGGTCTCCTCCGGGTCGCACTAGCCAATCAGAAATGAGCACGGCCATTTTGCCATTGTCCCTTCCGAAGTAGGTCTTGAGGGACTCGATCAGCCCTCTCTGTTCGTTATCAAGCTCGACGACTTCCCGCACCCGGGCCGACATTTGGGGATGCATACGTGAGTCGATCCGAGCCAAAGCGTCCTGGAAGCGTTTTCGAGTTTCCGGGCAACTAATCGCAAGCACCAGCATAGTCATAACCGTAGCAATGCGTTTTCAGACGCGACATAGGGACGCGGCCCAGACTCACAGGCGTGAGTCAGACTGCGGTTACCAGGCAGTACCGACCGGACTATCGGAGGTGAGACTACGCGCTTAGGAAAGCGGTCTAACCGAGGGAAGCGACCAGACCGTCGGCGGCTCAAACCCGTGTCGCCGAAAAACGACCCCACTCTACACAAGGCGAGCACCCCAATTCAAGGAAAAAGTAGGCAATAACTGATTTGACAAATCACACGAAAAATAGCTAGGTTGGAATTGCCGTGACAGGTTGCACCAAGGAAACCGCTAAGAGCTAACCGCAACGTCTTCCCACACCACATACGGGACGGTGGTTTGAACCTTATATGCTTGCTGGTTAGCCGCGCTACCCGTTTCCCAATAGAACACTAGAACGCCACCCGGCGAGATCACAACATCATGCGCATTCGGATATTCCACCGGCTTACCCGCTTCGTATAGAACAATTCTTGCCATGTCGTCCTCTCTATCGTTTCTTCTTCGCCCGCCGTTTTCCCCGTTGCTGTTGGAGTTTTGATTCTGCTTTCAGCAGATCACCTTTCGATACGGTGAGCACCTTGCGGAATGCAAGATCAAGCCGTTCTGCTGGCGTCCCGCCTGAAGGGAGTTGAACTGGTGGTGGATATTTCATAGGTTGCCATTAGTGTGTCGCTGATTATTTATTTGGTATTTTGAACTCCGCAATTCCGCAGTTGTCACAGACGAGAACCTCGACCGTGGGTAGAACCGTACCAGTTCCGGCAGGTATTCCCTCCTGCTTAGTAGTCCAAAGTTTAATTTCGCCAATAGGACTCGCTTACGGCCGGGATCGCATTCGCAAGCCATGGTCATTGACCTCCGGTGTGGAAGCAATCATAGCGCCAGCAAGCGACAAATGGTACAGTAAACACGCACGGCCCGCTCGTGACGGGCCGTGCGGCTAATACCCGTTATTTATGGTGGTTCGATAGGCCATCACCTCCGCTCAAACAACCCAGCGCAGCAGCGCTAAGTCTGTGGCATTTCCGTGCGGTAAGCCCTTAGGCTTTTCCGCCCGCTCTTTGCAGAGACCTAAATGTTTGAGAGGAAAGGGGAATAAATCGCTGGACTGTATACCCCGTGCTTGGGTACACTGGTAGCGACGGAAGCCCTTCTGCGCTCCTCTCGACTCTAGACAAGCTGAGTGGACAACTGGCTTCATTTAGAGGCTCTGAGCCAATCAGAGCCTCTAACTATTTGCCGCCTGTGCTGTCCTGCTAACGATCCGAGGCGAAGACTTCCGCTTAAAAAATTCGTCAGGAAGTTTGACCTCGATGACCATCTCATGATTCGGGTTAACTTCGACGGTTACCCCTCTTCGCTGGGAATAATCGATCCCGATGTAATCCATGAATGTCTTTGCGGAAAAACTGGCACCGTTTCCGCCGTCGTGATAACGGATGTGGTATGCCCTGGAGTCTTTTTTATTGCTCGTGGACTTCAGGCCAATCTTGCGCTCTTCGGTGTCCCACATGAGCAGCACATGATCTACGGTTGCCTTCTGTAGGGCCTGAGCGGCGAGGGTGTTGAAAGTGATTTGTCCGAGCTTGGAGAAGGACATCATGGGGTTCCCCATGCGCGGGACGCGACGTTCAAAGATTTCGTACATTGTTCGCTCCTAGGGTTAAACGACTCTAGACAAACCAATTGTGCTCCCGCACCAGAGGATATGTCAATAGTTCCCGAAGCGATTTGTGAGGAACCAGAGGAACGGTACGCATTACCGCTTTCCTCGCAGTTGGCGTTTCAGATGGTCGGTATGGTCGATCCCGAAGCCTTGCCTGTGAGTTCAGCCCAAGTTAAGCGCTTTCCGTGGATCTGACGGACGGCCAGATCGAATCGCTGGCCGTCATCCATGTTTTTGCGATGGTTGTAGCGAAACATCTGTTCGTCTAAATATCGATGAAGGTGGAAGGGTTCAACTGCCACGTACGTTCCCGATAGTGTCCGCTTGAGCAGGCTCCAAAAATTCTCAAGACCATTCGTGTGAACCTGGCCATTTACGTAGCTTTCCATGTGGTTAACGAATTCGTGAATGTAGTCCTTCGGGAGCGCACGATACACTTTTGCCTCGTCCGTATATACCTTCGATCCCGGCGCTACCTGATCGAGAACCGCAGTTTGCAATGCCTCTCGATTTACCTTCGGCACTACGGTAGCGCGTACCCGGCGCGATTTCTCGGTCCAGAACGCCCCAGACAGCAGTCTTGTTGACCAGAGCCGCATCTCCCATAGAAGTCTCCCGAGCAACCCTGAATTGTGCCCGACGTGTTGCGTGCATGTTCCGCGCTTTACCGCCTCATCCGCCTCTACTTCCGAACCCGGTCCCCCAAGTTTCTCCAGCGATCCCACTTGCAAAGCGAGCCGAATCCTGTGGTCCATAAACCACGCCGACTTTTGTGTGATGCGAATTGCGCGGTGAACCTCATAGGAACTAACCCCGTTCTTACAGTTCACAACTTGCCACATTGCCGCCAGCCATTTGTCCAAACCTAAAGGCGAATCCTCAAAGATCGTTCCAGTCTTGGCAGTAAACTGCCGATTAGCGTGCCGTGCGCCACACTGCCAACGGTTGTACTTTTCCAAGAACGTTACTTTCTTGTTCCCGCAGCGCGGACACTCTACGCCCTTGGGCCAGCGACGGTCCGCGACATAATTCCGGCAGTTTGTCGGATTTGAGAAGTAAACAATTGCTTCTTGGAGAGTGGATAGCTTCGGTTCCATGACTCAATAATGGCCGAATCTAATGTGATTTGTCAAGTAAATTATTGCCAAAAAGTATCTGTGCCCCGGGAACCTGAGGGTGGGCGCTTCCTAACTGGACCAACCCGAGGCGACTAAGCCCCGCCCGGTTAACCAACTCGCCAACTAGCTTTGATACAATCACCTCATCATGACCAACCAAGCCTTCGCCGACGTTCCCACCGCTATCGAAGAAATCCGCGCCGGCCACATGATTGTCGTTGTCGACGACGAAGACCGCGAGAACGAGGGCGACATCACTCTCGCCGCCGAGAAGGTCACGCCCGAAGCCATCAACTTCATGGCCAAGTTTGGACGCGGACTGGTCTGCCTCACCATGACCGAGGAGCGGCTCGACCACCTCCGCCTCGGTCCCATGAGCGCTGAGAATACTTCGCAATACGGTACTGCGTTCTGCGAAGCGATTGACGCGCGCGTGGGCGTGACTACAGGCATCTCTGCATATGATCGCGCGCGCACCATTCAGGTGGCGATCGATCCCGCGACGCAACCTTCCGATCTGGCGCGCCCCGGCCATGTCTTCCCTCTTCGCGCCCGCAAGGGTGGAGTCCTCGTCCGCGCCGGGCAAACCGAAGCCTCGGTCGATCTCGCCCGCCTCGCGGGACTCATCCCCGCCGGCATCATCTGCGAAATTATGAGGGATGACGGCACCATGGCCCGCGTGCCGGACCTGATCGAGTTCTGCCGGCAGCATGACATGAAGATGCTCACCGTCGCCGAGTTGATTCGCTACCGCATGGCGCACGAACGCTACGTGCATCGCGTAGGCGAGGCGCTTGTGGAGACCCAATTCGGTGAATTCCGCCTGATCGCCTACGAAAGCGAAGTGGACGGCGGTGAATCCCATGTTGCATTAATCCGCGGGGACATCGAGCACAGCGATACGCCTGTGCTGGTGCGCATGCACGCCCACTGCCTCCTGGGCGATGTATTTGGCGCGACCGGCTGCGAGTGCCACGCCACGCTGCAAGGCTCGCTGCGCCGGATCTCCGAAGAGGGCCACGGCGCACTGATCTACCTGCATCAGACCTCGCAAGGTTTTTCTATCGATAAGGTAGGCGAGCGCAACGCCTTGACGTTCCACCGCGGCCGCAAGCTTCCTTCCTTGCTGGACAACGAAAGGCAGACGCAACGCGAAATCGGAATCGGCGCACAGATATTATCTGACCTGAACCTGAGACGAATCCGCCTGCTGACCAATCGACCCAAGAAAGTGGCAGCCCTCGAAGGCTTCGGAATCGAAATCGTCGATCAGGTTCCCGTGGAATTAAGCGGGATGCGGGCAGGTGGAACTGCTCGTGGATAGACGTCGCGGGCAAAGCTCCCGCGTCACAAGAACTTAGAAAGGCTTTCGAACCACGACTTCGGCTTCGCGAATGAAAAATTGCGCGGAGCAATGTTCTGATCCGCAGATCACCGGCACCAGACCATTAATCTGCCGCCGCGTGATCAGTCCCAGCATGCCGCAGGAGGGACAGGCCAATACCGCCCAATACGGGTCTTCTTTCTCACCAACTTCGCCGGCATTCTCCAGAACAAAAACGGTTCCGGGCTGCATCGCCTCCGGGATCCACTCGTTAAGGATGTCTAGTTCTCCGACCATGCATTCCTCCTGTGAACCGTTGTGGAGCGGTTGTGAAGCAATTTCTGAACCTGGGCCGCGAATGAAACTGTCTACGAAGCCTTTTTAGCACGTCGTCGGAGCGATGGCCCTGTTACGGAAGTACTTGCCTTGCGAGCGATGACGTCCGCGCGAACCTGCCGCACCGCGTCGCTCAAGCAGATACCCAAAATGGGCTGGTCCGAATTCTTCAGAATGTCGACGATTTGTTTCGCCGAAGTTTCCAGATAAAGGTTCACGCCGTCGGTGAGCAGGTGGACATCGGAATTGCGGCCCACGATTTCGCCGAGGCCTTTGCCGAACTCGCGCTGGAGGAAACGCATGACCTTGCGCACGCCCTGGAGCGAAAACCCCTTGCGGCGCAACTCGCAGATGACTGCCATTTCCATCACATTCTGCAGGGAATAGAGCCGCCGATGACCAACGCGGTCGGGCTTTACAACGCCGCGCTCGTCCCACCACTGGAGCTGGCGGGCGCTGACTCCGGTTAAGGCGATTACCTCGTGCGATGGAAAGCTGTCAGTCATTATTCCCACTTCATGTTTGAAACAATCTTCAACTCGAATGTTTCAAACATTGTAGACAGGAGTTGGTGGGTGTCAACAAGAGATTGGTTAAAAGATGGTTAACTAGAAGAGTGCGCGGGGAATAGGCGGTTCCAGCTTGGGCAGCCCATGCCGACAGCAGGTCCCTCCACTACGCCTTCCATTCCCTACAGGAATGGAGGCCATGGTCGGGATGACAGGGGTATTCAATTGCGACAGGCGTCATTATGGTTGCGAGAGCCGCCGCCGACGAAGTGAACGATCTCGAGGCGATCTCCATCTTTCAACAGAGTTTGGGACCAGCGCTCGCGGGAAACAATTTCGCGGTCGAGTTCCACGGCGACGCGATCGGACTTCATGCCCAGGATTTCCACAAGCGATGTCAGGGTGAAAGGAGAAGGAATGTCGCTGAACTCGCGTTCGTCTCCGTTGAGGTAAAGCTTCATTTTTGCCGTGCCAGCGCTCCCGTTTTAAAGGCCCTTGAGAGGTTCAAAGAGTTAGGTTCATTGTCTCATGACTATTTCACAGGCAAAGTACCTTCGGGCGGGGGTCGTGGTTCGGTTGGCTTACGCTCAGAGCCGGTTAAGTATGAGATCCCTCGCTGCGTCTGAAAGACGGATTCGCGCGCGATGACGCCGCCGAATAGAATCGGCGCAATCCCGATTCCTACTCGGCTTTGCGCAACATAAATTTGCGGGTGACGGTGCGCCCGTCGTGGTTGGCTTGCACCATTACGGAAGAATCAGGCAGGGCGGATTCGTCAACTTCCACCGAGATGGCGGCTCCGCCCGTGGAGTCAGTAACGGCCTGCGTGTAGAACGGAGCGGCGTCCGGGCGGGCGAAGCGGAAAACGAGGCGGGCGCCGGGCACCGCGGACGCATCTTCGGTCACCCGCAACTGCATCGTCAGATTGCGATTCGCATGGACCGAGGTGGCATTCTCCCACTGCACATCCAATTGCTTGATGGCAGATAAGGTTTCGGTTTCAGTCTTATCGAGGACGCCTTCCAGCTTTCCTTCTTTTATCGCTTCCAGGACGAGGCGGTGCTGATCGCGCAATTGCTGTTCTTTTTGAGAATCGCCGAAACCGGCGATGGCGGCGGAATCGGCATAAGAGATCGCCTTTTTGCCAACGCACCTGCCGCGGACAAAGACCTGCGTCTGGAGCAGTTTTTCACCCTCGCGGGCCTCGCTCTGCACGTGGTAGATAGTGT
>Ga0308309_10002611_pt1 | contig 10722 bp, 6 predicted proteins | sample HubBroMetageWFT5_FD_192491 | JGI IMG/M metagenome (GOLD analysis project Ga0308309, IMG submission 192491) | Warmed and freeze-thawed soil microbial communities from the Hubbard Brook experimental Forest, New Hampshire - Hubbard Brook CCASE Soil... | ecosystem: Environmental > Terrestrial > Soil... | reverse complement strand
GCCCCCAACGCCATGCGAACTCCAATCTCATGCGTTCTCTGCGCGACCACGTTGGACATCACTCCGTAAATTCCGAGGCTTGCCAGAGCCAAAGCTAGTCCCGCAAACAGGCTCAGCAACATCGTCCGAAGTTGTGGCTGTGCGATAGCCTCCGCCAACAACTGTTCTCCAGTGGAGAAAGCCCCTACGGGTTGGTCTTTGTCCATCGCCACCACTTGGCTCCGTACCGTCGCCGCGATCTGCGACGCATCGCCATCAGCTCGCACGAAGAGATTCATATCGCCCCATCCCATCTGAGTGGCGGGTTCATACACGGTCATCGTAGCTGCCTCGCCGAGGCCGTCGTCCTTCACGTCGCCAACGACGCCCACGATTTCGCGCCAAAGGGGCCCTCCAGGCCTGGGCGCTCCTACTCCAATCGCGATCGTCTGCCCAATCGGATTCTTGTCATGAAAAAATCTTTGGGCAACGGACTGGCTGACGATCGCTACGCGAAGACTGCCGACAGAATCTTCCCGAGTGAAATAGCGGCCGACCAACAGCGGAATCCTCAGTGTATGAAAGTAATTCGCGCTGATAACGTAGTACCCTGCCGATGGCTGGTCCGCAGGAGAAAGCGCTTGCAGACCCTTTGTCGCAAAAGAAAATGAAAGGTTCGACCCCTCCATGGGATTCCCGCTGGCCGCCGCAACTTCCTTCACGCCTTGCACAGACTGAATGCGCTCGAGCAGCTGATCGAAAAACTGCATTTTCTGAGCATCCGTCGAATACTTTGACCTTGGGAGCGAAACATCCGCCGTCACGACGCTCTTGTACTGAAAACCAGGATCCACCGTTTGCAGCCGAAGAAAGCTCTTTAGCAGCAAGCCCGAGCCAACCAGAAGCACGAGCGCCACTGTCGTCTCTAGCACGACAAGCGCGCTGCGCACGCCGTGGTGGCCGGTGCTGGAGCTTCGGCCACCTTCTTTCAATGTCTCGGCTGGCGCGCCTCGCGTAATCTGCAACGCCGGTGCAAAACCAAAGAGCAGGCCAGTCAAGACCGCGACTCCCACCGCAAAACCGAGCACTGGCAAATCCAAACCAATGCTCGCCGCTCTCGGCAGATTGGAAGGTGGCAGGGTCCGCAACGCACGAACGGCCCACTCCGCCAACAGCAACCCGAGTCCGGTAGCGATCCCGCTGAGCAGAATGCTCTCCGTCAACAATTGGCGAGCAATCCGCAGCCTGCTTGCGCCCAATGAAAATCGAATCGCAATTTCCTTTTGCCGAGCCGTAGCTCGCGCCAATAGAAGATTTGCAACGTTTGCACAAGCAATAAGCAATAGAAAGCCTACCGCGCCAAACAAAACCAGAAGTGTCGGCCGAACATTTCCGACAGTCGCCTCATTCAACGACAATAGCCTTGAGGTCCAGCCGGTGTTCGTCCGCGGATATTGCTGCTCCAGCCGCTTCGAAATCGCAACCATCTCCGCCTGCGCCTTATCCATGCTGACGCCCGGCTTTAGCCGCGCCATCACCCGCAAATAATGCGCGCCCCTGGCCCCTGGGCTCAGCGCGTCGGCATCAAACTCCGAAGGCAGCCACAAATCCACGCCGCGCGGAAACTGAAAACCGTTTTGCATCACGCCCACCACCCGATACGACTGTCCGTCGAGCGTCATAGATTTGCCGAGAATTTGCGGATCGCTTCCAAAATGCCGCGCCCACAAACCATAGCTCAGTACGACGACACTCGCTTTCCCAACGACGTCGTCGTCCGGCAAAAACGTTCGTCCCATCGCCGGCGTCGCTCCCATCACCGCAAAAAACGAGGACGCCACACGCGCTCCACTCAAACGTTCCGGCTCCGGGCCTCCCGTGTAATTGAAATCTCCTCTGTCGATGGATGCTATGTGTTCAAACGAAGTCGAGTCTTTTTTCCAATCCGTGTAATTCGGCGGCGAGACAGAGAATTGCGGAAATCCCCTGCTCGGATTGCTCTCGAGCAGCAACACGATGCGTTCGGGATCGTCATAAGGAAGCGGATTCAGCAGCACGGCATGTATCACGGAAAAGATCGCTGTGTTTGCTCCAATGCCGAGCGCCAGCGTCAACACGGCGACCACGGCAAAACCTGCGTTCTTACGCAACATCCGTGCACCGCAGCGCACATCCTGCCAAAGCGACTCGATAAAAGTGAGGCTGTTCATGCGATAGATCTCCTCTCGGATCTGCGTTGGATTGCCCAGCTTTCGCCTCGCCGCATAACGCGCCTGTTCCGGCGTCATGCCTCTAGCAATGTTTTCGTCGGTTTCAATGTCGACGTACGCCTGCAGTTCGCGCCCGCGTTCTTGGTCCCAGCGCTCCCGGCGGAAAAATCGCGTCCACCCCATGGCGCTACTCCTTAGCGGGCCGCAGAACCCGGTTAATCGCGCCCACCAATTGTTCCCAGCGGCTCGTTTGCTGGGCGAGTTGCCGCCGACCGGCCGCAGTCAGCCTGTAGTAACGCGCCTTACGGTTGTTTTCTGAGGTGCCCCAAAACGAAGCGATCCAGCCGCGGTCCTCAAGCCGATGCAGCGCCGGATAGAGCGAACCGTGTTCGACTTGCAAGACCGCGTCCGAGCGATGCTCAATAATGTGCGCGATGGTATGCCCATGCGCCGCGCCAAGCAGGAGCGTCTGCAGGATCAATAGGTCCAGAGTGCCCTGGAGCAAGTCCGCTTGTAGGGGAGGTGCGCCTCGTTTTGCCATGTCGCTGGTTTTATACTCCCATAGATGATCTACTGCAAGAGCATTTCTCCCACGCTTAGACGCACGCCACGCAAGAAAGTGGCTCTCTAGACCGGAACTGGCTCTCGGTAGACAATCTATGGGTTAGCGGCAGCAACCAAACTTCTCGCCGTCCTACAGAGCAGGCTTTTTCGCCCTCTGGTATGATTTGATCAGGAACAATGCGGCCCGATCGTATTCCGCTCTTTCCACTGAACGTCGTCCTTCTCCCCGGCGGAGACCTTCCTCTGCACATCTTCGAGCCGCGTTATCTTGAAATGGTCAGTAGGTGCCTGAAAGAGAAGACCGAGTTCGGCGTTCTCCTGGCGCTCCCCAAGGGCGTTGCTCGCGTGGGGTGTACTGCGGAGATCATCGAAGTCGTCAAGCGCCACAACGACCAAACAATGGATATCTTGACGGTCGGCCGCGAGCCCTTCCGCGTCATCGAGTTCTTCGACGAGAATCCCCTCGCCGAGGGCCATGTCGACTATCTCGAAGACCGGGACTCGCCGGCTAACCCATCCTTGCGGCGGGAACTTGTCGAGCTCTACGAAACCTGTCACACGCTCGTCTTTGAGGACTATCCCAAAAACACCGACGGCGAGGAGTCCGCCCATATCTCGTTCATTGTTGCCGGCACCCTGCCCATGGATTTGCTCTGGAAGCAGCAGATCCTCGAGTTACGCTCGGAATTGGATCGTCAGGAGCGCCTCGTCGGGTATCTTCGCGCGTGGGCGCCGCATCTACAGAAGATAGGCGTCAAGCGCCAGCGCGCCGGTGGCAATGGACACGTATTGAACTAACACTAGTGGTTTGCGTCCCAAATTTTTTTGGGGACGCGGAACGGGAACCCATGACGGCAACCACATTCATGCAATCCTCAGGACATCCGAGAGCGCGCACCCTCGGCGAACTCAAACGCATCCCGGACTTCGACGCTCGCACCGTCTCGCGCTCCGTTAAGGCCGAGATGCGCCAAAATCTTCTGCGCATGATCGAAAAGAATGAACCGCTATTTCCCGGCGTGCATGGCTACGAAGACACCGTCATCCCGCAAATCATCAATGCCTTGCTCTCTCGCCACAATTTCATTCTTTTGGGCTTGCGCGGCCAGGCCAAGAGCCGAATCCTTCGCGGCTTGGCTCAGTTCCTCGACCCGGAAATCCCCGTCGTCGTGGGCTGCGAAATTAACGACGACCCGCTCCACCCCATCTGCCGCGCCTGCCGTGAGAAAGTCGCCGCCGAAGGCGACGACACTCCTATCGCCTGGATGCCCCGCGATCACCGCTATGTGGAGAAGCTGGCTACCCCCGACGTGACCATGGCCGACATCATTGGCGACGTCGATCCCATCCGCGCCGCCCGCGGTGGCCGCGATCTTTCCGACGAGCTGACCATCCACTATGGCCTACTCCCCCGCGCCAATCGCGGCATCTTCGCCATCAATGAACTTCCCGACCTCGCCGGCAAAATCCAGGTCGGCTTGTTCAACATCATGCAGGAGGGCGACATTCAAATTAAGGGTTACCCGCTGCGCCTGCCGCTCGACGTCCTTCTGGTCTTTACTGCGAATCCCGAAGACTACACAGCCCGCGGCAAAATCATCACTCCGCTCAAAGACCGTATCGGCGCCGAAATTCGCACGCACTATCCTTCCACGCTCGAAGAAGGGATGGCCATTACCTCTCAGGAAGCTTGGGTCGCTCGCGACCTCGGACGCAAAGTTGAAGTTCCCGCTTATCTTCGTAGCGTTGTCGAAGAAATCGCGTTTCAGGCCCGCGAGGACAAGCGCGTCGACCGCCGTTCAGGGGTTAGCCAGCGCCTCCCCATCACCACTCTCGAAAGTCTGGTCAGCAGCGCCGAGCAGCGCGCCGCTCGCACCGGCGAAAAGACGGTCGTCGCGCGGATCGCCGATGTCTACTCCTCGCTCCCCGCCATCACGGGCAAGCTCGAACTCGAATACGAAGGCGAACTGAAAGGCGCCGACACTGTTGCGCGCGAACTTATTCGCACCGCCGTCGGGCGCGTTTTCAGCAAACATTTCGCCGAAGTCAGCTTCCAACCCGTCATCCAATGGTTTGAAATCGGCGGCGAACTAAAACTCCCCGAGCTAGCTACAACTTCCGACCGGTACCACCAGCTCTCGAAAATTCAAGGATTGATGGAACACATCGGCCGCCTCGGGGTTCAGGACCGCAAAGATGCGGGCGCCGCAGCATCTGCTGCGGAAATGATTCTGGAGGGTTTGTGGGCGCATCGCCGGATCGGCCGCAGCGAAGAACGCGGCTTCTACGCTGACAAGCCCAAGCAGCAGCCAGAGCAACGCGAAAATCCTGGCCGTCCCCCGCGCCGCCAGTTCAACTGACGACCGAGCCAGGGGTCGTCATCCCGAGGAGCATCGCGGCGAGGGGTTTGATCTATATGATGAAAGCGACTAAGGATCGCTGCCCATGAAATTTATTCGCTACGGAAAATACACCGGCGAACCAGCCGATGCGATCGACCTCGAGGAACTCGTCAAACGCATGGGCGATTTTTTCCTGCAAAGCGGTTTTGAATCGCAATTCTACGGCGTTTCGCAAATGGATCCAGACCGCTCCATGGAAGCTCTCCGCGAAGCCATTCTCCGCGCCCTGCAGGAAGGCGACCTGCTCCCTGAAGACGCCATGAGCGAAGAGCTTCGCCGTATGCTGCAGAATCCCGACGCGCAAAATAATCAAGCCGTGAAAGATCTGATAGAGAAGCTGATGGAACGCCTGGCCCAGGAAGGCTTCATCAATCCGCAGCAACCGCCTCAAGTCACGCCGCCGCCGCAAACGTCCGCCCGCGGCCAACTCGGCCAGCTTCACGAAAAGTCACCCGAAGCGCGCTTCGAGATCACCGATAAGACCATCGACTTCCTTGGCTTCAAAACTCTCCAGGACCTCCTCGGCTCGCTCGGACGCAGTAGCTTTGGGCGCCATGACACCCGCGATCTCTCCACTGGCATCGAATCCGGCGGCGTCTCTCGCCCCTACGAGTTCGGCGACACCATGAATCTTGACGTCAGCGAAACTCTCTTCAACGCCGTCCGCCGCCAAGGCGCAAAAGTTCCCATCGACATGGCTTATTCCGACCTGATGGTGCATCAGTGCGAATATCACAGCTCCTGCGCCACTGTCGTTCTTCTGGATTGCAGCCACAGCATGATTCTCTACGGCGAAGACCGCTTTACTCCCGCGAAGCGCGTCGCCATGGCTCTCTCGCACCTCATTCGCACGCAATATCCCGGCGACACGCTCAGCCTGGTCCTCTTCCACGATAGCGCCGAAGAAGTTCCTCTTGGAGAACTCGCACGCGTCCAGGTCGGACCCTACTACACCAACACGCGCGAAGGCCTTCGCCTTGCGCAACGCATCCTTCTCCGCCAGAAAAAGGACATGCGCCAAATCATTATGATCACCGACGGAAAACCTTCGGCTCTAACGCTAGAAGACGGCCGCATCTATAAAAACGCTTTCGGCCTCGATCCCTTCGTCGTCGGCCAAACTCTCGAAGAAGTAAACAAGTGCAAGCGCGCCGGCATCATGATCAATACCTTCATGCTTGCCAGCGATTACAGCCTCGTGCACTTCGTCCAGAAAATCACGGAGATGTGCCGCGGCAAAGCCTACTTCACCACGCCTTACACGCTCGGCCAGTACTTGCTCATGGATTACATGCAGCGAAAAACCAAGCAAATCCACTGATCATGCCTACCTCATTGTTCCCATATCTGAGATCTTTGTATTCGCACGCGGCGCAGCGGCACAATACTGCCTCTCTTTCAAGGCTAGGCTAAACTTAGTTTATGGGAATCTTGCGGCGGCTTTCACGCTGGATCGGCACGGAAGGCACAATGACAAACATCGTTGCGGGAAATACTGCTCCTGACTTTTCGCTAAAAGGACTCGATGGAAAAGAGCTTTCGCTCGCGTCGTCGCTCCAGCGTGGACCCGTCGTCGCGGCTTTCTTCAAGGTCTCCTGCCCCGTTTGCCAATTCACGTTCCCTTTCCTCGAGCGCATGTACCAACGGTACGGCGGCGACAGCGTGACATTCCTGGGCATCTCGCAAGACGACGCGCGCGACACAAAAGACTTTGTCAAGGAATTCGGCGTCACTTTCCAGATGCTCTTCGATGAAAAGCAAAAAGGCTACCCTGCTTCAAACGCTTACGGCCTCACCAGCGTCCCGACGATCTTTCTCATCGAGACCGACGGCACCGTGAAAATCAGTTGTATGGGTTTTGACAAAAATGATTTGGAATCGATAGCCAGGGAACTTGCCGAGCGCAGGAAGATGACGGCGGCCCCGCTTTTTCGCGCGAACGAATCCGTCCCTGCTCACAAACCTGGATGAGGCTCGAAAAACTAGGTCCGGTCCGGACCTAATTCAAAGGAAGCGAACTCCGGTACTCTCAGAAAATTCTCCGGCTCTACTCCGCTTCCTTTTCCAGCCACTTTTTCTTGTGCTTGGCTGGACGCGCACGCTTATCCGCGATCACCCGCGTGGCTGAAGGCGCAATTCCGGAGTTGCGAGCTGCCCGCCTGGCCTCCACGCCGACATCCAACACTTTCTTTTTGCGCCTCTTCATTGTTTGTTTCGTGCAACCTCTGCATCAAGCCACTTGAACCGCCTAAGAATTGCAGGCAGTTAAAACGTGAACTGCACCTGCAAGTCAATCCGGCGATTTGCAGTGGAAGACGAGTACGGCTGACCAGCCAGCCCGTTGGCAAGACCGAAGAGCGGCGAACTCAAATTTCCAATCGGTGTACTCACATTCACGTCATTGAAAATGTTTCGCGCATTCACGCTGAAGGTCAAATTGTAGCGGTTGTTCGAAGGACCTCCGCCGAACATTCCTCCCATTCCGCGGTCGCCGCCGCCACCACCGCCGCCTCGCGGTCCACCGGGGCCCCGTCCAAATGTACCGCCGGATCCTGGTCCGCCAGGTCCACCGCCAGCAGTTGCTTCCTTTTTCTGTCCAAAGCCAAACGTCTTGCTCAGGCGCATGTTGAGAGAAAAACGCCCCGGAGCGGTCAGGTCATTGATTGGAACCATCGTCTCTCCGGGCTGCGGAACGAGATCGAACGAGCCATACTTATTCGTGACCACATTTAAAGGATTCGATTTGCTGCTCGCAAACGCCGGCCGGTCATTGAAGATAGAATCGCCGTTCAGGTCCTGCCCCGTCGTGATGTTATACGGTATTCCGGAACTTGCGATCAGGAATGGACTGATCCGGAAACCATACCGCAGGCCGACCGTGCCCCCAATGAACACCCGATGACGCACGTCAAATCCCGCACGGCCATAATCCAAAGCGACGTTATTCGAAGTTGACGGAAAACTCCCGGCACCCGAGGTGTCGCTATTTGCATAGCTAAGGGTGTAGTAGCCGAAAAGCGAGAGGTTTGTCCCAACTCGAATGCTGCTGTTTACGATCAGCTGGTTCTGTTTGAAGATTCCCTCGGATTGGTACTGATAAATGTTGTCCGTGTTGCCAGACGGATGGGGGCTGGTGATCGGATCGCAGGGTAGCGACGCGCAAGCCGGCGCGTTGATGTTTTCGGTGAAGAACTGGTGCACGCCTCGGGAAGTCAAGTAGGTGACAGAGAGATTCGCGCTCTTGGTGAGCTGGCGCTCGAGGCTTAGGCCGGTTTGCATCGTGTAGGGTGTACGCAGGTTCGGGTTGGTTTGGTAAAGGGTCGGCGCGCTTTGCGGCAACGCGGAAGGGGCGGGGATGTTGCCGAGGTAGAAAGCGGGGTTGGATACAACAAATTGCTGCTGGGTGACACCGTTTAAGCGCTGCTGCTGGAGAACGAGATCGTAGCTGAAGCGATCGTAAAAAATGCCGAATCCTGCACGCAAGACTGTCTTGGGTGACTTGTTCTTTCCGTTGCCATCAACGGCCCAAGCAATACCAAGCCGCGGTGCAAAGTCGGCGTGGTCGCCAAGGTTATTTTGAGTTTCGTAGCGCAATCCCGTACTCAGAGTTATGTTCGGGCGGATGCGCCAGTCATCCTGTATATATGGACCAAGGTCGAAGTAAGTCACGTCAGCGCGCGCGCTTCCGGTGGCGACAAGATACTGGCTCGCGCCGCCGCCCGCGGCAATAATTGCAGTCAAATTCTGCCCCTGCGCCAGTCCTTGGACGGTCATTTGGTAGGCGGCAATTCCAGTGATGTTGGGACAAGTTTGAGGCGTGCTGTTGGGAGGGCATGACGGATTCTGACGCGATCCAAAAGTGAACGTTCCGTTGAAATTCGGCTGCTGCTCATTGGCATCGCGGTTCACGCGAAGGCGGGCTCCAAATTTCAGAAAATGCTTGCCGATATTCATCGAAGTGAAATTCTGGAGTTCATAGCGATCGAGGATATCGCTGAGCTTGCCACTGGGGAAGCCGCCGCTTACGAATGCCCCCTGCACGGAAATTGTAGGACTCGTGTTTTGCGGCGTCTGATCGCTGGTTTCACGGACAAATCGGAACCGCGTCTCGTTGATAGTCTTCGCGTTCACGATCTGCGTATCGCTGGCTTGAATTTGGTGTTCGGTATTCAGCTGATTAAATCCGAGCGACGCGAGATTGAATTGTCCAATGCCGTTGTTGGTTTCATTTTCACGCTCGTATTGGTAGCGAACGGTGAGTGTGTTGCTTTTTGTGAGCTGATAATCGAGCCGCGGACTCAGGTTTGTGCGCGTGCGCGGGTTCGGCACCGCGGCGCTAAATGGCACGACCTGAAACGTGTTCGGGTCAAGTACCTCGGCGCTCACGACAGAAAGATCGTGGAGGTCGCGTCTTTCCAAATTGAAGAAAATAGACGCTTTCTTGCCAAGCGGACCTCCCACGCTGCCGCTATATTGCGTGGATTCGTAGCCCGGCGGCTGCGTCCCGGTGGGCAGATTCTCAAAGGGGTTCCGCGAATTAAACCCCGAGGTATTTCCGGACAAGAAGAATTCACCGTGAAATTGGTCCGTGCCGGGCTTTGTCAGTATTTCGATCCGACCGTAGCCCAACCTGTCGTATTCCGCAGAAAAGGGGTTCTGATTGATACGAATTTCGCGAATCGAGGCTTTCGGCGGAAGCGTTCCCCCGGTGAAACCGTCAATGTAAATCTGGCCGCCATTGGGGCCCGCCGACGGCCCAGCCAATGCCTGCAGCTCCGATTGCAACTCATCTGGATCATCCGAAAGCGCTTCCAGGTCCTTGCCCTGCATGACGACCATTCCAGCGTTGTTCGCCGGATTGACGTCCACCTGTGTAGTGCTGTCGTTGACTTGTACTTTTTCTTCCTGCACCTGGATGCTCAGCGCCACATTCAGCTTTTGCGCTTGCCCCGCGGTTATCTCCACGGCTGCGTTTTCAAATACCGTAAATCCGGGCGCGATCACTTTTACGTCGCATTTTCCGAGTGCGATTCCAGTCAGCTCGAAATTACCGTCCCGGTTCGTCGTCGCGGTCATCGCCGCTCCGCCAGCCGTGATCACCTGGACAGTTGCATTTCCGACTGCGGCGCCGGAAGGATCCGTAACCTGGCCGCGCAAAGTTCCCGTAGCTGTCTGCGCCTTCGAGGGTCCGGCGAAAAACGCAGCGCACAGTAACGCAAACACAATAACAATCCATCGGCCAGCCAGCTGAAAACTCATTCTCTCTCCTGAATAAGACTATTTGAATTGTGGACGGAAACGTTCATGGCGCCGCATCCCCGCCTGGTGCTCCACTCATCGTCCACGGCGTGAGGATCGTGGACGCGCCGGAAGCCTGTAGAAGGGGTTCCACTCCGGCAAGCAGCGTGATTGCAGTAACGCCGCTCTCCTGCGTACCTTCCGTTGTGACGATCATCACCGCATCGCCTTTTTGCAACTCTGCAAGCGTCGCAGCTGGTACTCGGCTAAGCATTTGTTGCAGATCGCCGCCTCGCCCTGCTCCTGCCCGCGCCGCTGCGCCCGGCTGA